>ERZ827524.295-NODE-295-length-68679-cov-6.352763_pt1 | contig 68679 bp, 65 predicted proteins | sample MGYA00519702_ERZ827524 | MGnify/ENA primary metagenome ERZ827524 (study PRJEB31778, sample SAMEA3449341) | human gut metagenome | biome: human gut; feature: human-associated habitat; material: faeces | place: United Kingdom | collected 2010/2012 ...
CTTTTCGGATTGCTTGGAAAAGGTACAGACTGTTTTTAACGTACACCGCTCACACGCGGGATTGCGTGACATACATACGGCCCGCCCGTGATGAACAAGATTATGGCAGAATTTTGTCTGATATCTGTCAGGTATAATTTCCTTTAGGCGTTTTTCTACTATTACGGGATTATCGCTGTTCTTTACAAGCCCCAGACGATTGCTGAGTCTGATGCAGTGCGTATCTGCGATAATTGCAGGTTTTCCGTAAATGTCGCCGCAAATCAGATTTGCTGTTTTTCTTCCTATTCCGGACAGCTTTGTAAGTTCTTCTATGCTGTCGGGAACCTTGCCTCCGTAATTTTCAAGTATCTGCTGAGACATTTCAATAATGCTTTTTGCCTTACCTCTGAAAAAACCGCATGAATGTATATATGTGCAGAGTTCGTCAAAATCGGCATCCGCAAATTCTTTTAAAGATTTGTAACGCTCAAAAAGAACCGGTGTTACCTTGTTTACTCGCTCGTCTGTACACTGAGCTGAAAGGCGCGTAGCAATCAAAAGCTCATACGGTTCTTTATAGGTAAGTGAGCACTGAGCATCGGGATATAAATTAATTAATTCATTTACAATAAATTCAACCTTATCTTTCAGTATCATTTTTAATTTTTCTCCAATAATCTTCAGTATTTCGCTCTAATTTATTGTCGCCGTATTTATAATATACGGCGTTTTTTAAGTCGTCAGGCAGATATTGCTGTTTTGTGTAATGATTTTTAAAATTGTGCGGATAATTATAATCTATACCGTTCGAAAGCGATTTCGCTCCAGCATAATGTGAGTCTTTGAGTGTCTGTGGCACAGATGCACCTTTTCCTCGGCGAACATCATCAAGAGCCGCATCAACGGCGCATATTGCGCTGTTGGATTTGGGAGCTGTTGCAAGCAAAATAACCGCTTGCGCAAGCGGTATTCTTGCTTCCGGAAATCCCAGCATCATTGCGCTGTCTACACAGCTTTTGACAATAACGGCGGCATTCGGATAAGCAAGACCTATATCTTCACTTGCAATTACGAGGAGTCTTCGACATATCGACGGTAAATCATCAGCTTCAACAAGACGCGCAAGGTAGTGAAGGGCAGCGTTTTCATCCGAGCCGCGAATTGATTTTTGAAATGCGGAAAGTATGTCATAATGTGCGTCTCCACCGCGGTCATAGCGCATGGAGCTCTTTTGTGTACATTGCTTTACTTGCTCCAAAGTTACGGAATCATTGCTGTTTTGCGCAATAATAGATAAAAGTTCTATGCTGTTTATTGCTTTCCTTACGTCTCCGCCGCAGGCAACAGATAAATAATCAAGCGATTTCTCGTCAAGGACAAGCTTAAAATTATTTTTCTCGTTTACCTTTTGTATTGCGCGCTTTATTGCTATTTTTATTTCGTCAGGTGTTACGGGTTTAAACTCAAAAACCGTACATCTTGAAAGAATTGCATTATAAATGTAAAAATACGGATTTTCAGTTGTTGATGCAATCAGAGTGATTTTTCCGTTCTCTATAAATTCAAGCAACGACTGCTGCTGACGCTTATTGAAGTATTGTATTTCGTCAAGATACAGCAGTACTCCGTTTGGCGCGGTAAACATATTGCAGTCTTCAATGACAGCTTTAATATCGGCAATCGAAGACGTAGTAGCATTTAGCTTATAAAGCTTTCTGTCGCTTTTGGCTGCGATTATATTTGCAAGCGTGGTTTTTCCGCAGCCGCTGGGACCGTAAAATATCATATTAGGAATTTTACCGCTTGATATAATGTTATAAAGTGCGCTGCCTTTACTCAGAAGATGCCGCTGACCGACAATATCATCAAGGCTGTCGGGACGGATAAGGTCTGATAATGGATTCATTTTTTACTCCGAAAATTTAGTTTAACTAATTATATCAAGTTATTTAACGTAAATCAACATATTTTGGGGTATTTGATATTGACATAAAACATATTTGATTGTAAAATTAAGTACAGTCGACGCAGACGGCGCCTTGCCGTATCTGTCCTGCGGATATTCGTATCACAATCGGAGGTAATTTGAATGAACAGCATTCAGAAAAGTGAATTAAAAGCCATCGCTCTGAGAATCAGAAATGATATAATCGAGCAGGTGCACAGTGCTAAATCCGGGCATCCGGGCGGCTCGTTGTCAATAGCCGATATAATAACATATCTGTATTTCAAAGAGATGAATATTGATCCGAAAAATCCCAAGACACCGGACCGCGACAGATTTGTTTTATCTAAAGGGCACACCTGCCCTGCGCTCTATGCCGCATTGGCGGAAAAGGGCTATTTTTCGACCGAACTTTTAAAAACGTTTCGTAAGCTTGACAGTATTTTGCAGGGGCATCCTGACATGAAGCATATTCCCGGCGTTGATATGTCCAGTGGTTCATTAGGGCAGGGGATATCGGCCGCATGTGGTATGGCGCTTGCCGGTAAGCTTGATAGTAAAGAATACAGGGTTTATTCCGTTCTTGGGGACGGTGAAATAGAAGAAGGTCAAGTTTGGGAGGCGTTTATGTTTGCTTCTCACTACAAGCTGTCCAATCTTTGTGTTATAATTGACCGAAACGGCTTGCAGATTGACGGTAAGTGCTCTGATGTTATGTCCTGTGAACCTCTTGAGGATAAAATGCGTGCTTTTGGTTTTAACGTTATCGTTATAGATGCTCATAATTTTGATGAAATCGAAAACGCTTTTAATAAAGCCCGTGATGAAAAGGAAAGACCTACTGTGATTATTGCAAATTCCGTAAAGGGCAAAGGTGTGTCTTTTATGGAAAATGTTGTATCATGGCATGGAACAGCTCCGAATGATGAACAATATGAAATTGCTTTAAACGAGCTCAGGGAGGTTAAATAATTATGTTAAAGGAAGCTACAAGAGAAAGTTATGGTAAAGCGCTTGCCGAATTTGCCGAGCAGTACGATTTATATGTGCTTGACGCCGACCTTTCCGAGGCAACAAAGACAAAAATATTTGCAGAAAAGTATCCCGAAAGATTTATAGAGTGCGGTATAGCAGAGGCAAACATGATGACTGTTGCGGCAGGTATGGCGGCATGCGGAAAAACAGTGTTTGCCAGCTCTTTTGCAATGTTTGCGGCCGGACGTGCATTTGAACAGGTTAGGAATTCAATAGGTTATCCGCATCTTAATGTTAAAATAGGAGCGACGCATGCAGGTCTCAGCGTCGGTGAAGACGGGGCGACGCATCAGTGCAATGAGGATATAGCGCTGATGCGCACTATTCCCGGAATGGTTGTAATAAACCCTGCCGATCCAATTGAGGCAAGACTGGCGGTAAAGGCGGCAGCAGAGTATTACGGTCCCGTATATCTTCGCTTCGGCAGAATGCCGGTTGAGCAGATTCTGCCTGATGATTATAAGTTTGAAATCGGAAAAGGCGTTGTGCTTAAGGACGGAAAAGATGTTGCAATAGTCGCAACGGGACTCATGGTTGCACAGGCGCTTGAAGCAGCTGAAATACTGGCTCATCAGAAGGGTATAAATGCTGCAATTATTAATATTTCTTCAATAAAACCTCTTGACAAACAGCTTATTTTAGACTATGCTATTAAATGCGGTGCAATTGTGACCACAGAGGAACATTCAGTTATCGGCGGTCTCGGCAGCGCAGTATGTGAAATAGTCAGTGAAAACGTCCCTTGTCCTGTGGTACGCCACGGTGTGAATGACGAATTTGGCAGAAGCGCCGCAGCGCTTAAGGTTTTGGAACATTATAAAGTTAATGCTGTCGGCATTGTTGAAAAAGCGCTTAAGGCTGTCGCCCTAAAGAAATAATTTTGACGCGGAGGATTGCATCTCTCCGCTTATGCGGGCTTATAGCTCAGTTGGTAGAGCGATGCGTTCGCAACGCATAGGTCAGGGGTTCGATTCCCCTTAGGTCCACCATGTCGGAGCAAGCTGTTAACGGCTTGCTCCATTTTTTTGGGTTTTAATAAACCAGACTTTAACTAAAGGAGAAGAAAATGAAGCTTGGTATCGTCGGCTTACCGAATGTAGGGAAGAGTACTCTGTTTAATGCAATAACTAATTCAAAAGCACAATCTGAAAACTATCCGTTTTGCACTATTGAACCAAATGTCGGCGTTGTATGTGTGCCGGACAGCCGTTTGGACGTTTTGGCAAAAATGCACAACTCAAAAAAAATCGTACCTGCTGTAATAGAATTTGTTGATATTGCGGGGCTTGTCAAAGGTGCATCCAAAGGCGAGGGGCTCGGAAACAAGTTTCTTTCCAATATACGTGAGGTTGACGCAATTGTCCATGTTGTCAGATGCTTCGATAATGAAAACATCGTGCATGTTGACGGCTCGGTTGATCCTATAAGGGATATTGAAACAATCAATCTTGAACTTATTTTTGCTGATATGGAAAGCGTAGATAAGCATATAGATCGCGTCAAAAAGCTACTAAAGGGTGACAAAAAGTATCAGACAGACCTTAATATGTTTGAAAAAATCAAGGATGCACTTGAAGCAGGCAAGCTTGCCAATACGGTAGAACTGAGTGATGATGAAAAGGAGATAATGCGCTCGGTGCAGTTGCTTACAAACAAGCCGGTGATTTATGCTTGCAATGTCAGCGACAGCGACATCGGCGGCAGCAATGATTATGTGAAGCTTGTAGATAAGTACGCTAAGGAAAATGGCTCTGAAATTCTTACAATATGTGCGCAGGTTGAACAGGAAATAAGCGAACTTGATGATGATGAAAAGAAAATGTTTCTTGAGGAACTGGGATTTGAAAGCAGCGGTCTTGACAGACTTGTAAAAAAGTGCTATTCCTTACTTAATTTAATCAGCTATATAACATCGGGAGAGATGGAAACCAAAGCCTGGACTATCACCAGGGGAACGCGTGCGCCGCAGGCGGCAGGGAAAATACATTCTGATTTTGAACGCGGTTTCATACGTGCCGAGGTCGTTTCATATGATGCGCTTGTTGAATGTAAAAGTATGTCGGCGGCTAAGGAGAAAGGACTTGTCAGAAGCGAGGGAAAGGAATATGTGGTACAGGACGGCGATGTAATACTTTTCCGTTTTAACGTATAGCCGGTTAATCTTAATTAAGCGTAAAAAAACAACATACGCCCGTTTTTAACGGGCGTATGTTGTTTAGGAATTAATCGTTGCAGCAGCAGATGATAAGAAGCGCGATTATTATTATCCAGCAACAATTGTCATCACCGAACAAATTCTTGAAACACATTTACTTTCACCTCACACATTGAATTCAATATATCCTATGTGTTAGCGATATTTTGTGTTACAAACAGCTTATAACAGTAATTATCGTTGCAATAAATAATATAGCTGCTGCGATACCTAAAAAAAGTGTTTTGTTTTTTGCGTTTTTTCTTTTTGTTATATATTTCCTATTTCCGGTGTAATTATTTCTGATTATTCTTTCGCATTCAGTGAGCATATCCGGTTTGCTGACTTTGGCTCCGTCTTTTATTATAAATATTGCTTCCTCAAATATTTGACTGTCAGTGTTTCTAAGCACTACAACTTGTCTGCCGACCCCTTTAAACATAACCCTAATCCTTTTTATGACGTTTGGTTATATTTTGACCTTTAATCGACTTTTTATTCAAATCGGCGTTTTGTCACTTTGGCTGTTAGAACAGTCATATCATCGTCGTGTTCGGGAGGGATATTATTATATGCACAGTCAATCAGTTCTCTTGTCAGTGCTTCGGGTTCATCGTGTTTGCTCATTAAAAGTGCAGCCTGTATCTGCTCACACGCTCCTGCCACACCGTCGGACATTATTACTATAAAATCGCCGTCTTCAAGAGAAGCGCCGGAATAGGAAAACGTTATTTTTTCAGTGAGTCCCGCCGGATAACCTCCTCCGTTTATTTTTATAAGCTTTTTATTTCTAAGTATATATCCTCCGTAAGCTCCGCATTTATAAAATTTTGCCACCCCGCTCTCAAGCGATATACTGCATAGGTCAATGGTTGAAAAGCCTATTTCCTCCTTCAGCATTTCCATAGAAGCATTTACGGATTCTATTGCTTTATCCGGAGATACACCTGATTTCAGCAATTTTTTCAGTAATGTGATTGTATTATTGCTTTTGATATATGCGTCCTTTCCGCTTCCCATTCCGTCCGCCAAAATTATATTATAAACAGAGTTTACCGATTTAAAGGCGCATACATTGTCGCCGCAGACATTTTCACCGCGTTTGGGCTTATAGAGTGCGAAACATTCAACTTTGAAATTATCTGCCTGTTCAAATTTAAGCGAGCAAATTCTGCCATCATAGTTTTCACTATTTATAACAAAGTTTTTTCCTACGGATTCCGAAAGCTTCTTCCTTATTGCCTGAAAGTTGGGTTTATGGTCACACTTGCAGTATAGGGCGGTAATTTGTTTGCCCTCCGCACTGAAATAATTTACAAATGTAATGTCACGGCATTTATTCAGATAAAGATATCGTTTCATCTTTTCTTCGGATTCTCCGCTCACCAGCGGTGATATGTTAGTATCGTTGATTTCACGAACAAGATTATTTGTGCTTGTTTTAAATTTGGTACACAGCTCATCCTTTGTAGTATCTGATGCGTCATCAAATTCTGTGGAAATTTCAAAATAATTTGATAAAACGCGCTCAAGCTTTGCTTTTGGAAAAAGTCTGAAAATAAATGCTGCGATAAGCGGCGCCAAAAGCAGCTGAAGATTGAATCCGAAAACGCCGTAAATTGCTGTTGAAAGCGTGAAAAACGGCAAACAGTAGGAAGCCTCAATATATTTTTTGTCAAATTTAGATACTAATATGCAAATCAGTGCCGGAATGTATAGGATTAAAATGTATTTTTCGTTTGCTGGATGCAAAAGAGATATTACAAAGCAAAGAGACAGCGTAAATACCGCAGCAAGTTTTCTGTCAAGAAAATATGCACACATAAAAATGAGAAGCACTACGAAAATAAGTGATACAGAGAATCCGTAAACATAAAAATTATCGAGCGCACAAATTAAAATAAGCAGTGTGATGTTGAGAGAAATAATATCGCGAGAATCCATTTGAGATTTTTTACGGGCAGCTTTTATAAAATAATTGCCAAAATATGCGCTGCATCCGCAAATTAAAGACTCGCATAAAAGAAGCAGAATGCCGTATAGGCTGAATTCATCTGCAAATAAAAAAATAAATCCGCTTATAAAGCATATGACAGCCGGTAAAACCGGCGTGTAAACATGACTTAAGTACCTTTTCTTTCCACAAATAAGAATCATAGCAAGCATGATAGTGTCAGCGCAAATGTATTTAAAATTATGAACCGAAAACGCCTTTGTTGCAAAACCGGCGACAGTGCCTGAAAAAAGACTGATTACAGACATTCCGGAGCCGGGAGCAACAGATAAAAACGACAAGGAGAACGGTGAAAAAATATTTTTAATGCCCGCTCTTGAAATAATAAAGCCTGCTGCGGCAGACAAAATATAATTTAACAGCTTGTAAGCTGCAGTCTCTATTGCCTGAAGCTTTCTTTTAAATCCTGCTTTTTCCATACAGTAACCTCCGTTTATTGCAATTATACATCTAAAGATTAAAAATTTATGTCATATTATGAGGACGAGAGGCATATAATTTTATTTTTATGATAATAAAAAAATTAAGAAGCGCGGTTTTGCGCTTCTTTTTTTACTGCTTGTGTGTTATAATAAATTAAAATGTATTAGATAATGAGGATAATTCTATGAATGATACAATGAAAATATTTATCGGTCTGCTTTTGCCTTTACTTGGAACTGTCGCGGGCTCGTCAATGGTGTTTTTCTTAAGTCGTGAAATGAAAAACTGGCTTCAGAAATTATTGCTCGGATTTGCATCCGGTGTCATGATAGCGGCGTCAGTATGGTCTTTGCTTATTCCTGCGATTGACATGTCTGAAAGCACCTATGGAGAGGGACTTGCATGGTTACCGGCTGTTGTAGGTTTTTTACTCGGAATTGGCTTCCTTTTGCTGCTTGACTCTCTGATTCCGCATCTTCATTTTAATTCGGATGCGCCCGAAGGAAGAAAGAGCGACCTTAAAAAATCCGTGATGCTTGTGCTTGCCGTTACACTTCATAATTTGCCCGAGGGAATGGCGGTCGGCGTAGTATTTGCAGGTATTTCCATGGGCGACGCTGTAATTTCAACGGCAGGTGCTTTTGCTTTGGCAGTCGGTATTGCAGTTCAGAATTTTCCGGAGGGTGCTATTATATCTATGCCGCTTATCAGTAGCGGGATTTCACGTAGACGGGCATTTTCATACGGCGTCTTATCGGGGATTGTTGAACCTGCTGGCGCACTTATAACTCTTGCGCTTACGTCATTTGTTACACCAGTGCTTCCGTATATTCTGTCATTTGCTGCTGGAGCTATGATATATGTGGTTGTTGAGGAGCTTATTCCGGAATCGCAGTTCGGCGATCACAGTAATATAGGTACGGTAGGAGCAGCATTTGGTTTTTCCCTTATGATGGTGCTGGATGTAGCGCTCGGATAGTCAGAAATATAAAGCGGTGCAGTTAAATAACTGCACCGCTGTTTTTGTTATGTTCTGCTTTCTTTCTGCTGCGTTCACATACGCAAAGCATTTGTACATATTCTTCGACTTTACGCTTATATTCATCCGAAAGCTCATCCAGACCTTTAAAGATACAGCTGTAAATATTAAACTTCTTTTCATCGCAGTGTGTGGATTCACCCATTATAGGTGACAGACCTAAAATATAGTCTGCCGACACGTCGTAAAGTTTAATCAGTTTAGCTATAGTATCCGGGTCAGGTGACGAAACGTTAGTTTCGTAACGCGAAAGTGATTTATCGCTTATATTTATAAGGTTTTTAACCTGTTGCTGTGTCATTCCCTTCCTTTCGCGTGCACACTTTAAGCGCTCTCCGAAAGTAAGCATTGACAATTCACCCTTTCTTCCATTGTACTGAAATTTATAGCATAATTATGTAAATTTTTATATGCAATTCTTGTTATTTGAGAATTACTCATTGACATCTCGAAAATCGAGTGTTATAATTTATAAAGTTTTAACTCTATTCATCATATGGTATATACTTTTTCAAACACGCTGTTTATCAGGAGGTAAAACAAACGTGGATGAAGTGAAAAAAAACGACAAAACATGTGTCACTAAATAATTACACTGTTTATCAGTCTTCAAATCATGTATCGCTTGTCGGTGATCATATCGATGTATCTCCTCTGATGCTCAGCGGATTTGAATATGATGCTCAAAAAAGTACATCTTTCGGAATTCTTACGGAAAATGGCTTGAAGCTGGAGCTTTATTACAACAGATGCGAGTATCCGTTTACCGTTCGCCACATTGATTATGAAACGGGTGAACCGCTTAAGAATGCGGAAAACGGTATGATGCGTTACGGCGCTACACTTCTGCGGAAAGCGCTTGAGAAGGATGAACTCAACAAAATTTCCAAATCTCATTACAGCGTTTACGGCTCTGACAGCTATTTACGGACAATAAGCATTGAAGAAGGTACTGAGGCGGTAAATAATATTATAACATTTTATTATACAGAAAACAGAATCACCTTCACATACACGTCTATTGTTTCACCAGCCGGATTTGAAAACTTTGGCGCTGTCAGTGTTAAGAGTGAAAACGTAAGGGTAATGAGTGATGCAGCGCAGGGTTCTGTGCCGACAGAAAGCGCAGGCTTTGCCTTTGAGGGATGGTATATGGACAATGCCTGTACTTTACCTGTGCCGGAAAACTGGGTGAATAGCGAAAACAAGCTCATACCGCGTAAAAACTCAGACGGTATTTATGATGGTGAGCACACGGATTTTTATGCCAAATTTATTCCGCTTTCAGCAGATCTTACTATTATCAAGAGCGGTGCCGAAGATTTAACTCAAACATTTGTATACAGAATTTCCGGCAGCTATGGAATGGAAATGTATGTGACAATAACCGGCAATGGCAGCGCAACAGTGAACGGGCTGCCGTTCGGAACTTATACCGTTACAGAACAGAACAGCTGGTCATGGAGATACAGCAACGGTTCCGATTCGGTTGAGAAAGCTGTAAATCACAATGATACTGCCGGATCTGTTATAAGCTTTGATAGTGATAAAACAGGTATGTTTTGGCTTAGTGGAAACAGTATTCCTATAAAAAATGTTTTCGGTATAAACGATGGAATAGTAAACAAAGGCAGGCGGTATCATGATTAAAATTACTGCAGGCAAGCGATTTTTAATATATTTTGCGGTAATAAGTATTATTGCTGTCTGCGGCGTTACAATTTCGTATATGTTTGCAAAGTCAGGCAGGGCCGAAAATGAATTTGTTGCGGCATCTGTAAGCTGTCAGGTATGCGAACAATTTGACGGCGAGTATAAAAATGAGATTAGCGTTAAGAATACCGGAAATATAAGCGCCTTTATACGTGTTCGTCTTGTATCTCATTGGGAAGACAAAGACGGAAATATAATTGCGAAGAATTCCGTTATGCCTCAGATTGTTCCTGCTGAGGGTTGGCTTGAAATGGAAAACAATACTTATTGTTATACCGTGCCTATAAAAGCAGGAGAGAGTACGCCGTCACTTTTATCAGCTCCGATGCAGCTTAAATCTCAGGATGGCTGCAATCAGGTTGTCAGAGTATTTGCTGAGGCAATACAGAGTATTCCTTCAAAAGCGGTAAGTGAGAGCTGGGATGTAATTGTGTCTAAAACATCTGAAGGAGTGATGATAACTGGTTTAAATTAATAAAACAGGCAATTAAAGTGCCTGTTTATTAATTTCTGACTATTTGTACTGCGGGAATTTTTTCTTCTGCGGTTAAATGCTTATATACTGCTATTACCGAAATTAACACGCATCCGGCAGCGATGGATACAAGACCGTGTAAAAGCAGCCATACAGACGATATTAAGCCGAAGAGTGAAAATGTAAATATACTTCTTTTGCTGTTTGGATTTATTTTTATTACCGTAGAAAATAATATATATAGTCCGGCAAGAATTAACACACAACGTGTAACAGGCAGAACCGCCAATAGCACCCCGAAAGCGGTGGCGATACACTTTCCGCCGCGTATTTTATCAAAAGGAGCTATTGCATGCCCTAAAACGGGGGCGGTTATAACAAGCGAAAACAGCAAACTGTCTGAGCCAAAAACTCTGTACGCTATGTATACGGGTAAATAGCCTTTTGCCATATCCATAAAAAGACATAGCAGTCCCATACGTATTCCGCAGTGTGTAAAAACATTTGCCGCTCCGGGATTTCCATCCGAACTGAGAGCGCATATGTCCTTTTTCATCAGAACTTTCGGCAATATTCTGCTGAACATTACGCAGCCGCACAGAAATGCGCAGGATATTATGCACAGCCATATAAATATCTGTTGTATGCTCATATTCTTGCCACCCTTTTCGCAATGTCGTACGCAGCATTGGGATTTATGTTTTGTTTCTGGTTATATATCATTTGTGAGCATGCATTCTCGTTTTCTGTAAGTGCGAGAGCGTACCGGACAGCCTCACTTGTATTTTTGGCGTTATATGACATACCGTGATTTTCAAAAAAAGCGGCATTTTTTGTCTCGCAGCCTGGTATTGCATTTACATGAATTATTGGTATGTTTGCAACTGCCGCTTCTGTGCTTGAGAGCCCTCCGGGTTTTGTCAAAAGTACGTTCGCGCTGTTCATGTACAGGTTTATGTCTCTTGTGAACGGCACTGCTTGTATATGTGCTAAGTTATTATAACGTTTATCAATTTCATTTTTAAGGCTTTCGTTTCTGCCTGTCATGGCAAATATCCTATAATTAATGTCAGTGCTCTCTACAAGCTCGTCGCACAGTTTTATCAGATTTATGCCTCCTATTCCGCCGCTCATTACAAGAATCATTTTTATATCCTGCTCTATTTTTAATTTCTCACGTGCAGCACTGCGTGGCATATGACGGTTAAACCGACCGGAGACGGGAATTCCGTACGTATAAATGTTTGAACGCGGCACCCCTCTGCTTATAAGTTTTTCTTCAATGCTTTTATGAGGAACAAAATATCCGTCAAGCTTTGTTTCGGCGAGAAACGGAATAAGAGTATAGTCGGTTAGAACGCCGTAAAACGGAACGTCAAAAATAGCTTTTCGTTTAATCGCAGTTAAAGCCTCCATACCATATAGATGTGTAGATATTACAGCATCGAAACCGTTCTCGGTAATATACTGATATAAACACTGAGCGTATGATGCGTTTGCATAATAAACAGGCGAAGTGATTCCCGTTGAATCATACAGTACGCCGGCTTTATACAGTATGCCGAAAGTGGAAGGAACGTTTTTTATCATACCGTTATAAAAAGACGATACGAACTTCTGGGCGCGTTTGCTTCTGAACAGAACCGGGTCAGCAATGACACATGTGACTCCGAACCGTTCCAGCGCTTCTTTTACGGCAAATGCTGCGCTGTTATGCCCCTCTCCCGTGTAGCAACTCAGTATTAAAATTTTCATAAAGACGTCCCCTTATTTAACTCTTTTATCTATTTTTAATCAATTCCTGATTTATTTCAATAGACAATGACCGCTGAATGTACGATTTTAGGACATATTTTAAATTTTGTACTCATTTATTGTTTAGGAGAATAAAATACAAAAAATAATTATTCTTGAAAAGAACACCAAACGGAGTTATAATATTTAAAAAAATTAACGGAGGAAATTATGAAAAGGTTAAAAATCTTAATTTCTTGTATTACAGCCGCTTTTTTGCTGCTTGGCTGTTTTCAGTTTTCGTTTGCCGCTTCTGCGGAATTACTGTTCAATATGAACGGTAAAACCGTGTACAGTGATACTTCGCTTGCGCAGATATATGATATGTACGGCAAAGAAAAACTGCGTACAAAATCAATCTTCGGCGGAAATTCATATTCTTTTGACGGTGCAAGTCATAATGATTTTCTCTTTATTGAAACAAATTCAAAAGGTCAGATAGTCAGCTATTGTATTTTCGGCGACACATTTACATCAAATGCCGGCAATTTTGGAGATAAAGCGTCTTACTCATCGTCTTCGGTTGTTACATATACGGACTCAAACGATATTATATGGGGCGTTACCGGCTATTCTTCCAATGTTGCCGATAAAAATGCAGCGCTGGAACTGTATAACAGTGATGCGGTGTACGGCGAATATATTGCAAGACATGCGGTGATTATGTGGAACGCCGTATCAAAGTATTTCGGCAGACCCGCAAATATTCAGTTTGACAGCCGTACATTTTATATGAACAGGCAGCTGATGGAAGGCGGCAGTAACTTTTATGATTATTGCGAATCGGTCGGGAAAAGCGAACAGTTTAAGCTTATCAGCTGGAGCTCGTATGGTATAGTATCAAATGCAGTTCCCACTCCGGGAATGTACGGAAACTGCGCGAGAAATTATACTATACCATCCGACGCATTTCCTGTTTTTGACAGTACAGCGGCAGGTGGCCGTATAATCGGCAGTCTCAGATCTACATACTTTGATAATTGGTCTGATGTTCCGTATACCGATCAGGAACGGGAGCTTCTTTCCCGTGCACGAAAAATTTACAATGAAAGTGTAGAAATATATAACAGCGAGTCAGATTATTTTGAAATTCATCCGCAGGACGCAGTTCTTCCTTTAGAGCCTGGAGTAATACGCGACAGTAAGCTTTACGGTGCGCTCGGTTATATAAACGCCATACGCGCAGGTGCCGGCTTACCTCTGCTCGAATTGTCCGAGGAGCTTTCCAAAGGATGCCAGTATAAGGCGATTTTAACTTCATATATCGGGAAAAACGGTATTTCCAATCCTAACCCGCATTATCCGCCTCAGCCGGACGGAGTCTCGGATGAGTATTATGCAATTGCGCAGAACGGCGCGGGTGAAAACCTTTATCACGGTACGGTTATCACAAGCATTACCAATGCTCTTAATGACGCATACGGAGATCCGATAACCTGCGGTCACAGATATAATCTGCTTAATCCAACATGGAAATATATCGGCTTCGGAAGCACGGAAGTTGATAACCATCTTTCGATCGGTATTCAGGGTGTTCACAAAATGAGTGGATATCAGGAAAGTGACGCTGAAATCGTCGCATGGCCGTCAAAGGGCGTGATGTTAGAGGAGGCGGGAGCAGGAAGCAATACGATGTATACTGCTTCTTTTAATAAAACTTATGGATTCACCAAAGATACCGGAGTTATTTTTAAATGTCTCAATACCGGAGAAACATTTGAATTCATACCGGGTGAAAACAAACAGAATCATGAACTTCATAACAGCGGGTCAATTATCTCATATTATGACGCCAATATATCCATGACGGTAGGCAATGTATATGAGATAACCCTGACCAATGTAAAAAACCACGATACAGGAGAAATAATTGATTATACATATCGCAGCGTGTATGAATCCGCTTATGGTTCGGACTCCTCAGATACTGCCACAGATATTTCTATGTCAAGCAGCAGTTTAACAATGGCAGTAAACCAGCGTGTGAAAATAAACGCCTCCGTTGTTCCCGATAACTGTAAAAATAAAATGATTTTATGGTCCTCCGATAACAATGAAATTGCTACGGTAAATGAAAACGGTTATGTTACAGCGCATAAAACAGGTACTGTCACAATCAGCGCTTCTACTGATAACGGCGTAGTAAAATACTGCACCGTAAATATACAGGCAACTCCGTTTACCGATCTTACCTCAAAATGGTATATACCGTTTGTTGAAAAAGCATATCAGTGTGGAATAATGAGCGGTATGACTCCGACTACGTTTGAGCCGGCAACCAGCATGAGCCGGGCAATGTTTGTCAAAGTTATTGCAAATCTCGAAGGTTTGGATCTTGATAACACTGTACCGACAGTTTTTTCAGATGTTCAGGTCGGCAGATACTTTACGGGACCGATAGGCTGGGCAAGTCAGAACGGTATTGTAAACGGAATTTCTCCTACCGAATTTGCTCCGAATTCTCCTATTACCCGCGAGCAGATGTGTGCTATGATTGTCAGATATGCCGAATATAAGAACATTGCATTTGATCAGAGTATATCCCCCGTAACATTTGCAGATGAGGATAAAATTTCAAAGTATGCCAAAGAGTATGTAAAAATTTGCCAGCGTGCAGGATTTATTGACGGCATGACTCCAACGACCTTTGAACCGAAAGGCAATGCAACACGCGCTCAGGTAGCAAAAATATTTTCTATTTTTTATAACTATATTGACTAAACATAAATAAAAAATGCCGGCATTTAATGCCGGCATTTTTTACTGTGACAGTTGAAACTGCCGTATATGTTTGATGAAATTTATCGTAAAAACAGTTTACATCGGCTCCTTAAAATGTTATAATTAATAATCAATACTATGTTTTATTAAGGGGAATGGTTTTGCCTGATTTAAACTATAAACAGTTCACCGGCGCTTTAAGAAATTATTTTGCACAGGCTGGGAAAACACCGCGCGCTATGGTTGTTACATACGGCTGTCAACAGAATATAAGCGACAGTGAGATAATAAAAGGACTGCTTTCGCTTTGCGGTTATACATTTTGTGACTCATACAATGAAGCGGATCTCGTTGTTTTTAATACCTGTGCCGTGCGTGAGCATGCAGAGCTGCGCGTATACGGCAATATCGGGGCGCTGAAGCCTGTCAAAAAAAGCCGCCCGGACTTGAAAATTGCAGTTTGCGGGTGCATGATGCAGCAGCAACAGGTTCAAAATGAAATAAAAACAAAATATAGGCATGTTGATATTGTTTTCGGGCCGTCGCTGATATATAAATTTCCTGAAATGCTGTTCAAATCGGTTTTGGAAGGTCAGAAAATATTTGACCGTTCTGAAAATCCCGATATCATAGAGGGTCTTCCGGTTCAACGTGCTAAAAACAATAAGGCTTGGGTTACTGTGATGTACGGCTGTAATAATTTCTGTACATATTGCATTGTTCCGTATCTGCGAGGAAGAGAGCGAAGCCGCAAATCGTCGGACATAATCAGAGAAGTGAAAGAGCTTGTTGAATCCGGATTTAAGGATATAACCTTGCTTGGCCAAAATGTTAATTCTTACGGTAAGGACTTAGATCTCGGATATGATTTTGCTGATCTTTTAAATGAGCTTAATGATATAGAGGGTGATTTTTGGCTTCGGTTTGTTACCAGTCATCCGAAGGATTGTACAAAGAAACTTATTGATACAATGGCATCATGTCAAAAGGTCTGCAATCAGCTGCATTTGCCGTTTCAGTCCGGAAACGACCGTGTACTTAAGGAAATGAACAGAAATTATACGTTCGATAAGTATTTGAAACTTATTGAATATGCCAAGGAAAAGATGCCTGATATAACTCTTACAAGTGATGTTATTGTAGGTTTTCCGGGTGAGACTGACGAGGAATTTGAAGATACAGTGCGCCTTGTTGAGTGTGTGGAGTTTGATAATCTTTTTACGTTTATTTATTCAAAACGAACCGGAACACCGGCGGCTGTGATGGAAAACCAGATAGATGATAATATAAAATCTGCACGCTTTAACAGACTTTTGGAAGTGCTTCACCCCATTTCCAAAAAGCGAAATGATTTGCTTTTGAACAAAACACTAAAGGTGTTTGTCGAGGGCATGAGCAAAACTGATTCCTGCGTATTGTCGGCAAAAACGGAAGGCGGAAAAACCGTAGATTTTAAGGGTGACAAGGCTCTTATCGGCCAGTTCGCATATGTAAAGATAACACAGTGCAAAACGTGGAGTCTTGCCGGAGAACTTACTGAATAATAAGGAGAATTAAAATGACGGATATAGCACAGATTATTGAAAAAACAAAGGAGCTGGGAAAGCTTCTGTCCGACTCTGATCAGGTGCGCGCCATGTTGGCGGCGCGTCTGGCGTATGAGCAAAATACAGATATTCAGGAGCTGAACGGTCAATTTAATATACATAAAATGTCTATTGCAGCGCTATCAAAACAGGACAATCCTGACGAGGAACGTATTGCGGGACATGAGGAGAAGCTTCGTGAAATTTACGATAAAATAATGTCGCATGAGTTGATGACGGAATACCAGACAAAAACACAGGTTGTAGAGCAGCTCATAGGTCAGATAAATAGTATTCTGAATTTCTATATTTCGGGTGAAAACCCGCAGGGTTGTACCGGTTCTTGTGCTACTTGCGGCGGATGTTCCGGTAAATAAAGGTCAGCAAACAGAGGTAACTGAAAATGGCAAAGATTTCTCCCATGATGGAGCAGTATTTTGAAATAAAAAAACAGTACCCGGATCATATCCTGCTTTACAGGGTGGGTGACTTTTATGAAATGTTTTACGATGACGCTGTGACTGTATCGCGTGAACTTGATATGACTCTTACCGGCAAGGACTGCGGGCAGGAAGAACGTGCGCCCATGTGCGGCATGCCGTATCATTCTTGCGACGGTTATATTGCACGCCTTATAGCAAACGGGCATAAGGTATGCGTATGTGAGCAGGTTGAAGATCCGAAAAGTGCAAAAGGGCTTGTAAAGCGCGAGGTAGTAAAGGTTATAACGCCGGGTACCGTAACAGACAGTGATATGCTTGACTCTGCAAAGAATAATTTTCTTGCGGCGCTTATGCTTAAATACGAGACTGCGGCGCTCTGTTTTGCCGATGTTTCGACGGGTGAACTGTTTTTGACATGTATTACCGACTTTACTGAACAGGATATAATTAACGAGCTTTGCAAATTTACACCGAGTGAGATACTTATTACATCCGAGGGGCTTGCATTTAAGGAAGTGACGGCGTATTGCAGTCAGAGGCTTTCTGCTCTTGTGTCTACCTTTGAGGATAGCTTTGATATGAATGAAATATCGCAGCAGATTCTTCGTCATTTCAAGGCAGCGACGCTTTCCGAACTGGATATAGAAAATGAGGCTGAGCTTTCTGCTCTTTATGCCGTTTTATCTTATATAGTCGGTACTCAGAAAGGCGATATCGGTTATATAAATAAGTTAGAAGTTTACTCAAAAGCTCAGTTTATGGAGCTTGATCTGAGCACTCGGCGTAATCTTGAAATAACTGAGAGCATGCGTCACGGGACAAAGCAGGGTTCTCTTTTAAATGTATTGGATAGGACAAAGACATCTATGGGCAGCCGCAAGCTGCGAACTATGCTTGAACGTCCGCTGATTAAGGTCAATGACATAAATAAGCGTCTTAGCGCGGTGGAGGAGCTAAAGCTCCGCGCTATTGAACGGGACAGGCTTACGGACTGCCTGAAATCAATACACGACCTTGAGCGACTTATGACAAGGCTCATGCTCGGCAGCGGTAATGCCAAGGATCTTATAGCGTTTAAAAATGCGTTCGAGGTTCTACCAAAAATAAAACAGTCGCTTTCCGGTTTTCAATCTAAGTTGCTAAAAACTCTTGATTCAAATATCATTGAACAGAACGAACTTTACAATATTATTGAAAACTCAATTATTGACAATCCGCCTTTTACGGTGAAAGAGGGCGGAATAATAAAAGACGGATATGACAGCTCTGTTGATGAGAACAGGCATCTGATGAAAGACGCAAAAACGCTTATTTCGGAACTTGAACAGCGTGAAAAGGATGCGACAGGCATAAAGTCGCTTAAAATCAGTTACAACAGGGTGTTCGGGTATTATATTGAGGTTACAAAAATGTATTATGACCTTATTCCCGAAAACTATATCAGAAAACAAACTTTGGCAAACTGCGAGCGGTTTATAACTCAGGAACTTAAAGATCTTGAGACAAAGATACTTTATGCCTCCGAGCGTGTTCAGGCGAGAGAGTATGAGATATTCTGCTCAGTGCGTGATATGGTAAAAGCGCAGTTTACGAGTATTAAGAGCACAAGTGAGTCACTGGCGATGCTGGATGTGCTGGCATCTCTTGCGGTTGTGGCTCAGCAGAATAATTATGTGCGTCCCGATGTTGATGTGAGTGATGAAATAAATATTGTTGAGGGACGACATCCGGTGGTTGAAACCGTTCTTAAAGACACGCTGTTTGTACCTAACAGTATGTATTTAGACTGTCAGAGCAGCCGCATGATGATATTGACCGGGCCTAATATGGCAGGTAAATCTACATATATGCGTCAGAACGCCATGATAATACTTATGGCTCAAATCGGCTCGTTTGTACCTGCAAAGAGCGCACATATAGGTATTGTTGATAAAATATTTACACGCGTCGGTGCGTCGGATGATCTGGCTTCCGGTCAGTCAACCTTTATGCTTGAAATGCTGGAGGTTGCAAATATTCTGAAAAACGCTACTTCAAGAAGTTTTCTTGTGTTTGATGAGATAGGTCGCGGTACGTCTACCTACGACGGAATGAGTATTGCCAAAGCTGTTGTAGAATACGTTGTAAATAAGAAAAAAATTGGAGCTAAAACATTATTTGCAACGCATTATCATGAATTGTGCGAGCTTGCTGATACTGTGGAGGGCGTTGTGAATTTTAATGTTGCCGTCAAAAAGCGCGGCGACGATATTGTATTTTTAAAGAAAATTATACCCGGCGGCACTGATGACAGCTTTGGTATTGAGGTGGCGGCTCTTGCGGGTATTGACAGCTGGATTGTCAAACGTGCAAAAGAAATTTTGAAAGAGCTTGAAACTGACGGAAAGGTCAAGATAATCACAAAATACGAAAGTGATGACAGCCAGCTCTCTATGAGCGATATAAGCTCTTCTGAGATTATAGAAAGACTTAAGTCCATAGACGTGAGCACAATAACGCCGCTTGAGGCGATGAGTATTCTGTATGAATTGTCCAACAAGGCAAAATAAAAATCGGAGACGAAAATGCGAAAAATCAAAGTCTTAAATAAAAATCTGTCAAATATGATAGCCGCAGGCGAGGTGGTAGAGCGCCCCGCAAGTGTTGTGAAAGAATTGGTTGAGAATTCTATTGACAGCGGTGCCGATATAATTACTGTGGAAATACGCGGCGGCGGGAAAACTTATATACGTGTTACGGATAATGGATGCGGCATGACAAAGGAGGATGCAAAAACCGCGTTTCTTCGTCATGCCACAAGTAAAATATCATGTGAGGCTGATCTTTTTAACATAAGTACTATGGGATTTCGCGGAGAAGCTCTGGCGGCTATCGCTGCTGTCTCAAAAGTTGAGCTTTTAACGGCGGTTTCTCTTGATTATTACGGTACGGAAATTATAATAGAGGGCGGAGAAGAGATAAGCTGCAAAGAAGTGGGGCTTCCCGAAGGTACGACAATAATCGTGCGCGATTTGTTTTATAATACTCCTGCAAGGATGAATTTTCTTAAAAAGGACACAACGGAAAGTGCAAATATTGTTTCCCTGATAAATAAGTTTGCTATCGGTTATCCGAACATATCGTTTAAGCTCATAAACGACAATAGGATGCTTCTATCTACCGACAAAAGTCTGGAGCTTATTGATACTGTTTATTCGGTATTCGGAAAAGAAATAAGCGATTCTCTCATTAAAGCGGAACGTCTCGGAGAAGACGTCTGTGTGACAGGGTATGTCGGCTCACCGCGTTGTAGCCGTTCAAACAGAAATTATCAGCTTTTTTATATTAATAAACGTATAGTAAAAAGCAAAACAATTACGGCAGCGTTGGATCGTGCATATCACAATCTGCTGATGAACGGGAAATATGCCGTATGCGTTTTATTTTTGAGTCTGCCGTATAATAAGGTGGACGTAAACGTCCATCCTACAAAAACAGAAGTTAAATTTTCCGATGAAAAGAAAATATTTGATGCGGTTTACTATGCCGTTAAAGATGCACTTGAAAAGGAACCGCAGATTAACAATAGTGTGTTGGAGTTCTTTGAAAAAGCAAAATTACAGACAACGCACATAAATTCACCGATATACGAGAAACCTGCAGACAGTTTGACCGATAAATTTATACCTTTATCAGGTACACAAACAACAATTACACAGAAAGAGGATTTTAACACAGGCGGCATATCACGCGATGAACAAAAGTCTTTAAACCGCACTTGCGATTATAATGCTATTACGGATGAAAAACGCTGTGAGATTCCGGATATTCCGACTGTAAATATTGCTCCTTTTGCATTGAACAGCAAAGAATCCGCAGCTGCCGAAGCTATGCGTGACAGCGGGTATTTTACGCGTGAGTTAAAACTCGACCCCGATGAGTTATCTGAAAAGTTTTGCACAGATAATACTGACGACTCATATATGCTAAAACCCGAGATACCTTATAGATATATAGGTGAAATTTTTAAGACATATATTATAATTGAAAGCGGCAATAGTTTTTATCTGATAGATAAACATGCGGCTCATGAACGCATACTTTTTAATAAAATATACGACAGATATAAAAACAGCGAGAAATATTGTCAGCAGTTGCTTGCCGGTATTCCTGTTACACTTTCGCCCGAGGAGGCGGACATTGCGCGCCGTAACAAGGACAAGCTTGCAAAGCTCGGGTATGAATTTGATGAGTTCGGGGATTATGATGTGATTTTACGTACGATTCCATACGTTATTTCTCCCGGAGATACTGTTTCGGGATTTACGGAAATGATAGAAATTCTCAGCGCCGATAAAAATCAGGATATGACGGAATTTGAAAATGCAACACTTAAAATGTTATCCTGCAAGGCGGCAATAAAAGCAGGCTTTGACAGCAGCGATGAGGAGCTTGAGCGTTTTATTAAAAATTTATTGCTTGAGGGGAATATCAATTACTGTCCGCACGGCAGACCTATTATTTGCGAATACAGTAAAGAAAGCGTTGAAAAGGCTTTTAAGAGGATACTGTGATGGCAAACGATGTTATTGTTGTTTGCGGACCGACCGCCTCTGGAAAAACTGCGCTTGCAGTTGAGCTTGCCAAACGGTTTGACGCCGAAATAGTATCAGCCGATTCAATGCAGATATATAAAGAAATGAATATCGGTACGGCAAAGCCCGTTGAGAAAGAAAAACGCGGTATACCGCACCACATGATTGATATTGTTTCGGTTACTGAAGATTACAACGTGTCAAGATATGTTGAAGATGCAACGGAGTGTATTGATAAAATCAGGGCGTCAGGCAAAAGAGTTATACTTGCAGGCGGCACAGGGTTATATATAGACAGTTTGATAAATAATGTGAATTTTTTTGAAATAGAAAACGATTATGAATATCGGGAGCAGCTTTTTAGCGTTGCAAAAGACAAAGGCGTTTTGGCTGTGCATAAGATGCTGGAAAGTGTTGACAAGCCGTCAGCTGACAGACTGCATCCAAACGATTTAAAGCGTGTAATACGCGCTTTGGAGGTGTATAAGGTGTGCGGCAGAACAATGACCGAAGTTCAGCTTGAGAGTGTTCGCAAACGTAAATACAATCCTACATTTATCGGTCTTGATTTCAGTGAAAGAGCCGTTTTATACAATCGAATTGAAATGCGTGTTTTAGAAATGATAAAAAACGGACTGCTTAACGAAGCCCGTTCGCTTTTAGATTTTGATTTGTCATCGACAGCACGAGCGGCTATCGGCTATCAGGAAATGTTTGACTTTCTCAATAATAAAATTACTTTTGAAAGTGCTGTCGGGAAAATCTGTAAAAGGACGCGTAATTATGCCAAACGCCAGCTCACGTGGTTTAGAAAAAATAAAGAAATTAATTGGTTATTTCCGGATATGTGCTCCGGCGGGCTGACTGAACTTAGCGATAAGGCGTCAGAAATCATAAATTTCAGGGAGGATTGAAATGCGACTTAGATTTAATCTCATAAAATTTCTTTTCATTCTCTTTTTTATTTTTTTGCTTATAGTGGCAGTTTATCAGATATACTGTTATTTTTATGTGTCAGCATCCACAGAATATACAACCGTTATAGAATGTGAGGACACAGTTACTGTTTCAGGTTATTTTCTACGTGACGAATCTGTTATCAGGGCGGAAAATTCAAAGTATATCGATATAACGGTAAACAGCGGAGAAAAAATATCCAAAAACGGTATTATTGCCAATGTATACTCAACTGAAGATTCTGCTAAAATTCAGTCACAAATAAGAGAACTTCAGCTAAGAATCGATGAGATGAACTCTGTGATATCAGCTGCTAACGGCTATAATACGGGTGCGACTTATGAAAATGAAATTAAAAAATATGCTATCAACGTATCTTCAAATATTTCGGAAGGAAATATAACAGCTGCCTTTGAGGCGGCAGCGGATTTTTCTTCCAATATAATTAAAAGTAAGATTTCTGCCGGAGAAATAGTTGACTACTCTTCAAAGCTAAGCGAACTAAAAGCACAGATGGAGCAGCTGAAAGCCAAGTCGTCTGCCGTTACCAGCTATATCACAGCGCCGTCTGCGGGTTATTACGTTTCTAAAGCGGACGGGCTTGAGGATAAGCTCAGCATGCAGCTCTCCGATGATATTACGCCGGATAAGTTTGATAAAATAGTAAACACAATAAATGAGCAAACCGATTTTTCTTCAAATTATATAGGAAAGCTGGTATCCGGATCTCAATGGCGGGTTTGCTTTAAAACTGACAGCGATAAATTCGACAAAATAAAAGTCGGCTCAACTGTAAATATTCGTATTCCCTCAGTAACTGATACAAAAATTAAATGTACTGTATTAGATATTAAATCAGTTGATGGTTTTACATATGTCGTTTTAGAATCAAATGTTATTTCTGGTGATATATTGCTTCAGCGCAGTTGTGAAATAGACGTAATAATTGATTCGTACAGAGGCTTACGCGTTGATAAAAATGCCATCAGAAAGGTTGACGGTAAAGAGGGAGTATATGTACGAAATAACGGTATTTTGAAATACCGTGAAGTAGATATACTTTACATTGGTTCTACTTTTGCCGTAGTTAAATATGATGCGCTTAACACTTCGGGGTTACAGGCTTATGACGAGGTTGTAATAAAAGGTTCTGATTTGTATGACGGGAAGGTGGTCGCATGAATTGCAAGATGAAAAATACGCTTATGGAACTGCTTGATGAAACATCAAAACGTGGTGTAAAGCTTATTGCCGTTACAAAGACGGTCCCGGTAGAAATTATAAATGAAGCTATTTCCTGCGGTGTAACTGCCATTGGTGAAAACCGTGTTCAGGAACTGCTTGAAAAGTATAGCAGTCTTGATAAAAAAAACCTTGAAATCCATCTTATAGGCAGACTTCAGACTAATAAAGTAAAATACATAATAGATAAAGTTGACCTTATTCACTCTGTTGACAGCTTTAAACTCGGCAGTACAATTGACAAATATGCAAAAATTAACTTAAAGGTGCAGGATGTTTTGGTTCAGGTAAATGTTGCAGGAGAACAAACCAAGGGCGGTGTAGCGCCGGGTGAGCTTGAAACTTTGCTTGTTTCACTTTCCGAACTTAAAAATATCAGGGTACGCGGACTTATGTGTATTCCTCCTGTGGAAAAAATTCCCGGCGAAAATAAGAGGTTTTTTAACCTGTTAAACAAAATGATGGTTGACAACAATAACAAAAACATAGATAATATATGTATGGATACTTTATCTATGGGAATGTCGGGCGATTACCGGACGGCAATTGATTGCGGCGCTACCATGGTGAGAATCGGTACAAAAATATTCGGAAAAAGAAATTATACGGAGGTTTAGCTATGAGCTTTATGGATCATCTTAAAAAATTTGCAGGCGTTGAGGGTGAAGAGGAAAACGAAGAAACGAATTATGATCCTATCATCGACATGGGCAACGCGGCTGCAAAAGAGCAAAAGTCAGCTCCCGATAAAAAAGATAAAAACTATATGAATATCAATACTACGGCACAACTTCAGGTAGTGCTTGTAAAGCCTGAGGAGTTTGAAGATGCCCGTGAAATTGCCGACAACCTTATATCCAAAAGAACAGTTCTTCTCAATATTGAAAATCTGAATAAAGATCTTTCGAGACGTCTTATTGATTTTCTCAGCGGCGTGGCATACGCTCAGGGCGGTAATATAAAGCGCGTTGCCAATAGAACGTATATAATAACTCCGTACAATGTTGATATTTTAGGCGATGTGCTTGACGGTCTTAACCCGGACAGCTTTGAGTTTTAATAATGGGCATTTTAGGATATATTAATTTAATTGCGTATTCCGTTGTGTCTGCATTTGAGCTGATTCTTGTTATTTATTGCGTTTCCAGCTGGATTATAAGAGATCCGTTTAATAAGTTTATGCAAACACTCAGGGTTATAATAAATCCTGTGGTTGAGCCTGTGAGAAGTATACTGAGTCGCTTTGCGTTTTTCAGAAACAGCCCGATTGATTTTTCGGTTTTAATTGTTTTTATCCTATGCAGTATACTTATCAGTCTTCTGCGATAGTAACAATGATTGAACAAGGATCGCTGCTTTTGGCAAGAACGGATGATTTGATTCGCTGCGCTGATAAAAAAGGCATGGTATTCACCCATTTTTTAAGCGAAAGCGAGCTTGCCGTTGTTATGCCTTTGATATCAGGAAGCGGATTTAATTATAGTGTTTTCGGCGGATATGACGATGCGCAGCGCTGTATTATAGGCATATCATCCTGTAATACGCCCTTGCATGAGTGGTTTCCGTTGAGGACGCTGCGTTTTAAGTTAGATTCTCGGCTGAACATTGTTCATCGTGATGTATTGGGTGCGCTTATGTCCTTAGGAATAAAGCGCGAGCTGATTGGTGATATATTATTTGCAGACGGATACTGTTACTTTTTTGCCGAATCTTCAATTGCAGATTATATTATTAGCAATTTTTCGGGCGTTGCAAACAATTCTGTGGTGCCCGAGATATTTGACGGAGAAATCCGTTATAAAAAGGTGTATGAGGAGTTGACGTGCACTGTTACTTCTATGCGTCTTGATTGTATGACTGCGGCTGTGACTGCACGTTCGCGTTCAGAGGCGGAAAACATGGTGTTGACCGGCACTGTCAGGTTAAACGGTATAGAAAACAGAAAGAAAGACGCACAGTTAAAATGTGGGGATATTTTAACTGTCAGGCGTTTCGGTAAGTATCGGATTGATTCTGTAATAGGTACTACCAAAAAAGGAAGAATAAGGATAAGGATTTTAAAATACAGTTAAGGGGTTGAAATGATGTTAAAGCCTGAGGAATTGAGAAATGAAGAATTTGAGGTAAGCGTATTGGGCGGTTATAAGCGTGAGGCTGTGGACGTATTCTTTAAAACAGTTGCTGACGATTATGAAAAGCTTTACAGCGAAAATGCCGAGCTTGTTCAAAAGCTTAAAGTTTGCGTCAGCAAAATTGAGGAATACAGAAAAGACGAGCAGTTTTTAAAAACCGCTATTATAAATGCAGAAAAATTGAATGAAAATACACTGCGGGATATTGAAAATAGAGAAAAAGAGGCTGAACGTACTGCAAAGGAAACGGCGGAAAACATTTTGTCCCGTGCAAAAACAGAAGCTGAGAACATAGTTAAAAGAGCAAGGCTTGATTCAGAAGAATCGATACGCGCATATGAAATAAATGCCGACAGAAAAATAAATGAAATCAAACGCAGTGTTCAGGCTGAAGAGCATAAGTTGGAGCTTATGAAAAAAGAAGTATCTGATTTTAAGGATACTTTATTTAAAATTTATAAGCAGCATTTGAGCTCAATAAGCAAGCTGCCGTCTTTGGCTAAGGAAGCGATGACCGAGCAGGATGAAAAAAAAGAGCACGATACAGAGCCTGAACAGCCTACGGAAATAAAAGAAAGTCCTGTTAAAGCCAATAATGAAACGTCCGTCAGCACCGAGAACCAAGCGTCGGATGTAAAACCGTCGACTGTAAATCACGAGGACGCGGATAGGATTCCAGTGTTTGCCGGTAATATGGCAAATAATGAAAAAACGGCTGAATTTGTAATAGAAAAAAAACAAAAGCAAAATGAGGACAGCAGGCTTCACGAAATGTTTGATAACAGCTTTAAGTTTAAAGATTTAAAATTCGGTACTGATTTTGATTTGAATAAAGATGAGTAGAAATTACTGAATATGACTGAAAAAATAAATTCAAAAATAATGTTGCGGCAAATAATGTGGATTTTAGCGACAGCTGCAATCGTTGCCTTGGATCAGATTACTAAGTATCTTGTTGTAAAAAATATGGAATTATATGATGAAATTCCGGTTATCCCGGGCTTTTTTGGCTTAAATTATGTGCGCAATAAGGGCGCAGGGCTTGGAATTTTGTCTGGAGCCCGCTGGATATTTATGATAGTTACAACAGTGGTAATTATTGTTGTTACGGCCTTACTTTTTATTGATTTTTTTAAAAGCCGTCTGGCAGATACGGCACTTGTGTTTATACTTGCCGGAGGTGTCGGAAATATGATTGATCGCATTTTTTTAGGTGAGGTTGTGGATTTTTTTCAGTTTCAGATTAAACTTTTTGATTTTATTTTTAATGTGGCGGATGTATTTGTAACCTTCGGCACAGTGTTATTTGTTATATATTATCTTTTTTATTACGGAAAAGATAAGGAAAAAACGGATGTCAAACAGCAGCTTGAGCAAAATTGAATTTATTGTTGATGAACAAGGCAGCTTTACGAGATTGGATAAGCTGCTTTGTTTGCGTATGCCGGAATTTACAAGAAATAAACTTGTAACAATGATTGAGTCTGGGAATGTAACAGTAAACGGAAAAAATACCTTAAAAAATTATAAGACAAGATTAGGTGATAAAATCTGTGTTGAGATTGTCAAAGCACGTGAATTTGAAGCCTGTGCAGAAAACATACCGTTGGATATCATATATGAAGACGGCGATATAATTGTTGTAAACAAACCCAAGGGAATGGTTGTTCATCCTGCACACGGCAATGAGTCGGGTACGCTTGTAAATGCTCTTTTATATCATTGTAAAAATTCACTTTCCGGAATAAACGGGATAATGCGTCCCGGAATTGTCCACCGTATAGATAAGGATACAAGCGGGCTTATTGTTGCTGCAAAAAATGACTCTGCCCATAATTCTCTTGCTTTGCAGTTTAAGAAACACACTATAACAAGAGAATACCGTGCAATAGTATACGGCGTATTAAAGGAAGATAAGGGCGAAGTATGCAAGCCTGTCGGACGTCATCGAACGGAACGTAAAAAGATGTCGTGTAACACAAATACGGTAAATCCGAAACTCGCAGTAACACATTTTGAGGTTATTGAAAGATGCAACGGTTTTACTTATATTAAATGCAGACTTGAAACCGGCAGGACGCATCAGATTCGTGTGCATATGTCCGATATGGGTCATTTTATTATCGGCGACAGTGTTTACGGCAGAAAGGTATCGAAAATCAATATTGATTTTGAAGGTCAGTGCCTGCATGCTAAAAATTTGGGATTTGTTCACCCGTCAACCGGACGATATATGCTGTTTGACAGCGAGCTGCCTGACTATTTTAAAACCACGCTAAATAAAATACGCAGACTTTAAAAGCAACAAGCTTTATTGTGAATTTTTTACTAATTTTAGCATTAGCTATTTACAAAAGAACAGATTTTTAATATTATTATATAAGCGTTTTAAGCAATTTTGGAGTGTGTAATGATATTGTTATGCGTATAAAAGGTAAAAAGGAGTTAAAAAATGGGAGAAAAGCTGGCATATAACAGAATATTGCTGAAATTGAGCGGAGAGGCGCTTTCGGGAGATAAAGGAACCGGCATTGATTTTGATTATGTACTGAAGGTTTCTGAAACTATTAAAAAATGCGTTGAAATTGGAGCTCAGATAACAATTGTTGTCGGTGGCGGAAACTATTGGCGCGGACGCAGTAATCAGCATATGGACAGGACAAGGGCGGATCATATAGGTATGCTTGCAACCGCAATGAATGCACTGACGCTTCTTGATGGATTATCTCAGGTTGGTGTTGACGCGCGTGTGCAGACTGCCATTGAGATGCGTCAGATAGCAGAGCCGTATATTCGCAACAGGGCGGTAAGACATCTGGAAAAGGGCAGAGTCGTTATATTCGGATGCGGCACCGGCAATCCGTTTTTTTCAACAGATACATGCGCAGCTCTTCGTGCGGCGGAAATAGATGCGGATATCATTTTTAAGGCAACCAATGTTGACGGTGTTTATACCGCTGATCCTAAAAAGGATCCCGGCGCTAAAAAATACAGTGAGTTGAGTTTTATAGACGTTCTGAAAGACGAGCTTAAGGTTATGGATATGTCGGCAGCCGCCATGTGCAATGATAATAACATTCCGATTTTAGTTTTTGATCTTTCAGACCCTGACAATATCATTCGCGCTCTAAAGGGCGAGAAAATAGGAACAATTGTACACAGAGGAGGAACTACCCATGTCGAATAAGTATCCCGAAATCGAAGAAAAAATGAACAAGGCATTAAACGTTCTCAACGAGCAGCTGCATACGCTGAGAGCAGGCAGAGCTAATGCTGCCGTACTTGATAAGATACGAGTGGAGTACTACGGAAGCATGTCTAAAATCAGCGAGGTTGCCGCAGTCAGCGTGCCTGAGCCGAGAATGCTTGTTATTCAGCCGTGGGACGCTTCACTGATAAAAGAGATCGAAAAGGCTATTCAAACCTCTGATATAGGTATAAATCCCGCAAATGACGGAAAAGTTATCCGTTTAATTTTTCCCCAGCCGACAGAAGAACGTCGCAGAGAGCTTGTTAGGGATTCTAAAAAGTACGGTGAAGATGCAAAAATTGCCGTAAGAAACATCAGACGTGATTTTATTGAAAGATATAAGAAGATGCAGAAAAATAACGAGATAACCGAAGATGACCTGAAAGCGGTTGAAGCGGATATTCAAAAAATGACTGACAGCTTTACCAAAAATATAGACGCTGTTATTTCCGATAAGGAAAAGGAAATTATGGCTGTCTGATTTTGCAGCTTAAGGAGCGAAGTTTTAATGCTCAAATCAGGAAGAGATGAAATCAAAGCGGACAGAAGCTGTCTGCCAAATCATGTTGGCATTATTATGGACGGTAACGGTCGCTGGGCAAAGAAACGCGGATTGCCGCGTACCGCCGGACATGCGGTCGGCGTTAAAGTCTTTAAAAAGATTGTGTTTTATGCCAAGGATATGGGACTTAAAAATTTGACGGTTTTTGCATTCTCTGCGGAGAATTGGAAACGTCCCGAGCGTGAGATAAATAGGATAATGCAGCTCCTTGACCAAATGCTCGACGAGGCGCTTGAAGATTTTTTGAATCAGAAAGTACGTATACGGTTTTTGGGAGACAGGAGCCGCATCGGACAAAAGCTGCTTGAAAAGATGGAGCTTGTGACCAATTTGACTGCGCAATTTTCCGATACCACACTTTATATTGCGTTGAATTACGGCGGACGGCAGGAGATAGTTTTTGCCGCCCGCAAAATAGCTTTAGATTTGAAAAACGGTTTAATCACTGAAAGTGATATTACTGTCGAAAATTTTGGCAAATATCTTTATTACGACGATTTGGAAAGTATAGATTTAGTAATACGTCCGAGCGGAGAACAGCGGTTATCTAACTTCTTGCTTTGGCAGTCAGCATACGCTGAATTTTGGTACTCTGATGTGCTGTGGCCTGACTTTACACCCGAGCATCTTGAGCAGGCAATTTATGACTATCAGCTGAGAAATAGGAGATTCGGAGGAATATGAAAAATTTTCTTACAAGACTTTTGACGTCGGTTTTAATATTGGCGATTTTTGGCGTTATGGTAATTGCATCGTTTCATCGTTATGTATTTGAGTTAACAGTATCACTGATTTCTATGATGTGTATTTACGAGGCTATTAACGCTATAGGCTTTGCAAAGTGCAAGCGTTTTCTTGTGCCGAGCCTTATTTACGCTTTTTTTGTTCCGCTTTCCTTTCTGCTTGTTGAGCATATAAATAAAAGTCCGTATTATCTCATAATTATCCTGACTTTTATTTATATGATTTCATTTATTCTCATATCGATGCTCAATTTTAATAAAATTAAGTTTAACGATGCTGCAACAATAATGTTTGTTTCGCTTGTCATAACCTGCTTTCTGTCAAACATAATATTGTTAAGACGGATGAATGAGCACGGACTGTTTTATATGCTGCTTGTTATAGTTTGTTTTTCATGGGCTACGGATGTTTTTGCTTATCTTGTCGGCATGTGCATAGGCAAGCATAGATTTGCACCTAATATCAGTCCCAAAAAAACGATTGAGGGTTCGGTAGGCGGCAGTGTTATTTCGGTTGCGGTAACGTTTGCCGCTCTCATGATTTATAAAAACATTACCGGCGTATCCGTGAACTTCCCTTTGGCTTTAATCTATGCTCTGATTTGTTCTATAGTAGGACAAATAGGTGATCTTGCGTTTTCATATATCAAGCGCAGCTATAAAATTAAGGATTTCGGTAATCTTCTTCCGGGACACGGCGGCGTTTTGGACAGACTGGACAGCTTGATTTTCCTGTCTCCGTTTTTCTATATGCTGATAACTTTTAAGGAATTTTTAGTTTAGGTAAAAAATTATGACTACTGTTTCCATTCTCGGTTCAACAGGTTCGATCGGCAGACAGACTCTTGATGTCTGCCGAGATTTAAATATCAAGGTAAATGCAATCTGTGCATGTAAAAATATAGACTTATTGGAGCGTCAGGCGCGTGAATTTAATGTAAAGCTTGTAAGTGTCTATGATAATACTGTGTACGGTGAGCTTAAAAGCCGCCTCGCGGATACCAACGTGTGCGTCATGTGCGGCTATGAGGGAAACATTGCAGTAGCTGAGTTTGCCGGCAGCCAGACGGTTATAGCGGCGATGTCAGGCATGATTGGTCTTATTCCGACTATTGCCGCTGTCAAAGCGTCAAAACGTATTGGGATTGCTAACAAGGAAACACTCGTATGCGCAGGTCATATAATTATGCCGCTTGCAAGGAAGCATCATGCTCAGATAATACCTGTTGATTCGGAACACAGTGCTATTTTTCAGTGTCTTAACGGCAGAGTGGGTAATAAAATCAGGAAAATAATGCTGACAGCGTCAGGCGGTCCTTTTTACGGAAAGAATAGAAATGAGCTTGAAAACGTAAGAAAGGAGGATGCCTTGCGCCATCCCAATTGGTCAATGGGTCCTAAAATCACTATCGACAGCGCTACTCTTATGAACAAGGGGCTTGAGATGATTGAAGCCAAATGGCTTTTTGATATTGATATAGATGATATAGAGGTTCTTATACACAGAGAGAGTATTATTCATTCCGCTGTGGAATTTGAAGATAATTCAGTAATAGCTCAGCTCAGTGTACCTCAGATGTATCTGCCTATAAAATATGCGCTGACTTATCCTAAACGCGTCGCAAGCGGTTCTCACAGCTTGTCTCTTGCCGGAAAAACACTGCATTTTGACTTTCCGGACAGACAGAATTTCAGATGTTTGGATCTTGCGGTTTCCGCCTCAAAGCTCGGCGGTTTTTACCCGGCAATCATGAACGCTGCAAACGAACAGGCAGTCGCGCTTTTTTTAAATAATAAAATTAAGTTCCTTGAAATAGCGGATATAATTGAAAAGTCAATTAATGGTATAAAATATACGGCAGATATAGATGACATAAATGCCGTAATCAAAGCGGATAGGATTACACGCCGCTTTGTTTTAAATATGGTAGGAGAGTAAATCATGCAGATTTTACAGACAGTTTTATACATCGTTGTTACATTGCTTGTATTCGGTGTTTTGATTTTAGCACACGAGGCGGGACATTTCTTTGTTGCCAAGGCATGCAAGGTTAAGATTAATGAATTCTCAATAGGTATGGGTCCGGCTGTTTTTAAAAAGCAGGGAAAGGAGACCCTTTACAGCATTCGCGCACTGCCTATCGGAGGATATGTCCAGATGGACGGCGAGGACGGCGACGGCACTGATGAAAATTCATTTAATAAAAAGCCGTACTGGCAACGGTTTCTTGTTCTTGTCACAGGCGCTTTTATGAATATATTATTAGGATTTATCCTGATTTGCATAATAAATTCTTTTTCAAAGCTGATGCCTACTACGGTTATAGCTAAGTTTGACGACGGCGCCGTTTCAGCACAAAGCGGCTTGAAAGAAAACGACAAGATTTTGAAAATCAATAATTACGGGGTAAACAGTTATCTTGATATTACTTACGGTCTGGCAACAGCGGGTACAGAACCTGTATCTGTCACGGTAGAGCGTGATGGTGAAACTGTTGTGTTAAACAATGTTCAATTTCCCGTTGCGCAGGATGATAACGTAGGAGAATACTTAACGCTTGACTTTATGGTATTTGGTAAACATCCGTCATTTTTAAGTACGGTTAAATATTCGTTTGATTGGACAGTTTCAATTTCAAAATCTATTTATTCGTTTTTCGGTACTTTGTTTACAGGTCAGGCGGATTTAAACCAGATATCCGGTCCGGTAGGTACTACAACGGCTATCGGTGAAAGCGTAAAGGTTGGGCTGGACTCACTTTTACTTGTTGTGGCTTTAATATCCATTAATCTGGGAATAGTGAATCTTTTGCCGTTTCCCGCACTTGACGGCGGTCGTATCCTGTTTCTCGCAATCGAGGCTATACGCAGAAAACCTATAAGCCAGAAAGTCGAATATGCCGTTAATGCGACTGGGCTGTTACTTTTACTTGCACTTATGGCTGTAATTACTATAAAGGATGTAATACATTTATTTTAAATTTAAGGAAATATAAGCTTTGAAAACTGTTAAAATCGGAAATTTAATTTTGGGTGATAAACGCGAGATTTATGTTCAGTCTATGCTTTCTACACGCAGAGACGATATCGACGGCGCCATATTGCAGGCAAAGAATCTGGAAGCCGCAGGCTGCCGCATACTAAGGCTTGCAGTTCCCGACATTGATTCCGTAAATACTGTATATGCACTAAAAAAAAATATAGGAATGCCGATAGTGGCAGATATACATTTTGATTATAAGCTTGCCCTTGAATGTGTGGCGGCCGGTGTTGATAAGATACGAATAAATCCCGGTAATATAGGCAATGACGAAAAAGTTCATGCAGTTGCACGTGCATGTTCTACAGCAGGAGTGCCAATACGTATTGGTGTGAACGGCGGTTCGCTTGAAAAAAATATTCTCGCAAAATACGGAGGACCGACTGAAAAAGCACTTGTTGAAAGCGCTCTTTATCATGTATCGCTGCTTGAAAAATTTGACTTTGACGATATAGTTATTTCCATTAAATCATCTGATGTAAAGACTATGATAAACGCTTACAGAAGCTTAGCATCATTATGTGATTATCCTTTGCATCTCGGTGTTACCGAAGCGGGAACTTACAAAATGGGCGTTATTAAAAACGCGATAGGTATAGGCGCACTTCTTGCAGACGGCATTGGTGATACGATCCGTGTTTCACTGACTGCGGAGCCAGTGCTTGAGGTAAAAGCAGGATATGATATACTGCGTGCTCTCGGTCTCTGCAAAACTAATGTTCAGTTTATATCCTGTCCGACCTGCGGAAGATGCCAGATTGATCTTATACCGCTTGCCGAAAGAATAGAAGCAGCCCTTGAGGGCTGCAAGAAAAATATTAAGGTTGCTGTCATGGGATGTGCAGTCAACGGTCCGGGGGAAGCGCGTGAAGCGGATATAGGCATTGCCGGAGGCCGTGATGAAGGGCTTATATTTAAAAAGGGTGAAATTCTGAGGAAAGTGCCTTACGACAGGCTTTTTGATGAATTTATGAAGGAAATAGATAAATTATAGGATAATTTAACAGGTAATATAAATGGCTGATAAACAACTTCTCGCATTGTTTAAACGTTGCGAGTTTGATAAAAATGAAAAATTGCTTTACAATGACGCAAAAGTAACTCGTGTTGCCGCAAATACTCAATACAGAAAGCTAAAGGTTGACATAACTTTCTCGCGTTATGTCAACTTCAGCAATTTTTTATCCTTTGTCGACAAGGTTAAGCGCGTATACGATTTATCTTCTTTTGATGTGAATTATCGCTATGAAGGGGTAGATTTTATACCCGAACATTGGGACGATCTTATTCAGGAAGTAAAATTCAAAAATCCGGCTGCAAACGGTTTCCTTAATGATTCTGATTTTAAAATCGAAGACGGAAAAATAGTAGTCTCCATTTTGCACGGCGGTATAGAACTCTTAAATGAAATGAATGTTTCGCGCGAAATATCCGAAATTTTCAGACAGAGATACGGAATTACATATAAGGTGGAATTTAATTTAAAAAACAATATAAGTGCATTCCCCGAGAGCAGCTTTTATACAAGTGAGAATGTTCCCATACCGCCGCCTCCCAAAATGAGTGATAATGATTTTAGACGTGAAAGCAAATTTCAGAGTAATGGTGTTTCTATTAGAAGACCATCTTCAATGGAGCCCTTAAAGGTTACAACTCCGTTCAATGTTGACGAACAATCGCTTGTTCTTGGAAAAAAAATAGGCAATAATTTTGTTTTGCTAAAGGATACCGGCGATACATATTTATCGGGTGTGACTGTTGTCGGTCAAATTTTTAAATATGATTCAAAGCCAACTTTTGATAAGAAAAATAAGCGGTGTTTTATATATCTCTATGACACGACAAATTCTATCGTGGTTAAACTGACAATTCCTATGGATAAGGCTGATGAAGTCGAAAGTGAGTTTAAGGCTGGAAAATGTATTGCGGTTACGGGTGATATAACTTACGATAAATATGAGGAAGATTATATTCTCAGCGCTAAGGCGATAGCACGTGCATCACGTATTTACCGCACCGATGAATCGGAGCAAAAGCGTGTTGAATTGCATCTGCATACCAACATGTCTTCAATGGACGCTACCAACGATATCAGTGATTTTGTCAGCGCTGCTGCTTCATGGGGGCATACGGCGATAGCGCTTACCGATCACGGAAGCCTTCAGGCATACCCTGCGGCTCAGTCTGCGGCAAAGAAGAACAACATCAAACTTATTTACGGCGTCGAGGGATATCTTGTCGACGACTGTCTGCATGACGAATATATTGTTTTTGACATCGAAACAACCGGACTTAAAGCACATGAAGAAAAAATAACGGAAATCGGAGCATGCCGTGTACGAGACGGAAATATAGTTGATGAATTTCAGTCTTTTGTAAATCCCGGAAAACATATTCCCGGGGAAATAACCGAACTTACAGGTATTACCGATGAAATGGTAAAGAATGCGCCGTTCATTGATGAAGTTTTGCGGAAATTTATCGAATTTTGCGGTGACGCCCCTACGCTGGTGGCGCATAATTCGAAATTTGACTGCTCGTTTATAGATGTCGCATGTCAGGAGAATGATATTCGCTTTATTTACCGTCAAATTGATACGGTTCCTTTATGCAGAAAGGCATTCCCGGAACTTGACAAGGTAAAGCTCAATATGGTTGCTCAGCATCTTGGATTTAATGAGTTTAATCATCACCGTGCAATAGATGACGCAAAAATGTTGGCAAAAATTTTTATTGTATTATGCAAAAAAGGTGTAGTAAAAGTTCCGGGCGGATGTCGACCTAATCCTGATTTTAATTATAAGTCAAAAGAAAATCATAGGTATCATATTATACTTTTGGTTAAAAATAAAAAAGGACTTAAAAATCTTTATAAGTTGGTCACTTTTTCTGAAATAAATCATTTTTACCGCAGACCTCTGATGTACAGAAGTGAAATTGCCAAGCTGCGTGACGGATTGATTGTCGGAAGTGCATGTGAAGCCGGTGAGCTTTACAGAACTGTTCTTGCCGGAGCAAACGAAAATGATTGCTCTGTTGTCGCATCATTTTATGATTTTATGGAAATTCAGCCGTTGGGCAATAACATGCATCTTATGCGAGAGGGATATGTTGACAGCATAGAAGCTCTTCAGCAGATAAATATTAAAATCATAAAGATTGCCGATAAGCTCGGCAAGCCGATTGTAGCAACAGGAGACGTACATTTTCTTAATAAAGAAGATGAGTGCTTTAGACGTATTCTTATGGCAGGTCAGGGTTTTTCGGACGCCGATACACAGCCTCCGCTGTATTTCAGAACAACTGATGAAATGCTAAAGGAGTTTGCCTATTTAGGTGAAACGGAGGCAAGACGAGTTGTTATAGACAACACCAATGCAGTAGCCGACATGGTTGAGAATCTGACGCCTATACCGGACGGAATGCATGCGCCGGAGCTTGAGGGTTGCGAGCAGGAGCTTCGGGATATTGCTATTTCTAACTGTAAACGGTTGTACGGTGATCCTATTCCCGAATATGTTGAAAAGCGGCTGACAAGAGAGCTTGATTCTATCATTAATAACGGTTATGCCGTTATGTATATGATAGCTCAAAAGCTTGTAAAGAAATCGAATGACGACGGTTTTTCAGTCGGCTCACGTGGTTCGGTAGGCTCGTCCTTTGTCGCGTCAATGGTTGGAATTTCTGAAGTTAATCCGCTTGTTCCGCACTACCTCTGTCCGAAATGTCAGTATAGTGAATTCTTTCATGACGGTTCGGTCGGCTCGGGCTTTGACCTGCCGGATAAGGATTGTCCTAAATGCGGTGCAAGGCTTAAAACCGACGGTCATGATATACCGTTTGAAACCTTTCTCGGATTTAAAGGAGATAAGGTTCCTGATATCGATCTGAATTTTTCCGGTATATATCAAGGAAAAGCACATAAGTATGTTGAAGAGCTTTTCGGTGAAGGTTATGTTTTCAAAGCCGGTACGATAGGCACACTTGCAGACAAAACAGCTTACGGCTTTGTAAAAAAGTATCTTGAATCAAAGGAAATCGTCTGTAACAAAGCGGAGATACAAAGACTTGTTGAGGGGTGTATCGGTGTGAGACGCACCACAGGTCAGCACCCCGGCGGTATGGTTGTTATACCTAAAAAATACAGCGTATATGATTTTTGCCCTATTCAGCACCCTGCCGATGATCAGACAAGCGATATACTGACAACGCACTTTGATTTCCATTCGCTTCATGATACAATACTTAAGCTCGATATTCTCGGACATGATGTGCCTACAATGCTTAAATATCTGAATGATATTCAAGATATGCAGTTTGAAGATATACCGATGAACGACAAAGACGTTTACAGTCTTCTTACAAGTCCCAAAAAACTCGGTGTTTCTCCTCAAGATATAAATTGTGAAACCGGTACTCTGGCTTTACCCGAAATGGGTACCAACTTTGTACGTCAGATGATGATGGAGGCGAAACCACAGAATTTTTCGGATCTTTTGCAGATTTCAGGTCTTTCACACGGTACAAATGTGTGGACCGATAATGCTCAGGAGCTTATAAAGCAGGGAATATGCGATATCAGTCAGGTTATTGGTACACGTGATAATATTATGGTTTATCTGATCCACAAGGGTCTTGACAGCAGTTTGGCGTTCAAAATCATGGAAATTGTGCGTAAGGGCAACGCTACTAAATTTCTTACCGAAGATATGATAGCGGAAATGAAAAAGCATGATGTTCCCGATTGGTATATCGATTCGTGTATGAAGATAAAGTATATGTTTCCAAAAGCGCATGCGGCAGCATATGTTATTTCTGCAATGAGGCTGGGCTGGTACAAAATAAACCGACCTTTGGAATTTTATACTGTATATTTTACGGTTCGTCCTGACGGATTTAACGCAGTTGACGTAATGAAAGGGAAGAATTATCTCAGTGATTTGATAAATAAGCTCCAGTCTCAGGGCAAGCTAAAGCAAAAGGACGCGGAGATTGTAACTACATATCAGATTGTTATTGAGGCACTTGCACGCGGAATTGAATTTCTTCCCGTTGATGTATATAAATCGGAGGCTTTTGACTTTAAGATTGAGAACGGAAAAATAAGAATGCCTTTTTCAGTATTCAGCGGAGTCGGCGGCAGTGCAGCTGAGAATATAGTAAAATCACGCGAAGGCGGTCCTTACATATCCCAGGAAGAATTCAGAACACGTTCAGGCGTGTCAGTAAGTGTTATGGAAATGTTTGATGAGGCGGGTGTTTTCGGCGATATACCGAAAACAAGCCAGCTATCTCTGTTTTGATTTGGAGTTGTTTTAATGACAAAATTTACCGATTTTTTAAGCAGTGCAAATATTGTTTACAGTTTAAATGCGTCCTTAAAGGAATTGTCGTCGTTTAAGATAGGCGGAAGCGCTGCAATCATATGCTATCCGGACTGTGCGGAAAAAGCGGCAGCACTGGTTAAATACTGCAATGAAAATGGTATGAAGTATATGACTTTTGGCAGGTGTTCAAATGTTCTGTTTCCTGACAGCGGACTTTTAACGCCTATCATTAAAACAGACAAAATGAACAGCATGGTATTTTCCGACGGGCTGTTTTGCTTTGGCGCCGGAGTAATGCTTGCCAAAGCTTCAAAGTACACTGTGGACAAAGGCTATGCAGGCATGGAATTTGCTTACGGGATTCCAGGCAGCGTCGGGGGAGCTGTATACATGAACGCTGGTGCGTACGGCGGTGAGATGTCGCAGTGTATTGAAAAAACAGAGTATGTGGATGATAGAGGAAATATTTGCGTGCTTGAACAGAAACTTCATGAATTCGGTTACAGGCATTCGTATTTTTCTGATAAAAATTATATAATAACCAAAACCTATGTTTCATTGGAAAAAGGTGATAGGTCAAATTCTGCGGCTCTCATAGATGAATTTCAGAGTGCGAGAAAAAGTAAACAGCCACTTGATATGCCAAGCGCCGGCTCCGTTTTTAAAAGACCTCAGGGTTATTTTGCGGGAAAGCTTATCGAGGACAGCGGACTTAAAGGGGCTTTTGTCGGCGGAGCAATGGTTAGTACCAAGCACAGCGGATTTATTGTAAATTATGATAATGCGTCAGAAAGGGATGTCAGAGAGCTTATTTCAGTTATTCAGAACAAGGTCATGGAGAAATATGGCGTTTTGCTTGAGTGTGAGCTTAAATTTATAGAGGACTGATTATGGAAATTGTTGTAATTACCGGAATGAGCGGCGCCGGAAAATCTGCGGCAGTAGATGTATTTGAGGATTTGGGGTTTAACTGTGTTGATAATATGCCGCCCGTTCTTATTTCAAAATTTATTGAGGTATGTTCTTCGTCAAACGCAAAATTTGAACGCCTTGCCATTGTTGTTGATATGCGTACCGGCGTGCTGTTTGACAGTATATTGGATGAACTTACAAAATTCCGTGAAAGCGGCGTAAATATAAAAATACTGTTTTTAGAAGCATCGGATGATGCACTGATAAAGCGATATAAGGAAACTCGCCGTCGTCACCCTCTTATAAAGACAGCCGGTTCTTTGATAGGCGCCGTCGAACAGGAACGGATAAAGCTTGCATCTGTTCGTGCAATTTCAGATTATGTTATAGACACATCTTTTTTAAGAACAAAGAACCTGCGTGATCAAATCGTACAGAAATTCAGTAATGCCGGAACCGCATTGCAGATAACTGTAATTTCATTCGGTCAGAAGTACGGTCCGCAGTTGGATGTGGATATGCAGTTTGACGTTCGGTGCCTGCCGAATCCGTTTTATGTAAGCGAATTAAAGCCGCTTACCGGTATGGATTCCGAGGTTTACGATTATGTGTTTGGGTTCAACTCCGCTAAGGAGTATTATAAGCGAATATATGAAATGATTTCCATGCTGCTTCCGCAGTTTTGTTATGAGGGGAAAACCAATCTTACAATAGGATTTTGCTGTACGGGCGGTAAACACCGCAGTGTGGCGTTTGCTTTAAAGCTCGGTCAAGATCTTCTCAGTAAAGGCTATAACATATCTGTTATACACAGAGATATTGATAAAACAGACAGGAAAGAATAAATGTCTTTTTCTTTTGATACAAAATGCGAATTATGTGATATTAAGCTGAAAAATGACTGTTGCAGGCTTGCTCAGCTTTACGGTATGATTTTATTTGCTCAGCATATCGGAAGTGATTCTCTTAAAATAATGACCGAGAATGTACTGGTTGTCAACAGACTGAATGAACTCTCAAACAGTGTACTCGGGATCTATTTTAATATAGATGAAACTGTTAATTTATATACGTTAGTAATTGACGGTGAGCGTCTTAAAAAGCTGTATGACGTTATGTATATAGATGTCAATGGGAAAATCGATCTGACAGTCAGCGCAGCACTTACAGAAAATGACTGCTGCATTGACGCATTTCTTCGCGGTGCATTTCTCATAGGCGGTTATACTTCAAATCCTGAAAACAGTTATCATTTTGAAATTTCCACACCGTATTATACACTTGCAAAATCCATGCGCGACTTTATGCTTCGGCTTGATTTCCCTGTTAAAACCGTTGTAAGAAAATCAAATTATATTGTTTATATGAAGGACAGTGAAGCTATCGAAAAGTTTTTATACAGGGTTGGAGCCAAAGCTTCTGCATTTTCATTTATAGATTCAAAAATCCAAAAGGAAATGAACAATTACAGTAATCGGGTGAACAATACAAAGCTGCATAATATAGAAAAAACACTTAATAAATCGGTGGAGCAGATAAAAGCAATAAATCTAATCTCAGATAAAATCGGACTTGATTCACTTGAAAGTGATTTAGCTTATGCAGCAAGACTGCGATTTAACAACCCGGATAAGTCTCTGAATGAGCTTGTCCAGATAAGTCACGGAAAATTCAGTCGCTCGGGACTAAATCGCAGACTTAACAAGCTTACTGAGATTGCATCAAAGCTAAATCAGAAAGAGTAAGACGGGAGAATTATAAAATGAATGAATTCGTTCATCTACATGTTCATACCGAATACAGTCTTCTTGACGGCGCATGCCGCATAGAAGACTTGATTTCACGTGTTCAAAGTCTTGGCCAAAATGCTGTTGCAATTACCGACCACGGTGTTATGTACGGTGTTGCTGAATTTTATAAAAAGGCAAAAGAAAAGGGAATTAAGCCGATAATTGGCTGCGAGGTGTATGTCGCTGCACGTTCAAAACTTCAAAAGGAACACGGTATAGATTCAAAATACGGACATCTTATCCTGCTTGCTAAGGATAATGCGGGCTACAAGAACTTATTAAAAATTGTATCCGATGCCTTTATTGAGGGATTTTATTACAAACCGCGTACAGACATGCAGACGCTTGCCCAGTATGCAGATGGACTTATCGCACTTTCTGGTTGTCTTGCCGGCGATGTGCAGCGCATGATTTTGGAGGGGAATTCAGACGGCGCGTTGGAAAAAGCTCTTGAATATCGTGATATTTTCGGAAGTGATTTTTATCTTGAACTTCAGGATCATATGCTTTATGAGGATAAAAGCGTTATTCAGGGCCTTATGCGCATTTCCGAACAAACAGGAATTGAACTTGTTGCCACAAACGACGTACATTATATCGATAAGCCCGATGCGTATATTCAAAAGGTTCTTATGTGCATCAGCATGAACAAAAGCATATATGAGGACAATCCTTTAACATTTCAAAAAGATGAATTTTATATAAAATCATACGGTGAAATGCATGAACTCTTTGAATATATTCCCAAATCCCTGTCAAATACTGTAAAAATTGCCGAAAGTTGTAATGTCACCCTTGATTTTGAAAGTATGCATCTTCCTCATTTTCATTTGAAGAAGGGTAAGGACAGCTTTGAATATCTTAAACAACTGTGTTATGACGGACTTGAGCGCCGATACGGTCGGCGTGATATACACACTCAGCGATTGGATTATGAACTGTCGGTGATACGTGACATGCAGTTTGTTGACTACTTTCTCATTGTTGGTGATTTTGTCGGATATGCCAAGTCAAACGGTGTTGCAGTCGGGCCGGGCAGAGGAAGTGCTACCGGCTCCATTGTTTCGTTCTGCCTTGGTATTACCGATATTGACCCGATGAAATACGGTCTTATTTTTGAACGTTTTTTAAATCCAAGTCGTGCCTCGATGCCGGATATTGATATTGACTTTTGTGTTGAGCGGCGGCAGGAGGTATTGAACTATGTGATTAAAAAATACGGGCATCAGTGTGTAGCTCAGATTATCACTTTCGGTACGCTTGCGGCGAAAGCGGCTATTAAGGATGTTGGGCGCGTGCTGGAAATATCATATTCTACAGTAGACGCTGTGTCTAAACATTTTCCTACAAAACCAGGAATTACAATTTCCTCGGTGCTTGAAAACGATAATGAACTGCAAAAAAAATATGAGGGCAATGAAGATGTAAGAAAACTTATAGATACGGCGCTCAGGGTTGAAGGGTATCCGCGTCACGGCTCAACTCACGCGGCGGGTGTTGTAATTACCGAAGGACCTGTCAGTGATTATGTTCCGCTTTCAAAAAATGATGATATTATAGTTACTCAGTTTCAAAAGAATGAGGTTGAACAGCTTGGTCTTTTGAAAATTGATTTTTTGGGTCTGCGCAATATTACTGTTATTGATAAAACAGAGAAGCTTATCCAGAGTACTGAACCGAATTTTAAAATCGAAGAAATCCCCGATGACGACAAAAAAACATTTGATATGATAAGCGAGGGAAATACTTTCGGTGTATTTCAACTTGAAAGTCCGGGTATGCGTAAAATGCTGACAAGACTTAAGCCGTGTTCGATGAACGACATTATTGCAGCAGTTTCGCTTTACCGTCCCGGCCCTATGGAGTCTATACCGCAATATTTAAAAAACAGACTTAACCCGGATAGTATAGTTTATAAAACTGAAAAGCTTCGCCCTATATTGAGCGAAACATACGGATGCATAGTATATCAGGAGCAGGTTATGCAGATAGCACGTGAGATAGCGGGGTACAGCTATGGTCATGCCGATGTCTTGCGCGCGGCGATGAGTAAAAAGAAATACTCTGTTATGGAAAATGAGCGCCGTTTGTTTATTGATGGCGCTGTAAAAAACGGTATATCAAAAGAAATTGCAAAGTCGATTTTTGAGGAAATGAGCGAGTTTGCTCGCTACGGATTCAATAAATCCCACGCTGCGGGATATGCCGTCATTGCTTACCGTACGGCTTATCTTAAAGCAAATTATCCCTCAATGTTTATGGCGGCACTTTTAACAAGCGTTATCGGAAATATTCCTAAAATTAAGGAATATATAGCTGAATGCCAGCGTTTGGGCATAAATGTCTTGCCTCCTGATGTAAATAGAAGTAAAAATATTTTTTACGCAGATGAAAACGGGATATATTATAGTTTGGGTGCAGTTAAAAATGTCGGCAGGAAATTGGCTGAAAAAATCAGTATTGAGCGCGAAAAAAACGGCATCTATTCAGATTATGCGGATTTTATTGCGCGGCTATCCGGAGATGAGCTTAATCGCAGGGCAGTTGAATATCTTGTAAAATGCGGTGCGTTTGACAGCTTTGGATTTTCCCGCAGACATATGCTTTCTGTTTATGATAAGGTAATGGCAGATGTTATTTTGGAAAAAAAGCGTGAATCGGAAAGTCAGCTCAGTTTTTTCGATGACGGAAGTCAGATAGAATATAATCCCGATTATTTTTCCATGCCGCTTGACGAGTTTGATATTTCTAAAAAGCTTGCAATGGAAAAGGATAGTTTGGGTCTGTATTTGTCAGAACATCCCTTGAGGCAGTATGCATCGGTTTATAAAAACGAAAAATACAGTAAAATCAGCGCCTTAAATTCTGATAACATCGGAAGGGTTAAGATTTTTGGCATAATAGATTCAATTCGTGTTATTTCTACAAAACAACAAAAGGATATGGCGTATATATCAGTTGAAGATATTACGTCGTCAATTGATGTTGTTATCTTCCCGAAAACCTTTGAAGTGTTTAAAACACAGCTGGAGGTAGGAGAATTTGTAGAGATTGAAGGAGAGCTTTCTACTCGAGACGGGGAGGCATACCAGCTGAAATGTATGTCATTGCGCTTTATTAATAAAGATGATTTACTTGAAAAATATAAAAAAATTTACCTGAATTTTGTTTCGGAAACCACTCAGACATACCGGAAAGTTTTAAAACTTCTGCAAAGTTACCCCGGTGATACTGTTTGTGTCTTTCATTTTGCCGATACGGGAAAAACCGTTACGACGGTAAACAGATTAACGGTTAAGCCCGAATATTCACTGATAAAAGAGCTTGAAGCGATGCTCGGACAAGAAAATATTGTAATAAAATAGTTGATTTTCAATGGTGCATGTTGTAAAATATTTTGGTAATAGAAATACTTAAGGGAGGTTTGAATTTAAATGAACAATAATATTAAAAAGATAGGCGTTCTTACAAGCGGCGGTGATGCTCCCGGAATGAACGCGGCTATAAGAGCTATTACGCGTACCGCGCTTGCCAAGGGTATAAAGGTTGTCGGAATAAAAAGGGGATATCAAGGACTGATTGAAGGCGATTTTGTAGAACTCGGCTATACAAGTGTTTCGAGAATTATAAACAGGGGCGGTACTTTTCTGTACTCTGCCAGATGTGATGAATTCAGATATGAAGCAGGAATAAAAAAAGCCGTTGATATGTGCAGAAAAAACGGCATAGACGGTGTTGTCGCAATAGGCGGTGACGGAACCTTCAGGGGAGCTGCAGATCTTTCGGCTATGGGTATCCCGTGTATAGGAGTACCCGGAACCATAGACAATGATATTGGCATCAGCGAGTATACAATCGGTTTTGATACTGCTGTAAACTGTGTTATTGATATGGTTGACCGTTTGAGAGATACAATGGAATCACATCAGCGCTGCTCGGTTGTTGAGGTAATGGGACGCCATGCCGGATACATTGCGCTTTATTCGGCTATTTCCACCGGCGCTACGGCAGTAGCTATTCCCGAAGTAGAGTTTAAGTATGAGGACATCCTTGCTAAAATAAAGGATTCTCAGGCGGCCGGAAAAACTCATTTCATTGTTATAGTTGCCGAAGGAATAGGAAACAGTGAGGAAATTGCAGCGCGAATTGAGGAAGATACCGGCATAATCACAAGAGCTACAGTGCTCGGTCATGTACAGCGCGGAGGCGCTCCTACTGCTGATGATAGAGTGAATGCAACAAAAATAGGTCATTATGCCGTGGAGCTTATAGCTAACGGTTACAGCAATAAGGTTTGTGGTATACAAAAGGGTGAGCTTGTAAATTTTGATGTTCAGGAGGCTTTAAAAATTAAAAAGCCGTTTCCGATAGAACTGTATAAAATTTTTCTTGAGACGAGCAAATAAATTAAAAACACCCTTGATATTTTTGACCATATAATGTATAATATTATTGTTTTTGTAAAACTACCCGGTCGTGTAACCGTCCGGGTAGTTAAAACACAGTTTAATATTTGCCGGAATGATGGAATTGGCAGACGTGCCGGACTCAAAATCCGGTCCTGGCGACAGGGTGCGGGTTCGACCCCCGCTTCCGGCACCATCGTGGCGCTGAATTCAATTTGTTTTGAATTTAGCGTTATTTTTCTTATACATCGGAAATAATACATAAAAAATAGTATTTGAATTTAATTTACTTAAAATATTCAAATTTTGAAAACCGTTTTAAATACTGACTTTTTCATCTATATAAAAAAACATTTATATGTCGTATAAACGAGGTCAACGGCAGGCATAACCTGCTCATCTCGATCGTTGACGAAGGGACAAAGCATGAATAAATATACCTATGTGACTTTAAGACAAAAGCCAGAATTAAAAAACGAAGCTGCCGCATGGTTTCATGATAAGTGGAAAGTGCCGCAAGAATCTTATCTTAAATGTATGGAAGCTTATCTTAATGATGAAACAGAATATGGTTGGTATCTTTGCATGGACAGAGAGCGCATTGTAGGCGGGCTTGGAGTAATCGAAAATGATTTTCATAACAGGAAAGATCTTACACCCAATGTATGTGCAGTATATACCGAAAAAGAATATCGTTGTCAGGGAATAGCAGGACAATTACTTGATATAGTTGTAAAGGATATGAAATCCAAAGGGATAACTCCAATCTATTTGATTACTGACCATACAAGTTTCTATGAAAGATATGGCTGGGAATTTTTATGTATGGTGCAAGGGAATGATGAACCTATTATGACAAGGATGTATATTCATAGATAAATATGAATAGAGAGAAAAAAATAAGGCCTTACTTTCGTAAGACCTTATTTTTATACTATATCTTTCATACTGTACAGTCCATTAGGTTGTCTTGTAAGCCATTTTGCTGCATTAAGAGCTCCGGCAGCAAAAATCTTTTTTGAATAAGCTGTGTGCTTTATTTCTATTAACTCATCTATCCCTGCGAATAAAACACTGTGTTCTCCTACGATGCTTCCGCCTCTTACAGAGCTGATTCCAATTTCATTTTTATCACGCGGACGCTTTTGTTGGTGTCTGTCATAAATATACGAATATTTACCATCATTATTAATAGCATCGGCAAGCATTATAGCTGTACCGCTCGGAGCATCTATCTTTTTGTTATGATGTTTCTCAATAATTTCAATATCAAATCCGTCTCCGAGTATTTTTTTTGCCATAACGGCAAGTTCAGTTATAAGACTAATTCCTAAAGACATATTGTAGGAAAAAAATATCGGACAATTTTCTGACGCGATTTTTATTTTTTGTATATCCTCTTCAGAATTACCTGTTGTAGCTATAACAGTCGGTTTATTTTTTGATTTTGCAAAGCTTAAGATACCGTTTAAAAGCGACGGATGTGAAAAATCCACTATCACATCAGCATGTTCTCTTACATCGGATATATCGCTGTAAATAGGGTATTCGGCGGTAAGGTCATTTTTTAAATCCACGCCGGCGGTTATTCTAAGATCGCTGCGCTCATTTACAAGCTCTGTAATGGTTTTCCCCATATGACCTTGACAGCCGCATAAAATTATATCAGTCATTTTTAACATCCTTTATTTTTTATATTGTTTTATATCAATTCAAGCTCACTCATACATGACTTCAGCATTTGAAGATTTTGTTCATTCATTTCGCAGAGCGGAAGCCGTAACGGACCTACATTCATTCCTATTAAATTCAAAGCGGTTTTAACAGGAATCGGGTTTACTTCGCAAAATAATGCATTTATAAAATTTAAATATTTAAGCTGCATTTGGCGTGCACGCTGAAATTCTCCGTCAAGCATATAACGGCAAATAGCATGAGTCTCCCGCGGTAAAATATTTGCCAAGACAGATATAACCCCTATACCTCCGAGCGACATTATGGGTACAATCTGATCGTCGTTTCCGCTGTAAATGTTAAGGTCACAGCATTGTGCAATTCGAGCAATTTGAGATATATTACCTGAAGCTTCTTTAACGGCAACAATGTTTTCTATCTCAGAAAGCCTTTGATATGTATCTGTTTCTATATTCATTCCCGTTCTGGACGGAACGTTGTATAAAATACATGGGAGGTCCGTGGCAGCAGCGATAGTTCCGAAGTGTCTGATAAGCCCTTTTTGCGTAGTTTTATTATAATAAGGCGTAACAAGCAGTAACGCGTCAGCACCGGCTTTTTTTGCATATTTTGACAGCTTTACGGAATATGCCGTATCGTTGCTACCTGTACCGGCAATAACCGGCACTCTTCCTGAAGCTGCTTCGACAGAATATTTAATTACATTTTCGTGTTCCTCGTTTTCAAGCGTTTTGCTTTCGCCTGTCGTACCGCAGATTATAAGTGCGTCTGTGGAATTATTTATCTGAAATTCAATAAGCTCGCCGAGCTTTTTATAATTTACAGAACCGTCCTCCTGCATCGGTGTTATAAGTGCGACTCCCGAACCGGTAAAAACGGGTGAACTCATAGAAACATCTCCTGAAATTAATCCATATAACCCTGAGCGTACAGCAATTCAGCGAGCAGTACGGCGCCTCCGGCAGCACCTCTCAGAGTATTGTGTGAAAGACAAACAAATTTATAATCAAATATTTTGTCTTCGCGCAGACGACCTATATTAATTGCCATTCCGTGCTCATTATCACGGTCAAGCTTTGTCTGCGGACGGTTATCCTCCTCAAAGTAATGAAGAAACTGTTTAGGTGCGCTGGGTAGATTAAGCTTCTGCGGCACGCCCGAATATTCCTTCCAGATATTGAGTATTTCTTCCTTGGTTGGTTTTATATCCTTAAACTTTATGAATACCGCAGCCATATGCCCATTTGAGGCGGCGACGCGCAGGCACTGTGCCGTAATAACGGGAGAAACTGCATTTTCAATGCCGTTTTCAGTTACTTTGCCCCATATTTTCAGAGGTTCCTGCTCACTTTTTTCTTCCTCACCGCCAATAAACGGAATTACGTTGTCAACCATTTCCGGCCATCTTTCAAATGTTTTGCCGGCGCCGCTTATAGCTTGATATGTACATGCCAGAGCGCTGTCAATCTCGTATTTTTGCATAAGAGGATGCATGGCGGGAACATAGCTTTGAAGCGAACAATTTGATTTAACCGCTATAAAACCGCGCTTTGTACCGAGCCTTTTACGCTGAAACTCTATTACTTTGGCATGTTCCGGATTTATTTCCGGAACAATCATAGGAACGTCCGGCGTACCTCTGTTTGCGGAATTATTGGAAATTACGGGACATTCTAATTTAGCATATGCCTCTTCAAGTTTTTTTATTTCATCCTTAGGCATATCGACGGCGCAGAATACAAATGAAACCATACCGGCAATTTTTTCTTTATCACTGTCAGCATCGTATACATACATGTTTGCTAAATTATCAGAAAGCGCGCTGTCCATACACCATCTGCCGCCCAAAGCCTCTGAGTATTTTTTACCTGCACTTCTGGATGATGCGGCAAGTACCTTAATATTAAACCAGGGATGATTTTCGAGCAGAGTTATAAACCTCTGACCGACCATTCCGGTGGCGCCTATAATTCCTACATCGCATTTTTTCATTTTGTTTCTCCTTAACTATTGAAAATATATCTGTTTCTGTATTATAATAATATATCATTATACTTTTTTTATGTCAATAAAAAGGAAAGAAAATATGAATTTATCTGATTTTGACTACAATTTGCCTGAGCACTTGATAGCTCAAACACCTCTTGAGCATCGAGACAGTTCACGCCTTTTAGTCATGGGTAGACACAGCGGAAATATAGAGCACAGGCATTTTTATGACATAGCGGATTATCTTCGCGCCGGTGATGTTCTTATTCTTAATGATTCTAAGGTCATCCCGGCGCGAATTTACGGTAAACGTCAGTGTAGCGGCGGGGTTGTAGAAACGCTTTTGCTTAAAGCTGTTGCCGAAAATGAGTGGGAAGCACTTGTAAAGCCCGGTAGAAAGGCTAATGTAGGTCAGGTTATAGAATACGGGCAATCACTTGTAGGAACCGTTGAAAGTGTGACAGCAGACGGAAACCGTATTATAAAGTTTAATTATAACGGAAAAAATATATATGAAATACTGGATAAAATAGGAAATATGCCGATACCGCCTTATATAAAGGAAAAGCTTTCAGACAAAAACAGGTATCAGACGGTTTATGCAAAACATTTGGGCTCGGCAGCTGCTCCTACCGCAGGCCTGCATTTTACGAAAGAGCTTCTAAATAGACTTAAGGAAAAGGGCGTTATTATAAAATACGTTACACTGCACGTCGGACTCGGTACTTTCAGACCAGTAAAAACAGAAGACATAACAAAGCATATCATGCATTCTGAGCACTATTTTATACCTGAAGACACAGAAGAGGAAATTATTGCGGCAAAGAAGCAGGGGAGACGCGTAATATGTGTTGGAACGACATCTGTGCGCACCGTTGAAAGTGCATTTGATAAAAATATTAATCTTATATCGCGCAGCGATGATACAGACATCTTTATTTATCCGGGATATGAATTCAAGGTTGTTGATGCTCTTATTACCAATTTTCATTTACCTCAAAGCACACTTATGATGCTTGTAAGTGCATTTTCAAGTCGTGAAATGATAATGAAGGCATATCGTGAGGCGATTGCCTCAGAATACAGATTTTTCAGCTTTGGGGATGCTATGTTTATCGTATAGCGGCAGTATCAGTATGGAGGAAAAAATATTGTTTGAATTAATTAAAAAAGATGGCAGCGCGCGGCGCGGTCGTCTTAATACTGTGCACGGCACAATTGAAACACCGGTATTTATGAATGTAGCGACGGCGGCCGCGATTAAGGGTGCGGTATCGGCTATTGATTTAAAGCAGATAGGCTGCCAGGTAATGCTTTCCAATACATATCATCTGCATCTTCGTCCCGGTGATGAGGTTGTAAGGAGGCTTAAAGGCATAAGAGAAATGTCACGTTGGGACGGTCCGGTGCTTACAGACAGCGGCGGGTTTCAGGTGTTTTCTCTTGCCGGACTTCGTAATATCAAAGAGGAAGGCGTACATTTTTCTTCCCATATCGACGGACGAAAAATATTTATGGGTCCTGAAGAAAGTATGAAGATTCAGTCTAATCTCGGCTCGACAATAGCAATGGCTTTTGATGAATGTATTGAAAATCCCGCCGAATACAGCTACACAGCCGATTCTATTGAACGCACAACGCGTTGGCTGGAGCGCTGCAAGACGGAAATAACAAGGTTAAATTCACTACCAGATACCATTAACAAAAACCAGCTTTTATTCGGAATAAATCAAGGAAGCACATATCTGGATTTACGCGTGAAGCACATGAAGGATATTGCCTCACTTGATTTAGACGGTTATGCTATCGGTGGCTTAGCGGTAGGAGAAACCGTGGATGAAATGTATAAGGTGATTGAAGCGATCGAGCCCTTTATGCCGTCAAATAAACCTCGATATCTTATGGGAGTAGGAACTCCTGTAAATATTTTAGAGGCTGTATCTCGCGGAGTTGACTTTTTTGACTGTGTGATGCCAGCAAGAAATGCAAGGCATTCACATGTTTTTACCAGCGTGGGAATACTTAATCTGCTTAATAAAAAATACGAGCTTGACGATTCGCCTCTTGACCCCAAGTGCGGATGTCCGACCTGCAAAAATTTTTCAAAAGCATACATAAGACATTTATTTAAAGCCGGAGAAATGCTGGGCATGAGGCTTTGCGTTTTGCATAATTTATATTTTTATAATTCTTTAATGAAAAATATCAGAGACAGCCTTGACAACGGTAATTTCAAGAGTTTCAAAGACGAAATGATTGAAAAACTCGGTAAAAGGATATAAAAGCACTTGATTTTTATAAGTGTATAACATATAATATTTAAAAACAGATTTGAGAGGAAATAAAATGGCTGAATTTTTTACCCAATACGGCACATTGCTGTTTATGATTATTTTGATGGTGGTAATGTATCTTATCATGTTTCGTCCGCAGAAAAAGCGCGAGAAAGAAATTAAGCAGATGCGCAATAACCTTGAGGTAGGAGATATGGTTGTAACCGAAAGCGGAATTGTAGGTAAGGTTATATCTACAAAGGATATTGACACCGTAACTATCGAAACGGGCGCCGACAAGACCAAGCTTAAGTTCAAAAGATGGGCGATAATAAGTAAAGAGCAGCAATAAGTGACGCAGAAAAATAATACGACGTACATTTCAGAATAATTTAACACCCCCTTGAATACTTTATAGTATCTAAGGGGGTTATTTTTATGCGCTCATATATGGAAAAAAACGAACCGTCAGCTTGGTGGCTTAAGCCGCTGAAAATTGCTACCGTAATTTTGGCGTCAATTGCTGTAATGATGATTTTAACGATGATTTGCAGCGTGATTATTTTAAACAGCAAACTGCCGGAAAGCTCCGGAAGCGTAATGATGATGATAGTTTCCGCAACAACGTCAATTTTAATGTCTGTTCTTTTGACATTAAACACAAAATCCAAAGCTATTCTGAGTGCGCTGTTAGCATTTGCGGTAATGTTTATTTTAAAGCTGATACTTACAAATATAATTGCACACGACATAGCATTCGGGCGCCAGGGGATAGTAGGCATAATTTTTACGGCGGTATTCTGTATTATAGGTTCTCTCATAGGTGCCAACATTAAAAAATAGCATTTTGCATAAAAATTAAAAATTATAAAATAACTATTGACTTTTTTATTCGGCATATATTGTTTTCTTTAAATAACTTTATTCAATATATTGTCTTAAAGCATTAGCCGCGAAGCCGGTTTACATAATCTTTTCATGCCGGTTTACATAATCTTTTATAAACTATTAACAAAAAAGAGTTATTTTAATAAAACATCTTGATTAACCGCTTTTATTAGTGTAAAATTAATGCGTTGTCTGAATGCGGCTAACATATGATTTACATAATTTTTTGATAAGATTTACATATTTTAATCATAATATCAACGGCTTGTACATAAGTATTTACCGGGTTTAACCGGAGGTGTGTATGTTGAAGTTTAAAAAAGCCGTTAATTTTATTTTTGAGTGTGAATTTAAAGTTGCAGCCGCACTTTCACTTTTCTTTATATTGGGAATGGTGTTTGGTGCTTTTTACAGCTGTAAGATGGATTTATCCGCAGATATGGCAGGCAACCTGATTACTGATGACGTTTTGTCTCTAATTCTTAAAAATCTACTGCTTCTTACAGTTGTCTTTTTAATGGGGTATACCGTAATCGGAGCCCCTCTTATTTGTTTTATTATTGTATACAGCGGCGTAAGCTGCGGTATGTTTCTTGGCATTTTTACAGGCTTTTACGGTTTTCGCGGATGCGTTGTAGCGGCAATTTGTTTCTATCTGTTTTATCTGATTAATCTAATGTCGCTTGTGTTTGTATCTTTTTCGTCGCTGAGACTTTCTCTTGCGCTGTATAATGTCTTTAAAAATAATACGCGGTATGTTTCACCCGGAATTTATTCTAAGCCGCATATAGTTAAATTCTCGGTTTTTGCTGCGCTTACATTATTTTCATGCTTATATTATGTTTATATCGCAAGGGGACTTGCTTTAATCTTGATTTGAAAGGAGGAATTGTAGTGATTGAACTGTTTGAGGATTTTTGTGTCTATCTTAAAACCAAAAAAAAGATGTCTGAAAATACTCTTTCCTCATACAGACGCGATATTAAAAATTTTATAATATTCCTCCAGAGTATTAACGTATATGCAATCGATAAAGTGGATGCTCAAATAATCTCGCAATATATTTCTTATCTTAAAAAACACAAAAAGAGTTGCGCTACGATTTCGAGAAACCTTTCAAGTATGCGTTGCTTTTTTAAATATCTTATTATGAAAAAGGTTATTACGTTTAATCCGACTACAGGCATTAAAAACGAGAAAAGTACGTCTTCGCTTCCGGAAATAATGTCCTCTCAGGATGTGGACACGCTTCTTTCGTCTCCTGATACAACCACTGTTCTGGGAATGCGCGACAAAGCCATGCTGGAACTTTTATACGCAACGGGAATCAGGGTCAGTGAGCTTTTAAATATAACTGTTTTTGACATCAATCTTGACGTTGGATATGTGAATGTTAAAAACAGCTCCACAAAGGAGCGCATCGTACCGTTGTATCCCATGGCGGTGGAGGCATTAAGATGTTATCTGAATTTATCAAGGGACAAGCTGGTTGATGGAAAAAGTGGGTCTGATATCCTCTTTCTTAATTCTACGGGCAGTCAAATGACAAGACAGGGATTTTGGAAAATTATAAAACAGTATGCAAGACTTACTAAAATAAACGCGGATATAACGCCTAAAATTCTGCGGCATTCTTTTGCTACACACCTACTTGAAAACGGTGCTGATATTAATGTAATAAAAGACATGCTCGGCCACACCGCCATTTCCTCCACAAAAGTGTATACAAAGGTTATAAAGAATAAATATATGAATGTATATGCCAACTGTCATCCTCGTGCAAAGCATATGCAGTGATATAATAGATAAAAAGGAGACAGCAGCTGATGGGTATATTTAATGACTATATGCGCGAAGGTCGCGGTATTGACAAGGGTCCAGATGAAAGACCACGATTTATAGTTTTTTTTGATATTTTATTCAGAAAATTCTGGAGTCTGATTAAAGTAAATCTATTGTTTGTTCTTGCGTGCATTCCTGTTGTAACTATCGGTCCTGCTATTGCCGGCATGACAAAAATATTACGTAATTATGCAAGAGAAGAGCACGCTTTTATATGGGCGGACTTTTGGGAGACCTTCAAGAAAAATTTCGGCAAAGCAATGCTTATTGGAATTATAGATATTGTTGTTGCAGCAATCATTGCATTTGATCTTTACATGTATACATCGCTTAACAGCTCTGCAATGGTGCGTACAATTGCACTGGCTCTTATGTTTATTACGGCAACAATTTTTATATTTATGAATTATTATATTTTCCCTATGCTTATAACATTTAGACTGACCTTTAAGCAGCTTATCAAAAACGCATTTATATTTGCATGGGTGGGCTTTTTCAGAAATCTTTTTGTTACTGTTTTAATTGCAGTTCTGACGCTGATAGCAGTACTTTATTTTCCGACATTTGGTTATGTTTATGTTCTGCTTATATATTTCAGCCTGTGTGGGTTTATAATTAATTTTGCAACGTATCCGCTAATAAAGAGATATATGATAGACGGATACGATCCCAACACGGGTGAGCGGCTTGAAGACACCGATAAAAATGAAGCATATGATGAATAATTAAAGCAGACCGTTTTTACTGGTCTGCTTTAATTATTAATTTTTATATCGGAAACAGGATTTGCGTTTATCGCATTTTTGATTTTTTCACTGTCTACATGAGTGTAAATTTGAGTTGTGCCAAGATTTTCGTGACCGAGAATTTCCTGAAGTACGCGTATGTCCACATTACCGTAGCGGTACATGAGCGTTGCCGCCGTATGACGCAGCTTATGAGTTGAATAATGCTTATCACCCAGACCGCTTTTTTTCATACATTCTTCTACTATCTGCTGTACGCGGCGGCGGGTAATACGGTTTCCGTTTCGACTAACAAAAAGTGCCTGCCTTGCATCATCTTTAAGATTATTATACGGTCGTTCGTTTTTTAAATAATCGTCAACAGCGTCTTTGCATGCTTTATTCAGGTAAATGCTACGCTGTTTGTTTCCTTTGCCGGTAATAGTTATATAGTCGTTGCCCAAATCACTTAAATTTATAGAAATAAGTTCTGCAAGGCGCATACCGCAATTTAAAAACAATGTAATCATAGCAAAGTCGCGTTTGCTGTTACTGCCGTCTTTCGCGGCACTTAAAAGCTGTTTACATTCGCTTAATGACAAGTGTACGGGCAGGGTATGGGGTAGAGCGCTGCTCTCGAGATTCTCAACAGGATTGCTTGTCAAAGCACCTGTTTTATTGCACATATACTTAAAGAAGCCTCGTATACTGCAGCATCTGCGGTTGAGCGTACGATTGTTGCATTTGCGGTTTTCTTTCATGTAATAGAGATATTCATATGTATCTTCCAAAGTGACTTTTTTTAAGAATTCAATATCGACATCCGTGATATCTATACTGTCTATGCTTTTACCAGTTTTGCATTTTATACTTTTAATAAAACGAAAATAACAACGTAAATCAAGGTAATACTCGTAAATAGTATTTTTTGATTTACCTGTAACCACATCAAGATAAAACAGAAAATCCTTTATGGGTTTTGAAACGTCATCATAAGCCATTTAGATAATACACCACGCTTTTGTTTTATTATATTCTATCATGTATAATTATTTTTTTCAATAATAGGGAGGTAATTTCATTAATCGTTCAACTACACAAAATGAATATTTTGTGTAGTTAAGGGGACAAAAAAATAAAACCTGATATTATAGCTCAGATTTTATTTTTACTTACAATGTAGAAATTATTTCTGCTGTTTGATATTCATTTATATTTGATGTGTCGATTTTTAGTGTTTTTAAAGAACTATAACAAGCAAGACGGTTAACGCTTCGATCAATTATATCATTGTTTCGTTTTCCCGATAATATATCTTTTTCTAAACGCTTTATCAGATTTTTTTGATCACATACAAGCGAAATATTTATAATTTCACAATCAGACAAATTGATACGTGATAAGATTGTATCTATAATTTCCTGATTATGCAAAACCCAACAAAATATTATATTTTCAATTTCATTACAGCCAATAAAATTGTTCAGCATATAACAGATATTATCCAAAACTAATTTTTTCGTACAGCTGTTTACTATAAACGGATTAATATCCCAGCACCAATCGCCGTCAAGCATTACGCTCATATCAAGACGTTTTTTCAGTATATTACAAACTGTTGTTTTTCCAACGCCCATCGTACCGCCAATTATATATAATTTTTTCATTTTTTGCTTAGATAATTATAAAGCTCACGTACATTTTTGTAAATAAATGTAGGAGAAAAATCAAATTCCTTTAAGTCATTTATTGTAGATTCACCGCTTAGCATCAACATTGTATCTATGCCGGCGTTATGACCGCTCGCAATATCGGTGTACAATCTATCTCCTAAAAGCACAGACTGTTCCTTTGTAAAACCGGATTTTTCAACAGCAAGCTCAACCATTGTAGCTTCCGGTTTTCCTATAAACTTAGGCTTGCGTTTTGTGGCATTAAAAAGCATTTGCGCCACCGAACCGCAATCAGGTACGTAACCGTATTCCGTAGGGCACACCCAGTCCGGATTGGTAGCAATGTAGTCTACTCCCCTGCCCAATAAAATAGAAGCATCCTCCAGCTTTTGAAATGTAAGCTCGGTATCAAAGCCCATAACAAGACAGTCGATATCATCCGCAAGTTCATCGGTTATATTAAGACCGTACAAAGATAGCTCTTCCTTTAAAGATCTTGTACCAAATACATAAATTTTATTTGTTTTATTATGCTTTTGAAGATACAGCCCCGTTGCCTGCGCTGAGGTAGTAAAATCCTCTTTATGGGCAGCAATGCCCATTTTATCAAGCTTTTCTATGTATTTATCCACGCTTTTGGATGAATTGTTTGTTAAGAACATGTATCTGCCGCCGTTTCCTTTGACCCAGTTTAAAAAATCAATCGTACCGTCAAAAATCTCATTGCCGAGATATATTGTTCCGTCCATGTCAAGCAGAAACAGTTTCTTATCACGAAGTTCAGACATTTATTATTCCTTTCATTACATATGACAATGGTTTGAGTATTCAGATAGCTTCAGCACAAACACACCATTATTTAAAGTGAAACCCAAAGACTTTGCTGTCTGCTCATATTTACAAGGCAGTGTGACGACTCTGACTATCGAAACATCACATTTAAAAAGCAGAGCTTTAATTAGTCCGTCGGCTAACGCAAAATCGTCTGAAATGCAAGAAATAAATTTAATTTTCAGCTTATCCCCGCAGATTTCATATTGTATAAATCCAATTACGTCATCGTGTGAAAAAGCGCCGAGCAGAAAATTGTCAGAACCAAGCTTCAGCTGAAATTCATTTGCTAATTTATCTGCGATTTTTACGTCATTTATTTTTCGAATATCTATCATTTTACTGTTGATCTTTCCCGTCAAATTTATATTTTAGTTTATCAAGTGCCTTCTTTTCTATACGTGAAACATAGCTACGCGAAATTCGCATTTTTTTTGCAACTTCTTTTTGTGTAAGGCTTTTTGTATTATAAAGACCGTAACGCATGGTTATTATCATTTTTTCTCGTTCCGGCAGATCCTTGATGTATGAATACAGACGTTTTGTGTTTATTTTGAGGTCAATGCAGTCGGCGATATCATCTTCCTGACATACAATGTCCATATATGTCAGCGAATTTCCGTCATCGTCAACGTCAATCGGATCGCTTATAAAAGTCTCATTTTGCGTTTTACGCTGCGAACGGAAAAACATTAAAATCTCATTTTCAATACATTTAGCGGCGTATGTTGCAAGCTTGGTTTTTTTTACCGGCTTGTATGACGTAATGCCTTTTATAAGACCTATTGTACCTATTGAAATTAAATCCTCCTGGTCAGAGCTGTTTGCATAATATTTTTTGATAACGTGCGCGACCAGACGCAAATTTCGCTCAATAAGAATGTCTCTGGCTGCTTTGTCACCCTGAGCGAGCTTTTCAATGTAATATTGCTCTTCACTCGGAGTAAGCGGTTTCGGAAAAGATGCGCCGTTTGATATATATAATATCAAAAACATAAAATTATCAAAGAGACTGCTGAATAGTTCAAACATATAATCACCCTTGATAATATATATGTCAGCCAAATTTTCGTATACCGTGAAAAAATAGCCGCAATGCGACTATTTTTATCATTTATTTATTTATAAATTTAGAGTGGATTGTATTGACTGCTATATCTGCAAGATCTTTGTCGATAAGCACGGAAATTCTGATTTCACTTGTAGAAATCATCTGTATATTTATATGTGCGTCATACAGTGCTTCAAACATCTTTGCAGCAACACCGGTATTGTTTATCATGCCGGCGCCTACTATCGATACTTTTGCTATCGATGTGTCAGATATTACCTCTGATGCACCGAACATTTCTTTGTTTTCATTTATTACCTCAAGAGCTGTTTCGAGTGATGAGAGAGTTGTTGTAAATGAAATATCTTTTTTAGAGTCTCGTCCGACGGATTGTAAAATAATATCAACATTTACGCCCTTTTTAGCAAGAAGCGAAAACATATGAAATGCAATACCCGGCTCATTGTTTACACCTATAACAGAAATTCTTGCAACGTCGCAGTCTTTTGCTACGCTGCTGACTAACATTTTTTCCACAAATATTCCTCCTTTAACCTCTGTACCCGGCTTCCTGCTAAAGCTGGAGAGAACCTCCAATTTAACATTATATTTTTTAGCCATTTCAACACTTCTGTTATGCAGAACCTGCGCACCGCAGGAAGCAAGCTCCAGCATCTCATCATATGATATTTCACTGCGAAGCACTGCATCCTTTACCTTGCGCGGATCCGCAGAATAGACACCGTCTACATCGGTATATATTTGACATGCATCTGCTTTTAAAGCCGCTGCAAGCGCCACGGCGCTTGTATCCGAACCGCCGCGTCCGAGCGTTGTTATATCGTCGTATTTATTAATACCCTGAAATCCCGCAACAATTACAATGTTATGTCTGTCAAGCTCTCTTGCAACACGTTCGGATTCTATCTTTTTGATTCTGGCAGCATTATATGCGCTGTCTGTCATAACGCCCGCCTGCCAACCGGTTAGAGAAATTACAGGAAAGCCAAGTCCTTGAATAGCCATGGCAAGCAGTGACATAGAAATCTGCTCACCTGTTGAGAGTAGCATATCCATTTCCCTTTTAGAGCTTTTGGGGTTGATTTCCTGAGCTTTTGCAATAAGGTCATCGGTTGTATCACCCTGTGCGGAAACAACAACCACAACATCGTTTCCGGCCTTATAAGTGGTAGTTACAATATCTGCAACATTTCTGATGCATTCGGCATTAGCTACCGATGAACCGCCGAATTTTTGAACAATTAATCCCATTTTTCCTCACCAATTTCTTATATAAACTCTTTTATATACTGAATACCCGTATAACGGCTGCCGCTTTACAAGAACATTTAGTCTCAAGCTTTGCCAACGCTTTATCAAAATCATATTCATTCATATCTCCTGTTATGAAAACAAGACTGTCGGCCTCTTGCGTACATTCTAAAACTGTAAATGCTTCTTGGATATCCGCACGTGTAATACCGCTGATAAATCTGACATATCGTTTGCAGAGCATCTTTTTATAATCCTGAATAAAGCTGCCGTCAGATGATTTCCAGTAAAGATATTTGCGCGCCTTGATATGTTTTGCGCAGTCTATAACGTCAGCTACAACAGCAGACGCTGTTGGGAGCTTGCCTGCTCCCCTGCCGTAAAACAGTGAAATTCCCACTGCGTCACCTTCCACAAGTATTGCATTATATACATCTTCAACGCCCGAAAGAGGAATGGATTTTTCCACAAGAAAGGGAGCAACCATTATAAACAATGTATTGTCATCATTTTTGCGTATCGTGCCAAGCAGCTTAACTGAGTATCCCATTTTATCCGCATAACGTATATCTTCAAGCTTTATTTCTGTAATTCCCTCGGTATGAACCTTATCGGGATTTACGTGCTCACCGTAGGCAAGCGACGCCAAAATAGCAATTTTACGGCATGAGTCGATCCCTTCTATATCTGCAGCCGGATTTGCCTCAGCGTAACCGAGTTGTTGAGCATTTTTCAGCGCATCTTCAAAGGAATAGTTTTCTTTAACCATTTTTGTAAGGATAAAATTAGTAGTTCCGTTAAGAATGCCAGAGATAGATTCGATTTCATTTGCAGCAAGACATTGATTTATCGGTCTGATAATCGGTATGCCTCCTCCGACGGATGCTTCAAACAAGAAGTTTTTATTATTGTCTTTAGCTATCTGTAAAAGCTCGTCACCGTACACAGATACAAGCTCCTTGTTGGATGTAACCACGCTTTTGCCCGCAAGCAGAGAATCTTTTACAAACCGATAAGCCGGATTCAGCCCTCCGATTACTTCGACTACAACGTCAATTTCAGGGTCATTCAATATAATGTTAAAGTCCTTGATAAACAAATGCTTAAACGGACTGTCATTAAAATCTCTTATATCAAGTATATATTTAATTTCGATATCCGTACCTGCTTTTGCATTAATACTTTCGGGATTTTTATGCATAAGCTCTACAACGCCGCTTCCGACAACACCGTAGCCTAATACTGCAATTTTCATTAATCTGTTCCTTTCAGTTTTTTCCTATTACCTCAACCTTAAGTATTCCGCTAACCTTTGAAATTATTTCAACAAGCTCGTCCGGCGTACAAGTGAGCTCCCGTGTTGTCAGCGACACGGTAACGGGCGCAATATCATCAAACGGAATATTTTGATTTATAGTAAGAATACTTGCGCCGTAATTTGATAATAATGTTAATAGGCTGGAAAGCAATCCCTTTTGATCGCTCAGTATAAGATTAAGTGACAGTATATGTGCTTCGCTGCTGTCTACATATACGGAGACGTCATCTTTATACTTGTAAAAGGCGCTTCGCGAAATACCTGCCTCTTTTGCGGCTTCATTGACTGTTTTACATTTTCCCGTATATAAAAGCTTTTTAACCATAACGACTTTTTCATATACGGAAGGTAGCGCATTTTTATTTATAATATAGTATTTTTCGTCCATTTAAGCACCGCCTGTGTATTCGCAAGAAAAACAAGTGTATCTGCACGATGTACATAATATCATATTGGCACTTATTTTTCAAGTCAAAACCAAGAAAAAGAATTAAAAACGGGGATTTTTATGTATGACTAATAATTCAAATAGCAAAAAGATAAGTTTTATCATCAATATTGTATATATTATGATAATTTTATTTGTCATATATATTATTCTGCGTTATGCATTTCCCGTATTTTTACCGTTTATTATTGCTCTCGCAGTCAGTTACCTGGCTGAGCCTGCAATTAAATTTTTAACATCTAAGTTGAAGATAAAAAGAAGCGTTTGTTCTGTGGTATGTATAACATTTCTCTTATTTTTACTTATCGGAGCTTTCGCTTTAATGTCGGTAACGGTTATTTCAAAGCTAAAACAGATGTATGAAGATATGCCGAAAATCATTGAGCAAATTACTGCATATTTTGACAATTTAAGAATAAAAAATGACTATGATCTGATAACTCCATTTGAACAACTAACGCTCAGGTTATTTGAATATTTAAAAAATATTGATATAATCACGTTGTTCAGCGGAAGTTTCGGAAGCGTTGCATTACGCTCATTCTCCGGATTTGTAGCTACTATTCCGTATGCGCTGATGACTCTTATTATCACCTTTGTATCGTCTATTTTCATATCTGTTTCATTTTGTGAAATCAAAACATTTATATTGATGCAATTCAGCGAAAATAACAGACAACTGATTTTTGAAACCAAACGAAGTACAGCAGGGATATTTAAAAATTATGTAAAATCCTATGCAGCACTTATGCTTATTACTTTTTTAGAATTAACACTGTTTTTTATAATATTTGATATAAAACCCGCCGCTTCAATCGCACTAATAATCGCTGTGGTGGATATCCTGCCGGTGCTCGGAGTCGGAACGGTCATGATACCATGGGCGATCATATGCTTTATAGGTGGAAATATTACAAAAGGATTGATTCTATTATCAATTTATGCTGTAATCACCATTGTCAGGCAAATAATAGAGCCTAAAATTATAGGTGAAAATATCGGTTTGCATCCAATTGTTACGTTAATTGCCATATATGTCGGTCTGAAGCTTTTGGGAATACTCGGTATGTTTATAATGCCGATACTGATAATGCTTGCAAGGGACTTACAAAAAAAGGGGTATATTCATCTATGGAACGAAAAAAACAGTTGACAAAGTAAATCAACAGGTTTATAATCGTATGCACAGAGTAGAAATACACGCGTAAAGTGTTCTGCGGACGGGGAGTTGCCGCAGAAACGAAAAGCTTATCTTGCGGTGTGTGTTTCGCATCCCGCTGTTGAACTTTATAAAGAATTTAACCTCCTTATAAATTTCAGCAGAAATTTTAAGGAGGTTTTATTATGTCTGACTTTTTAAACTCAAAAACAAAATTCAATTCCCGTTTTACTGCGCAACGCCTGTGCACAGATGCAGTTCTTATTGCGCTTGTCGTCGTTTTTGATATCATTTCCATTAAAATCGGAAATGATATCAAAATAACATTTGGAGGTCTCCCCATTATACTGTGCACGCTGCTGTACGGAATTGCAGACGGCGCTATCGTCGGTATGGCAGGCGCATTTATCGGTCAGCTTTTTACTTACGGATTAACTGCAACAACCGTTTTATGGATAATTCCCTCAGGCGTGCGCGCGTTAGTGATAGGATTGTTGTTTATTGCTTTTAAAAAATCCATAAATCCTGTTTTACTAACCATAAGCATGATTATAAGCTCAATTGCAGTTACATTTGTCAACACAGGTGTAATGTACATAGACAGCCTTGTTTATCATTATCCTCACGGTATAGTGCTTATTACTACTATATTTAGATTTGTAAGCGGAATATTGTCCGCCGTAATTTATTCGGCAATAATTTGTCCTATATTATATGCTGTTAAAAGACACGCTAAAAGCAACAGATTTAGCTCCGAAACATAAAATTAATACAAAGGAATTATCGAGCCAATATCGCAAAGCCCTGAATTTGTGTGATATATCGGCTCGATTTTTTCTTTTTCAAGGACGTTAATAAGATTTTCAAAACACTCAAGCTTTGATATATCGCCGTTAAAAAACAACTTGTCTTTGTCAATCAGTCCACAGGTGCCGCCCCAAAAGCCGTGGTCATAGCCTGCAAGCCCTATTTCATCATCGGGTAAAATGTAAGTTCTTATACCGCTTTGGGCTGCTGCTGTTGATATAGAACGGTCTGAAGTAATCAATGCGTTTTCATTAAGTATACAAATATTGCATTTTGTATAGCCCTGATTTACCGTGATACAATCAAATTCGCAGAGCTGAAGCTTTTCCTGCTGATATCTTGTCGAAAAGCATTTTTTTTGCATAACCGTTATATTAAGCAAACAGTCGTTCGGATATGGTGAATGAATACCGTATACAGGCAGCAGTAGGTAATCAGGTAAAAACTCTTTGTATTTAATATAAGCGTCACTGCAAACAAGTGCCTTTTTCTCCCCTATCGGCACAAACTGCATATCCGGATGCGTGGCAGTGCTGTCGGTGATGTCAGGCAGTTTCATTGAAAAAAACACCTGTATTCCGTATTCTTTCAGCTTATTCAGCGCTCCGTTTGATATATTGCGATCTGCAAGCACTGCCTTAACGGGAGATTCAGGTAAGTTAGGAGTCATTTTTGCCGCTTTCGATTAACCCTTTTGTTTTATAAACCGCCTGACTAAGTGATGATACACGGATAACATCTATACCGTTAAAATTCTTTGACAGCTTATTGCGGGAGGGTATCATAATATGTTTAAATCCGAGTCGCTGTGCTTCGCTTATACGCTGTTCGATATACGATACGGCGCGAATTTCTCCCGACAGCCCAACTTCCCCTACAGCAATAAAATCAGACGGCATTTCAAAATCGGCAAGCGCAGACGCTGTGGCAAGTGCTATTGCAAGGTCTGCGCTGTTGTCTGTAAGTCTAAAGCCTCCGACTACATTAACATATGCATCCATTGAAAACAGAGAGTAATTTGCCCTTTTTTCCAAAACGGCAAGCAAAAGGGACATGCGGTTGTAATCCACGCCTGAAGCCATTCTTCTCGGCGCAGGATAGCTTGTTTTGGTAACCAGTGCCTGAACTTCCGCCAAAATTGCGCGCGTACCCTCCATAACGCAGGTTACGCAGGTACCCGGAACATTTTCCGGTCTTCCGTCTAAAAACATTTTTGACGGATTATCGATTTCAGCAAGACCTGTTGACTGCATGTCAAAAACCGCAATTTCATTTGTAGAACCAAACCGATTTTTGATACTTCTCAGAACACGAAAGCTGAGACTTTTATCGCCCTCAAAATATAGTACCGTATCCACCATATGCTCAAGCACCTTGGGACCGGCAAGCGAGCCCTCCTTTGTAACATGACCGATAACAAATACGGTAATTCCGTTTTCCTTGGCAAGACGCATAAGATGAGCCGTTGCCTCTTTAATCTGCGAAACGCTTCCAGCACCTGAGCTGACCGAGCTGCAAAACATTGTCTGTATAGAGTCTACAATAAGAATATCCGGCGGAGACGATGTGCAGAGATTTACTATACTTTCAATATTTGTCTCAGACAGCAGCATAAGATTATCACTTTTGACTCCGAGCCTGTCCGCGCGAAGTTTTATTTGACTTTTAGACTCTTCTCCGGAAACATAATAGCAAGTTTTCTCCTTGCAAAAACTATTGCAAATTTGCAGTAAAAGAGTAGATTTACCTATTCCCGGGTCTCCTCCGACAAGAATAAGCGAACCGAGAACCACACCGCCGCCGAGCACACGGTCAAGCTCCCTCATACCTGTAGAAAATCGTATTTCCGCAGATATGTCTACCGATGTTATAGGTACAGGCTTAATATTCGTGGTCAAAGAATCGGATGATGCAGGCTTGCCGCCGGAGGCTATAACAGTCTGCTCCTCGTATGTATTCCATTCACCGCAGGCATAGCACTTTCCCATCCATTTAGGGCTTTCGTTACCGCAGTTTGAACAGACAAAAACTGTTTTTGATTTATTAGGCATTTGTATCACTTCCGGATAATTTATATGTTATTACTTCTGCAATGGCTTTTGCTATACCGTTTTGGAATTCCGGGTCTTTCAGCTTTGCAAGATCGTCGCTGTTGGTGAGAAAACCGCATTCGGCAAGAACACAATTATTGTCAATGTGACTAAATAAATAAACGTTGGCAGGTATAGGTTTCGATACTTTAGTATTTTCAGGCTGATATTTCAGATTAATTATGTTTTGAATTTCCATGGCAATATTTTTGGAAATATCACTGCCAGATTTATAAAAAACCTGAGCGCCGTGAACGTCAGATGTGGTATAGGTGTTCATATGTATGCTTATAATAAACGCATCAGAATTGTTTCTTGCTATTTCAACTCGTCTTTTTATATCGGATACTTTTTTTGCATGTATGGTATTTCCGTCTGTAAAAATGCTGTTTTCATCAGACCGCATCATTAGGCAATCAAATCCGACGGCGTTCAGTTTTTCATAAACGAGCTTTGCAATTGCAAGATTGAGATCAGATTCAATTGTGCCATCCGCCGCAACAGCCCCACCGTCCGGCAGACCGTGCCCTGCGTCTATTATTATTTTCTGCTTGTCAACAGAAAACACAGGCTTATCTGTAAAACCGCCTATATACAAAACTGTGCATATTACAATACATATGGATAAAAGTAAAGTTATTTTCAAAGCCGTAAATGTTTTATTCAAGTATATCACCCAATAAACAATATTCACGACATAGAAAAATTATTTAGGTTTTATTTAGACGGTTTAATTTTTAGAGCTTTATAGATTTTATCGCTGATAACAAAATTTTTATATCCCGCAATGTAACCAATCATAGGAAATACAATAAGTCCCACAAGCGAAGAAAGCAGCACTTCAAGTGTATGATTTGGAAATATATTGCACATCGGCCAGTTATAGTACATAGCTATTGCACGAGCGTACAATTTTGCGCTTTGAGATATAATTACATTATCGTAACATGCGACATACACAATAATGAGAATCAACATAGGAACAGCAGAAATAAGTCCTGCAAGCGCACCCTTGAACAAATAGCTTTTGCTGTTAGGGGCATTGCGCCGGTTACTGTCATGAAAGCCGTGGTAAAATGCGCAACGGTATTCAATATATATAAAAAACGGATAAGCGAACAGCAAAAAGATAACATGAGCCATAATGGTGTCACCCGCAAGAAAATACGCAAACAGTATACACATTGCCCCGCCGATTGATGCTAAGAACTGGTTACCTATCAGTGAGAGACTGAGTTTAAGAATTTTTTTCATATTACTTTCCCTTCGCGGATATAAGCAGTGTTTCAAGCTGCGTTTTATCAAACATATATTTTTTCTTGCAAAAATGACAGCAAAGTTCAGCTTTCCCATCTTCCTCAATGATTTTTTCAAGCTCGTCCCGACCGAGTGATATAAGAGCTTTTCCCATTCTTTCTTTACTGCAATTACACTTATATTTGGGGGTAATAATTTCGTGTATATCAAAGTCAAAACCGAGCAAAAGCTCATAAGCCATACGCTCAACGTCCATCCCCTGCGAAAGCATTTCAGTAACGCTCTGAAGCGTATATACATTTGCCTCCAGCTTGGATATTATTTCATCGTCCGCACCCGGGAGCAGCTGAATTATATACCCTCCCGCAGCTTTTATGCTATAATCAACATCAACGAGCACACCCAAAGCCACAACCGAGGGAGTTTGCTGTGAATTCATAAAATAGTATGCGATATCCTCGGCAATTTCGCCTGTTTGAAGTTCAACTCTGCCGATATAAGGCGCTTTCATGTGCAAACTGCGCACAACTGTTAAGTGTCCGCAGCCCACCGCCTTTGAAACGTCTAATTTTCCGTTTTTGAGCGGAAGATCAACAATGGGGTTTTCTATATATCCGCGCACGTTGCCGCAGCAGTCTGCAACCGTTACAACCGCACCGATAGGTCCGTCTCCGTCTATTTGTATAGATATCGTCTCCGATTGATTTTTGAGATCCAGTCCCATAATTGACGCAGCTGTTAACGTTCTGCCCATTGCAGCCGCCGCAACAGGAGATAAACCATGAATTGCGGCGGCATGATTTACAATGACCGTTGTTTCGGCAACAAATGCACGAAAAGCACCGTTTTTTTCAGTAATTCGTAAAATTCTATCCATGCAAGACTCCGTAAATTTATTTATAATATTATATCGCACTTTGCTCGTAAAAGCAATATAGAGGAAAACAAAAAAGCTCTTGATTATTTTCAAGAGCTTTAAATAATTGTTCCGCATTTCGGAACAATTATGGAGGTGCCACCCGGATTTGAACCGGGGAATAAAGGTTTTGCAGACCTTGGCCT
>ERZ827524.298-NODE-298-length-68383-cov-8.702406_pt1 | contig 68383 bp, 41 predicted proteins | sample MGYA00519702_ERZ827524 | MGnify/ENA primary metagenome ERZ827524 (study PRJEB31778, sample SAMEA3449341) | human gut metagenome | biome: human gut; feature: human-associated habitat; material: faeces | place: United Kingdom | collected 2010/2012 ...
GGCCATATCCGGAGGATATGAGCGGGGGCCGGTCCAAATAACGCGGGAATCGGAAGCGGGTTGGGGCCGTGATATCGTCAAAACACGCGGGGCCATATCCGGAGGATATGAGCGGGGGCCGGTCCAAATAACGCGGGAATCGGAATCGGCTGGGGACCGGCCTATTGTACATTTTCAAAATAAGCACGGTTGTAGCGGCAGGCCGCATCTCCCGGCTTGAAGCTTTCCGCCCGTTCGTTATAGGCGGCAGCCCGGCCGCGGTCTCCGAGCCGGTCGTAGCAGACGCACAGCTGGATACAGGGGATATATCCGCTGCAGTCGGGAGAGACGAAGGCGCCGCTTTTGGGATCGGACTGGCGGGTTAGGGCCAGCTCAAACCAGAAAACAGCTGTGTGCACCTGTCCGTGATCCAGAAAATGCCGGCCCAGGTCGCAGCAGGTCTCGGCCCTCGGTGCATCATAAGTCAGGCTGCGCAGCAGCGCTGTGAGTGCATCCCGGTCACGGCTCATGGCGTCAAAACAATAGGACATCTGACGGCAGGCGTCGATATTGTTTTCCACCCAGCCCTGGCCCTCATTCAAAAAAGCGTCGAAAACTCGCACGGCGTCTTCGTATCGCTCATGGTAATAGAGTTCCCGCGCGTAATAAAATTGTTCCCTGGGGGACAGCGTTTTCCTCTCTTGCAGGATTTTCTCAAAGATTCGGAGATTTCGGTCGGGATCTCCGGCGTGAAGCTTGCGATGAGAGACGGCGGCCTCGCCATAGACGATATGCCCGGACGCCTCCACCACCTCATGGATGGCGCCGCCCCAGCGGAAGGACGATTCGTTGCGGATGATCCGTTCCCGATAATAGGAAAAGGCGGGACGGCCCTGATCGTCAAAGGCTGTGTGGTAGGGCAGCATGACGACGTCGGTTTCGGCCGGCAGGGTGCGTTTCAGTTCGAGAAAACGCACCCGGTCCTCCTCCTCGATCACATCGTCCGCATCCAGCCAAAGACAGTACGCCTTGGTTGCGTGGGAAAAAGAGGCGTTGCGGGCGGCCGCAAAATCGTCTATCCACGCAAAATCGAACACCTTATCGGTATAGCGCCGGGCGATGTCTTTGGTGGCGTCGGTGGATCCGGTGTCCACGATCACGATTTCGTCCGCGATGTCCCGCGCGCTGTCGAGGCAGCGGGCCAGAACGTCCTCTTCATTTTTGACAATCATACACAGGCTGATGGTGCACATATCCATCACATCCTCCTTCAGTCGTATAGGGATCTCGTCCCATCTTATGCGGGATGGGGCCGAAGGGGGACTGCATCAAAAAAACAAGAAGCGCACCGTAGGGTGCGCTTCTTGTTGGGGAATGGGAGGAATTTTTTGTGGCTTATTTGCCGTAGTAAGCTTTCAGATAGAGCTCCTTGATCTCGCTCATGAGCGGGTAGCGCGGGTTAGCGCCGGTGCACTGGTCATCGAATGCATCTTCAGACAGTTTATCCACATTCGCCAGGAAGTCTGCTTCCTGAACGCCAGCTTCACGGATAGATTTCGGAATACCCAGTTCAGCTTTCAGCGTTTCCAGCCATGCCAGCAGTTTCTCGATCTTAGCAGCAGTACGGTCGCCCGGTGCGCTCAGACCCAGGTGGTCAGCAATTTCAGCATAACGACGGCGAGCCTGCGGACGGTCATACTGGCTGAATGCAGTCTGCTTGGTCGGGTTGTCGTTCGCGTTGTAGCGAATAACGTTACAAATCAGCAGGGCGTTTGCCAGACCGTGCGGAATATGGAACTGGGAACCCAGTTTGTGCGCCATTGAGTGACATACACCCAGGAAGGCGTTCGCAAACGCGATACCCGCGATAGTTGCTGCACTGTGAACACGTTCACGCGCTACCGGATTTTTAGATCCTTCGTGGTAGGACGCTGGCAGATATTCTTTCAGCAGTTTCAGCGCCTGCAGAGCCTGACCATCAGAGAACTCAGATGCCAGTACAGAAACATAAGCTTCCATGGCGTGAGTTACTGCGTCCAGACCACCGAAAGCACACAGGGACTTCGGCATGTCCATAACCAGATTGGCATCGACAATCGCCATATCCGGGGTCAGCGCATAGTCTGCCAGCGGATATTTCTGACCAGTAGCGTCGTCAGTTACAACCGCAAACGGAGTGACTTCAGAACCTGTACCAGAAGTGGTGGTGACAGCGATCATTTTCGCTTTCACGCCCATTTTCGGGAACTTGTAGATACGTTTACGGATATCCATAAAGCGCAGCGCCAGCTCTTCGAAGTGAGTTTCCGGATGTTCGTACATAACCCACATGATCTTCGCGGCGTCCATCGGGGAACCACCACCCAGCGCGATAATCACGTCTGGTTTGAAGGAGTTTGCCAGTTCTGCACCTTTACGAACGATGCTCAGGGTCGGGTCAGCTTCTACTTCGAAGAAGACTTCAGTTTCAACGCCTGCTGCTTTCAGTACGGAAGTGATCTGATCAGCATAACCATTGTTAAACAGGAAGCGGTCAGTCACGATGAGCGCACGTTTGTGGCCATCAGTAATCACTTCATCCAGCGCGATTGGCAGGGAGCCACGGCGGAAGTAGATAGATTTCGGAAGTTTGTGCCACAACATGTTTTCAGCTCGCTTAGCAACGGTTTTCTTGTTGATCAGGTGTTTCGGACCAACGTTTTCAGAGATGGAGTTACCACCCCAGGAACCACAACCCAGAGTCAGGGAAGGTGCGAGTTTGAAGTTATACAGGTCACCGATACCACCCTGAGAAGCCGGGGTGTTAATCAGGATACGAGCCGTTTTCATTTTCTGACCGAAGTAAGAAACGCGAGCCGGTTGGTTATCCTGGTCAGTGTACAGGCAAGAGGTATGACCGATACCGCCCATAGCAACCAGTTTCTCTGCTTTTTCTACCGCGTCTTCGAAATCTTTAGCGCGGTACATTGCCAGAGTTGGGGACAGTTTTTCATGTGCGAACGGTTCGCTTTCATCAACAACGGTCACTTCACCGATCAGAATCTTGGTGTTTTCTGGTACAGAGAAGCCTGCCAGTTCAGCAATTTTATAGGCTGGCTGACCAACGATAGCTGCGTTCAGCGCACCGTTTTTCAGGATAACGTCCTGAACAGCTTTCAGCTCTTTACCCTGCAACAGATAGCCGCCGTGGGTTGCGAAACGTTCACGTACTGCGTCATAAACAGAGTCAACAACAACAACAGACTGTTCAGAAGCACAGATTACGCCGTTGTCGAAGGTTTTGGACATCAGTACAGATGCAACTGCACGTTTGATATCAGCAGTTTCATCGATAACAACCGGAGTGTTGCCCGCGCCTACGCCGATAGCTGGTTTACCGGAGCTGTATGCGGCTTTAACCATGCCCGGACCACCAGTCGCGAGGATCAGGTTGATGTCTGGGTGGTGCATCAGTGCGTTAGACAGTTCAACCGAAGGTTGATCGATCCAGCCGATCAGATCTTTCGGAGCACCGGCAGCGATAGCAGCCTGCAGAACGATATCAGCCGCTTTGTTGGTTGCATCTTTTGCACGCGGGTGCGGGGAGAAGATAATGGCGTTACGGGTCTTCAGGCTGATCAGCGATTTGAAGATAGCAGTTGAAGTCGGGTTAGTGGTCGGAACGATACCGCAAATAATACCGATGGGTTCAGCGATAGTGATGGTACCAAAAGTGTCGTCTTCAGACAGAACACCACAGGTTTTTTCATCTTTATAAGCGTTGTAGATATATTCAGAAGCAAAGTGGTTTTTGATCACTTTATCTTCGACGATACCCATGCCGGATTCGGCAACGGCCATTTTCGCGAGTGGGATTCGAGCATCTGCAGCAGCCAGAGCGGCGGCGCGGAAGATTTTGTCTACTTGCTCTTGAGTGAAACTGGCATATTCACGCTGGGCTTTTTTTACACGCTCTACGAGTGCGTTAAGTTCAGCGACATTAGTAACAGCCATAATGCTCTCCTGATAATGTTAAACTTTTTTAGTAAATCATCTGCTCGAATACGAGAGTATAGTCAGTGCGGTGATGATTTGCTTAACCGATGGAAATCAAAAGCTTACTCGCGCTCACACTCACTGTGATTTACTAAAAGAGTTTAAACATTAGAGTTATTATCTCTAATGCGTCACTTCCAGGTGGCGTAAGCAAGATTACTCACTTCTGGGTACTGATTACGTGATCCAAATCAAAATTTTGCAAAGCTGACACCTTTCAGCATGGCTTTTCGCCATTATAGCTAACAGTTAATAAATTGTAGTATGATTTGTTGGCTACATTAGCATGTTTTGCACAACTAGATAACAATAACGAATGATAGCAATTTTAAGTAGTTAGGAGGTGAAAAATGCTGTCAAAAGGCGTATTGTCAGCGCGTTTTTTCAACCTTATTTATGGCTAACATTATCCGGCTTTTGCTTCGGAGCTAACCGTGATTCAGACCCTTTTTGATTTTCCCGTTTACTTCAAATTTTTCATCGGGTTATTTGCGCTGGTCAACCCGGTAGGGATTATTCCCGTCTTTATCAGCATGACCAGTTATCAGACAGCGGCAGCGCGAAACAAAACGAACCTTACAGCCAACCTGTCTGTGGCCATTATCTTGTGGATCTCGCTTTTTCTCGGCGACACGATTCTACAACTTTTTGGTATATCAATTGATTCATTCCGTATCGCCGGGGGCATCCTGGTGGTGACAATAGCGATGTCGATGATCAGCGGCAAGCTTGGTGAGGATAAACAGAACAAGCAAGAAAAATCAGAAACCGCGGTACGTGAAAGCATTGGTGTGGTGCCATTGGCGTTGCCGTTGATGGCGGGGCCAGGGGCGATCAGTTCTACCATCGTCTGGGGTACGCGTTATCACAGCATTAGCTATCTGTTTGGTTTCTTTGTGGCTATTGCATTGTTCGCTTTATGTTGCTGGGGATTGTTTCGCATGGCACCGTGGCTGGTACGGGTTTTACGCCAGACCGGCATCAACGTGATTACGCGTATTATGGGGCTATTGCTGATGGCATTGGGGATTGAATTTATCGTTACTGGTATTAAGGGGATTTTCCCCGGCCTGCTTAATTAATTCCTTTCAATTGAAACGGAGCTGCCATGCTCCGTTTACTTCGTCATTATTTTTACTTTGTTCCTGCGCAGTTATCAAAAGCAAAAGGAATAGGTAAAAATATTCTTCTCAAATTACAGTTAGTTATAAGGATTTCCTCAACTGCTTCTCCTCACCATCATGTTATTTTCGCCACATCATAATCCAGGGCTTGCTGAAGAATAATTGAAATGATATTAGTAATTCCACTGCCTTTGGCAGAGGAAAGTGCTAAATAATAATCAATTGTTAAATTATTGTGCATTTCACTACTGGAACTGTAATCAGAAAAGAGAGACATGCTTAACCAACCTCTATTTGATTGAATTGAAAGATGTTTGTTAAGGCATGGATGCAAGCTATAGATTCTGATACGGTCAATAAAAGAGAATTGCTTAACAATTTTGCAAAATGTATTGGCGAGTAAGAACCGCATTTGGTACTTTCCGGGCAACCGCAAGGCGATTCTTTATTGGTAATGAGAATAATTAACAATTAAAGATCGTCGCGAAAGAATAATGTGTCTCGACAGGGGAGACACAGTACGAATCGACATAAGGTGATCGTCTGAATCACCAGAATTAATAAAGTCGGTGATAGTAATACGTAACGATAAAGTAACCTGACAGCAGAAAGTCTCCGAGCCTGTGCAGGGTCCCAATCCGGGATTACACATGCTGGTTAATACCAGTAATTATAATGAGGGAGTCCAAAAAACAATGACCAACATCACCAAGAGAAGTTTAGTAGCAGCTGGCGTTTTGGCTGCGCTTATGGCAGGGAATGTCGCGCTGGCAGCTGATGTACCCGCAGGTGTCACACTGGCGGAAAAACAAACGCTGGTACGTAACAATGGTTCAGAAGTTCAGTCATTAGATCCGCACAAAATTGAAGGTGTTCCGGAGTCTAATATCAGCCGAGACCTGTTTGAAGGCTTACTGGTTAGCGATCTTGACGGCCATCCGGCACCTGGCGTCGCTGAATCCTGGGATAATAAAGACGCGAAAGTCTGGACCTTCCATTTGCGTAAAGATGCGAAATGGTCTGATGGCACGCCAGTCACAGCACAAGACTTTGTGTATAGCTGGCAACGTTCTGTTGATCCAAACACTGCTTCTCCGTATGCCAGTTATCTGCAATATGGGCATATCGCCGGTATTGATGAAATTCTTGAAGGGAAAAAACCGATTACCGATCTCGGCGTGAAAGCTATTGATGATCACACATTAGAAGTCACCTTAAGTGAACCTGTTCCGTACTTCTATAAATTACTTGTTCACCCATCAACTTCACCGGTGCCAAAAGCCGCTATCGAGAAATTCGGCGAAAAATGGACCCAGCCTGGTAATATCGTCACCAACGGTGCCTATACCTTAAAAGATTGGGTCGTAAACGAACGAATCGTTCTTGAACGCAGCCCGACCTACTGGAACAACGCGAAAACCGTTATTAACCAGGTAACCTATTTGCCTATTGCTTCTGAAGTTACCGATGTCAACCGCTACCGTAGTGGTGAAATCGACATGACTTATAACAACATGCCGATCGAATTGTTCCAGAAGCTGAAAAAAGAGATCCCGGACGAAGTTCACGTTGATCCATACCTGTGCACTTACTATTACGAAATTAACAACCAGAAACCGCCATTTAATGACGTGCGTGTGCGTACCGCACTGAAATTGGGTATGGACCGCGATATCATTGTTAATAAAGTGAAAGCGCAGGGCGACATGCCCGCCTATGGTTACACTCCACCATATACTGATGGCGCAAAATTGACTCAGCCGGAATGGTTTGGCTGGAGCCAGGAAAAACGTAACGAAGAAGCGAAAAAACTGCTGGCTGAAGCGGGTTATACCGCAGACAAACCGTTAACCATCAACCTGTTGTATAACACCTCCGATCTGCATAAAAAGCTGGCGATTGCTGCCTCTTCATTGTGGAAGAAAAACATTGGTGTAAACGTCAAACTGGTTAACCAGGAGTGGAAAACGTTCCTCGACACCCGTCACCAGGGCACTTTTGATGTGGCCCGTGCAGGCTGGTGTGCAGACTACAACGAACCAACTTCCTTCCTGAACACCATGCTGTCGAACAGCTCGATGAATACCGCGCATTATAAGAGCCCGGCCTTTGACAGCATTATGGCGGAAACGCTGAAAGCGACTGACGAGGCGCAGCGCACAGCTCTGTACACTAAAGCAGAACAACAGCTGGATAAGGATTCGGCCATTGTTCCTGTTTATTACTACGTGAATGCGCGTCTGGTGAAACCGTGGGTTGGTGGCTATACCGGCAAAGATCCGCTGGATAATACCTACACCCGGAATATGTACATTGTGAAGCACTAATGGCAATACGTGGGGCAGGAGTGTCCTGCTCCACGGTGTCTGATTTTTATCGCATTACAGAAGGCACAGGCCAGAAGGTAGGGCAATGTTAAAATTTATTCTACGTCGCTGTCTGGAAGCGATTCCGACGCTATTTATTCTTATTACTATTTCGTTCTTTATGATGCGCCTCGCGCCGGGCAGTCCTTTTACCGGCGAACGTACTTTACCACCGGAAGTGATGGCCAATATCGAAGCGAAATATCATCTTAATGATCCGATCATGACACAGTATTTCAGCTACCTGAAACAACTGGCGCATGGCGATTTCGGTCCATCGTTTAAATATAAAGATTATTCGGTCAATGACCTGGTTGCATCCAGTTTTCCCGTTTCTGCCAAACTGGGAGCCGCAGCATTTTTCCTTGCGGTAATACTGGGTGTTAGTGCTGGCGTTATTGCCGCATTAAAACAAAACACCAAATGGGACTATACCGTGATGGGGCTGGCAATGACCGGGGTTGTTATCCCCAGTTTTGTGGTTGCGCCATTATTAGTCATGATATTTGCGATCATTTTGCATTGGCTGCCGGGCGGTGGCTGGAATGGTGGTGCGCTTAAATTCATGATACTGCCAATGGTGGCGTTGTCACTCGCCTATATCGCCAGTATTGCGCGTATTACCCGTGGCTCTATGATTGAAGTATTACACTCCAACTTTATTCGTACTGCCCGGGCGAAAGGGTTACCTATGCGGCGGATCATTTTACGCCACGCATTAAAACCTGCTCTGTTACCCGTGCTCTCCTATATGGGCCCTGCATTTGTCGGCATTATTACCGGTTCTATGGTCATCGAAACCATTTATGGTTTGCCGGGGATTGGGCAATTGTTCGTTAATGGTGCATTGAACCGTGACTATTCCTTAGTGTTAAGCCTGACCATCCTGGTTGGTGCTTTAACCATTTTGTTTAATGCCATTGTCGATGTGCTATATGCGGTTATCGACCCGAAAATCCGTTACTGATACTGGAGCTCGCGATGATGTTAAGTAAGAAAAACAGCGAGACGCTGGAAAATTTCAGTGAAAAGCTGGAGGTCGAAGGGCGCAGCTTGTGGCAGGACGCACGTCGACGTTTTATGCATAACCGTGCGGCGGTTGCCAGTCTGATAGTGCTGGTGCTGATCGCGTTATTTGTCATCCTGGCACCGATGCTTTCGCAGTTTGCCTATGATGATACTGACTGGGCGATGATGTCCAGCGCCCCGGATATGGAGTCCGGTCACTACTTTGGTACTGACTCATCTGGTCGCGACCTGCTTGTGCGCGTTGCGATTGGCGGGCGTATCTCACTCATGGTCGGTGTTGCTGCGGCACTGGTGGCAGTGGTCGTGGGGACACTTTATGGTTCGCTTTCCGGTTATCTGGGCGGTAAAGTGGATTCGGTAATGATGCGTCTGCTGGAAATCCTCAACTCCTTCCCATTCATGTTCTTCGTCATTTTGCTGGTGACCTTTTTCGGTCAAAACATCCTGCTGATTTTCGTGGCGATTGGCATGGTTTCCTGGCTGGATATGGCTCGTATTGTGCGTGGGCAAACCCTGAGTCTGAAGCGCAAAGAGTTTATTGAGGCGGCACAAGTTGGCGGTGTATCGACGCCGGGCATTGTTATTCGCCACATTGTGCCGAACGTACTCGGTGTGGTGGTGGTCTACGCATCGCTATTGGTGCCCAGCATGATCCTCTTTGAATCTTTCCTTAGCTTCCTGGGGTTGGGGACGCAAGAGCCGTTAAGCAGCTGGGGCGCATTGCTGAGTGATGGCGCGAACTCGATGGAAGTCTCTCCATGGTTACTGTTGTTCCCAGCGGGATTCCTCGTGGTGACGCTATTTTGTTTCAACTTTATCGGCGATGGCTTGCGTGATGCCCTCGACCCGAAAGATCGTTAAGGAGTGCAGCCATGAGCGTAATTGAAACTGCAACTGTGCCGCTCGCACAACAACAGGCTGACGCACTGCTGAACGTGAAAGATTTGCGTGTCACCTTTAATACCCCGGACGGCGACGTCACGGCGGTCAATGATCTGAATTTTTCCCTACGTGCCGGAGAAACGCTGGGCATCGTAGGTGAGTCTGGTTCGGGCAAATCGCAAACCGCATTTGCGTTGATGGGCCTGTTGGCTGCCAACGGACGTATTGGCGGATCGGCAACCTTCAATGGGCGTGAAATCCTCAATTTGCCAGAGCGTGAACTCAATAAACTGCGAGCTGAACAAATCTCAATGATTTTTCAGGACCCAATGACTTCGTTGAATCCCTATATGCGCGTCGGTGAGCAGTTGATGGAAGTGCTGATGCTGCATAAGAACATGAGCAAAGCTGAGGCGTTTGAAGAGTCGGTGCGGATGCTCGATGCGGTAAAAATGCCGGAAGCGCGTAAACGCATGAAAATGTACCCGCACGAATTTTCTGGCGGCATGCGTCAGCGAGTCATGATTGCGATGGCGTTGCTATGTCGACCTAAGCTGCTGATTGCGGATGAACCCACTACTGCGCTGGACGTCACCGTACAGGCGCAGATCATGACGCTATTGAATGAACTGAAGCGGGAATTTAATACCGCCATCATTATGATCACCCACGATCTTGGCGTGGTGGCGGGGATCTGCGACAAAGTGCTGGTAATGTACGCCGGGCGCACGATGGAATATGGCAACGCGCGCGATGTCTTTTATCAACCCGTTCATCCTTATTCTATCGGTTTGCTCAACGCGGTGCCGCGTCTCGATGCGGAAGGTGAAACAATGTTGACTATTCCGGGTAATCCGCCAAACCTGCTGCGATTACCGAAAGGTTGCCCGTTCCAGCCACGTTGTCCGCATGCGATGGAAATTTGTAGTAGCGCACCGCCGCTGGAAGAGTTTACGCCTGGCCGTCTGCGTGCTTGCTTTAAACCGGTGGAGGAACTGTTATGAATGCTGTAACCGAAGGAAGAAAAGTCCTCCTCGAAATCGCCGATCTGAAAGTGCACTTTGAAATCAAAGATGGCAAACAGTGGTTCTGGCAACCGCCGAAAACGCTCAAAGCCGTCGATGGTGTAACTCTTCGCCTGTATGAAGGGGAAACATTAGGTGTGGTAGGGGAATCGGGATGCGGTAAGTCCACCTTTGCTCGCGCCATCATCGGTTTGGTCAAGGCGACCGACGGTCATGTTGCCTGGTTAGGTAAAGAGTTGCTGGGCATGAAGCCCGATGAATGGCGTGCCGTTCGCAGTGATATTCAGATGATTTTCCAGGATCCGTTGGCATCGCTGAACCCGCGTATGACCATCGGCGAGATCATCGCTGAACCACTGCGTACTTATCATCCGAAAATGTCACGCCAGGAAGTTCGCGAGCGCGTGAAGGCGATGATGCTGAAAGTCGGGTTATTGCCTAACCTGATTAACCGCTATCCGCATGAGTTCTCTGGTGGGCAGTGCCAGCGTATCGGGATTGCACGTGCACTTATTCTTGAACCGAAGCTGATTATCTGTGATGAGCCGGTGTCGGCGCTGGATGTGTCAATTCAGGCGCAGGTGGTCAACCTGCTCCAGCAGTTACAACGTGAGATGGGATTGTCATTAATTTTTATCGCTCACGACCTGGCCGTGGTAAAACACATTTCCGATCGTGTGTTAGTGATGTATCTCGGCCATGCGGTAGAACTGGGGACCTATGATGAGGTCTACCACAATCCACTACATCCTTACACCAGGGCATTGATGTCGGCAGTCCCCATACCTGATCCGGATCTGGAGAAGAACAAAACCATCCAGTTACTGGAAGGGGAATTACCGTCGCCGATCAACCCGCCTTCCGGTTGTGTTTTCCGTACCCGTTGTCCGATTGCCGGTCCGGAGTGTGCCAAAACACGTCCTGTGCTGGAGGGGAGTTTCAGACACGCCGTTTCTTGCCTGAAAGTCGATCCGCTTTAAACACAATAAGGGCTGACAGTTGTCAGCCCTTTTTCACTCCAAAAGCGATTATTTATTCCCGCCAGATGATATGGCAAAGTTTGTGATCTTTTTCGCGGCATAACAGAATACGCGCGAAAACATCGTTGATTTCACCATCTTCACTGTCCGCCAGACCAATCACCACTTCGGCAAAAAAGTCCGGGTTCAAATCGAAATCAACATGTTCCTGCCAGTCTTCTGCCGGATCGAATAACTCCGCGCCGCCGCGCTCTTCAAACTGAAGATTGAACAGCAGAACATCAGCTGGATCGAGATTGTCGGCAGCCAGTTCGAGAAAAATATCGTAGGCCTGCTCAAGCGTTTCATCTTCAGTCAGGCGATTGTTTAAATCCATATCCATAGTCACTACCTGTTTAACCTCTGTTGGCGACGTTTTACAGCAACGGGCTGAAGAAGTAAAACAGTCGCTCGGCGACACGTTGCCATAATGGACGTTTTAGCCATAAACGGGCATCGAGCAGACGAGAACGCGAAATATAATCGTCCTGAACGGCGGCGAGGTCTGCACCAAAACCTTTATCGTCGATTGCCAGGGTAATCTCGAAATTTAGCCACAGACTACGCATATCAAGGTTAACGGTGCCAACCAGACTTAGTTCACCATCGACCAGCACGCTCTTGGTATGCAGTAACCCGCCTTCAAACTGATAAATTTTAACCCCAGCAGCCAGCAGTTCCGTAAAGAATGCGCGACTGGCCCAGCCGACCAGCATCGAGTCATTTTTTCGCGGAAGGATAATACTGACATCCACCCCGCGCTGCGCCGCCGTGCAAATCGCATGAAGTAAATCATCGCTGGGCACAAAATAGGGCGTTGTCATGATCAAATATTCACGAGCCGAATAAGCAGCAGTCAATAATGCCTGGTGAATGAGATCTTCCGGAAAGCCGGGGCCAGAAGCAATTGTGTGAATGGTGTGACCGCTGGCCTGCTCAAACGGCATAATATTGACATCTGGTGGCGGCGGCAGAATACGTTTCCCGGTTTCAATCTCCCAGTCGCAGGAATAAATAATCCCCATCGCGGTGGCGATGGGGCCTTCCATACGCGCCATCAGATCAATCCATTGCCCTACGCCCGCATCTTGTTTGAAGTAGCGAGGGTCGACCATATTCATGCTGCCGGTGTACGCGATGTAATTATCGATCATGATCATCTTGCGATGTTGGCGCAGGTCCATACGGCGTAAAAACACACGCATCAGATTGACCTTTAAGGCTTCGACCACTTCAATACCGGCATTACGCATTAGCTCGGGCCACGGGCTGCGGAAAAAAGCCACACTCCCGGCGGAGTCGAGCATCAATCGGCAATGAATACCGCGCCGTGCAGCGGCCATTAATGATTCAGCCACCTGGTCCGCCATGCCGCCGGGCTGCCAGATATAAAACACCATCTCAATATTATGGCGCGCGAGCTGGATGTCGCGGATTAACGCCTGCATCACATCATCTGACTCGGTCATCAGTTGTAGCTGATTCCCTTTGACCCCTGCGATCCCCTGACGACGCTCGCAAAGCTTGAATAATGGCGCAGCGACACTGCTATTTTCTTCGGCGAAGATATGCTTACAGGCTTTAAGGTCGTTAAGCCATTTTGCGGTGGAAGGCCACATCGCTCTGGCGCGCTCAGCGCGGCGTTTGCCTAAATGGAGCTCGCCAACGGCAAGATAGGCAATAATTCCGACTAACGGCAGAATGTAAATAATCAACAGCCAGGCCATCGCGGAGGGAACTGCGCGTCGTTTCATTAGAATGCGTAAAGTTACGCCTGCAATGAGCAACCAGTATCCCAGAATGGCCAACCAACTCACCAACGTATAAACGGTTGTCATAGATTAGAAATCCTTTTGAAAGCGCATTGTTATGAGTTTACGCATATGGATTCATCTGGCAAATAAAAACGCGGGAAAAGCACTGGTCAGCGTCGGGGGCGGGGGTATAATGACCATTCTGTTATTGCATAGAGTAGTTAACATGAAGCGGAGTAGAACGGAAGTGGGGCGCTGGCGCATGCAGCGTCAGGCTAGCCGACGTAAATCGCGTTGGCTTGAGGGGCAGTCGCGCCGAAATATGCGTATCCACAGCATCAGGAAGTGCATTCTAAACAAACAGCGTAACTCGTTATTGTTTGCGATCTACAATATCTAAATGTTCTGGGCACCATTTCGGTGCCCAATAAGTTTACTTTTCCGTCTTTAAACTCTATTTTTGCGCCGATTCTTTACTTTCAGCTTTCGTTTCTTGTTCATCGTTATCGCTGAAAATGCCATGACCGGAGTTCAACAACATTGAAACGAGCATATCATTATTAATCTCTTCACCATTTAAAACTCGCGCCAGAATTTCGCTGCCAAACAGTTGTGGTGAGAGAATGATATCCGGATGTACCATCTTAATCTTATTCAGGTTTTTGCTATCACTGACGGCGAGAACTGTTTTGACATCACTGCTCATATCTTTTGCCGAGAGTACAACAAACGCGTTATCTGCATCGTTATCACTCAGCGCCAGAATGGCCCGGCAACGATCGATTCCCGCTTTCTTTAACACTGAACTGTCATTACTGTCACCGGGGATAACATCGGCGTTATCGCCTAAGCGTTGCTCAAGTTGCTTGATATCATCTTCAGGCAAGTTGCTGATAACCGTAACGTTTTGTCCGCGTTGATTCAGTTGCAGGATCGTATTGATGGCGAGAGTCGAATGTCCGCAAACAATAAAATGATCTTTACGATGCATTGTATGATTGTTTCCTTTTACAAGTTTGTTGAATCCCCCGCGGATAAGCGGACCAAAAATTGAGGTCATAGAGGTGGCAAAAACGGTAATGCCGGAAATAATGACCGAAATAGTGAACAATCGTGCTGATTCAGAAACAGGGACAATATCGCCATAGCCGACGGTTGACATGGTTTCTATCGAAAAATAGAACGCGGTCATCAAACTTTCTATTCGCGGATTAAAACCTTCGCTTAAATAAAGCGCACCGTAAGTGGAGTAAAACAGTAACGTCGTGAAACTAATAAATGCGAAAATTGTCCCGGCTGCTGCGCTACTGTGGGAGAAGTCTTTGCGCAGTATCAGCAAAAACACCAGCGTAAAAATGCAAAATCCAATACTAAATTTCAGCCAGGGATAAAAATGCAGAGTGTAAATTAGCGCTATCAACAACAAAATGATACTGATTGCCCATGCGAGCTTTGCCCGGAACAGTAAGCCAATGGAGTTCAGGACAAGAAATACGCCGAGCATAAATAGTGGGGCGTTTGCCAGCAAGGAGAGATCCAGCTCTGAAAATGCTTTGATATGGAAAATATCAAGCAAATTGACCGACATACCATAGATTGTTTTAAAAATAAGCAATCCATTTAAAAAGACGGCCAGCGCGAGAATGTCGTGCCGTAGGGTCACCCATAACTTTGTTGCTGTTTGTTTGAATGTAGTCCAGTGACTCACTGATACCTCTGTAACCACAATTTTGTTTAATTATCTCAACGTGCACATTTTCTGAACATACATGCAGCGCGTGAATGTGTTAAACAATAGTAGATGACTTTATCCGCAGTAATCAAAGGTTTTGAGTGAGCAACTCTGCGTCAGGAAAGGGCATTTTCCTGAATATGTTCACATCATATAAAGAAATACAGATAAAGTTATTATCTGCTTGTGGTGGTGAATGCACTGACCGACCTATAAGGAAAGGCCAAACAAGAACACGGTTGCAAAAACCGTGCCCTTAAATATTGAATTTCTATTCAGAACACTTTCTTAAAATGTCATTCAGACCATTTCGAAGAATTTCGCATAAAAACGTTCTGTTACGTTGAACCCTTACGCCATCTGCCTTTCAGCCCCTAAGCCATCACACTTCGAGTACAAGTGTTACATTGCGGGTATCTTTGAGCAACGAGTTTTGTGTACACTTTTGCGTACTCGCAAGCCAGATGTGTACACATTCAATGATTACCGACACAAAGCTCAGGAAGTCCCTGGGCAAGAAACGAGATGATATCGAAACCATTTCAGATTCTCATGGGCTGAACGCAAGGATCAGTCAGGCTGGTAAAGTTTCTTTTTTCTACCGATACTGTAGTGGTCAAGTAATATTGGCCACGGTTTTACAGTAAAAACGGTATCTGTTCTCTGATTCTTCCGGCGTCAACCCACCGTTGTAATGGTGAGGCCTGACGCTATTGTAATAATTCAGGATATAACCGCTAATTTGTTGCCGGGCCTCGTCCTTGCCTACGTAACCATCCGTCGGCACCCATTCTGTTTTCAGACTGCGGAAGAAGCGTTCCATAGGACTGTTATCCCAGCAGTTTCCCCGTCGGCTGACACTTTGCTTTATCCTGTAACGCCAGAGAAGCTGTTGATATTTCAGTCCTGTATACTGACTTCCCTGGTCGCTATGGAACATGACGTCCCGCGGCTGACCACGCACCTCATACGCCATCCGCAAGGCACTGCTTATCAGTGCAGTATCGGCATTCGCTGACAGGCTCCAGCCGATAACCCTGCGGGCAAAAAGATCCATGACGACCGCCAGATAGCACCAGCGATTTCCTGCCCAGATATACGTAATATCTCCGCACCATACCCTGTCTGGCTCCGGTACAGCGAACTGACGCTCGAGCAGATTCGGCAAACACGTATGCTCCTGACAGGCATTTTTGTATTGATGTTTTCCGGGCTGACAACTGCTCAGGTTCAGGTATTTCATCAGCCGTCCGGCACGATAACGGCTCATCGGGACGCCGTTTTGGGTCAGCATTTCAGCCAGCGTGCGCGCGCCTGCAGAGCCCCGGCTCTGGTTCCATGCCCGGCGTATTTCGCTGCACAACCTGACGCGAGCCGAATTAACCGTATCGCGTCGTTTTCGCCAGTACCGGTAACTGCTACGGTGTATTCCCAGTGCGGAACAGAGGCTGACAACTGAGTGGCTGTCACTCAGTCTGGAAACTATCGTAAACCGTTCAGTGAGTCGGACATCAAGAGCGCGGTAGCCTTTTTTAATATCGTATTTTGTTCCTCCAGTCGGCGAACCTGCTTTTCCAGCTCGCGAATACGTTGCTGTTCAGGGGTAATGGGTGTTGCAGAGGGCGCAATACCTTGGCGCTCTCGCCTGAGCTGACGTACCCAGCTCTCAAGCGTGGTAGAACCGACATTCATCGCCTCACTGGCTTGTCGATACGAATAGCCCTTATCAACAATCAGCTGTGCACATTCCAGCCTGAACTCAGGGGTGAAAGTACGTTTGGTTTTCTTGTTCATTAAGTCACCTGTTTTGTGTTGAGGTGAGAATATCACCTTTAATCAGGTGGCCAAATTTACTGTGCCACTACACGTTTCCTCTGACTCGTGTCAGTCGGTCTCTGGTTGTATCCACGGACCGCACTCTTGACATAAGAGTGCGGTCCGTGGAAAACGGAGTTGAAAAAATGGTGTCTGAAAGAAGGTACCATCATTGCGATGACAAACACTTTGGCGTGGATAATGTAATTAATTGCTGAAATTGACCGTATATGCGGTAAGACTCATATCAGTATCAGGTCCGGTTAATTGCTGATACTGACATAAACTTTTTACAAAAGGATGAATGCAGAAGGTTACTCTAATGGCCAGAGTGATGACAATGATGGTCAGACGTTGACCTGCAGAAACTGCATTTTAATTGGTCTATAAAGTCTGCAAGAGGAATCAGGGTCAGATCAGTGAGTCTTATCGCGGCCCGAAGCTATGACTGAAAGAAGGCTGGATACAGAATTGCAACAATTTGGCAATGTCAGAACACAGAAGCTTTGCAAGCAGGTGAAAGGTTATGTCTAGAAAAAGGAGTATATCAGAATACATCTACTGATGTACAAAACACAACAATAGCTTCATGATATATAAATACGTGATGACGAGTGGTACTCCGCATGGTTATTTAACTTCTCAGCACCACTAATGATCCTGAGCAACTTCGTATTTGGGCCATTGCCATGGAGTAGAAAGCTGTGTCTGAGAATGCAGAATTTGAGAAAAGAATTCGCTTTCTTGGAGAGCTTCTGAAAATGGCACGCTAACAACGCTTTGTTAAAAAATGTGAATCACTTGCCGAGGCTGCATTTTCTATTCGAGGAGAATGTTGACGTAGATATTACAGAAATCTCAGCGCATCAGGATAAACTGCTACCTTAGGTCAACCACCAAAAGAAAATACAATACGTCCAGTTTGTATGCCTTTAATAACACATCTTTTAAATGTTGAAGAATTATCCCGCCTGCTGAAGAACGTTGCTCTGAGTGTGATAAACCTTTTTATTCTTGATGATGTCAGCGAGAAGATGGAATATATCCCCGACTGGGTCGTGGTTACCCGGTTAAACATCTGGTGGCGCTAATAAATCTGGCAAGTCACATTCTGTTGAATGCTGTGACAGTGCCTTACCGAGAGAGCGAAATTGTGGTGTTCTAGTGCATAGTCGCCACCATTCCGGATAATTTTATTGCGTTGTTTTACAACTTCTTTTACAGCGCAGATCTGTCGCTGACGTTGAATCAATAGCCTGGATTTCAGAACACAATGCCCGTTTGCTGGTTGGTCCGGCAGTAGCATTAATTCATTATCTGAATGAAATGTGTCAATCCACAGAAACCGCTGTCAATGACGCATTTTGTCGGACGTTAACACGAGAAAGTCTGGCTATTCCGTAATGCCATCTTATTTCGTAATGGATTGAGAATGCTGGATTTTTAATTATATTACGCGCAGTATTAATCGCGTAAATGTTTTGCGGTCAGCAACGGTGGGGGATCCATTGCTCTGTTCAATGAATACCATCATACATTTGAATCAGGAGTCGGTATGATGATTTTGGTGACGGGAGGCGCACGGAGCGGGAAGAGTCGCCACGCAGAGGTGCTTATTGGGGACTCTTCACAGGTTCTGTATATCGCTACCTCGCAAATCCTTGATGATGAGATGGCTGCACGGATAGAACATCATCGGCAAAGCCGCCCGGAGCACTGGCGCACAGTGGAGCGCTGGCAACATCTTGATGAATTAATTCATGCAGACATTAACCCGAATGAGGCTGTGTTGCTGGAATGCGTTACCACAATGGTGACTAATCTGTTGTTTGATTATGGCGGCGATAAAGACCCTGATGAATGGGATTATCAGGCGATGGAACAGGCGATTAATGCTGAGATTCAGTCGTTGATTGCTGCCTGCCAACGTTGCCCCGCAAAGGTTGTATTAGTGACTAACGAAGTGGGAATGGGGATTGTGCCGGAGAGTCGTCTGGCACGACATTTTCGTGATATTGCCGGGCGGGTAAATCAGCAGTTGGCCGCTGCGGCAAATGAAGTATGGCTGGTGGTTTCGGGTATTGGAGTAAAAATCAAATGAGTAAATTATTTTGGGCGATGCTCTCATTTATTACGCGTCTGCCTGTACCGCGTCGCTGGTCCCAGGGACTGGATTTCGAGCATTATTCTCGCGGTATTATTACTTTTCCTTTGATTGGATTATTGCTTGGCGCGATTAGCGGGCTGGTCTTCATGGTGCTGCAGGCATGGTGTGGCGTACCACTGGCGGCACTGTTTAGCGTACTTGTGCTGGCGCTGATGACCGGGGGATTCCATCTGGACGGCCTCGCTGATACCTGTGATGGCGTATTTTCTGCACGTAGCCGCGATCGCATGTTGGAAATCATGCGTGATAGCCGTTTAGGCACCCACGGCGGTCTGGCATTGATTTTTGTGGTACTGGCAAAGATTCTGGTGTTAAGCGAGTTGGCTCTGCGTGGCGAACCGATCCTTGCATCGCTGGCGGCAGCATGTGCGGTCAGCCGCGGGACTGCCGCATTATTGATGTATCGTCATCGTTATGCGCGGGAAGAAGGGCTTGGCAATGTGTTCATTGGCAAAATTGATGGGCGACAAACCTGCGTCACACTCGGCTTAGCCGCTATTTTTGCTGCCGTATTATTGCCGGGTATGCATGGTGTGGCTGCTATGGTGGTGACGATGGTGGCGATTTTCATCCTCGGTCAGCTTCTCAAACGTACGCTGGGCGGGCAAACGGGCGATACGCTGGGAGCAGCCATAGAGTTTGGTGAACTGGTTTTCCTGCTGGCACTGCTATAAAGAGACGTGACATGCAAATACTTGCCGATTTACTGAATACGATCCCAGCCATCAATTCTGCCGCTATGTCGCGTGCACAACGGCATGTTGACGGGTTACTCAAACCTGTTGGTAGCCTGGGAAAGCTGGAGGCGCTTGCCATACAACTGGCAGGAATGCCGGGGTTGAATGGCATACCGCATGTGGGCAAAAAAGCAGTACTGGTTATGTGTGCCGATCACGGCGTCTGGGAGGAAGGGGTCGCTATTTCTCCAAAAGAAGTGACAGCCATACAGGCTGAAAATATGACCCGTGGAACAACCGGCGTGTGTGTGCTGGCAGCACAAGCGGGCGCTAACGTCCACGTAATTGATGTTGGTATTGATACTGCTGAGCCTATCCCCGGGCTTATCAACATGCGTGTCGCACGAGGTAGCGGCAATATTGCTTCAGCTCCGGCAATGAGTCGCCGTCAGGCTGAAAAGTTGCTTTTGGACGTCATATGTTATACGCGGGAGCTGGCAAAAAACGGTGTCACGCTGTTTGGTGTAGGTGAACTGGGGATGGCAAACACGACACCGGCAGCGGCAATAGTCAGCACAATCACTGGCCGGGATCCTGAAGAAGTGGTTGGGATTGGCGCAAACCTGCCGACAGATAAACTGGCTAATAAAATTGATGTTGTGCGTCGGGCGATTACGTTGAATCAACCAAATCCTCAGGATGGTGTTGATGTCCTGGCAAAAGTGGGTGGATTTGATTTGGTCGGAATAGCTGGAGTGATGTTAGGTGCTGCTTCCTGCGGTTTACCCGTGTTGCTGGATGGATTTCTTTCTTATGCTGCTGCGCTCGCAGCCTGCCAGATGTCTCCTGCAATCAAACCGTATCTCATTCCTTCTCACTTGTCGGCAGAAAAAGGCGCGCGTATAGCGCTCTCGCATTTGGGGCTGGAGCCTTATCTCAATATGGATATGCGTTTAGGTGAGGGGAGTGGTGCAGCTCTGGCGATGTCCATCATCGAAGCTGCTTGTGCGATATACAACAACATGGGCGAACTTGCTGCCAGTAATATTGTTCTACCGGGGAATACGACTTCTGATTTGAACAGCTAAAAACGAAAAGTCTGATAAAAGCTATACTTATCGGATAGTATTCGCGACTTAGGAAAGGGACATGATGCGTCGTGTAAATATTCTTTGCTCATTTGCTCTGCTTTTTGCCAGCCAAAATAGCCTGGCGGTAACTTATCCATTACCTCCAGAGGGTAGCCGTTTAGTGGGGCAGTCGCTTACTGTAACTGTTCCTGATCACAATACTCAGCCGCTGGAGACTTTTGCCGCACAATACGGGCAAGGGTTAAGTAATATGCTGGAAGCGAATCCGGGCGCTGATGTTTTTTTGCCGAAGCCTGGCTCACAACTCACCATTCCGCAGCAACTGATTTTGCCCGCCACTGTTCGTAAAGGGATTGTGGTTAACGTCGCTGAAATGCGTCTTTATTACTATCCGCCAGACAGTAATACAGTGGAAGTCTTTCCTATTGGTATCGGCCAGGCTGGGCGAGAAACCCCGCGTAACTGGGTGACTACCGTTGAACGTAAACAAGAAGCACCAACCTGGACGCCAACGCCGAACACCCGGCGCGAATATGCGAAACGAGGGGAGAGTTTGCCCGCATTTGTTCCTGCGGGGCCCGATAACCCCATGGGGCTGTACGCGATTTATATTGGCAAGTTGTATGCCATCCACGGTACCAATGCCAATTTTGGTATTGGGCTCCGTGTAAGTCAGGGCTGTATTCGTCTGCGTAATGACGATATCAAATATCTGTTTGATAATGTTCCTGTAGGCACTCGTGTACAAATTATTGATCAGCCAGTGAAATACACAACGGAACCGGATGGTTCAAAGTGGCTGGAAGTTCATGAGCCGCTGTCGCGCAATCGTGCAGAATATGAGTCTGACCGAAAAGTGCCATTGCCGGTAACCCCATCTTTGCGGGCGTTTATCAACGGGCAAGAAGTTGATGTAAATCGCGCAAATGCTGCGTTGCAACATCGATCGGGAATGCCTGTGCAAATTAGTTCTGGTTCAAGACAGATGTTTTAAGAGCGTTGGTAATTAGAAAGTAAAAAGCCTGCTCGAAAGCAGGCTTTTTTGAATTTGGCTCCTCTGACTGGACTCGAACCAGTGACATACGGATTAACAGTCCGCCGTTCTACCGACTGAACTACAGAGGAATCGTGTGAACGGGGCGCATATTAATGGCAGTGCATGGTGATGTCAAAGGGTGAAATGCATTTTTTTGTTTGTTTGCTGACAATTTCAACAAAGTGGTGAGCTTTCAATCTTATTGGGTAATGAACCATCGTGGTGCATACCCCCCTTTTATAGGGCAGGTGAATGCGACTGCTGATAAAAAGGGCCAATGACGAATCTATCATAATCTCTTATTTGACAGTTGGTTAGCTTGCGCATCAACGCTAAAATAGAACTGGCAAGCATCTTGCATTCTGGTTGTAAGTAATGGCGGCACTTGGGCCGATTCTTAAAAACCGGAGGCAACATGAACTTCAGACGCCTGAAATACTTCGTAAAAATTGTAGATATTGGTAGCCTGACCCAGGCTGCTGAAGTATTGCATATCGCACAACCAGCGCTCAGCCAGCAGGTTGCCACACTGGAAGGTGAGTTAAATCAACAGCTTTTGATTCGCACAAAACGGGGCGTTACGCCAACAGGCGCCGGAAAAATTCTCTATACCCATGCACGGGCCATTTTACGTCAGTGTGAGCAGGCCCAACTGGCGGTGCATAACGTTGGTCAGTCATTATCGGGGCAAGTCTCGATTGGCTTTGCGCCAGGAACCGCTGCGTCATCCATCACCATGCCCTTATTACAGGCGGTTCGCGCTGAATTCCCGGAGGTCGTTATCTATCTTCATGAAAATAGTGGTGCAGTGCTTAACGAAAAACTGATAAATCACCAACTCGATATGGCGGTGATTTATGAGCATTCCCCTGTGGCTGGGGTATCCAGTCAGGCTTTGCTGAAAGAAGATCTTTTCCTGGTAGGAACTCAAGATTGCCCGGGGCAAAGCGTTGATGTTAATGCTATTGCGCAAATGAACCTTTTTCTCCCCAGTGATTACAGCGCTGTTAGACTTCGTGTTGATGAGGCTTTTTCCCTACGGCGGCTCACGGCAAAAGTCATTGGTGAAATTGAGTCTATTGCCACGCTTACTGCAGCGATTGCCAGCGGCATGGGCGTTGCAGTATTACCTGAATCGGCTGCGCGTTCGTTATGTGGCGCAGTAAATGGGTGGATGTCACGCATTACCACTCCTTCAATGAGTCTCTCTTTGTCCTTAAATTTACCCGCCAGAGCAAACTTGTCACCACAGGCACAGGCAGTGAAAGAGTTGTTAATGTCAGTGATTAGTTCTCCAGTGATGGAAAAAAGGCAGTGGCAATTGGTGAGCTAAGCGTTATATCGGGATGGAATAAGATGCGGGTTTTTATTATTTGTTATGCCGGGCATTAGACTTTAACAATAACGGGATATCTGAACTGCCCGGAGTTTACCGTGAATTTCCAACAACTAAAGATAATCCGCGAGGCTGCACGTCAGGATTACAACCTGACAGAGGTTGCGAATATGCTTTTTACCTCACAGTCAGGCGTTAGCCGTCATATTCGGGAACTGGAGGATGAACTTGGCATCGAAATATTTGTTCGACGAGGTAAGCGACTGCTGGGCATGACTGAACCGGGCAAAGCATTACTGGTCATTGCAGAACGCATTCTGAATGAAGCCAGTAATGTTCGTCGGCTCGCAGACCTGTTTACCAACGATACGTCTGGCGTTCTCACTATTGCAACGACGCATACTCAGGCACGTTATAGCTTGCCTGAGGTCATTAAAGCTTTTCGCGAACTTTTCCCGGAGGTTCGGCTGGAGCTAATCCAGGGTACACCACAGGAAATTGCGACGTTGTTGCAAAATGGCGAAGCTGATATTGGTATCGCCAGCGAGCGTTTGAGTAATGACCCGCAGCTCGTCGCCTTCCCGTGGTTTCGTTGGCACCATAGTTTGCTTGTTCCACTCGATCATCCCTTGACGCAAATTACACCGTTGACGCTGGAATCAATAGCGAAGTGGCCGTTAATTACTTACCGACAGGGAATTACGGGGCGCTCACGCATTGATGACGCATTTGCCCGCAAAGGTTTGCCGGCAGATATTGTATTAAGTGCACAGGATTCTGCTGTCATTAAAACCTATGTTGCTCTTGGGCTTGGGATCGGATTAGTTGCCGAACAATCCAGCGGCGAACAAGAGGAAAAGAATTTAATCCGCCTGGATACGCGGCATCTTTTCGATGCTAATACTGTCTGGTTGGGACTGAAGCGAGGGCAACTTCAGCGTAACTATGTCTGGCGCTTTCTGGAACTTTGTAATGCAGGACTGTCAGTTGAGGATATCAAGCGCCAGGTGATGGAAAACAGTGAAGAGGAAATTGATTATCAGATATAGCAAAAAGCCCGCTATAAAAGCGGGCTTTTCAGAAATTTGGCTCCTCTGACTGGACTCGAACCAGTGACATACGGATTAACAGTCCGCCGTTCTACCGACTGAACTACAGAGGAATCGCTGTTGAGGCACATCTTAACGGCGAAAAATATTTTGTCAAACCCGATTTTTAAATTTCCCAACTGTTTGCCGTTTCTATCAACAGTTTGTTGCATTTGCAGACAATTTGTTGGCGAAAATCTTTGCAGCTTTGCTGATTCTCCCTCATCATTTGAAATGTGGTTTCACTTTCTGCAATTAAGGTCGGCTTTGAATATCTCCTCTGCTTTACGCCAGGTTGTTCACGGCACTCGCTGGCACTCTAAACGCAAGAGCTACAAAGTGTTGTTCTGGCGCGAGATAACCCCGCTTGCTGTTCCTATCTTCATGGAGAACGCCTGTGTCCTGTTGATGGGGGTCCTGAGCACTTTTCTGGTCAGCTGGCTGGGAAAAGATGCGATGGCCGGCGTGGGGTTGGCGGACAGCTTCAATATGGTCATTATGGCTTTTTTTGCAGCTATCGATCTTGGTACTACTGTCGTTGTAGCATTTAGTCTCGGTAAGCGAGATCGACGACGAGCGAGGGTGGGGACGCGGCAGTCATTGGTGATCATGACGTTGTTTGCCGTACTGTTGGCAACGCTAATTCATCATTTTGGCGAACAAATTATTGATTTCGTCGCGGGTGATGCCACGACAGACGTTAAAGCACTGGCGTTGACTTATCTGGAGCTGACCGTACTCAGTTATCCAGCAGCTGCCATCACTCTTATTGGTAGCGGGGCACTTCGTGGTGCAGGGAATACGAAAATACCGCTACTGATTAACGGTAGCCTGAATATTCTTAATATTATTATTAGCGGCATATTGATTTACGGCCTTTTCTCCTGGCCGGGACTGGGATTTGTCGGGGCTGGGTTGGGTTTAACCATTTCTCGTTATATTGGCGCAGTTGCAATTTTGTGGGTGCTGGCGATTGGTTTTAATCCTGCGCTAAGGATTTCATTAAAGAGCTATTTTAAACCGCTGAATTTTAGCATTATCTGGGAAGTCATGGGGATTGGTATTCCAGCGAGTGTCGAATCAGTGCTATTTACCAGTGGTCGGTTATTAACCCAAATGTTCGTTGCCGGGATGGGGACCAGCGTTATTGCCGGAAATTTTATCGCGTTTTCAATTGCGGCTCTTATCAACTTACCCGGAAGTGCGCTCGGTTCTGCTTCTACGATCATTACAGGCCGAAGGTTGGGGGTAGGGCAGATAGCGCAAGCAGAGATTCAGTTGCGGCATGTGTTCTGGCTGTCCACTCTTGGATTAACGGCCATCGCCTGGCTAACGGCTCCCTTTGCCGGGGTTATGGCATCGTTTTACACCCAGGATCCACAGGTTAAACACGTCGTTGTGATTCTGATTTGGCTAAATGCTTTATTTATGCCTATTTGGTCCGCCTCATGGGTGCTACCCGCTGGATTTAAGGGTGCTCGTGATGCCCGTTACGCCATGTGGGTTTCTATGTTGAGCATGTGGGGTTGCCGGGTTGTAGTCGGTTATGTGCTGGGAATCATGCTTGGCTGGGGTGTGGTTGGTGTCTGGATGGGAATGTTTGCCGACTGGGCTGTGCGGGCCGTGCTGTTTTACTGGCGAATGGTTACTGGACGTTGGCTGTGGAAATACCCTCGACCCGAGCCGCAAAAGTGTGAAAAAAAGCCAGTTGTGTCGGAATAAACGACAAAGTGCAGATTATTTCAGCAAACGATTTCAAATTTAAAAAACAGGCTTTGACATTGTGGATGGGCATCGCTAATATTCGCCTCGTTCTCACGATTCCTCTGTAGTTCAGTCGGTAGAACGGCGGACTGTTAATCCGTATGTCACTGGTTCGAGTCCAGTCAGAGGAGCCAAATTTTAGTTTTGAGACATCTCTATGAGTCTCAGGACAGTTAAAAAATAAAAATTATTTTTACCCGGTCACTTTGTAAAAAAGTGGCCGGGTTTTTGATTTCTGTGTTTCGTGCGCTTAATCGAGTCTCACGCTTCAGTGAGCAAATTGCCCCTCCCCAACAGACATCACGATTCACAAGGTCAAAAATTCTGTTCCATGAAGTACCGTACAAAGATAAAGAGAAAAATGCCTTATGCGGGATGTAGCTGTCGCGTCTTTATCGGGAAACTATACGTAATTGCCACTTTGTCTTCGGTAATCAGAAAAAGAAGACCTGCCATTTTAATAAATATTATTTCTCTGGGAACGGGGATTTTTTATAAGCAATATGACGAGTTAAACATTATATTTTTATAAGGATTATATGAGATTAAAGAAATCTGCCATAAAGACAGATTTCTTTAACATATAATTAGAGATTTGCGACGTTATGATAAACTTTTTGTACATCGTCGTCATCTTCAAGGGCATCAACAAGCCCTTCAAAGATTTCTAAATCTTCTGGGGAAAGCTCAACTTCAGATTGAGCAATCATTTCTAATTCTGTTGTTGAGAACTCAGTGATTCCAGCTGCTTTTAGCGCCGCGATTCCTTTATGAAGGTCAGTAGGTTCAGTATAAATAACAATATTACCTTCTTCTTCAGTTACATCACGAACATCAATTTCAGCTTCAAGCAAAATTTCAAAAATATGGTCAGGGTCTGTTCCTTTAAATACAATCACCCCCGTATTGTCAAACATATAGCTGACAGAACCTGCCGCTCCGATATTGCCGCCTTTTTTATTGAAAATTGTGCGAACGTTAGCAATCGTACGGTTAACATTTGAAGTCAATGTCTCAGCAATAATCATTGAGCCATTAGGACCAAAGCCTTCATAACGTCCCTGTACGAACGTTTCATCTCCACCGCCTTTGGCTTTATCAATTGCTTTATCAATAACGTGCTTTGGAACTTGTGCCTGCTTTGCACGTTCAATAACGAATTTTAAAGATGTGTTTAATTCTGGATCGGGTTCACCTTGTTTGGCAGCAGCATAGATTTCTACACCGAATTTTGCATAAATTTTAGACGTTGCACCGTCTTTAGCCGTTTTTTTAGCAACAATATTGGCCCATTTACGTCCCACTGGAATGATCTCCTCGAAAATTTATTTACATTACTGGTAAATCGTTAACATGTGTTAATTCGGCATATTATATCATAACAGGAAAAATCTCGTCTATTAGAAATAAAAATATTCTAAATCCATAATTTTATATTTAATTTTATAAAAAATAATGTTGTTGGCGGGATTTTTTATAATTGTGTTTTGAAAGCATACTTGCTTTTAATATGTGGAAATCATTAAGACGATAATAAAACTCGCATCTGCCCAAGGAAGCAAACAGCCAGCGTTTATTGCAGGCTATTTGCCAGATGTCTTACTTAATCCTTCACATCTATTTCTGATAAGAAGGTTCATAACTTATTATCGGAACGGCGGCTCATTAAAGGTTCGTAATTTACGTGAATGCAGTCGGTCGCCTTCTGCGCGCAGCAAATCGATCGCCCGAATGCCAATTTGCAGGTGTTCGGAAATAGCGCCTTCATAAAAACGGTTAGCCTGGCCGGGAAGTTTAATCTCACCATGTAACGGTTTATCTGAAACACACAGTAGTGTCCCGTATGGCACGCGGAAACGATATCCTTGCGCAGCAATGGTTGCACTTTCCATATCAATTGCTACGGCCCGGCTTAAGTTAAAACGAAGTGCAGAAGCTGAGTAACGTAACTCCCAGTTCCTGTCATCTGTGGTTACCACCGTGCCAGTACGTAACCGCTGTTTGACTTCTTCACCAGGCCTGCCGCTGACTAACTTGGTAGCGTCATAAAGCGCACGTTGCACTTCCGCAATGCTCGGAATAGGAATATCGGGCGGGAGAACTGCATCAAGAACGTGGTCATCGCGTAAATAAGCGTGTGCAAGGACATAATCTCCAATGGCCTGGCTTTCACGTAATCCGCCACAGTGACCAATCATCAACCAGACATCCGGGCGTAGCACTGCCAGATGATCGCAGATGGTTTTAGCATTGGACGGTCCCACGCCAATATTCACCAGAGTAATACCCTGACCATCAGCGGTAATTAAATGCCATGCTGGCATCTGGTGTTTTTTCCATGCAAGGTCGGAAATGGCTTCTTCTGGCGCTTCGGTTTCGGCAGTGATCCAGTTCCCGCCAGCACAAGAAAGGGCAATGTAGGGACTATCAGGATCGAGGATCTGGCTGCATCCCCAACGAACGAATTCATCCACATAACGTGTGTAGTTGGTAAACAAGACGAACGGTTGAAAATGTTCTACTGGCGTACCGGTATAATGGCGCAACCGTGCGAGGGAAAAATCAACCCGGCGAGCATCAAAATGCGATAACGGGGAGAATTCCGTTGGATGATAAATGCCGTCTGCAGTTTCATCGCCGATTTGCGCCAGTTCTGTTGTCGGGAAGTAGCGAGTTAAACCAGCGCTCATTGAGCGATCAAGTGTTAATTCAGAGCCATCGATGACATAAGGATAAGGGATTTCATGCTGCGAGGGTTGCACAGAGATATGCGCACCATAATCCTGATACAGCAACGTAAGTTGTTCATTGAGATACGAACGAAAGAGAGTAGGGCGAGTAATCGTGGTGGTGTAACTGCCTGCGTGAGTAAAACGACCAAATGCGCGCGTTTTGGGGGGATTAGTTGTGCTACCGTCCCAGGTTACGGTCAGTGATGGATAGACAAAAAGACCTTGTTTGCGGGCGTTTTCATCAGGTAATTCGCCACTTGTAATATATTTGCCAATGGCGTTGCGTAAAGCAACTACAGATTGCTCATACAGCGCGTCGAGTTTATCCAGTGCCTGAGCTGGGGTCAGACCGGAGCCCTTATTATTCATGTGTGTCTCCTGTTCCATACAATTACCGCACATCCGATAGTATGTCACAGGAATGTGAAACAAAAGTGTAAGGCGAAGATCGGATGATCTTCGCCAGGCTATCAAGCGCGTTGATTGTCTTTCATCAACAAAGCGGTCATTGCGGAAATCAGGCATCCAGCCAGCAAATAAATAGCGACGCTATGCCAGTTCCCGGCAAAGTAAGTGATGAGTGCAGCGGCAATAAAAGGTGTAAATCCACCGCCAACCACACTGGCAACCTGATAACCGACGCCAGCACCACTGTAGCGATAACTGGCACCAAACATTTCGGTAAACATCGGTTGTTGCACACACACCACCATGTCATGCGCAATGTTTGCCAGCATTATGGAGAAGAAAACTATCCAGAAAATAGATTGTGCTTCAAGCGCCATAAAGAAAGGAAATGCGCTCAACGTTCCGATCAACGCGCCTGTGATATAAACCCTGCGCCGACCAAAACGATCGGCAAGCCAGGCAAAACAGGGAATTGTCAGGCAGCTTAATCCACCTACCAGCAAACCAATATTAAGGAAAAGTTCGCGCGGTAACCCCATATTCTGGGTTGAATAATTAAGTGCAAAGGCAGTAACAATGTACATCGTCAGCAACTCGCACAGTCGTAGTGCAATAATCTTCAGGAAAGCACCGGGATGTCGTAACAGAGCTTCGATAACCGGGATGCGTTTTTTCGCGGCCGCTTGATTATGTTGCTGTTGTTCAAATTCCGCGGACTCCTCCATGCCATTGCGCACCCACAATGCTCCCAGTACCAGTACGATGCTAAACAGGAAAGGAATGCGCCAGCCCCAGCTTAAAAACTGTTCGTCAGTCGTCATCATACTGATCAATGAAACCAGTCCGGTTGAAAGCAGTAAACCTACTCCGTAGCCAACTTGTACACCGCTACTGTAAAAGGCTTTTTTATTTTTCGGCGCACTTTCAACGGAAAGCAACGCTGCGCCTCCCCATTCGCCGCCGACGGCAAATCCCTGAATGGCACGCAGTGTCACCAGCAAAATAGGTGCCCACCACCCAATGGTCGAGAATGAAGGAAGAATACCAATCAAGGCTGTCGCGATGCCCATCATCCAGACGGTCAGCATTAACATGCGCTTACGTCCCAGCCGGTCACCAAAGTGACCGAAAATGACACCGCCGAGCGGTCGGAAAAGGAAGCCGACACCAAAGGTGGCAAATGCGGCGAGCGTTCCCATCGCCGGGCTTACTTGCGGGAAAAACTCGCGATTAAACACCAGTGCGGCGGTAATGCCATAGAGTAAAAAATCATACCAGTCGACGACGGCACCAGCGAAACTGCCTAACGCAGCTTGTCGGGCGCGACTTAACGAAAGCGTCCCTTCATCGGGACGAGTGGAGATGAGCGTGGAGTCCATAATGATCCTGTTTGTACTGTCTTTTTATAATTAGTATGGAAAAGGTAACTCACATTGCCGTCGATCTATAAACGAACCTTATGAGACTACCTCGACAGAGCGCATCTGCAAATGATTTTATGGCTGATTAGCGGCAACATGAAAAATTCGATGGAAGATGAAAGCGCAGGAGTTGCTGGTGTTGTTTAAGGATTAAGCAGAGGGCCCACAGGTTCGAGATATGAAACATAAAAGTCCGCATATGCACAAAATTGCAACCTGATGATTCTGATAGACTGCATTGCATTATAACCAGTAGGGAGGCGAGGTTAGTTATGTTTTTAGTATCATTGTTGAGACGTATTGCATTTAGTTACTACGATTATAAAACTTATAATTTTAATATTGAAAAAACAGACTTTGTTGTCATACATATTCCCGATCAGATTGGCGATGCTATGGCCATCTTTCCTGTTATTCGGGCGCTTGAATTGCATAAAATTAAGCATCTATTAATTGTTACGTCGACAATTAATTTAGAAGTCTTTAATGCGCTCAAACTTGAACAGACTAAATTAACATTAGTCACAATGACTATGCAGGATCACGCAACATTAAAAGAAATAAAAGATTTAGCGAAGAACATAACACTGCAATATGGTACGCCGGATCTTTGTATAGAGGCGATGCGTAAAAAGAACCTGAAAACGATGATATTTATCAGTCAGTTGAAAGCAAAAACGAATTTCCAGGTCGTCGGTTTAACCATGAAGTGCTATTCCCCTTTGTGTAAGAACGCGTCCCGGATGGATCAGAATCTCCGGGCTCCTGTACCCATGACATGGGCATTTATGATGCGTGAGGCGGGTTTTCCGGCAGTCAGGTCAATATATGAATTGCCATTAAGCGATGATGTACTCGATGAGGTACGCGAGGAAATGCGATCGTTAGGATCTTACATTGCGCTCAATTTAGAAGGTAGCTCGCAGGAACGTACATTTTCATTATCGATTGCAGAAAATCTAATAGCAAAAATTCAAAGTGAAACAGATATTCCAATAGTGATCGTTTATGGACCCAAAGGGGAAGATAAAGCCAGGGCATTAGTGGATTGTTATAATAATGTCTACCGTTTATCCTTATCACCCTCGATTAAACGTTCAGCAGCAATCATAAAAGATGCTTATATTGCAATAACTCCTGACACCTCAATATTACATATGGCAAGTGCCTATAATACCCCTGTTGTTGCAATTTATGCTGATTACAAAACGCGATGGCCCGCAATGGCCGATGTTTCGGAGTCAGTCGTCGTTGGGCAAAAAATTGACAATATAAGTCTGGATGAATTCGCAAAGGCATTAAAAAGTGTTTTGGCGAGAATTTGAGGCAGTACTTATGCATAGTAATGCCGATCTGTTATGAACGGTGGTGTCATCAATACTCTGAGGCTGGTCAATCATCACAGAAAACCAGCCTTTGGATCAAAGCAATACTCACCGAAAATGATCATAGTCACACCGAACGCGATTCAGGAGGAACTGTTTGGTAAATAGCACCACCGGATCTTGGGGGCGCTGTGATTATTACAGTATTGCTATCACCGTCATTTTTGAATGTCACTTTACCAGTAGCATCAACGCCTACCCAGGAGGCCGAGCTTGAAAACGAATAATCAGCCGCCGTTTTTCCTGGTGCAAAGTTGTCATTATTCAACTGATAATACGCCCCGGTAAATCCCTGCGAAGGGAATGAAGCTGTCGGTAGGTTTGCACTATTCACTGACACTGTACCCGTCATTGGTCTGGTTTCCGCGCTAATGAATTCTATCGTGGTACTCAGACCCGCCTGATGAACACCATTCAATACGGGGATCAGCGTTGCGATACCCTCTCCGCCTCCTGTAACAGTAGCTTTGTAATCACCGTTGATATTTTGACTGTAATCAATTGCGCTAATTTTCATATAGGGCACGTTTGTACCTGATTGCACAAATTCTATCCCTTAAGAAACTTTGATCGGATTGCCTGATATATCGTGCAGAACAAGATGTAGCTCAGCACTATCGGTAAAGTCCCCTTTCAGTGATGACTGGTTGTTCTTAAGGATGGACTGCGAGGCGTCTGCTGGGCCTGCCACTAGCGATATATCTACTGTTTGCATTCCACCTGCGCTTGTGACTGTGCTTACAGTGACGCTCCCCGTTATCGCTCCTTTCACGCTTGTTGTCGCGATTCCGTTTTGATCGGTCACCGCTGTTAATGACGTTAATGTGGTGGAGCCGCTTTTTAAGGCGAAGTACACAGTGAGACCTTCGATCAGGTTACCACAGCCATCCTCAACCGTTGCCTTTAAGGTACTTAAATCACTGTTGGTGGCGGTGATAGTCGACGGATCAGCGATAAAGCTAGCAACATGTGCGGTGCTTGGGTTGCCAGTAACCTTCACGGTTGTCTGTGTCTGTATTGTGACGCCGTTATGGAACGATGCAGTCACCGTATATGTACCGACTTTATTGCTGGTCAGAACGACTGGAGCCTGACCTGAAGAGTTGGTTCTCACTTTTCCGCCACTTAACGTCGCACCTTCTAGCGTTACGCTAAAGTTGATGACCTGACCCTCCACTGGAGTGCCATTTGCAGAGGTTAGCGTTGCCGTCAGAGTAGCGCCTTTAGGAGCATTGACACCGATAAGCGGACTGGACGTGAGTGTTAGTTTTTCATCAATAGCCTCCAGTTGTTTCTCAAGTGAAGCTCCATTCGCTAGGGATGCTTTTACAGTATACGAGCCGTTTCTTTCAGGCGTTATGGTGACCTCGGCTACTCCCTGCGTATTAGTAGAGACCGTATTCTGGCTGATGATCATTTGCGAGGATGGCGCTGCACTGAATGTCGCGGGTTGATGCGTCACCGGGTTGCCAAACTGGTCGTTAACGTGAGCTTTAACTGCTATGTCTTGTGCGACCATGACCTGACCTTCAGGTATCTCCTGACTGGTAATCGTCGCAGAATTAACATCTACCTTGGCATTCAGTAATCGCGAGATGACTTCAGTAGGTTTATCTGCCAGAGAGGCTGAAACTGTTTTTAGTCCGACCTCGGTGCTTGTCACAAGAATTTCAGCGAAAACCTGATCATCCGTTTCAACGCTGGTGCTGCTTAGCGTGACGGAGGTTCCGCGGAAATTAACTTTTATACCTTCTACTGGGTTGCCGTTTCCATCAGTCACTGTTGCCTGTAGCCTGGTCATTCCAATGTTATTGGCGATGAAATTGTCCTCGGTAACGTTAAGATTAACCTGCGCAGTGAGCGTATCCGCAGTAAAGTTCACCACCAACTGCTCACTCTTACCGCCAACCATCGATGCTGTCGCGGTATGAGCGCCTGCTTTTGTACCTTTCAGCGTGACTTTCGCTTTGCCATCGGCATCAGTAACCGCTTTGTCGCCATCGCTCAGCGTGAAGTTCGCCTTCACATCTTCCGGTAGAGTAAATGTTACCTCAGTGTTGGCTATCGCATTGCCCTCTGTATCAGCGACGGTGCTGTTAGTGTCGTGAGATCGTTATTGTCGGCAATCACCGGATCCTTCGAGGCTGCCAGCGTGATTTCAGCATTCGTGACGTTCGGCACATAGTTCACTGTTTGTTGCATCGAATCGCCATTTTCGAGGGTTGCCGTCACGGGAGTTCTTCAGGCTGAAATCTTCATCCACGCCCAGCGTGATTCTTGCGGTACCGAAGCGGCTTAACCAGTCTGTCATTACCCCTGAAGCCTGAGAAGAGGCCCATCCACGTGCTATGTTTGCCGCTTGCTCGCTGTTCATATCTTCGGCGAGCAGAGATCCAATTAGCTGTGAAGTACTGGCTATCTGTTGCTCAAGGTTGCCACTGCTGTTACCCGGCGGCGGGGTTAAATTTTTTTCACTAACTTGTGCCTGGACATCCAGTTCATCACCCGGGCGGACATTACGAACAAACGTACGAAACTGGTTGAGTTTGCGTAACAGGGGGGTATCTATAATTTGTTGCACAGGACAAATATATCTGGCTTCTGTACAGAGTCTTAAATTTTGACCATAAATAAAACCGTCCCTGTCAAGCATGCATAGTTTATCAAGTAGGTCTCCCACAAACTGCCTGAATTTTATTTTTCCATTAAAAGTTTGTATCTTCTTAAGTATCACTGGAGACTGGAAATAGACCGATAGTAGGATGTTGCCACTCAAGGCATGACGATAAATATCGCTAGGAGTAATTTTTTGTTTTATGGCTTTGGTAGTGATCTCAACTGCTTCCGTTATAGTGACCCATGTTGACATATAATGAGTTATAAGCAATGGCTGATATTTTTTTGACATAATATTATCTCCTTCTACACAACAATTCGTTCCGTTAAGGAAAAAGATTGGTGTCACAAGTATTTATTTATGATTAATCAGAGGGTTTATGACAGAGAAAAGGATGTATATTTCTGAGTAAACATGTACAGGCCTATGGGGTGACTATTTAATGAGTAAATGCCGAATGATTTTCGGGGTGATGATTATAACTTGAGGAAAAATACCAGCGTGGTTTGAGTAGTGTACCTGAGTGATATTTGTGTTATGTATGCATTGATTGCAGCAGAATAAATATAGTTCAGGCTAGTATAGTTTGTGGTAGCTATGAGAATATATAATCTATTTTACCTATAAAATAATTTATATGTATGGGGTTGTTTTTTTAGGTTGTTTGTCTGTGCTTTTATATTCTGGAGATGTGCCTTGTATATAGGATTGTTTGTTGGTTGTATTTTTTAATGTTGCACTGTTGTGAATTTTTATTTTGATATGATTATTTCTTTAGTATAAGGAGAGAAAGGAACGAGAAAGTTAAATCTATTTATCCTAATCGCAATTTCATTGTTTAAATAATCACTATGGATTAATATTTTTTGCGACTCTGCTGAGTTACTGGTTTTAACTAGTGGTGTAAAAGGGATACCTTTTCGGTATCCCTTTTACAATAATCAGAAGAAATCAATTCGCGTATTGATACCGACGGTGCGACCCATATTGACCTGCGCGACGGCGCTGCTGCCGTTCATGTAGCCATAGGTACGGTAACGACGGTCGAACAGGTTATCGACATAGACGGAAATGTTCATCCGTTCAGTCGCCTGCCAGCCCAGGCTGCTGTCCAGGGTGGCATAGGTGCCTTGCCGCAACTGGTTGTCGCCATCGAAATAATGCGGCCCGACCAGATTAAGCGCCAGTCGGGGCATCAGTGCGCCATAGCGCGTATCAATCACGCCGTTCACGCTGCTTCCCGCGCCATAACGTGGTACGAACGGCACCCGGTTACCGTGATACAACTCACTGTCATTGGTGAATTCGGAACGGATCACGTTGCCATTGATATCCCATGACCAGCCTGGCGCAAACCGCCACTTCGCTTCAAGCTCAACGCCGGTGGCGTCGGCTTTACCCGCATTGCTTAATGTCTGCATCCCGACCGGGCCAGAGTAAAGCTGCATGTCTTTGGTGTGGGTATAAAACGTCGCGGCTTGCAGCGTGACGTCAGCGGTTTCGTAGCGGGTGCCAAGTTCATAGTTGATGGATTTCTCGGCGACGAACGGTTTGGCATCAAGACCCGCAGTAGGCACGATGTTGTACCCGGAAGGTTTATATCCCTGGGCTACACGGGTATACACTCTCCAGTCATCGGTCAGCATATAGCCTGCGGATAGCTGCCCGAGCACCTGATCGTCATTGCTCTTACCCTGGTCGCCAAACGGGTTGCCGAGCATGCTGCCGTGATATTGTGTACTGGATTTATCATGCGAGAAGCGCACGCCGCCGCCGATATCAAAACGATCGGTTAAATGCCAGGTCAGGTCACTGTATGCGGCCAGCGTTTCAGCGGTGGTATAGCCGGTACTGCTTAAATAAGGCATTGTCGGCATGTCGTAGGCTGAATTTAACTTCTCGCGGGTGTTCTGCCGGTACAGCCCAAACACCATATCAACGGTACGCGCATCGCCCAGGGTTGCAGCGCGCAGCTCCTGCACATCCTGATTCCAGCGCTGAGGCATATTGACGATTAACGAACCGGAAGGGAAGGTGCGCGAATAATGCTGCTGCTGCCAGGCGCTGATCAGGTTGAAAACCCAGTCATCGGTGGTGTATTTCCCACTCAGGGTCTGGCTGTCAGTGCAGCGCCGCATGTACGGGTCTGGTGAACCATCGCTGATCGACAGCTTACGGCCCTTAATATCATTCCATCCCACATAGGCGTCCTGGGTGGCGCGGGTACATTCGCGTGAGGCGGCAAAGCCCATTTCCCAGGGCTGATCGTCCGGCGCCAGACGCAGTTTCACATTCCCTATGCTGGCGCGGGTGCCGCCTAAGTCATCGCTTCCCGTCGCGGGGTTAATCATGTCGCCGTCATCAACCTGGCGTAACAGGGTGACGCTGCCGTACAGCAGGCCATCCTGAATGGGGCCGCTCAGGTTGAACTTACTTCGATAACTGTCGCGGCTACTGACGCCGCCTTCAATATAGCCGCGCGGCGTGCTGTCCGGCTGCTGGGTGACGATGTTGATGATCCCGCCCTGAGCGCTTTTGCCATATAACGTTCCCTGTGGGCCTCGCAGCAACTCCACGCTTTGCACATCGGTAAGCGCCTGGATGGTGTTGGTGGAAAGCTGAGGGACGCCATCGACATACAGGGTGACGGCGGGGTTATAGAAGTCCTGCGCTGAAGAGACGCCGCGTAGCGAGATCGTCGAAAAAAGCATGTTGCCGCTATTTTCAATATTGAGCCCGGGCAAGACTCTGGGGAGTTTGTCGCTGGCGGTGACGCCGGCGTCGCTTAATTCCGGCGCGCTGACAACAGTAGACGAGACGTTGTTGGCTGATGCCGAGCGGGAAGATTGTTTACTGGCGGTAACCACCAGCGTGCTTTCGTCTTGCTGTGAAGTCTGGGCATTAGCAATGGCGGGGAGCAATAATCCCCCCAAGGCCAGAGGATAAAGCCGTGTCATTTTCATTGTTGTGAGTCCCTGTAAGACGGCGAAACGCCAAAAAATACCGACAATGGTGAATTGAAAATGATAACTATTTCTAATGGTGGTGCTACCCGAAACGGGTTTATTTCAACCTGTTTCGGGTCGGTTTGCGCTTATTGGGCAGAATGGCGATAACGGTCGACGGCGAGAGCCGTCAGGCGTTTTTTGTCTATCTTGCCGACGGCGGTGAGCGGCCAGTGGTCCAGAAACTCGATTTGGTCAGGAATTTTCCACGCGCTGAGCCCCATACGGGTCAGTTGTTGACGCAACTGCTGATAGTCAGTTGGCACCTGCTGCGCGATGATAAACGCGCAAATCCGCTCGCCAAGCAGCGTGTCCGGCGCGGCGACCACCGCGCAATCTTGCACTTCCGCTAAACGCAGCAGTGCCGATTCCACTTCAGCCGCGGCTATTTTTTCTCCGGCGCGGTTGATCTGCTCTTTTATGCGTCCCTCAACGTGCAGGTTCCCCACCTCATCCAGCCTGACATTGTCGCCTGTGCGGTAAAACCCTTGCGCGGTAAAGGCCTGCGTGTTGTGGGCAGGGGCGCGGTAATAGCCCGAAATGGTATAAGGGCCGCGCGTTAACAATTGCCCGGTTTCGCCCGGCGCGACGTCGTTCTCGTCTTGATCAACGATGCGGATTTCATCCAGAGGGGACAACGGGCGCCCCTGGCTGTGGAGAATGGTGGCATGCGGATCGTCCAGCCGGGTAAAACAGAGCAGGCCTTCCGCCATACCGAAAACCTGTTGCAGGGTACAGTCAAAGGTGGCGATAACCTGCTCAGCAAGCGTCGGGTCGAGCCGGGCGCCGCCTGCCTGAATGACGCGCAGCGACGAAAGGTCGCTGTCTTCCCACTCCCTGGCCTGCACCCATAATTGCGCCAGCGCCGGAACCAGGGCGACGTGAGTCACTCTTTCCTGCGCGATTAAAGGCATCACCTCATCACAGCTGGCGCTGTCGGTCAGCACCACTTTTCCGCCGCAGGCAAGCGTTCCCAGAATACCGGGGCAGGCCAGCGGAAAGTTATGCGCCACCGGGAGGACGGCGAGATACACGCTCTGTTGGCTGATGCCGCACAGTTCAGCAGAAGCGCTGAAGTTATAGCTATAGTCGGCATGTCGGCGCGGGATGAGTTTGGGCGTGCCGGTTGTGCCGCCTGAGAGCAACAACAACGCGGTGGTGGAAACATCAGGCTGCGGCCATGCCTGTCGCTCACCGTGAAGGGAGAAGAGCGGCGTAAAATCGTCGCTCATGGTCTCTCCAGCGACCAGAACATGACGCAAGCAGGCGTGTTTGTGCGCCATCTGTCGGGCCAGCTCTGCGTGGTTTTCCCCGTGAATAACGTAAGCGACGGGTTGCGCCAGCTCAATCAGCGCGTCGATATCCAGCGCCCGTTGCGAGGGCATCGCCAGCACGGGGATAACGCCCAGTCTTAACAAGGCGAACAGCAGGGTAACAAACGCGTTGTCGTTGGGAAGCTGCACAATTACATGCTCCCCCGAACGCAAACCCAGTGATGACAGACCTGCGGCAAGTTCGTCAACTTGTGCATCAAGCGCGCTGTAGGTTAACGACCCCTTTGCATCAACGACGGCAATTCGCGAGGCATAACGGGCCGCCCAGTGGCGCAACTGTTCGGCAATGGGTAAGGGATACTGTTCAATCAGAGATTCAAAGGAAGAATTCATGCGTCACCTTTCTGAAGTACTGGGCTGTTTTTGCCACGCGGTCATTGCAGAAAATGCGTGGGGAAAATGGCGGACAATCTGCGTAAAAAAGGACCGGGCTTGTTGAATGGGATAGAAGTGATCGCCGTCAATCACCACCGGGCCTGTAACGTGGCTCAGCCACTGACGCCAGGCATCGACCTGCTGCCAGGAGGCTTCGCGATCGTGGCTGCCGCACAATAACAGCGCAGGCGTGCGCAGCGGCGGACAGACGTCGGGCGAGTCGTAGTGATAGCTCTCGGTGGCGTAAAAATCAGCGCGCAGAAGAGGAAGAAACAGCGACATTAATTCCTGGTTTTCCCGCAGTTCAGGAGAACATCCGCCAATGTCTATCAGCTCAGCGATAAAGTCGGCATCATCGCGATGGCTGAGCTGGCGTTCAGAATGCAGATGCGGGGCATGGCACCCGGAAATAATCAGTCCTTGTGGCGCAAGCCCCCGTTGCTCCAGAAGTCGGCAGGTTTCAAACGCCACCTGCGCCCCCATGCTGTGCCCGGCGAGTAAAAGCGGCGTGTCAGGCGATACGGATGCTTCCAGCTCGTTCGCCAGCAGTGCCGCCAGTTGTGTAATGCTTCTGAGCGGTTCCAGATGGCGAAGGCGATCGCGCCCCGGCCAGGTCACCAGAGAAAGCGCGCAATCAGCCAGTTGCTCAGCTTGCCAGTGGCGAAACGCGCTACTGCTGCCGCCAGCGAAAGGGCACATGGCCAGATGCGCAGTATTGCCGTTCCGGGCGGGCCACAGCGGGATGCACATTGCAGATTGCGTCACAGCGCCTCCTTATCATCATCGTTGTAGAAACCGGCTAACCGGTCGTGGTGCGGCGGCGTCAGGCGTCTGATCTCCGCATTGCCGGTCTTACGTAAAATCTGCTGCCATAAACGTGATAACGCGATCTGATGTACGCTTTGGCAGGCCGCTGGTGGATGTTCGCCCGCCAGATGGCTGCGCAACTGGTGTAGCAACCAGCTGACGCCCTCCGGCCCGACGGTTTCGCAGCAGTCGCGCCAGCTCAGGGGCGCCGCGCTGCGCGTCAGACCCGGCAGATCGCGCAGGATCTCCGGTCTGCGGTAGAGGCTGTGGGCGTTCTCCTGATGGTCTGCGACAAACAGGCTGGATGACCAGATGACGGGGCCGTAGCTCGCCTCCAGCGAAAGATGACCTTCCGGCCAGCCCAGCAGCAGGCGGTGCATGATAAGGCTATGCATATCTGGATCGTCAGGATCGAGATAGCGCTGAAGCAGCAGGCAGGCTTCTCCCTCCGGCCAGAAGAGTCTCAGACAGTGAAAATCGCTAAAGCTGCCAACCACGTCGCACTCCACGGCGGCGGCATCAACGCCCAGAGCCAGCAACAACAAATCCAGAGTGGAGTAGAGCAACTGTCGGCTGGTGGTGGCGTGGACCACCTGCGGCGTCTTAGCCAGACAGCGACGCAGCTGCTGCGCATCGCGAAGCCATGTGCGTCCCGCGCGCGTATGCGGATAAAACGTGTTTACCCAATAGCAGCAGCCCTGTTCCTGCGCCAGCGTTTGTAAGGAACTGATGTCATCCGGGTGGAGGGGATGCTCCTGAATGACGTGTACGCCGCGCGTCAGAAAGTGTCTGGCAAGCTGCGTACCGGTTCCTCCGGCGACGGTCGAACGCACGACAATACAGGCGATATCCGGCATCCTGGTTATCTGTTCCGGCGAGGTATACAGCGGAATGCCAAACGCATGAGCCAGCTCTCTTGAACGAGCGCTTCCCTGCGCCAGCAGGCCGACCAGTTCCAGCCCCTCCGGGGGCTGCATAAAGGCATTCAGGTACATTTCGCCAAATTTGGCGCCCACAATCAGTACGCGTTGTTTTGGGGAGGCGGACGGCATCATAACGTGTTCTCCGGTTGCGTTGAGGTTGCGCAAAGCCAGCGCGTAATGTGTTGCGCACAAGCCTGAACGTGGGGGGCTTCCATCATGATTTGCCAGTGGCTGGCTTCAATCACAGCGTCGTCGGCGTTGTTTATCCAGCCCTGCCACTCGGTTTCTGCTGGCGTCCAGTGCGCGGGTCTCCCGGCGGCATACACCATGAGACAGGGGACCGGAACGCTTTCGCCCGGCGTATGCTCAGTCAGTAAACGCAGCAGATGCGCGATGTTGTCGAGCCACGTTTCTGCCGCTTGCAGCGTCAGGTTTTGCGACACCATACCGGCCGTTTTAGCGAGGCTGATAAAGTCGGCAAGCTGGCTGTCGGGCGTCTGCTGGTCGAAATGTTCGGGCAGTGCCAGAGGCGTTTGTCCTTCGGCTAACAGGCGCAGCAGGGCCGCCCGGTTTTCGCAACAGAAATCCTGTCGGCACACGGGATCGATTAACACCATCCGAACCTGCTCGCCTTTGGCGTACAGGCGTTGTGCGGCGCCCGCCGCAAGAAACGCGCCATACGACCAACCCGCCAGCACATAAGGGCCGTGAGGCTGCTGACGACGGATGCACCCGACATACTCATCGATCATCTGGTCGAGCGTGGCAAAGCGCTGCGGCGATTTTGCTTGCAGGCCGAAAACGCGCCTGTTCAACGCGCTAGCGAGCGGCAGCCAGGCGCTGATATCGCCGTCTGAAGCGTGGAAGACAAACAGGGTTTCCTCACCGTCGCCCTGGCAAAGGGGTATCGGGTTGTCCTCTCCTGACGTAGCCGCCTGTAGATGGGCGCAGAAGTCGCTCAGCGTCGAATGGCTGAACAGATCCTGAAGGTTAGCCCTGGCAATCCCTCTCCGGTTTAGCTGCGCGACCATCCTTGTCGCCATCAGGCTGTCGCCGCCCAGTTCGAAAAAGTCGTGATGCCTTGCCACGGGGCGAGACAGCAGCGATTGCCAGAGTTCAGCCACCTGTTTTTCCAGTGCCGGATTCCCCCCGGCAACTGGCGTGGGTTTGGCTGGCTCAGTCGGCGCATCAGACGGGGCATGCAGCGGCGTAAATAACGCTTCTCTTTGCCGGATCTGTAAAATGGGCAGACCGGTGCCAAAGCGCTGCTGTAAATAGCGGCTCACGGCTTTTTTATCCGGGCGATTTACGCCAGGCGAACGCGCTACCAGCAGATGCTGGCGCAGCGGCGACGATTCCTGCGCGGGCCACGCCAGCTCGTTTGCAAACCCGGCCTGAACGAGAACCTCCTGCCATGCGGAGCGGGTGAGCATCGGTTTCTCATCCCGGCGGCGGAAATCGCGGTATCCGCTTAATCCCTCAATAAAGCCCACGCTCGCCAGCTGGAATACGCTGTTTCGCTCCGTCGCTTCAACGATCAGCAAACGTCCGCCGGCTTTCAGCAACAGTTTTAATCTGCGCAACGTCTGGACGACATGGCTGGCGTCGTGGAGCACATTGACGGCAACGATCAGGTCGTAACCCGCCTCCGGGTGGGCGGTGAAATCCAGCGGCTGGTTGATGTCGAACAAGGCATAAGACACCTGCGATTCATCATGGAAACGGGCTCTGGCGTCATTGAGGAACTGCGCGGAGACGTCCGTGAAGTGGTACGACTGTCGCGTGTTCCGCGTGGCCTTCAGCACCGGCGCGGTAGTGGCTGCGGTTCCGGCGCCAACCTCCAGAATCCGTTCTGCGCTGCACAAGGCGGCAATCTGCGCGGTATAGCGATTCAGACAGGCGCTGGCGGGGTTGTCGCGATACAGCGCGTCGGTAACGCGATGCTGCTCGTTGAACAGCAATTCCAGCGGAGAACACTGCCCGGAGAAGAGGGCGTCGTGCCGGGCGATGCAGGTTTCCAGATACTGCGCCAGCGCCTGGCTCCATTGGCTTTGCGGGCACGCTTCCTGAGGCTCAGGAATCTCGCTGAGCGGAATGCGGCAGCGCCAGCTTTCACCTTCGCGGATTAACCACTCTCTTTCCGTCAGACACTGTAGCCACTGGCGCAGCAGACGCTGGTGAGACGCTTGCGCGGACAGCGCCTGTACTATTGCGCTAAAGCGATGGGCGATCTCCGGCGTGGTAAACAGGCCGTGACGATTTAGCGTAGCCGCGATCCCCTGTAGCGCACGCGCCTCCAGCCAGCGCCAGGTCGCCTCCAGCTCATCAAGCTGCGCCTGCTCAGGCAACGGCAGCGCCAGTTGGGTAAGTTCGTGCTCATCAGGCATCGCCGCTGATGGCGAAGGATCGTCGGCCATCACGATATCCAGCGTCAACGCGCCCTGTTCGGTTATTTCCGCTCTGGCCTGCCGGATGCCGGGGTATTCGAGCGTCGCCTGCTCAATATCCCGCAGGTCGTAGTCCGCCTGCGCGTTCAGCGGCCAGCGTCGGCGGGGAATGTGCCTGGCGATGCCGCTGGCGAGAGTCTTCAGGCTTTCAGGGGCGGCGATGACGGCTTGCAGGATGGCGCAATAGTCATTAAACATCGCCTCGGCAGCGCCGGGTTCCAGCACGTTGTCCATGCAGTACCAGCTAAACATCAACTCGCCGTCGCTCTCCATGACCTGATGATCCAGCCAGACCTGCGGCGTTTGCGTGAATACATAGCAGGGTTCGCCGAACAGATGGCTCATCGCCTGATCGATAGTCATGCCTTCCAGCGTCATCCCCAGCATACTGGTAAACACTACCGGCATCAGCGGTTGACGTTGTGATCCGCGCAGGCGGCCCAGCTCACGGATCACCTCAACACCGTTCATTTCACTGTGCGCCATGTTTTGCCAGAGGCGCTGTTGGGTCTGTTGCATCTGCTCTTGCAACGTCACCGGCGCTGAGAAGTTAAAATCAACCAGCGTGACGGAGGTAAAATCACCAATCAACTGGTTGATTTGCGGATGGATCGGCTGGCGATTGAAGAACGTCAGGTTCAGCGTAAATGTTGTGGTACGGCTCCAGCGTTCAAGGGTGGCGGCAAACAGCGTGAGCAGCGCGGCAGACGGTGTGACGCCTTGCTGCTGCCAGCGCTGTTTCACGGCCTGCCATTCTGTCTTGCCGATCGTCGATTTGAAGGTGGTGAAGTGTGGCGTTTCCGGGGGCGTCTCAACCACCGGCAGCTCTGGCGCTAAGGGCAGTTGCGGCAGTTTTTCCTGCCAGTAATCCCAGGCATCGTGCCATGCCGATGTCTGTCGGCGCGCCTGTTCAGCCATCACATAATCACGGAAGGTAATAGCGAGCGGTGCCAGCGTTTCACCGCGCCAGACCTGCGCCAGGTCGTCCATCATGACTTTAAAACTCTGCACATCAAACTGCAAAAGGTCGAGGTTCATATGCAGACGGTAATGGCAATCGTCGATTTCGCTGACCACCAGCTCAAAAAGAGGCCACTGGTCGGCAGGCAAAACGCGATAGCTCAGTTCATGCCGCCGTTTTTCCAGCGCGATGCGCTGTTCTTCCGGGGAAAGCGCGCGCAGATCGTCACGCGGGATGTGATACTCCGGCGTTGTCGCCAGGATTCGCTGCTGCCCGTCGGCATCAACCACCATACGCAACATATCGTGGCGTGCGATGAGCTGGTTCCATGCTTTCTCCAGTATGGCGAGATCGAACTCATCGTGGCGTTTATCCCACTCAAACAGGACGTGACAGGCGTCGCCTCTGGCTTAGAACAGATAAGCTGCGTGAGTCCATGAGGAGACAGATCCTGCCACGCCCGTTCCGCATTGATGCGTACACCCAGGTAGTGCTGAATATCGCTACTGAGTTCAAGGAAGAGCAGCGAGTCCATGCCGAGTTGCAACAGATCCTGGTTTGGATGCAGTGACGCCGGATCGCTCAGCCTTAGCTGAACCGCAATCCGCTTTTTCAGCCATGCCATCACCGCTGTTTCATCGCTCAGGCTGCCGTTAAAGGCGTTGTCATCAGCAGGAGGAATGACCGGCGTTGCGGCTTTTTCTGTGGCGCTGATGTTAAACAGAGCCTGTTGTAACGGGGGCATTTTGTCGGTAAAAACGCGCATCGCCAGTCGCCACGGGGCGCCGCGCATCACCGCCTGTTCCAGGTGCCAGCAGCCTTCGGCATCGCTTAACGCGCCCATACCTCGGCTGGCGAGCGTCGCCAGCATTTCCGGCGTGGCCGCCCGACCGCTTTCTCCCCATGCGCCCCAGGCGACAGAGAGCGTTTTCGGCGCATCAAGGGTGGAAAACTGCTGGGCCAGCCCGTCCAGGTAGCCGCAGGCCAGCGCATGGGCGCTCTGACCCGGCGCGCCGAGGGTGGCGGCAGCGGAAGAGTAGAGAATAAGATAGCGTCCGTCGTGGTTGCGCAGGGTTTGCAACAGCTGGCTTGCCGCCTGCGCTTTTACCGCGAAAACGGCAGCCAGCTGGTGGTCATCAAGCTCCTGCAAGGGCGCGTCAGCCAATACGCCAGCGGCATGAATCGCTCCGGCAATGCCGCCGTTGGCCGCCAGAACGTCAAGAACCGTGGCCAGTTGCCCGGCATCGCCCACATCACAACGGCAGACGCGCGTCTGCCCGCCCTCCACGTCGCGTAGCCATGACTCATCCACGCGCGGCGCCAGCAGGGCGATGCGTCGCGCCCCTTTTTCTCTGAGCCAGTTCACGGCAAGGCGGCCTAATCCGCCAAACGCTCCGGTCACCAGATGCTAGCGGCTATCGCCGGTAAACACGTTTGCCGGTAATTCAGCGGCGCATCCCGTATTGGGCGACAGTGAAGGAAGCCAAAGGGTGTCACCCCGTGCGGCGAGCCAGCGCTGTGATAGTGAGACTGCGCTCAACCCTTGATGCAGCGTTTCCCACGGGGTGTTTTCGGCGAGATCGATGGCGGCAAGCAACCGTTCCGGCTGTTCGTTGGCCGCGACGCGAAGCAAGGCCCATAGCGCGTGATGGGATGCAGAGAGTGCTTCATTTTCCTCGACTCGCCACGCGCGGCGAGTAACCACAATCAATCCGGCTGCGCTGGCGGTGAGCGCTGCTATCACTTTCTCCGCTAAGGCCAGCGTATCCTCGCTCTCCTCAACAATCATCAGTCGTGAAGAGGCGTGCGGATCGTGAATGATGCCGTATTGCGCCAGCTCGTCGCTGCGCGCAAGCGTACCGGCGCTGAAGCTAAAGGTAAGCGGATGGTCAATGCTGGCGACGTTGAGGGGCGTCCAGCGCCATTGATAATGCGTTTGCGGCGCAGGAAGAGGCGCGGCGGGCGATAGCGGCAGCCACTCGCCAGCAGGATGACGGGCTTCAACGCGCATCTGACCGCGGGAAAAGGCTTCGTTTTGCCAGCTTAAGCGAACCTTCCCCAGCCACTCCGGGGCGGCGACGGGGGGCGGTTCCACAGGCAGAGCGTCGCCATGACGCTGTGAAAGCAGACGCCATGCCTCCTGCCAGCGAGCGTTAAACTGTTCGGGCTGACCTGCGCAATCAGACCAGTCGGCGAGATAATCACCGTTATCCGTCAGCGCCTGCCCCAACACGGGTTCTGATGGCGCGGTGAATGTTACGGCGCTAACCGCCTGACCGGGCAGCGTGGCGAGAATGATATGTTCGCTCATCCCGGCGTTCGGGCTGCCATCCTGCGGTAGCCACGCCACTTTGCTGAATCCGGCGTGGCGGCACTGTTGTTGCCACTGAGCGGTGGTGAGGAATAACTCACCTTCGCGGGCGTCGAGATCCTGTAGCGGAAGAACCAGCGGGCCGAAAACGAAGTCAAACAGACGCATTGGCTGGGTGATTTCGCGCATCAGCAGGCGCCCGCCCGGCTTGAGCAGGGGGCGCAGATTATCGAGCGTGCGGCCAATATGGCGGGTGGCGTGAATCACGTTCGCTGCCACGATAAGATCGTAAGACTGTGCCTGGAAACCCTGAGACTGCGCCTCTTTTTCGAGATCCAGCTCGCTATACTTCACAAAATCGTAGTCGGCGAATTTCTGCTGGGCGCGACGGGTGAACAGCGCCGAGATATCGGTGAAATGGTACTCCAGTGCCGGAACGCCGTTGAGTTCCGGCAGCAGCCACGCGGTGGTGCCGCCGGTTCCGCCGCCAACTTCAAGAATACGCAACGGCTGGCGGGGCTGACGCGTCTGGACAATGCCGCGTAATACCCCGGCGGCGATTTGGTTGAAATAGCGGCCAAAGCTGAATTCCTGATACAGCACTTCCACGCCGTCGGAGGCGCTTTGCGGGAAGATAATCGCCACCGGTTCTTCCGCGCCGCTCATCATTTCATATAACCGATCGCCGGCACGGGCGATGGTGTCGGGAATAGCCTGAAAACCTTCACAATAACCGGCAAGTTCCGTCAGCAGTGATTCCCGCTGTTGATGTTCAATGGGGCGGGCGCGGACGTATCGCCCGTCGGTGCAGCGGTAATCGCCGTCGACCACGCAGTTATTCAGCAGGCGCTGGAGTAGCTGCTGGTAGCGGGGCAGCAGACGTCCACGGCGCATGATGGTCATGGCGTCCACGCCGTTCTCAATGGCATAGCCGGTACAGCGTTGTACCAGTTGATCGACGTAGATGGCGTGCAGTCGCGTGGCGCACTGTTTAAGCGCTTCCAGGCGAGGGAGATCGAGCGCTGTCGCGGCGCGACTCGCCACCTCCAGCCCGGCAGACAGCGCTGCGTCGGCAGGCTCGCAGGCCGGGGAGACGCGCTCTTTCCAGTAACGTTCAGTATCAAACGGATAACATGGCGCAGCGATACGTTGTCCATCGCCCGCCAGCAGGTCGGCCCACGGTAGGGCGACGCCGGCAGCGTAAAGCTGGAGCAGGGCCTGATTGAGGACATCGCTCGCCTCTTTGTTACGCCGGGCGCTGGCTATCCAGTATGCGTTATCGCGGTATTCGCGCTGCCCGCAAGCAACCAACTGGGCATCGGGCCCCATCTCCAGAAAAACGCGGGCGCCGAGCTGATGCGCCACCTGAATACTCTGGATAAAACGCACCGGCTGGCGCATGTGTCGGCGCCAGTAATCCGCCTGGTTGAGCGTTGACTCATCAATGACGTCGGCGGTGAGCGTGGAAATAATCGGTATTTGCCCCGGCTCCGCGTGCAGTCCCGCGCAGGCGTCCTGGAACCGATCGAGTATCGGCTCCAGTAAAGCGGAGTGCGCCGCACCGGTTACGCTCAGGCGACGATAGTTAATGTCATGCTGCGAGAGCGTGGCGCAAAATACCGCGAGACGGGCTTCCGGCCCGGAAAATACCGTATGTTGCGTACCGTTGTTGGCGGCGAGATCCAGCTCAAACTGGCGAGCCAGCGGCATCAGCGTGTCTTCGTCTGCAAATACCGCCACCATCGCGCCGCTTGCGCACTGCTGCATTAGCGCGCCGCGCCGACAAACCAGTGGCATGACCTGTTCAATCGTATAGTGTCCGCAGACAACGGCAGCGGCAAATTCACCGACGGAATGCCCAATGGCGAAGTCTGGCTTCAGTCCTTCAGCACGCCAGTGCGCCGCCATCGCGATTTCAAACGCGACAATCGCCGGCTGCGCCCAGGCCATATTGTCCAGCTGCGCCGAATCGGGGTTAAACATCGCTTCGCGCAGTGACGGCGTGAGCATTTCGCTACAGGCGGAAAAACAGCGATCCAGCGTGTCGGCAAACGCCGTTGAGTGATGGTACATCGTTTGACCCATAGTGCGCCAGTGCGAGCCCTGGCCGGTAAACAGCCACACCTGCTTGCCGCTGGCGCCGTGGCCGCTGTAAACCAGCGCCCCCGATTTCTCACCGGCCCAGGCGCTGAGCGCCTCGGCGGTTTCACGGTTTAATGGCGCCGCCAGGCGGAAGGGGAGATCGAGACGGCGCGCGTGCAGGGCTGTGAAGGCCAGAGAGCTGGCATCCGCATTCTCTCTCAGCGCCCCGGCATAATCCGTCGCCAGCCGCCGCAACGCGCTGTCGCTGGCGGCGCTGAGCAGCAGCGCGGTACTTTTTCTGCCGCTATCCGTATTGGGGAGGCGCGCGTTGAGCGCGTCGGGCAGCGAGGCGACGATCATATGGCAGTTGGTGCCGCCAATACCAAAGGAGGAGACGCCCGCATAGCGCATTTCGTCCTGCCATGCCTGTGCCGACACCGGTATGGTAAAGGGGCTCTCTTCAAGTTTCAGCGCCGGGTTGGGGGTGTGAAAATTCAGTAAGGGAGGAATTTGCCCGCGACTGACTGCCAGAACGGTTTTCAGCAGTCCGGCAATGCCCGCCGCGGTATCCAGATGGCCCATGTTACTTTTCACGGAACCGAGCGCACAGCGCTGATCCTGCGGGCGAGGCGCATAGACGTTGCGTAACGCTTCAATTTCAATCGCGTCGCCCAGCGGTGTGCCGGTGCCGTGGGTTTCAATGTAACCTACCTGCCTGTCGTCGATGGCCGCCAGCATTAACGCCTCTTCGATGACTGTCTGTTGCCCTGCGACGGAAGGGGCGGTATAGCCGACCTTTCTGTTGCCGTCGTTGTTGACCGCGCTGGAGAGGATCACCGAGATAATCGGATCGCCTGACAGCAGCGCGTCTCTCAGGCGACGCAGCACCACGCAGCCGAGACCGTTACCGGCCCAGGTGCCCTCAGCCGAGGCGTCAAAGGGACGACAGTGACCATCAGGAGAGAAAATCATTCCGGGCTGGTAGCGGTAGCCTGCCTGCTGGGGGAAAGAGAGCGCCACGCCGCCGGCAACCGCCATATCGGATTCGCCTGCGCGCAGGCTTTCACAGGCCAGATGCACGGCAACCAGCGAGCTGGAGCAGGCGGTCTGTACCGATAACGCCGGGCCGTGCAGGTTGAGTTTGTACGCGGCGCGGGTGGCAATATAGTCTTTATCATTGCCCATCAGAGATTGCAGACCTTTTACCTGCGCGACTTCTGTCACGTTCAATGCTTCGCGACCGGGGTAGGTACTCATCCGGGAAGAGGCGAAAACGCCGGTCTTATGGGGGACGGCGCCGGGGGCATAACCGGCATGTTCCAGCGCATGCCAGACCGCCTGCAAAAACAGGCGCTGCTGCGGGTCCATCGACTCCGCTTCCTGTCGCGAATAGCCAAACAGGGTGGCGTCGAAGCAGTCGGCGTTGTCTAACACCGTACCGATATTGACATAATGAGGATCGTCAATGATGGCGGCATCCAGACCGACGGCCAGAAGCTCTTCGCGCGTAAAGCGTCGGCTGCATTCACGACCTTCCAGCAGATTTTGCCAGAACGTTTCGCCATCCGGCGATTCAGGAAAATGGCAGGCGTAGCCGATAACCGCGACAGGTTCGCAGTCCGGGTAGTGTTGAACGATCGATGCATCAATGGAATCTGCTGTCGGCGCAGAAGAGAAGCGCAAGTTATCCATAATCGGTCCCGTTTCCTAAGATTCACAAAGTCAATGGAACGCCATGCGTTCGCGATGGCGTTCCGGGGAAAATCAGTTTGCTTCGCGCTATATCCGCCGCTGACGACGGCGAACAGGGCGAGGTCGTTTTGTTTTCTCCACCGTGGCGACGCCGGCCAGATAATCGGCCAGGGCAGCAGGAGAAGGGTGGGTGAAGAGGTCAAGCAACGTCAGGGTGGAAAATTCGTGACGTTGTAACAAAACGTGCAGTTGCACCAGATTCAGCGACGTTGCGCCCGCCTCAAAGAAGTTTTCTGCGGGCGTGACAGACTCGCCAACCACCTCGCGGAAGGCGTCGCAAATCAGGCTGACGGTGCTCTCGTCCGCCGCAATGTGTGGCTGAGAGTGCTCAGGGCATACGCGCGGTGAGCGCTCTGCGCATTGCCCTGCGTGTTTAACGGGAGGCACCAGCGCGGCGAGCGGCAGTTGCCAGCCGCTTTCATCCTCGGCCATTCGGTTTAGCAATGCGCAATACTGTTCAAACTGGCGCTCCACCTGCCCGGCAGGAAACAGCGCGGCGACAAAATCCCAGTTAAAGCGCAGTTCGCCTTCGGATTCATAAATCTGGTGATCGAGTCAGACCTGCGGCGTCTGGGAGATGCCCCAGACCGGTTTGAGCAGATTACGCCGGGCGAGGAAGTTATCCTGCTCAAAGCCCAGTGCGCTGGTAAAGACGACGGGCATCGGAACGGCAGGCACGTTTTGCCGTTGCGCGAGTTGACGCATCACGCGGATGGCTGACACATCGCGGTGGTTGAGGTTCTGGCTCAGCCGCTGCTGTAGTGACTGCGCGCTGTGCAGCCAGCTTTCGCCGGGATGCCAGCTCAGCAGCATCAGCGAGGTGAAATCGCCCAGAATCTGGTTGATTTGCGGGTGCAGCGGTCGCCTGTCGAAAAGCGTAAGGTTAAGCGTGAACTCAGGCTGTGCACTCCATGCAGAGAGAACCGTTGACCACACCGACAACAGTACGGCCGACGGGGTGAGATGGGCGTCAGCCGCCCGTTTTTTCAGCCGATGCCAGCGCGTGCTGTCCAGTGCGCCGTTCAGGCGGGCGAAGCGCGGTGTTTCAACCTCCTGAGGCAAGCAGCGCAGCGGCAACGCAGGCGCCGGAGGAATATCATCAAGCTGCGCCTGCCACCATGCCAGAGAATCTGGATTGGGCGACTGTAGCGAGGGTTGTTGCAGATAATCCCTGAAGGTGACGGGCAGCGGCGGAAGCAGCTGTTGCGGGTAGCGGTAGCCGTGCTCCAGCTCCGCCAACAGAATCTGCATGCTCAGCCCGTCAAGTAACAGGTTATCCAGACACAGCCACAGGCGGGCGGGCATCCCGTCAACGTAACCGACCTGGAGATCGAATACCGGCCAGACTTCGGGGTTGAGTACCTGATGGGCCAGTTTTTCGCGCACCTGCAACGCCTCTTCAGGCGTATGGAGGATGTGTGCGGGTATTACCCAGCGAGGCGTCTGTTCGAGCACCTGTTGCTGTCCATCACGCACGACGGCGCGTAGCATATCGTGGCGGGCGATTAATCGGTTCCAGACCGTCTCCAACCGGGTGAGATCCAGATCGGCAATTTCAAATTCAACAAAGAAATGTGAGCCGACGCCGCCCAGGGCAAAGCCCGGCTGACGCCCCACCAGGTAAGCCTGCTGCACGTCGGTAAGCGCAAAGGGCTGGTAGCGATCTTCAGGGGAGTGGACGAATGGTTGTTCGACCGGGACGTCGGTTTTCCGCAGCGTGGCGGCAAAATCCGCCAGCCGGGGATGATTAAACAGGTCGCTTAATTGCGCTTCATAACCTGCCTGATGAAGTTGCCCGGTCAGACGGGTCGCCAGCAGGCTATCGCCGCCTTGCTGGAAGAAGTCGGTTTCTCTGGTGACATTGCCAGTTGATAAGAGTTGCTGCCAGAGGGCGGCAACCTGTTTTTCAATGTCGCCCTGGGGTAAATCCGCTTCGGCCGGGTTTTCCGCTTCAGGGGTATGACGACGCTTCAGCGCCTGGTAGTCAATTTTCCCGTTAGCCGTCAGCGGTAAGGCGTCGAGGAAGACGATCCGTTGCGGCACCATCCACCCCGGCAGACGCCCGGCGAGGGCGGCCTGAAGTTGACGGGGATCGCGGCGCACCTGCCTGTCAGGACATTGTACGAGGAAGCGTTGTAACCCCGCGACCTCATCGCCATGCTGACAGTTGAAGGCGGCCGCGCTAAATAATGCCGCCCAGTCGGCGCTGTTATGCAGCAAGGCCTCCGGCTGCCCATTGGTTAACAGGAGCGTGCTGAGTAGGGCGGACGGCGTTAACTGGCGAAACTCCATCACGTAGAGCAGCGCGCCGGGAACGGCAAGCTGTTGTAATGTCGCAAGGAGCCCGGGATCTTCCGGCAGCAGACGATGCAGGGCGTTATTAAGCCAGATAATGTCCGCCGAGTGAGCGTGCGCCGCCAGCGTGTCTGCATTCCAGAGGGACAGACGGGCGCCAGGCCAGGGGGCGAGCCTCTGCCGGGCGCTCAGCAGCATCTCCTGGCTCTGCTCAAGCCCGACATACTCAATCTGTCCGGCGTTGAGCTGTGCTAACAGCGATTCTGCGGCGCGGCCAGTGCGGGTTCCCACCTCAAGCAGGCGCACCGGGCGCTGTAAGCGCTGTGCAAGCTGTTGGCAAATTGTCGCCAGTTCCTGAATATACGGGGCGCTGGCCGGATGGTTAAAGGCCAGGCTTTCCGGCGACCACTGCGCGTCGTTCAGTAACGACAGTTCGTTACGGGCACCGCGAAGAATTTGCGATAACGTTAAATCATGTCCGCTGAAGTGCGGGTGCTCATCCTCGCGTTCTTCACCAGCGCAGACCTGATAACCTTCAGCAGCGGGCTTCAGTCGCCGTTGTGTCACCAGAAATGCTAACCAGCGTTCCACCACGGCCTGCCAGCGCGGCTGGATAGCGAGTGAGTTCATCAGGGGGAGAGGATCGGCGCCAGCGGTGTGACCCGGCTTCAGTTTTAGCAGGCGATGCTGAAGGAAATCGGCTACCTGTTCTGCGGAGATCTCTGGCGAGATGGCGCAACAGGGCAACGTTCCCGCAAGCGTGTGCCACGCCTGCGGCAGTGCCGGGTTCCGATGATCGGTAACGCAAAAAGCCTCGCCCTGAGGAACAACGTATGCCGCCAGCGTTTTTTCTTTTTCGCCGATCGCCAGAACGGTTGCTTGTTTCACCCCCGCCAGCTGGCTGAGCGCGCTTTCGATTTCGCCCAGCTCGATGCGATATCCTCCGACTTTGACCTGCTTGTCGCGACGACCGAGGAACTCGATTGTGCCATCTGGCCAGTAGCAGCCGAGATCGCCGGTGCGATACCAGCGCTCGTCCGGGAGCGTCAAAAATTGCTGCTCGCTACGCAGGGGATCGTTGAAATAGCCTTCCGCGACCCCAATGCCGCCAATCCATAATTCACCCGGCACCCAGTCAGGGCAGTCCCGGCCCTGTTCATCCACCACCCGGTAGCGTTGGTTGGTTAGCGGAAAACCGTAAGGGATGGAGCGCCAGTGGGCGGGGACGTCGTGAATTTCGCAGGCGTTAGACCAGATAGACGCCTCGGTGGCACCGCCCATCGCGATAAATTGTCCTTGTGGCCGGAAGGCCCGATAACGGGCGGGGAGGTCAAGCCCGATCCAGTCGCCGGAAAGCATCACTGCGCGCAGGTTTTCCGGCGTGGCGTCGGCGAAACCTTCACACCAGGTCAGCAGCATATCGAACAGCGCCGGGACGCTGTTCCAGAGCGTGACCTGATGGCGCTGGATCAGCTCACACCATGCGTGAGGATCGCGCCGTTGATTTTCCATCACCATCACCAGCGCGCCGCCCGCGCGCAGTACGCCAAAAATGTCGTAAACCGATAAATCAAAATGTAGGGCGGAGAGGGCCAGCACCCTGTCATGCGGGCCAACCTGATAGCGGGTATTGATATCGCAACAGGTGTTAAGCGCTCCCCGGTGAGAAATGACTACCCCTTTCGGCGTACCGGTAGAGCCGGAGGTGTAGATAATGTAGGCCGGTTGCGTGGGGGCGCGTACTACCGGGTTGGCGATCGGCTCCGCCTCAATGGCCTGCTGCCAGGCAAGGACGGGAATATCGTCTGACCCGGCGCTGGCGTCGTGCTGACAAATGAGCACCAGCCGGACGCTGGCGTCAGCGTAGATTTTCTCGCGCCGTGCGGCAGGCTGATCCAGCGAAACCGGAACGTAAACCGCCCCAGCCAGCAGGACGGCCAGAACCGCAACAAGTTGTCCTGCGCCTTTCGACATCGTGATAGCCACATTATCGCCGGGCTGAACCCCGCACTCGATTAACCTGCCCGCGCAACGGCGGGCATAGTCTGTCAGCTCATGATAATTCCACTGATAACGCATGTCCGTTACCGCCAGCGCCTGCGGCTGTTGCAGAGCGATACGGAAAATGCCTTCATGCAGCAAGCCTTCGGGAATGGGGGCGCCGGTGGCGTTGACCCGTTCGCGTATCGCGCGCTGGCTGGCGGGCATCATATCTGCGAACGGCTTTTGCCAGGCGCTTTCGTCATCGCAGAGTTGGTTAATCAACTGGCAGTAGGCGTCGAACAATGTTTCGACTAACGCCGGAGGGAACAGCGCGTCGTTGCTGTCCCATTGTAGCCAGACCTCGCCGTGATGCTCGAACGCCAGATGATCTATCCAGACCTGCGGCGTTTGCGAGATGCCCCATTCCGGCTCGCCCAACGGCGATTCTGCGCGGCTGCTGTAGAGGGAACGCCCCAGATTGCTGGTAAATACCACCGGGGCGCCGTGGGGGTAGCGCTGCTGGCGTTTGAGTTCACGGAGTAATTCGACGCCGGACCAGTGGCGATGCTCCCAGTCCTCCGTAAACGTGAGCTGGTTTTTACGCGCCAGGTTGCTGACGGTATCGCCATCGCAGGCGGTATCCAGCAGAAGAATATTGGTGAAGTCGGCAAGCATCGCGCCAACCGCCGGGTGCAGCGGCTGGCGGTCGAATAAGGTGATGTTAAGCAGCAGACGCGTCAGGCCGCCCCAGCGAGCCAGCACGGCAGAAAAACAGGTCGCCAGTGCCATTGTCGGCGTCACGCCATACTCGCCGGCCCGGTTGCTAAAGGCGTGCCAGCGTGTTGCCGGGACAATCATGCGGCGTCGGGTATTACGGACTTCACGTAGCGTGGCGGGTTCGCAGGCCAGCGGCAAGACGGGCGCGGGGGGAAGCGTCGATGCTTTCGCCAGCCAGTAAGCGCGCGCGTCGTCTCTCAGTGGTTGATTGATCTTCTGCTGGTGCAGCAAATACGAGCGGAAATCATAGCGGGTGTCGATAGCCGGCAGCGATTCTCCGGCCAGCAGGGCGTTAAGCTCATCGAAGAAAAGCGTAAAGCTGGAGGCATCCATAATCAGCAGGTCAATATTGACATGGAGGCGGTGGCGATTGTCCGGCAAGAGCGTCAGCTGAAAATCAAACGTTTCGCCGATTTCCACGCGTAAAAGACGGTGGCTCAGGCGCTGGCGCAGTGCGTCCAGATAGGCCTGGCGGCTTTCAGCGTCGTTATGGCGTAAATCATGAACGGTGACGCCGTTCCAGTAAGGTTGCGGTAGCCAGACCTGCTGCCCGTCGGGGCGAAAGGCGATATGCAGCATTGGGTGGCGTTGCAGCAAGGTCGTGATGGCCTGCTCCAGCTGCGACGCCGTCAGACAATGGCCTTCAAACTCCTGATACAGGTGGCAACCCACGCTGCCAAGCGTCTGCCCCGGCATGCGGCCCGTCAGGTAGGCGTGCTGTACTGGCGTCAATGGGAAGGGGGTACTTTCGGTCATGTTCGGCCAGGATGATTCGTCGGGCGGCGTTTCTTCTTCCGCGTTCTCCGGCGACCGGCTGAGCATTAACTGGTTCCATGCCGCCAGCGTGGGGGCGGCATACAGCTCGCGAAGGGTAAGGCGGTAGCCATTTTTACGAAACCAGTGTAACCATCTCATCAATCTTATGGAATCCAGGCCGGCCTGGATCAGGTTGCTCTCTTCATGTAACTGCTGCGGCGTTAAATTCAGTTCCTGTATGAGCCGCTCGCGTAATTGTTGGTAATCAGCCGCGTGGCGGTTGTCCGGTAACAGCGAATCCTGAGATGGTGCGCCAGAAATCATTCTTCCTCCTGATGGCACGTCTTACCGAAAAGCATTACTCATATGAGAATAATAATTATTAACAATTGGATGCTACCCGAAACGGGTTTATTTATGCCCGTTTCGGGTTGGTAACAGGCGGAAAGAACAGAGGCCCGGATGGGGTATCCGGGCCTCTGTCAGGGAGGAGTTTAGGGGGGCGCGACCCCGGTTACATCCCGCGTTTAAAGGTCGAAGGAGTTACGCCAAACTGTTTCTGGAAGGCGGCAGAGAAATGGCTGGCGTTGGCATAGCCCAGATCGGCCGCCACCGTCATGACGGAGGTATTGCCGTTGGCCAGGCGTCTTCTGGCTTCCTGCATTCGTTCAGCCTGAAACAGGCCATAGACGCTGTTGTTGAACAGAACGCGGAAGCCTCGCTTAATTTTGAGAACGCTCAGACCGGACTCTCTGGCCAGCTCCGCGACGCCCGGCGCTTGCGTCAGATCAGCCAGCAGCAGATCCTTCGCCCGCAGCAGTTTCTGGCGTTCCATCGGGTTGAAGTGGCAGGAGAGGCAACTGGCGTCTTCGCGATGTTCATCCAGCACCAGACTGAGCATGACCAGACTTTGCCCCTGCAACCATAGCGTCGACGGCTTTTGTTCATGACTGAAGCCGCCGTGCATGCGCATCAGCGCGTGACGCAAGGCCTGAGCCGTTAAGTGGGTTTCAGCATTACAACGGTGCTGCTGGCAACAGCAGTGGGAGTCGATCTTATTCTTAATGACCGCGCTAATATCCGGCACCCACAGCGCGAGGGTTTCAGGGCTGAAGGAGAGGGTAATGCTCTCGAATCGGCCACAATAGGAGGCGCTGCCGCGACAGTCTGGCGTATGGGTAATGTAATGGCGATTGCGCGCAAGCTCCCAGTCGGTGTGACGCCGGAGTCCCTGAATCGCAAAGCGCGATGTGCCTTCCAGGATGCACGAGAAGTTAATCCTGCCCAGATCGTCGTGTAGCTGCAACGTCTCAGGCCGCGCAAAATGGCCCCTCCAGAGCAAAATATCCATACCTTCCTGCAACGAACAGCGCAGCAGTTCACACTGAGCAGGAATATTGCCATCGTTTGCAGGTTTCCCGACCACCAACTGGTGAATAGAGATTTCAGATTGCGTTTGCGGTGACTCCGTCATGACCTGGTTATCTCCCTGTGGCTTAGACCAATGCGGGTATAAATAGAACCGAATGGGGTAGATGAGTTATTGATAATGGTTATTATTCACATTAATTCTCAGAACGCCACCCTGAATTGTCGTTTTTGGCGTCCGTAAAAATTCATCAGGAAATTCAGTTACTCCCATGTCATCTCAATCATCCAATACTGAATCGCTGTCCCGATTTCCTCTTTGGCAGGTGATTACACCGGTTCGCAGGAAGGTTATTTTAGCTATGGCGCTGGCGGGGCTGGCGGCATTAACCAGCCTGGGGGCGCTCCTTTTTCTGGCGTGGAGCCTGCGTGACATTCGCGCGACGCCTGACGCTATTCCTGCCTGGCCGCTGGGCGGCGTGATCGGCTGCGTGGTCTTAACTTTTGTTCTGCGCTTACAGGCGTTCAACACCTCTCATTACGCGGCTTTTCATCTGGAGAACATTCTGCGCAGCAGGTTAGCCCGTAAAGCATTGCAGCTTCCGCCTGGCGTGTTACAGCAAATGGGCAGCGGGTCAGTGGCGAAAGTGATGCTGGATGACGTGAAGTCGTTACATATTTTTGTGGCCGACAGCACGCCGCTCTATGCCCGCGCGATCATCATGCCGCTGGCGACAATCGTTATCTTGTTCTGGCTGGACTGGCGGCTGGCAATCGCGACGCTGGGGGTACTGGCGTTTGGATCGGTTGTTCTCGTGCTCGCCCGCCAGCGTTCGGAAGATATGGCTCAGCGTTATCATAAGGCGCGCGAGCAGGTTAGCGCGGCGGTTATTGAGTTCGTGCAGGCCATGCCCGTGGTGAGAACGTTTGATAGCGGCAGCACCAGTTTTTTGCGCTATCAACGCGCCCTTGAAGAGTGGGTCGATGTGCTCAAAACCTGGTATCGCAAAGCCGGTTTTTCAGCGCGTTTTTCCTTCTCGATTCTGAATCCTCTCCCGACCCTGTTTGTCCTGATCTGGTCGGGATACGGCCTGTTGCACTATGGCAGTTTCGATTTTATCGCGTGGGTGGCCGTTTTACTGCTGGGCAGCGGAATGGCCGAAGCCGTAATGCCAATGATGATGCTCAATAACCTGGTCGCGCAAACGCGTTTAAGCATTCAGCGTATTTATCAGGTTCTCGCGATGCCGGAGTTATCGCTGCCGCAGTCTGACCAGCAGCCGCAAGAGGCGAGCATTACCTTTGAGCAGGTGAGCTTTCATTATCCGCAAGCGCGTACTGGCGCCGCGTTGCAGGAGGTGAGCTTTCATGTGCCTGCCGGGCAAATTGTGGCGCTGGTCGGGCCAAGCGGCGCCGGAAAAAGCACCGTGGCGCGCTTGCTGCTGCGTTACGCCGACCCGGACAAAGGCCATATCCGTATTGGCGGCGTGGATCTGCGTGATATGCAGACGGACACCCTGATGAAGCAACTCTCGTTTGTGTTTCAGGACAACTTCCTTTTTGCCGACACGATAGCCAATAACATTCGTCTGGGCGCGCCGGATACGCCGCTGGAGGCGGTTATAGCGGCGGCCAGAGTGGCGCAGGCCCATGATTTTATTAGCGCTCTGCCAGAAGGTTACAACACTCGAGTCGGGGAACGTGGGGTATTTCTCTCCGGCGGCCAGCGGCAGCGCATTACTATCGCCCGGGCGCTTTTGCAGGATCGCCCCATCCTGGTGCTCGATGAGGCGACGGCGTTTGCTGACCCGGAAAACGAAGCGGCGCTTATCAAGGCGCTCGCGGCGGCCATGCGTGGCCGGACGGTCATCATGGTCGCGCATCGTCTCTCAATGGTGACTCAGGCCGATGTGATATTGCTGTTTTCCGACGGACAGCTCAGGGAAATGGGGAACCATACGCAACTGTTGGCGCAGGGCGGCCTGTATCAACGGCTCTGGCAACACTATCAGCAGGCGCAGCATTGGGTGCCGGGTGGAACACAGGAAGAGGTGATGGAAAATGAAAGACAATAATCCTGCGGATAACCTGGCCTGGCGCGTCATCTGGCGCCAGCTTATCTCCAGCGTTGGCAGTCAGGCCAGGATGCTGCGACGCAGTATGCTGGCGCTGTTGCTGGCGGCATTCATGCAGGGGATCGCCTTTGCCTGTCTTTATCCGATCATTGATACGCTGTTACGGGGAGACGCGCCGCAACTTCTTAACTGGGCTATGGCCTTCAGCGTCGCCGCAATTGTGACGCTGGTGCTACGCTGGTATGGCCTGGGCTTTGAATACCGTGGTCATCTGGCGCAGGCTACCCATGAGTTGCGCCTGCGACTTGGCGAGCAGTTACGCCGCGTGCCGCTGGAGAAGCTCCAGCGCGGCAGGGCGGGTGAAATGAACGCCTTGCTGCTGGGCAGCGTGGATGAAAACCTCAATTATGTTATTGCGATAGCCAATATTTTGCTGCTCACCATTGTCACGCCGCTGACGGCGTCGCTGGCGACATTGTGGATAGACTGGCGGCTGGGGCTGGTGATGTTGCTGATCTTCCCTCTGCTGGTGCCGTTTTATTACTGGCGCCGCCCGGCGATGCGGCGACAAATGCAGACGCTGGGGGAAGCGCACCAGCGTCTGAGCGGCGATATCGTTGAATTTGCTCAGGGGATGATGGTATTGCGCACCTGCGGCAGCGATGCCGATAAAAGCCGGGCGCTGCTGGCGCATTTCAATGCGCTGGAAAACTTACAGACCCGCACTCACCGTCAGGGCGCTGGCGCGACGATGCTGATCGCCAGCGTCGTGGAGTTGGGCCTACAGGTGGTGGTGTTATCCGGGATCGTCTGGGTAGTGACGGGCACTCTGAACCTCGCCTTTTTGATTGCCGCCGTCGCGATGATTATGCGCTTCGCAGAACCGATGGCGATGTTTATCAGCTACACCTCGGTTGTGGAACTGATCGCCAGCGCCCTGCAACGGATTGAGCAGTTTATGGCGATAGCACCGCTTCCCGTCGCAGAGCAAAGCGAGATGCCGGAACGTTACGATATCCGCTTTGACAACGTCAGCTATCGCTACGAAGAAGGCGACGGCCACGCGCTTAATCATGTTTCTTTGACGTTCCCGGCAGCCAGTATGAGCGCGCTGGTGGGTGCCTCCGGCGCAGGCAAAACTACCGTCACCAAACTGTTAATGCGCTATGCCGATCCGCAGCAAGGGCAGATTTCTATTGGCGGCGTCGATATTCGCCGCCTGACGCCGGAACAGCTCAATAGCCTAATTTCTGTTGTTTTCCAGGATGTCTGGCTGTTTGATGACACGCTGCTGGCGAATATCCGTATCGCGCGCCCACAGGCGACGCGGCAGGAGGTAGAAGAGGCCGCCCGCGCGGCGCAGTGCCTTGAGTTTATTTCCCGTCTTCCGCAAGGCTGGCTGACGCCAATGGGAGAGATGGGCGGCCAGCTATCGGGCGGCGAGCGCCAGCGGATTTCCATTGCCAGAGCGTTATTGAAAAACGCGCCGGTCGTCATTCTCGATGAACCGACTGCCGCGCTGGATATTGAAAGCGAGCTGGCGGTGCAAAAAGCGATCGATAACCTGGTTCACAACCGGACGGTGATTATCATCGCTCACCGTTTATCCACCATCGCCGGGGCCGGAAACATTCTGGTGATGGAAGAGGGACAGGTGGTTGAGCAGGGTACTCATGCGCAATTGCTCTCACATCATGGACGTTATCAGGCGCTGTGGCAGGCGCAAATGGCCGCGCGCGTGTGGCGCGACGACGGGGGGGCCGCGTCTGGAGAGTGGGTGCATGAGTGATGTTCAGTCGAATGTGAAACCTCTGACGTTGACGACCGGGCGGGTGATTTTTGCTATTGCCGGCGTCTATGTGACGCAGAGTCTGGTATCGGCGCTGTCTATGCAGTCCTTACCCGCGCTGGTGCGCGCTGCTGGCGGTTCGCTGGCGCTTGCCGGTGCGACAACCCTGTTTATGCTGCCCTGGGCGCTGAAGTTTATTTGGGCGCCGTGGATCGAGCGCTGGCGGCTTCCGCCCGGTAGCCAGGAACGCCGTTCCCGCATGTTAATCCTGCGTGGTCAGGTCGCGCTAGCGGCGATCCTGACTATTGCCGCAGCGATTGGCTGGTTTGGGCGAGAAGGGGGATTCCCCGATACGCAAATCGTCGCGTTATTTGTTCTGTTTATGGTGGCAGGCACGGTCGCCTCCACCATTGATATCGCCAGCGACGGCTTTTGTGTCGATCAACTGACCCGCACGGGTTACGGCTGGGGAAACAGCGTGCAGGTCGGCGGCAGCTATCTGGGAATGATGTGCGGCGGCGGGGTGTTCCTGATGCTGTCGGCGGCATCCGGCTGGCCTGTCGCCATGCTGATGATGGCGGTGCTGATTATGGCGCTGTCACTCCCGCTGTGGCGCATTACGGAGCCGACGCGAACAGCGACTATCCCGCATGTTCCGGCGTTAGGTTATGCGCTAAGGAGGAAGCAGGCGCGCCTGGGCTTACTGCTGGTATTGATGCTGAATTCAGGCATGCGGTTTGTGCTGCCTCTTCTGGCACCGCTGTTGTTGGATCATGGGTTGAGCATGTCCGCATTGGGCGCGCTGTTCAGCGGCGGCAATATTGCAGCGGGCATAGCAGGAACGCTGGCCGGCGGATTGCTGATGAAATACACCTCACCCGGCAGAGCGCTGTTGACGGCTTATGGCGTCCAGGGGATCGCGCTGCTGGCGGTGGTGATGACGCTCATGATGGCGCCGGGTCATCTGCTGCTGCAGATTCTCCAGTGTCTGGTCATTGTCCAGTCCATTTCGCTGGCCTGCGCGCTGGTCTGTCTTTACGCCACGCTGATGTCGCTTTCATCGCCTTTGCAGGCCGGTGTCGACTTCACCCTCTTTCAATGTACTGATGCGGCAATCGCCATTCTGGCAGGCGTTATCGGTGGCGTTGTTGCTCAACATTTTGGCTATGCAGCCTGCTTCCTGTTTGCCGGGGCATTCACGTTGCTGGCGGCGTGGGTTGCTTATATCCGGCTGCATTCGGCAAGAGAACTGATGACAAGCGCAATTGATTGATCCGCGAATAACACAGAGAGGTAAGGGATGAAAATCAGTGAATTTCTACATCTGGCGTTACCAGAGGAACAATGGCTACCGACGATTTCTGGCGTTTTACGCCAGTTCGCAGAAGAAGAGTGTTATGTCTATGAGCGTCAACCCTGTTGGTATTTAGGCAAAGGGTGCCAGGCACGGCTGCACATTAATGCCGACGGAACGCAGGCGACATTTATTGATGATGCCGGGGAGCAAAAATGGGCGGTGGATTCCATTGCCGACTGCGCGCGTCGTTTTATGGCGCATCCTCAGGTGAAAGGACGTCGGGTATATGGACAGGTTGGGTTCAACTTTGCGGCGCATGCGCGGGGGATTGCCTTTAACGCCGGGGAGTGGCCGCTGCTGACGTTAACCGTTCCCCGTGAAGAACTTATTTTTGAAAAGGGAAATGTCACCGTTTATGCGGACTCCGCCGACGGGTGCCGACGTTTGTGCGAGTGGGTAAAAGAGGCCGGTACAACGACGCAGAACGCACCACTGGTGGTGGATACCGCCCTCAATGGTGAGGCATATAAACAACAGGTTGCGCGCGCCGTTGCGGAGATCCGCCGTGGCGAGTATGTCAAAGTGATTGTCTCGCGCGCCATTCCCCTGCCATCGCGGATTGATATGCCCGCCACGCTGTTATACGGGCGGCAGGCAAACACGCCTGTGCGCTCGTTTATGTTCCGTCAGGAAGGACGCGAAGCGCTGGGCTTTAGCCCGGAACTGGTGATGTCAGTGACGGGCAATAAAGTGGTCACTGAACCGCTTGCGGGCACCCGCGATCGCATGGGAAACCCGGAGCATAATAAGGCGAAAGAGGCAGAACTGCTGCACGACAGTAAAGAGGTGCTTGAGCATATCCTTTCTGTCAAAGAAGCTATTGCTGAACTGGAGGCCGTTTGCCAGCCGGGCAGCGTGGTGGTTGAAGATTTAATGTCGGTTCGCCAGCGCGGCAGCGTTCAGCATCTGGGGTCTGGCGTGAGCGGTCAGCTTGCGGAAAACAAGGATGCCTGGGATGCGTTTACCGTGCTGTTTCCGTCGATTACCGCCTCAGGTATCCCTAAAAATGCTGCTCTGAACGCGATTATGCAAATTGAGAAGACGCCGCGAGAGCTTTATTCCGGCGCAATCCTGCTGCTGGACGATACGCGCTTTGATGCGGCGCTAGTTCTGCGTTCCGTATTTCAGGATAGCCAGCGCTGCTGGATACAGGCGGGGGCGGGAATCATCGCGCAATCTACGCCGGAACGCGAACTGACAGAAACCCGGGAGAAATTAGCGAGCATTGCGCCCTATTTAATGGTGTAGGAGTAACTGTTTTCTAACCTCACAACCAGACTGTCCAAAGACAATTGAGTCGCTCTTTGATTCCTCTGTGACTCTATTGTCTTCTTTTGGGATAAAATAGGTGTTTTTCGTCATGAAGTTGATAAAAGTCTATATAGAACCACCTCTTGTGGAGGTGGTGGTAATTTGCCAGAGTGTGGGATTCGTTAGTATACTATGGGATAAACTTATTTTTACCAATTGTATAAGGCGGTGCATAAGATTCTCGGCATGCTTCCAGATAATCCGACCACCACTGCATCATCGTTTTGCGGGCTTCCAGGTGCTCTGCCTTATGAATATAAGCCATGCGCACGGTATTGCGCTCCTGATGACTCATCTGGCGTTCTACTGCGTCCTTTGCCCATAAACCCGATTCCATCAGCGCACTGCATGCCATTGCCCGGAAGCCGTGACCGCAGATATCCTTTTTCGTGTCGTAACCCATCACCCGCAGTGCCTTATTGACCGTGTTTTCACACATTGGCTTATACGGGTTATGGTCGCCGGGGAAGATCAGTTCATTATTACCGGTGATATCCTTAATCTGTTTCAGAATGGCGATGGACTGTTCTGAGAGGGGGACGATATGCGGCATTCGCATTTTTGCCCCGCGGCCGGAATAACGCACGCCAATAATGGGTTCTCGCGTCGCGGGTATCGTCCAGACTCGGTTTGTGAAATCAATCTCTGACCAGCGGGCGAAACGCAGTTCACTGGAGCGAATGAACACATGCAGCATCAGCAGAACGGCATGCCGGGTCAGTTCACGGCCCTGATGATATGCCCCAATACGTTCAAGCAGTTCAGGCAGCCGCTCCAGCGGCAGGGCAGGATAGTGCCGTCTGACAGGAGGTGTGGTCACGCCGCCAAGGTTTGCTGCAGGGTTCGTATCGATTAACTCCTGATGGACCGCATGGCGCATTATGTTACTCAGGTGCTGCCGTGTGCGGGACGCAACCTCCAGCAGATCTTTTTCCTCGATCCCTTTCAGCAGGTCAATGAAATGACGGGGTTTAAGTTCTGATACAGGTAGGTTCCCGATGACCGGAAAGATGTGATTGTTCAGGCTGGCAAGCAGACGGTCGGCGGTGTTCTGCGACCATTTCCTGTTACTTTTATGCCACGCCAGCGCCACGTTTTTAAAAACTTTCTCCGGTGTTCGTGAGCCACGTTCAGCAGCCCGCTGCTGTACCGGGTTGATATTCAGCGCCAGTATTTTACGGATACCTTCACGTTGCTGTCGCGCATCAGACAGGGAGATGGCTGGATAGGCACCCAGCGCAATGCGGGATTCTTTACCGCTAATACGGTATTTGAGATACCAGTGGCGGGAGCCACCCGGCTTGACCCGCAGATACAGACCGTGAGAATCGGAGACTTTAAAGGGTTTATCAGAAGGCTTGAGGGTGCGGATTTTTGCGTCGGTAAGGGATATATGGGGGTCACTCCATTATCGAACTAACCTGACCCCAGATTTGACCACCAATTTTTCCCGATGCGTAGGGTAAAATCAAAATGCACCGAGAAGAGTTTTCACACTAACCTGTTGAATCAACATCAGATAAAGATTCGCAAGGATGCATGAAAACAGAAAATTGGCTCCTCTGACTGGACTCGAACCAGTGACATACGGATTAACAGTCCGCCGTTCTACCGACTGAACTACAGAGGAATCGTGTGAACGGGGCGAATATTACTTAGCGGTACCTTGTCTGTCAACACTAAATTTCATAAGCCATTTCAATTGGTTAATTAACCTTCAAACTTGTTAATTAATGAACATTCGTCGCCGAAAACGAGTCTGTATCATTAGCGTGATGCAGTCTCTGCAAAGGATCTTGTTGATAAAATTGACAGAAACGTTGCCACAATGAAGGGAAACGAGGAGCAAAAAGTTCTGGGGCGCTAAAGAAATATTCAGAAAGTACGGCAAAACATTCAGCAGGATCACTGGCAGCATAAGCATCAATGCTCGCCGCATTCTCACCAACTAATTCGATTTCTTCCTGAATGTTGTTCATTGCAGCATGAAGATCGTGTTCCCAGCCAGCAACCTCACGCAACGAAATAAAGGGAACTCCGCTGGCGCGATCGCCGTTACGGGTGTCCAGCTTATGAGCGACTTCATGAATAATCAGGTTAAAACCAGAAGCATCAAAAGAATCTTGTATATCCAACCAGTTCAAAACGATAGGCCCTTGCTGCCAGCTCTGACCTGACTGAACAATACGTTGGTTATGCACCAGACCGATATCGTCTTCCCATTCATCATCGACCACAAATGGCGCAGGATAAATTAAGATTTCATGAAAACCATCCAGCCATTCCAGTCCTAACTCCAGAACGGGCAGGCAAAATAGAAGTGCTATCCGGCAGCTTCTTAATGAATTCAGCTCAAAGCCCTGTAAAGGAACAAGCCGTTTTTGCTGTAAAAAACGTTCGGCAAGAGCGACCAATTTGCTTTGTTCCTGTTCTGTCAGACACGTTAAAAGGGGGATCGATAGTGCTTCCTGCCAGGGAAGGGCAGTTTGATGTGCTGATTCTTGTACTTTCCAGGGCCACTTAATCATCGTTTTGCTCGCAAACTCGTCACTTGAACAAAATTGCACGGACAGGGACTGTTAAAATGCCAAATTTCCTGGCATCATGGCAACCATCTGAACGGAGAGATGCCGGAGCGGCTGAACGGACCGGTCTCGAAAACCGGAGTGGGGGCAACTCCACCGGGGGTTCAAATCCCCCTCTCTCCGCCAAAATTCAATCACTTACACATCATTAAGTCAGTGACAAAAATCACACTTGGAATTACTTGGAATATTTTCTTGGAATATTTTCAGGTAACGGGACATCAAGTGTTGGTGAAACTTTAACCTTCCTGTCATAGATTAGCACTTGCCCTTCGGTTTTGTGACCAGAGAAAAGTTGCTTATCCCGGCTGCTTCCTTCATAGTCTGAAATTCCTTTCGCCTTCAGATCATGAAAGGTGAAGTCGGTTAAAATACCTGAAATTTTTCCAGCACGATTTCTTGCTTCTACCCACATTTCGTTAAAGCCTTTGTACATATATCGGTTGCCGTATTGATTGCTGATCACATAGGCAGATTTTGGTAACTGTTTTGCTTTTTCGATCGCTGCCTGTAATCGTGGACTCCATGCTTTTATCTGTTTTTTTCCGGTTTTCCCTTGCTGGATGAATATCCCGTCGTTTCCAATCTGTTCCCATTTCAGCGATAACACATCGGAAACCCTCGCTGCACACAGATAGGCAATTTCCATTGCGATAAAAACAGGAAGAGGTGCAACGCTTAATACTGCCTGGTATTCTTTGTCGGTTACATATCGTTCGCGGTTTTTGGCCTTGAATTTACTTACACCTGCACATGGGTTAGCCTTGACGTACCCTCGCTCATACCCCCAACTGTAAACACGGGACATACTGCTTTTTTCATGGTTGGCTTGCGTTTTACTCTGCTCCCCTCTTTTGTCCATGTATCGACGGATGTGTTCTGGTTTTATGGAATCCGCTGGTACCTTACCGAATACGGCAAGCAACTTTTTTTGATGTTGCAGATAATCTTTTTGTGTTCTTGGACTAAGGTCACTGTAATAGGCGCTGGCGAGGAATTTTTCCCACAAGCGACCGAATGTCATTGCACGATCGCGATTATTTACAGTTTCCTCATACTTTTTCCATAAAGCAGCTAAACCATCCTTGATGGCGGTTAGTGTGACAGATTCTCTGGATGTTGGTTTCCATACATAACTATATTTATTTGGGTATACATTTGGAGGTAATTTTTCGTGTTCAGGATTTTTCCTTCGTCTTCCCATCAGATCGCACCAAAATTCGGCTCTACCTCGCGTGGTGGTAAAGTTTTATTGCAGGTAAATAGATCCCGGCTGACAATCGGTTTGCCACTACGATTGGTATAGAACGGAAGCCCGTTTTCCATTAACCATTTTCGCTGGTGGCTTGCATATTTGCAGCCCGTTAATATTAGCAATTCATCTTCGGTTAAAAATAAGCTGCTCATAGCTATATCTCATAACCGCCGCTAACTATATACGGTTAGCGGCAATTAGGGTTGAACATTAAAAATCAGCCTGACTCGGGATCAGTTTTTGCCAGATAGCTGAAACGTATTTTGCCTGGTAACGAGCGTCATCAAGTGCATTATGTCGCTCACCTTCGAATGGAATAGCCGTTCTGGCATCGAAGTCTATGGCTTTCCCCA
>ERZ827524.329-NODE-329-length-64491-cov-4.322320_pt1 | contig 64491 bp, 45 predicted proteins | sample MGYA00519702_ERZ827524 | MGnify/ENA primary metagenome ERZ827524 (study PRJEB31778, sample SAMEA3449341) | human gut metagenome | biome: human gut; feature: human-associated habitat; material: faeces | place: United Kingdom | collected 2010/2012 ...
CTTTTTTATTTCTTTTCTGTCGATTAAAATATCGGCTATGCAGCAAGCCTGAACTATTCCCCTCCTCCCTTGCCGTGCCCCGTAGCATTGCGGGGTGTTTTGCCATGTAAAATATAGGGGAGGGATTGAGAAAGAAGATCATTTGCTTGAAGAATTTAACCCCCTTGCCCTGCGGGCACTCCCCCTATCTCATCTGAGATGAGCAGGGGGAGAGGGCTAAAATGCGCTTCGAAGATTTCAGTATAGAGGAGAGGAATCGAGTAACCCGGTGCTAACTATGAAGTGCCGCGTTTCCGGTTGGGTTGAACTTATCCAACTTTTGGGAATCGGTTCACTTTTAAACTCCTCCCCTGTGTGTTGCCATGAAAAATATAGGGGAGGTGTTACGCAGTGACGGAGGGGTTGAAAACTCCATCACATCAGTCTGTTTATATCGGACATATCTTTTCTCCCCCTATCGTGTACCGTAGCATTACGGAGTACTCTGTGTAACTTCACGTAAAGAAATGGAAATAGATGACAAGCGTTATAAATATATATACAATCCAAGCGATAACGGTGTAGAACAACTCCCAGTTGGCATACGGTTCGTTGTGAGCTCTGCACCAACGTCGATGGGAGATTAGCCCCCACAGCGGTATGGCAAACAAGGCTATCGACAGCCCGATGAGCCACTTGATGCCTACAACGAAACAAAGCCCCGCAAGCCATGTTTCCATGAACGCGATTAGCTCGATGTATTTCAAGCGGATAACCGATTTGCTTTTCTTTTTCATGATGCGGCAACTAAATTATGAACAGTCCAATAAGTAAATATACACCAATAAAGCAGATAAAGAATCCACCACGGCACAAATAAATATTCGTCTTTTTTCTTGCACCGAAAGGGATAATAGACCAATTGGCCGAACAGTGTCGCACAGGCTGTCAGTCCTATCCACGCTACTGCTGTACCCAAATCGCTCATGAGCATCAAGATGAAACAAATAGAGATATTAGTTTCCACTTGTTTTTCGTATTTATTTAATTCGAACATATGTTGCTGATATGAACTCTTGTTAATAGTAATTTTAGTCGATAGCTTATAAATGGCCTTAGTGTCTATTCGGTTAATCCTAAACAGCTCATGCTAAGGATAAATATCCTCCGATATATCTTATAATATATTGAATGATTTCGGCTGTTTGTTTTCATGGTTTTATGATTTATAGATTAACGTTTGCAAGATAAATAAAAAAATAAATTTTGCAATATTTTAACCAGGTTTTCTATCCTGTTTTTGTATTATCATGTCATAAATGAGTGTGTGACTTGTTTTTACTTTGTCGAAAAAAACGATGGAAACACAAGAACAAAAAATGGTGGAACGGCTGTCGATGCGCCGTATGGAGATAGAGATGTTGAGGTGTGAAGTATTGTCCCGGTACTACGAACGGTTGCTCGGTTTAGATGTGATAAACGATCGTGACGAAGTGAAGAGTATCATGACTTGTATCAACACGCTCGAACGCTATGCCCGCAAATATGAAAAGAAGTTCGAGGAGTTGTTTGCGAATCAAAAAGAGGCTATGCCCGAAGTTGCTGTGTCGGAGTCGGACTCTCCGAAAGAGGCGAATCGGGTGGCGGACATCGATATGGACAGGGAGGAATGCGAATTGCCGGATATAGAAGACCGTGAGCAGTCGCAAGTCCCGCTTGTCGCACCTGCTTCTCTTTTGCGAAACAATCAGGAGCGTTCAGACCTTTCGACGATAAATCATGTTTCGCATCGGGCGGTCGATCTCATTGTCAAGCTGAAAAAACAATCTTCTAAAAAAGTTCGTCGAAAGAGATAGCCACCAAAGACGTCGATAGGCATATAGAATGCCGTTTGAAAAACAAGAGACTCTCGGCGGCGATTAAACGAGCTTTTTTCTTCTTTTCACTTCGGCTTTTAATTTGTTCAGCCATTTGTCGTAGGTCGATTCCTTCAAGAGCATGGTATGAGAAGTTTGCTTTTGATTGACTTCGTTTTTGCGGGTAACGGTCAGTTCGTTCCGGTAAAGAGAGAGCTTTACCTCCGTACGTTTGTCGGAAAGCGGTAGAATGAGGAATACGGCTTCGGTCGATTCCCTTTCGGTAGCTGTACCGAAGGTTTTTAAATTCCTTTCTACATCGTCCCGCTCGGTGTGTCGTGTGCCTCGTATGATTCCACTCTCTTTGTCGGCTTGCACGATAGTGAACTGCTCGGCTTGTAGAAGCGATAAGGTCGAATAAAATACCATGTCGTGGTTTTCGTCGAAATATTCCGATGTAATTCGGGTAACATCGTCGGAAGATAGTTCTTTAAATAAACTGCAAGAGGAGAGAAACAGGAGCGAAACGAGTAAAGACAGTTTGGGTAATCGACTCATAAAATGTTTATTTATAAATATATCCCGGAAGTCATTCCGGGATATATTCGGCAATTTTAGTATTGTTTGATGGCTTTCTCAAAGTTAGCGTTTTTATCCAAAGGAATTAAGCTGAATCCGTAAGAAATTTTTCCGGGAGCTAAATTGATTTGATATTCCTCATGAGGCTGAGCGCCCCAAGAGTGGTCGCCTCCGACTCCCATCATACGGTAATCGATGAACAGGTCGACCAGTTCGGCCGGCTTGGGATCGCAGTTGTGACGTTGTTGGGGATTTTCGGGACGCTGACGACCGTCGTCACGACGTTCTCCACTATCGAACGATTCGAGGGGATAGTTCGAAACATTGAATTCCAACAAGCTGTCGGCGACGATTAGCAAAGCGTTCTTTTTGCCTGTAAGAGCAAACCAGCTTACGTCGGTGCGATGGTTATTTTCTTGCGGACGTACATACGGCTCGTAAAGGTCGGCTATGTTGGCTTCGTATCGCCCGATGAAACAACTGGTACGACGGTCTATATAGTTTTCCCACGGTCCTCGGCCATAGTATTCCAACCGGGTGAATGAGTCGGGTAACTGCATACGCAATCCTACGCGGGGAATCATGGGCGCTTGGAGATCGGATACCTCGAACGTGTTGTCTACCTTGATAACTCCGTTACCGAATATCGTATAGGAGATTTCCCATTCCGACCGGGTTTGCGGGTAAAGGTATCGGCAAACGACACGAACGTTATCGTTCTCTTTTTTATCGATGGAGAACGAACGGGCGACAGGGGGCTGTTGGGTGGCCTCTTTCCATTTGCCTAATAGCTTGGGTGAGTTATAGCCGTAGTCGTTGTCTAACGGAGCTCTCCAAAAAGCGGGGCGGAGTCCGAATCCGTCGAGGATATATTCGGTTCCTTTGTACCGGTACGAGGTGATCAATCCGCTGTTTTTGTCGAATGTAACACTGAAATTCTTGCCGGAGAAAATCGTCTCGTCGTCATTATCGGTTTGTGCGACGACTCCTTGATCGGGTTTTGCAACTGGCTTGATAGCCGGTTTGACCGAGATTTGTTCGCGTGCTACGACATAACCTTGCGGAAGGAAAGGTTCCGCTTTTTTCTGTCTGGCCTCGAATTCGATTTGATAGTCTACGGTTTCTTTATCCATATTCGGCAGCCCGTTCAATGCAACCGTACATTTTTGACGCGGACGCAACGAGACGGCGAATTTCCCGGTTTTCAAGACTTTCCCGTTCCCTTTTACCGCATAGGCGAAATCGTATTTGTCGAGGTCTGTGAAGAAAAATTCGTTTTGAACGTCGATCGTTCCTTTCGTTCGGTCGAAGTTCTTGAATTTGATATTTTGATAAACCTTGCCCATTTCAATGGTCTGCGGTTTTATTTTCCGGTCGGGATATACGATACCATTGATACAGAAATCTCCATCGGAGGGAGTTCCGGTATCTCCGTAATCACCGCCGTAAGCCCAGAATTTTTCGCCTTTTTCATTTGTCTTTTCGAGTCCTTGATCTACCCAGTCCCATATACAGCCGCCTTGAAGAAGATCGTATTTTTCGATGATATCCCAATAATCTTGGAAGTTTCCTAAACTGTTCCCCATAGCGTGGGCATATTCACAGAGGATAAGAGGCCGATGCGATTTGGGGTTAAGAGCATATGCTTCGATTCCTTTCGGGGAAATATACATGGGGCAAACGATATCCGTATTCCATTCATGTTCGGCACGTTCGTATTGAACCGGACGGGACGGATCCCGTTGTTTCAGCCACAAATAGGTTTCATAAAAACAGTAACCGTTCCCCGCCTCGTTCCCCAGAGACCATGTGATGATAGACGGGTGGTTTTTATCCCGTTCTACCATGTCTTTAAGACGGTCTAAATGAGCCGGTAAATAGAGAGGATTGTTACCGAGACTTCCTCCGGCTTGTAAGCTATACCCCATGCCATGGCTCTCGATGTTGGCTTCGTCGATGACATAGAATCCGTATTCGTCGCATAGTTCATAAAATCTTTTTTGTTGAGGATAGTGACAAGTGCGAACCGTATTTACATTGTATTTTTTCCAAAGCTCGAAATCTTTGAGCATGGTTTCTTCGGTTATGTAATGACCGGTAAGCGGGTCGTGCTCGTGTACGTTAACCCCCTTTACAAGGATAGGTTGCCCGTTGACTAACAGTTGTTTGTTCTTGATTTCGACGGTGCGGAACCCTATACGGGAAGGAATGCATTCTTCGATTTTCCCTGTTTCATCGGCAGTCGAAATAAGTAGCGTGTATAGATTCGGAGTCTCGGCGGTCCATGCTTTTACGTCGTTTATCGTTTCTGCAAAAGAGACGGATTGTGAACTGTTCTTGTCGAGTTTTATCGCTTTTTCCCCGTGGGCTACGGTTTGTTTGGCGTGGTCGATGAGTCGATACGAAACGGAAATGGAACGCGCCTTAACCTCGTCGTTTTGTACTTTTACATTGAGTTTGAATACCCCGTTCTTGAACGATGAGTCGAGAGGTGTTTGTACTTCGAAATCAGCGATTCGGGTTTGCGGCTGGGCATAGAGATATACGTCTCTTTCAAATCCGGTCAGCCTCCAAAAGTCCTGTCCCTCGAAATAATTGGCATCGGAGAATCTGTGCATTTGTACGGCTAAGGTATTTTCCCCGGGTTTTACGACAGGAGTTATATCGAATTGTACCGGAACTTTCCCTGCTTTCGACATACCTATGAATTCACCGTTCAGATAGAAGTAAGCAGCACCTTTTACCGCATCGGCGCTTAGAAAGATTCTTTTTCCTTTCCAGTTTGCGGGGAGGGCGAAATCCCGGCGGTATGTACCGGTCGGGTTCCACGCTTCGGGAACCATAGGAGGATTGGGCTCTTGGAGATATTTGTCGAATCCCGGAGATACGAATTCATACCCTACATTTACATAGATAGGGTCGCCGAATCCTTGCAGCTCCCAGTTTCCGGGAACTTTTATCTCTTTCCAATCGGCGGTGTTGAAATCGGGCTCCATGAAATTCATGGGTCTTTCTTTGAATTTTTCGGTATAATGGAATTTCCATGTCCCGTTCAAAGGTAGGTAGAAACTTCCGTTCGCCTTGTCCTTGTTCAAAGCCGATGTCTCGTCGATGTAAGAGGTGAAACTGGCATGAGGCGGCAGCTTGTTGATACTGAGTAATTGCGGGTTGGTAATTTCGGCAAATCGATTTTCTTGCTGTTGTCCGAAGATAGGTGCGGATAACAGGCAAGCGGCCGATAGAAATAGCACAATGTTCTTCATGTCGTTTATCGTTTTTATTTGTGAATAGTGTGTTATTTATTATAGACGGTCATTCGCCTCGATATGAGGACGGAGATTGTCCGGTATTTTGTTTAAAAAATTTGCCGAAGAAAGATTGATTGGCAAAGTTCAGTTCTTCCGAAATTTCTTGGATACTTAGCGTCGTGGTTTTTAGGAGTTGCTTGGCGGCCATAATAACGACGTCGGAAATGATCTCGTGAGCGGTCTTGTGACTTAATTGCTTGATGACCGAGGATAAATGCTTGGGCGATATACAGAGTTTATCGGCATAAAAATCGACGCTGCGATTTTCTTTATAATGCTGGGTAAGCAAGGAGAGAAACCTCCATAGAATATCTTCTTTACGGGATATTTTCAATTTCTTGCGTTCTACCCGTATGGCAAACATTTGGTTTAACTCCAAGATGAAAGCAGAAATAAGAGAACGTATGATCGCATAGTTTACGTGGGCCTCGTATCTGTTTTGTATCAGACGAAAATAGCCTTCGACCACTATCGACTCATTCGCTGAAAGGGACGTATGCGGGTGTCTGGCGATATAGGTACTTAACGAGAAAATGGTTTCCAAGTCCAAAAAAGCATTTCTTTCTTTGGGCGAATGTTCTCTCATCGAGAGATAACGTGCCTGAAAGTCGCTGCTCGTTTTTATCGGTTTCCAAATCGTGTTGGGGTAGAGGAACGCGATACTACCGGGTTCGAGTACATATTCTGTAAAGTTCAGTTGCACGGTTTTACAACCTCGGGTACATAATACGATCGTAAGTTTGTCGGAAGATGTGAGTAATGTATTATCCTCGGAAGAGGAAGCGGGCCTTTCAAAAGAAAGTAGAAAATGTTCCTGCGTTTGCGGATTTAGATTCGTATCCGTAGATTTTGGAGGCATTTGCATATGGTATCCTTCATAAAGTCAATACGGACAAAGATAAAAATTTTATCTGAATCGGACAACCCGATATGGGCGATTCGCTCAAATTAATATTAAGAGTTTGAGAAATATAAAAGAAAGAGTTTTCTGAATTTCAGAAAACTCTTTTATGGTTTAATATAGTTTAACGCGTTCGGCGAACGGAGCGTACGGGGGCAGCAGATGATTTTTTTTGTTTCGGTTGTTTTTGCTTTTTTACTTTCGCCTCTTTCTGTTTTTTTGCCCGTGAAGACCGAGCGGTGCGGCTTTTCTCTTTCTTTTGTTTGTCATTGTCGAGCGTTTCTCCGTTTTCTTTTGCTTCTTTGGCCGCTTGCTCTTCTTTGGCTTTCGCTATTTCTTCGGGGGAGGGAACCCATAGATTTTCATTAAAGTTTTTCAGTTGTTTTTCTATGCTGTCTTGTGCTTGTTTCCGAATGGAGTCATTGGGATACATTTGCATGAGCGACTGGTTCCGCAGGTTTTGGGTTTTGTAGATTTCCCCTTCGTACATTCGCATTTGGAAGTAATCGTCGTAGTTGTATTGCTGTACGTTGTTTTCGTTGCTCGCCAAGATGTATTGGCGTGCGATGTAGGGGCGTATGTCGTTGTATTTAACCCAGAACATGGGGTATTTGACTGCTTCGCCTCCGAAGTCGCCCGTACGGTGAAGTACCGGGCAGATGGCCTCGATGGACGGTTTTACCTGCGAGGTGCGGCGGTCGAATATCCATTTTTCCAAGATATAATAGGAGAGTACCTCGTTGGAGGGTATATCGCTTTCCTCTACCGTGAAGCGGGGATTCTTCTCGGAGTATCCTTTTGCCGGGGCATACAGGATATGGAAGCGGTCGAACATTTCTTTTACTTTGATGCGATATTCGTCGGTGAATATTTCTCGTCCGTCGAGGTATTCGTATGCCGGTATCTGGTTGTTCGCCAAAAGTTTCATGACAATTCTGAAAAGATTCTCCTGATTTTCGGTGGACTCTTCGGGATAATAAAGCGGCATGTTTTTTTCTTTGTTCAAGTCGATTTGCCGATAGATTACCCTCATCCACGGAATGTCGGCATCCGATGCATCCTGAGTGTCATAAAGCGATTGAGCCCGGACGCTGAGTTGGTTGTTTGTCTTTTTCGAGTCGTCGGTATCGCTTTTTTTGATTACTTGTGCATGACTCCCTATTGCCGACCATAGCAGGCAGAGGGTCAAACAGCTTTTTATCAGGGTATTCATATTTACTGAATTATATTTCATATTGGCCTTAGTTTACAATTACTTCGATAGGTGACAGATCTCGTTCTATACCATCGGGGCCGACGGCGCGGACTCTCGATATATAGAACCGTTTTCCTCTCGATAGTCTGCGGAACGAATCTTTCTGTCGTTGAGAGAAATTGGCTCCGTCGGAAACCTCGGGAATCGCATTTCCCATAGAGTCGAAAAAGACCGTTTCGAATCGCAGTACCCGATAGGTGACGTTCAACAGGTCGTCGTCGATTGCGGCTTGAATACCGGGCGCAGAAAGCAGTCGTGTTTTGGGGAAAGGTTTCCCTCCTTTGTATTTTTGTTCGTAACCGTTTGCATCTTTATAGGCGATGAATGGCATAGGGTCGGGGAGTTGCCGTACCCGGAACTGAGTGTTGGCGACTGTTTGCGCCCGCCCGTCCATTGTGGCGGTTACGGTTATTACCGCGTCTTGTCCTACTTTCGCCGGTTTGGCTATCCAGTTGTCACCTTGACGGGTGAGAGTGCCGTTCGTCATCGTAGCTTGAATGGCGTGATTGGGGATGCCGGGAACCGATATGCTGATAGGGTTACCGATACCTGCATATAGAACGTTCATCAAGGTTGCCGATATGGTCGCACTCGGCTCTACTACGGTGTAGGACGAAGAGAATTCGTGACGGGTCATGGAGCCGTCGCCGCGCGGAACTTCGAGATATCCTTGAAAATCGAATATGCCGGTGCTTCCACAGACAAATTCATATAAACCGTTGTTCTCGGGAGGGAGTTGTTTCCCGTTGATGTATATGGCCGGTCGCTGAGTCGTATCGATGGCTGCCAGAACGATGTTGGCACTATATTTCCCGCCTCTCATAATGTTTTTCGAATTGGGAATAACGAACGCGTTCAACTGGTTGACACGTACGTCTCCTTCGTCGATGTTATTGATGAGGGTGTGTAGCGCTTCGCTTTCGGCATACCGCACGTCGCTCTGTATTTTCGTCAGAATGGTTACGGCGGCGATTACCGGCATATTTTCGAACAGCGTCGTTTCCCACATGGAGGGGGCTTGGGTTCTGTTGCCCGAGTGAATGGTGGTCGAAAGGTAGTTTTCGATTGCTGCTCTTTTGATGGAGTCGGTCATGAGACTGCCGATGAGATTGCGGTAGTCGTCTATTTCCTTTCTCAATTTCATTCCTTGCTTCTGGGCGGGGGACAACATGATGTATGACGCTGCTTCGAGGTCGTCCTGATGTTCGATATTATTTACATCGCCGTCTTTACCGTCGGCTTTCTTGACGATTACGTTTTTCAGGGAATCGATGTAGTCGTATAAGAGGGCGGTCTGTTTTTTTACTTCCAGCGATTTTTTGTACCACGGTCCTCCTTTTTCGGGATTCTGACTGTTGAAGTCGGCCAGTTTTTGGTAGAGGGCATCGTTTTGCAGCGAAGCATTCGAAGTAGACCTTTCCAATCCGTCTTCAACTTGCTTGAATCCGTTGAGCACATCGGACGACACGTTGAGGGCCAGCATGGCAGTGAGGACGATATACATGAGGTTTATCATCTTCTGCCGGGGTGTAAGTCTGTTGTTATTCGATGCCATGTGTTATTTTTGTTCGGTGTCGTCTTTCGGTTTTTCGGGCATTTCCACGGGAGCTCCTCCCATGGGTCTGTACATGTTGATGGTCATTGCCGTGATCATCTTTTCGTAAACCGAATTGAGTTGCTGTATATACTGTGTCATTTTTTCGGTTGCTTCGCAATAACGGGAGCTATCGGAAGCAGAGCGTTCGTACATGTCGCGAATGTTTTTCAGCCCGTTGTTTACACGATCTATATTATCGAGTTGCGAACTGATGCTCTTCAACTGTATCTCATAGATGGTGTTCAGCCCACTGATGTTACGGTTGAGCGTTTCCATACCCGAAACATATCCTTGCGAGGTGTCGGATATTCCTTCGGAGTTTTCCGTGATGTTGCGGTAGGATTGCAAGAGGGTGTTCGATACGGCGGTGAGGCTTTCGGTCGCACTTCTTAATTGTTCCATTTGTTCAGCTATACCGGAGAGTTGGGTGAGGTATTGTTGGGTTGCATCTGTCAGTTCTGCCATACGCGAAAGTTGATCGGCGGCAGCCGACATTTTTTGAATACTATCGGTGAGGCTTTGCGTGTCGGCGTCGCTTAAATTGAGGCCTTCGGGTATTCCCACAGCTCTTTTGGCATCGGACGGGGTGATATCGGAATAGTTCCCTCCGTTACTACCTCCGCCTTTGCCGTTTCCACCGATAATGACGGTTCCTTTCCCTCCTGAAAATTCGGGCCGGTCTTCGGGGTTTTTACTATTTAGTACGGGAAAAACTTCTTCCCAATGATATGTTTTCGGGGGAGTGTCGAAAGCGGATAGAATGAACATGAGCACTTCTGTTCCCATACCGATAGAAAGCAAGAGACTGCCTCCGGGGAGGTGCAGGATTTTGAACAGAGCACCCCAGATTACAATCGCAGCACCTATACTGTATGCGAAATTGAAAAATCGTTGTCCTTTATCGCTGGATAAGAACTTTTCAATACTGTTTTTATATCTTTTGTATTTTCCCATGATCCTTGATGATTGGTTTTATCGGGTTTTGATATTATCTTTTTGCTTTTGCGAATCCGATTTGAGAGCGAACGCAACGGAATCCGATATAGGATCGTTGTTCGTTTTGGTATTCCCACATGCGGATATCGGAACGAATGAAGTTGGAAACATCTTTCCACGAACCGCCCCGGACTACTTTGCGTTTCATGCGGTAGGGGTCTTCTTTGGCCGCATTATATTTGTATTCGGGGTTAAGGTCGCTGGTGTTTTGCGATACGGCTTCGGTATAGGCTGTCGAAGTCCATTCCGATACGTTACCGGCCATGTCGTATAATCCGAACTCGTTCGGGGAATAGGAGCCTACCGGCGAAGTGATGAGGTTTCCGTCTTTCACGTAATTCCCGTCATCGGGCTTGAAGTTGGCATAGAAACACCCTTTTTCGGCCATAGGCAGGTTACCCGTCCACGGGAATTTATTTTCGTTTTTCCCGGCTCTTGCCGCATATTCCCATTCGGCTTCGGTGGGAAGTCTGTACGGTTCGATAACAACGGCGTTACGTCCTACCGAACCTTTCAAGAGCGCGGTACGCCAAGCGCAGAATGCATTCGCTTGTTCCCACGAAACTCCTACGACCGGATAGTCGTTATAGCCGGCATGGGAGAAATAGAGTCTCACGTATGGCTCGTTGTAGGCATTCTCGAAGTCGTTTACCCACACAGTGGTATCGGGGTAGATATTGACGATGTAGGTATTGAGGAAGTCAAACTCGCTGCCTAATGGCCGTGTGATGGTCTCGCGAATGATACGCCCGTCTTCGTCGATATATGCGGTATCTTTGGATATCATTACGATTTCATCGTAGTCGGGGGTATGGTCGGTGTTGAGGTCACGGCGTGCCGGGTCGAGACGATTCTTCCGTTTGGATGCCTCGGTGTGGTCGAAGATTTCGTAGCGGTAGTTCATTTGGGAGGCATCGAGTTGGCGCTCTCCCGTAATGGGGTTGATTCTGTACACGCTTTCGATGGCTCGCGCTTCGTCTTCATTGGGATTTCTCCACGGAATGGCTTTATCCCAATTCAACCGAGGCTTGATGGGGTTTCCCTCCCGGTCTTCTTCGATTTTGAACACTTCGTTGCCTCCATAGGCGGGATCGGCGAGGCGTTCCCGAATGATAGAGTCGCGTACCCAGAATACAAATTGTTTGTATTTTGAGTTGGTGATTTCCGTTTCGTCCATCCAGAAGGCATCGATAGAGACTGCCCTCGGTTCTTGTTGTGTTCCCCAAATACTGTCCTTCTCGGCCGGTCCCATTTTATAGGATCCACGAGAAATGAGAACCATACCGTAGGGTGTAGGCTCATTCCATGCCGTACCTCCGACACCTGTAACTTCACCGCTATGGCGCGACGAAGGTGCGCATGCTGCGACGAGAATGGCAAGGGTGATATACACGATTATCTTTTTCATAGGCTACATTATGCGTATGCTTTTGTGTTTATTTTTATTTTTATCGGACAGGTCGAGTTTCAAACTGTATCCGAGAAATACTTCGTGGCTTCCGCTACTGGCTTTTACAATGGCCGATACCGGGTAGTCGTAGGCATATCCCGCTATAAAGTTTTTATATTCCGCACCTATCATAAATATACATGCGTCTTTCCAGCGATATGAAAGGCCTCCCCAGAACAGTTTGTTGTATTTTACACGGCAGGATAACTCGTACTGCGTGATGTTGAGGTTGCTTTTCACCATCATGGAGGGCTGCACTTCATATAACGTGTTTTTAATGGGAATATTGCTCCCGGCGATAAAATAATAGGATCTGCCGATGTATGTTTCGTATTTGTCTTCAAAGGTAATCGATGGCTCGTTGAGGTGTGAGACCGAAATTCCCGCGTAGAACCACGGGTGGGTGTACCATGCCCCGAAAGACATATCGAACGACATGCCTTGCAACTCGGTAGTGGGGATTCCGTCGTCGGTGGCTTGATGGTAATCGCTCGTGGGTATGCTGACTTGTGTGCCGTCGAAACGTTCGTCGAGCATTCCCAGTTGTATGCCGAGGCTGAGTACTCCTTTCCATAATTTGATTTTGAAGGCATATTGCGCTCCTAAAATCAGATGGGAGTATAGCCCTTCGGTTTCGGAAGTGACGACCAGTCCTACTCCGTGGTTCTGTTTCAAGAATTTGAAAGGCATGTCGCCTGTCACGAAATAGGTCTGAGGGGCTCCCGGCATACCTATCCATTGTTGCCGGGTGGAGGTGAGTATGTTGAGTTTGTCGGAACTTCCCGCAGCTGCCGGATTGTAATAGCCGGGCAGAGCCCAGTATTGGCTAAACTGCGTATCGATCTGAGCCTTTGCTGTGGCAAAGACCAAACAACACAGGGTTAGAATAACGATTCTTACAATCTGCATACTCTCTTTTCCAGACTTTTCGGGGGGTACACACCGAAGTCCGGATATTTATAATAACTGAAAATAGCCTTTAAAATTGTTTGACACAACTGTTTTCGGATGCGAAATTACGAAAAGAGAAAATATATGAGTGCTTTTTCGCTCCGAAAAATGCGAGACCCGTCCCGCAGAGCTTATCTTGTTCACAAAAAGATAAGCTCGATCGAGTTTTTTGCTTTCGACTTTCATTATCTTTGGATAAGATAGGCTGCGGTTCGGTATTGTCAAATTGAAAACTACGTTTTCATTTGCCACTACACTCACCTTTCGCTATCTTTGTACATGTGAAGATAGGATTGCAGTTCGGTATAGTCAAATCGGAAACGGGATTTCCGTTTGCCTCTGCACTCACCTTTCGCTATCTTTGTGAGTACGAAGATAGGCTGCGGTTCGGCATAGTCAAATCGGAAACGTGGTTTCCGTTTGCCTCTGCACTTACCTTTCACTATCTTTGTGGAGCAGAAGGTTATCGACTTTCACTTAGCTGATGGAGGAGAATTTGAAGAGAAAGACGACGAAAGCTCTCGTGTGGAGCACGGCCGACAAGTTGGGACAGCAGTTGTTCTATCTTGTCGCCGGTATTATTCTCGCTCGTCAACTTTCTCCTGAGGATTATGGCAAGGTGGGGGTTCTCACGATATTTATCGCCTTGTCGGGGATATTGATCGACAGCGGTTTTTCTTCGGCTTTGATTCGGAAAAAGGAGGCTACTCAGGCCGATTACAGCACGGTGTTTTATGTGAATGTGGCAATCAGTTGCGTGCTGTATGGTTTGTTGTATGCAGCAGCTCCTTATATTGCAGTGTTTTTTAAAGTCCCTGATTTGATATATATCTGCCGGATTTTGTTTCTCGTGATTCCGTTGAATGCACTTTCCCTTATACAGCAGACTTTGTTGTTGAAGCATTTCAAGCTCTCTGTAAGCGCTCGTGTCAATTTGTGGTCGTTGGGTATCGCTTCGGTCGTTGCCATTGCGATGGCTTACGGCGGTATGGGAGTCTGGTCGTTGGTGGCTCAGACACTCGGACTCTCGTTTTTCAGGGCTGTTTTTTTCTGGGTGTTTAACGACTGGCGTCCCCGATGGATATTTCGCATGGCTTCGTTGCGGGAGTTTTTCGGATATAGTTCCAACTTGGTCGTTTCGGGTATTATCAACAATGTGTTTAACAAGATATATCCCATTATCATCGGTAAGTTTTATGGCATGACGCAGACCGGCTACTATACTCAGGCCGACAAGTATCAGGATATAGCTTCTTCGCTTATCAGCAATATATTCCGTTCGGTCGCTTTCCCTGTTTTCTCGAAGGTGCAAGACGATTTGCAACGGTTGAAACGGATTTGCCGGAAGAATGTACGGGCCATCGCATTTTTCATTTTTCCTATCATGTTGTTGATGGTCGTCGTTTCGTATCCGCTCATATCGATCATGTTGAAAGAGCAATGGGTTCCGTCTGTGCCATATTTCCGCCTGCTTTGTTTTTCGGGAATATGCTCTCCGTTTATTATTTTGTTTTTCGATTTGTTCAATAGTCTGGGCTATTCCCGGCTGAATTTACAACTGGAAATCGGGAAAAAGATTTATTTGTTTGCGGGTATCGCTTTGTTTTATTCTTCGGGTATTTTGTGGCTGATAGGGTGGTGGATTTCTTATTCGGTGTTGTCTCTGGCGGCTTCGATCTTTTTTGCCCGTCGCTTTCTCGGATATGGTTTCGGGGAGTATGTGAAAGATATTTTTCCGTATTTTATCTTGGCGTTGGCGTCGGCGATACTTTCGTGCGGCGTTTATCTGCTTTTGCCGAGCGATTTGTGGCGGTTGTGTCTTGTCCCGGTCGTTTATGTCGTTTTGTATTTGGGCGGAGCATACATGTTGAAATTGGAGATGTTGCAGGAGATGCTGTCGATGTTGAAGAGTCGTGTGAAGAGAGGAGGTGAAGCGTGAACGAGGTAGCAGTTGCTCGACCGAGGGTCTTGACGGTGATCGTTTCGTATAATTTCGAGCCGTGGATCGAACGATGTCTGAGTAGTATTCGGGATTCGGATTACCCTTCGGACCTTGTGGTAATCGATAATGCTTCGACCGACCGGACGGTGTCGATCATCGCTGAGAGGTATCGATGGATTCGTCTTGTGCGGAGTAGGAAAAATCTCGGATTCGGGCAAGCGAATAACATCGGCATGAGAATGGCGTTGGAGGAGGATTACGATTATGTGTTTCTCGTGAATCAGGATGCGTGGATAGAACCGAATACGGTGGGGACTTTGGTGGGGTTGGCAGAAAAATATCCCGATTACGGAGTGCTTTCGCCGGTGCATCTTGACGGGAAGGGGGAGCACCTCGACGGTTCGTTCGCCAAGTATGTGGGGGGAGCATCGGCGGTTTCATCGAAAAAATCGGATATCGTCGAAGCGGCTTTCGTTAATGCTGCTTTCTGGTTTATCCCGGTGTCGGCGTTGAAAAAGGTGGGCGGTTTTTCGCCGTTGTTTTTTCATTATGGCGAAGATGTGGACTATATTCACCGAATGCGATTCTATGGTTATCGGGTGGGATACACTCCGTTGACTTCGGGGTGTCATGACCGGCAGAATCGACCGATTACCCGCCAGACACAAATGAAATTGGATAGGGTTTATTATTTGTCGGTTGTTTCGGATTTAAATTCGGGAATGGCTAAGTGTCTGTGGGGGGGGGTATTAGCTCCTTTGAAACCGGGCGTGCTCGCTTTATTGCGGGGAAGATTCAAAGAATTTTGTTTTTATACAGGCACAAGTGTCCGGCTTTTGTGTCGATACCCTTCTATTGCAGAAATCAAGCGATTTTGCAAACAGGGAAGACCTGTGTTTTTGGAAAATGTTCATTCAAAAATTAAACCGATATGGAGTTAGCCCCGATTGTTTTATTCGTTTATAATCGTCCTGAACATACGCGCGCTTGTTTGGAATATTTGGAGCGGAACGAGCTGGCGGCGGAAAGCGAATTGTATGTTTTCGCCGACGGCGCGAAACAGGGCAGCGAGGAGGCGGTGGCCGCCGTGCGTCGGGTGATTGCCGAACCGTGGAAATTCAAACGGTTGAATGCCGTGGAGCGACCGGAGAACAAGGGGCTGGCAGCCAATGTGATTGCGGGGGTGACTTCGGTTTTGGAGACGCACGACCGGGTGATCGTCTTGGAAGACGATTTGATCGTTTCTCCTTATTTTCTGCGTTTTATGAACGAGGCTCTGGAAGTTTATAAAGATACGGAGGAAGTTTGCCATGTGACTTGCCACATGCTCGACCATAAAGGAGAGTTGCCCGATACGTTTTTGATACGCTGGTGTAACAGTTGGGGGTGGGGAACTTGGAGTCGTGCATGGCAATATTTCGAGCCGGACGGTAGAAAATCGTTGCGGGAAATCGAACGGCGGGGTTTGTGTTGGGAATTCGATTTGGACGGAGGTTTTCACTTTACCCAGATGTTGCGCGACCAAATCGAGGGTCGGAATAACTCGTGGTTCATACGGTGGTATGCATCGCTGTTTCTGCGTGACAAGCTGATGTTGGGCACGGGCCGTTCGTTGGTCGATAATGCGGGATTCGACGGAAGCGGAACGCATTGCAATACTATGCAGCTTTGCACGCAGACTTTGTCGATGAATCCGATAGCGGTAGTTCCCATTTCACCGGTAAAAGAGAACTTGCTCGCCCGAAAAGTCTATTCCCGAACCTATCGTTATAATTATTCGTACAGGCATAAATTGAAAGTATTCATCGGGAATCTGTGGATTCGTGTATTCAATCGTAAAAAGAGATAGATTATGAGGGATTTGACTCGTTTAGCCAGTCGTATCGTTATGTTTTTCATGCAGTTTTATTATCGACTGGCTCGTCATTCGAGGGTTTCGTACAAGGCTTATATCGACGGTCGTACCCGATTGGCCGGATATAATACCATACAGGACAATGTTTTGTTGGCCGGCGCCCGTATCGGCCGGGGCACTTATATTTGCCGAGGGAGCAATTTCACCGATGCAGAGGTCGGTGCGTTTTGTTCGATCGGTCGGAATGTCCGCATCGTCAACGGACAGCATCCGACCCGCACCTTCGTATCTACTCACCCGGCTTTTTTCTCTCCCAACGGGCAACCGGGGTTTTCGTTTGTCCGGGAAAAACGGTATGAGGACTGTCGGTATCTCGATCGGGAACGACGAGTGAGCGTAGAGGTGGGAGCCGATGTGTGGATTGGGAACAACGTGTCGTTGATGTCGGGGATTCGAATCGGTACGGGGGCGGTGATTGCTACCGGAGCTGTGGTGGTGAGCGATGTGGCTCCTTATGCGATTGTGGGCGGTGTACCTGCCCGGGAAATCAGGAAACGGTTCGACGATGAGCAGATTGCTTATCTGTTGGCTTCGCGATGGTGGGAACGTCCGTTCGACGAACTTCGGAAAGAGGCGGACAGTTTCTCGGATATCGGATTGTTCATGAAAAACGGATTGTAATGGAGCGGCCTCTTTTTTCGATTATTACGATTACGTTTAACGCTGCCGGGACTTTGCCGGCTACGTTGAGAAGCGTGGAACTACAGACGTTTACCGACTATGAGTATTTGATCGTGGACGGTGCGTCGACCGACGGTACGGTTGCGATTGCGCAGCACTCGGCAGCGGTCTCGTCGGTGACGAGCGAACCCGACAAGGGTTTATACGATGCGATGAACAAGGGTTTGCGTAAAGCACGAGGGTGTTATCTCGTTTTTCTGAATGCCGGCGATGCATTTCACGAGCCTGATACATTGCAGAAAATTGCCGATTCCATCGAAAAAAACGACTCCGATATTGTCTATGGAGAGACGGCGTTGGTCGATTCGGAAAGACGTTTTATATCTATGCGAAGGTTACAGGCTCCCGAAAGGTTATCGGTGAAGAGTTTTCGCATGGGGATGCTGGTGTGCCATCAGGCGTTTATCGTTCGCCGGGAGATTGCGCCGGAATATGATTTGCGGTATCGTTTTTCCGCCGACTTCGATTGGTGTATCCGGTGCATGCAAATGGCGAAAACGATAACTCATACACACGAGGTGCTTATCGATTATTTGAACGAGGGGGTCACTACCGCCAACCGAAAGGCTTCGTTGCGGGAGAGATACGAGATTATGTGCCGATATTACGGGACTTTACCGACGTTCTTGCGTCATTTGTGGTTTGCCGTGCGGTTCGCTTTCGCTCGTTTTTCGGGACGGGAGTAGACGGTATGTTTAAAATCTGTAATCTTCTTTGCCTACATTTAACCCCCTCGTCCTGCGGACACTCCCCCTATATTCTCTTACGGCAACACAGGGGGAGAGGGCTAAAATGCATTTCGAACATATTTAAACTTCTCCCCTGCCGTGTCCAGTGGCATTGCGGGGTGTGGCGCAGCCATAGGGGAGGTGGCACGTAGTGGCGGAGGGGTTGAATGAATGGGTCTTTAAACTATCCCAAGAAGTTGTCTTGTGGAGGTTTCATGAGTTTATGCCGTAAAAAGTATAATTCGAGGCATTTCGTTCGGTGGGAAATTTGTATCTTTGCAATATGCGAATATAGATTGCACCTCGGTATAACCAAGTAAATTTGTTTCTACTCTCGGCTTGCACTATCTTTGCACTCTGCAAAAAAATGAGTTGTATTCCAGAGGTTGCGGTAGACCGGTCTCGATTGATTCGGAGCCTCTTTAATTCAAGTGATTCGATAGAAAATAATACGATATATGGAGAAGAATTTCAAACGTACATTGGTAACCACCGCTTTGCCTTATGCCAACGGCCCTGTGCATATAGGTCACTTGGCGGGAGTATATGTCCCGGCAGATATTTATACCCGGTATCTGCGGTTGAAAGGCGAAGATGTGATCATGATCGGCGGTAGCGACGAGCATGGCGTGCCTATCACGATTAAGGCGAAGGTCGAAGGAGTGACCCCGCAGGATATCGTGGACCGTTATCACCATATTATTAAAAAGTCGTTCGAGGAGTTCGGAATCTCTTTCGATATTTACTCTCGCACGACTTCCAAGATTCATAGTGAAATGGCTTCCGATTTCTTTCGGAAGTTGTACGATAAAGGCGAATTTATCGAGAAAACCTCGATGCAATATTACGACGAGGAGGCTAACCAGTTCCTCGCAGACCGGTATATTACCGGGACTTGTCCGCACTGTGGCAACGAACATGCCTATGGCGACCAATGCGAGGCTTGCGGCACATCGTTGAATGCGACCGATTTGATTAATCCCAAATCGGCCATTACGGGAAATCAGCCTGTTTTGCGGGAGACAAAGCACTGGTATCTGCCTCTCGACAAGTGGGAGCCGTTCTTGCGCCAATGGATTTTGGAAGAGCATAAGGAATGGAAACCGAATGTGTATGGACAATGCAAATCGTGGCTCGACATGGGGTTACAACCTCGCGCGGTGAGCCGTGACCTCGATTGGGGGGTTCCCGTACCGGTGGAAGGCGCCGAAGGTAAGGTGTTGTATGTGTGGTTCGATGCTCCTATCGGGTATATCTCGAATACCAAAGAGTTGCTTCCCGACAAATGGGAACTGTATTGGAAAGACAAGGATACGAAAATGGTCCACTTTATCGGCAAGGACAACATCGTATTCCACTGCATTGTTTTCCCTGCGATGCTGAAAGCCGAGGGGAGTTATATTTTGCCGGATAATGTGCCGGCCAACGAGTTCTTGAATTTGGAGGGTGATAAGATTTCCACTTCGAGAAACTGGGCGGTGTGGTTACACGAGTATCTCGAAGAGTTCCCCGGCAAACAGGACGTGCTGCGTTATGTGCTCACGGCCAACGCTCCCGAGACGAAGGACAACGATTTCACTTGGAAAGATTTCCAAGCGCGTAATAATAATGAATTGGTGGCTATTCTCGGCAATTTCGTGAATCGAGCTTTGGTGCTGACTCATAAATATTTCGACGGGAAAGTACCGGCTGCGGGTGAATTGACCGACTATGACCGGGAAACATTGAAGGAGTTTGCCGATGTGAAAGCCGAGGTGGAGAATTACCTCGACCATTACCGTTTTCGCGATGCCTTGAAGGAGGCGATGAATCTGGCTCGTATCGGGAACAAGTATCTTGCCGATACCGAACCGTGGAAGCTGGCGAAAACCGATATGGACAGGGTGGCGACGATATTGAACCTTTCGTTGCAGATTACGGCCAATCTGGCTATCGCTTTCGAACCATTCCTACCTTTCTCTGCCGAGAAGCTGCGGGGAATGTTGCATTTGGGACATTGTGACTGGAATATGCTGGGACGTACCGATATTTTGCCTGCCGGAGCCGAGTTGGGTAAGGCCGAGTTGCTGTTCGAGAAGATAGAAGACAGCGTGATCGAGGCGCAGGTGAACAAGTTGTTGGAGACGAAGAAAGCCAATGAATTGAAGAATCACAAGGCTGCGCCGATACGGGAGAATATCGCTTTCGACGATTTCATGAAATTGGATATTCGGGTGGGTAAAGTGCTGGAATGTCAGAAAGTGCCCAAAGCCGACAAGTTGCTGCAATTCCGTATCGACGATGGTTTGGGCGGACGTACGATCGTATCGGGTATCGCCAAGCATTATGCTCCCGAAGATTTGGTGGGTAAGAATGTGTGCTTCGTGGCTAATCTCGAACCTCGCAAATTGAAGGGTATCGAGTCGCAGGGTATGATTCTTTCGGCCGAGGATGCCGACGGGCGTTTGATTGTCATCTCCCCGGCGACCGATGAAATCGCTCCCGGTTCGGAAGTGAAATAACTTGGAATCTTGATAAAAATTGTGGCCCCGATACCGAACGAAGTATCGGGGCTTTTTTAGTTCGGCTTGAAAAGATTCGTTTCTGCAAACAACAATTATTGAGTGTAGATTTTTAAGCGTGAGGTTTTTAAAGGCTTGTGGTATACTTTGATTCCTCAAAGCCACAGAATCATGAATTTTAGCCCTGTGGAGGATTTATTTTCAATGACTTGACGGTTGTTGTAAATGCAGGATAGGGAACGGTTTGCCAGAAGGATCCAATTCATCTCGTCCTATAACCTCGTAACCCATGTGCAAATAAAATTTGTAAGCCTGTTCGTTATCTTCGTTTACATCTACTTTGTAGATATTGCATTTGTCGATGGCATAATCCACGAATGCTTTGCCGTAACCGTGTCCTTGTTCTTCGGGCAGTACGAACAACATTTCCAGCATGTCGTCGCTTAATCCCATAAATGCGGCAATCCGCCCGTTCTCATTGCGTATTACAAACAGTTTGACAGCCGGGAAATATTGGTTTCTTATTAAAGGTTTGAAGTATTCTATATCTTCTTCTTTTAAAAAATGATGGGAACTGCGTACCGACTTTTCCCATACGATCAACAGTTCGTCTAAAATTTCGTCTGATAAGGATTGTAATTTTTCTATTTCCATTTTTTGGGTAATTGTCGTTTATAAACTATCGAATGTAAAGATACAAAAAGTGCCGATTATCATTTGTGAATCATGGCTTTCATTGTTCCAACTGTCCGGTCTTGCGGAAGTATTTTTGCAGGACGAGAAGCGAAATGAGTTTTTCTCGTTTCTTGTCGAAGAATTGGCTGACGTATTCGTTGGCGTGGCGGGATATTTCGATGGCTTCGTCGGGGTGGGCGGTATAGTAGGCGATACGCTCTTCGAGGTCCGAGAAATCGGGTTTGATTTCGATATAGTGGTAGTTGGGAATAAGTCGTCCCTCCATGAACCAAGTTTCGAATTCGGGTCGGGGCATGACGGCTACGGAGTTGGAGGACATGACCCATTTGAGGTTGCTGGCGACATCGTTCCCTTCGAGGGCGAGGATAAATTTGTACCGCAGATGTTCGGCGATGGTTTTCTTACCGGTACGCCAAGCGGGATTGCCGTTGCGACTGGTGTCGCCCAAGTCGTAGAGGGGATTGCCGAAGTATTTATTAAAAAAGGCAATGCGTTTGGTTTTCCCTTCGTTGACTTTTCCTCGGAAAATGACTTTGTCCATTTTCTTTTCGAACGGTATTTTGTCCTTGACGAAGATGAAATGTCTCACTTTGTTCAAATTCAATAGTATGGCATTTGCCGATTGATTGTGAATGGGCCTGCTCTTAACAATGGAAGGGGTATCGGGCATGAAATTGATATCGCCGAAACAGTAGTTCCATTGCAGGTTTTCGGGGAAGTACCGGAGGTATTCGAATGAATCGAAGTAATAGACTTTCCCTTTCTTTTGCAATTTGAGTTCGTTCAGGTGGGGAGAGCCTTCGGGTAGTTTTACCGGTTCAATGAGCCGATTGTAATAGTTCACCCGGTCGTTTATGTAATTTTTATCGGATCGGGTATCGACTTGTGCGAGAATCTTATTCAGCCTTTTTCGACAAATCGCTTTCAAAGGTAGTAGCCTGAGAAAATAGGATTTCAAATAATAGCTGTATTTGGGATTCTTGCCGTTGCGTATGCTATAAAAAATGTTATCCATTGTATTTCTTATGTGTGTTGGAGACAAAGATAAATATTTTAATATTATTTTATGAAAAAGTCTTTGTATTTCCTTTTCGTATATTCAACCCCCTCGTCCTGCGGACACTCCTCCTATATTCCCTTACGGCAACACCCCGCAATGCTACGGGACACGGCAGGGGGAGAGGGTAATGCCTTAATCCGTTTTCTTTACTGCGGATATTTTTTAACCCCTCCGTCACTTGTGACACCTCCCCTATATTTTGCTATGCAAAACACAGGGGAGGAGGTTAATACCTTACGATGTATCGTGTTTGTCTTTCTCCTCACTATATTTCTTTGTGGAAACACCCCGCAATGCTACGGGACACGGCAGGGAGGAGGGTTAAGCTCAACTCTGTATTCATTACTGTGAATGCGCTGTGAATATCTGTTGTATCTTCTTGAAATCGGTAAAGTTTTCTTTTCAGATTGATTTATTGTGTTTTATTAAATGTTGCTTTTGTGTTGGATTCCGAGAAACTATTTATATTTTTACAGTCTTAATGAGTTTTTGTTAAGATTTATTTGTCAGGACATGTAATTTTTGGAACCACATGAGAATAAAAGATTTTGTCAAATGTAATTTGAATAATTTATTTTATAGAGAATATCGTCTTCGTCGTAAAGTACGCAGACATTTATTGCCATATTACAAGGAGGCGTTTCCTGTCGGGAAAAATACGAATAAAATGATTGTTTTTATGGCCGATGGAAGGAAAAGTCATGGAGGATTGGCCGATAGGCTACGGGGAATCGTTTCGACGTATGAATATTGCTTAAATCATAGAGTCGATTTTCGTATTCATTTTACAAGCCCATTCAATCTAGAAGATTTATTACTTCCTAATGAATATGATTGGAGGATAGGAGCTGGTGAAATTTCGTATAATCCAACATTTTCTACTCCGGTTTATATTGATTCCAACAGCCGTTATCCAGAGGCTGATTGTCGATTTCAACGTAAAATGGCAGAGAAATATTTAGGTCGAGATTTTCGGCAGATTCATATATATACCAATATGTATTATGCCGACGATCGTTTTGGCTTGTTGTTTAATAAGTTGTTTAAGCCTGCCCCTATATTACAGTCTTGGATTGATGAAAATTTACAGATTTTAGGTCAGAATTTTATTGCATTAAGTTTTCGATTTCAAAACCTTCTCGGAGACTCTGTTGATGGTAAGATTGTTTATTCGCCAGAAGAACAACGAGAACTGATAAATAGCTGTATTTGTCAGATAGAACTTTTAAGAAAAACTAATCCCGATTCGAAAAAGATTCTCGTTACTGCCGATAGTGGCAGTTTTTTAAAAGAAGTATCAAAATTGGATTTTGTATATTTGTTACCGGGAAAAGTCGGTCACATGGATAGTACTTCTCAACAAGATATTCGAGTGCATATGAAGACTTTTCTCGATTTTTTCGTTCTTTCTCATGCCAAGAAAATATATTTGTTGATAACCGGTAAAATGTACAAAAGTGGTTTTGCCAAAAGAGCGGCGAAATTAAATAATATTCCATTTGAAGAGGTCGAGTTTTAAATAAATATAATTTTTGTGGGCAAGTAAAATACCTGTTTTTCTTTAACAGGTATTTTTTTTATTGGGCTGTAAAATATTTATAGAAAAATTTGTATTTCTATCCGATGTAATTATATCTTTGTAGTATTAATTAACCAAAATATCATAAACTATGAGAAATTTTATTTACGCAATCGGAGTGTGCTCACTTCTTTTTTCCTGTAATTCTGAACTGGAAACTTTGCCGGAAGAGTTTAATACAGAAGGGCCTGCGCCTCTTGTCACACGTGTGGCGGCTCATCCTAAATATGGTGTGTTGGGGTGGGGATATGATGTTACCGGCAATTATATGAGTCATGGGAAAGGGGTTACCCTGCCTGTTATCGATATAGACCGGTTCGAGGCGGAGAATTTCGACCGCATAGTTCTCGATTCTTCGACATCGCAAGAGACAGAATATTATTATGGCACTACTGCCGAGGAGTATTTGAAACGTGTGGGAGACAATGTGGACACCGGAGTCGATGCGAAAAAGGCTTTATTCAGTTTGACGATAACCGGTAATTATCAAAAAAATACATCGTATTCGTCGGAATATTCTTTTGCCGGATGCGACCATTATTATTCTTTGAAAAGATGTTATATAAAGGCGGCGGTCGAGCGGCTACAAAACTATCTGAGCGATACGTTCCGGGAAGATCTCGCCGAACTGCCTGCCGAAGATATCGTAGATTTTTACGGCACTCATGTGCTGGCCGATATTCGTATGGGCGGACGCGTGAGTTTCTTGTATAAGACGTATGCCGGCAAGGAGAATGTCGAGGCAATTACGAAAGCGGGATTCAAGGTCGATGTTCTCAATTTATTTTCCATTGGGAACGAGTATCAGGTCAATACCAGTTTGGCGGTGAATAATTCCCGACAGCTTGCTACGATCAATGTCACCGGTGGAACAGGTACGATACTGGAAACTTTCGACCCGACGATGGATCGACCACGGTTTGGCTCTGTTGCGGACTGGCAGAGAACGGTCAATGCCGATAATGCCGGGCTTATCGACGTGGAATTGCCCCGATTAATTCCCATTTATGAATTGGCGGCAGACCCGACTGTGAAAGCTGCGCTTAAAGAAGCGGTAGCGAATTATATCGAGTCTAAACGACTCAAACAGCTGTTCCCGTTGTATGAGTATTTTCGTGCTAACAAAATGGATCATTATGCGACTTCGGTATGGCAAGGTTTAGCAAATGGGCTTTGGGAATACCAAGGTGTAATCGGTTATGTATATTTAGGCCCGGAACCGGGAACGATACCATTATATCTGTATTATAATAAAAAGTGTGTAAATCATTATTGTACTCCGGTTTACCAAGGGGAGAAGAAGGGCGACTATGTGCTCGAAGGCATCACGGCATATATTTATGAGAAACAGGAGCCGGGAACCGTTCCTTTGTATATGTATTATAATGGTCCGCGCTGCGATCATTATGTAACGATCGTGTGGCAGGGGAATAAAAAGGGAGATTATGTATATGAAGGAAATGCGGGTTATGTGTATCCGTAGGAGATGAAATGTATTGCGAATTTATATTTTTAGTCGGCATCCCATTCAAAAAGGGATGCCGATGTATCGACCAAAATGTAAAGAATATTTATGAAAAGGTGGAGTTTGCCGGTCGCATTGGCCGTTTGTATTTTCCTGAAATTTATTTTGTTTGATATTATATGGAGTTCGGACACGACTTTTCAGTCGTTCAGCCAGCCGGAGTCTTATCTGATTAAGGGTGCTATCGCCTTGTTGCTCGCTTTCCCCATGGTGTTTTTTCGATCGAGGTGGTATGCCGGTATCGTGTGTTTTTTATTGGATATTTTGTTGGTTGCCAATTTGATGTATTGGCGGACATATTATACGGCGATACCGTGGAACAGTTATTTTCTTGCGGGTAATTTGGCTGATTTCATGGGTAGCGTGTATGCATCGGTCCGATGGTGCGACGGTTTGTTCTTTGCGATGACTTTGGGATTGTTGTTTTATACTTCCCGATACGGGGATTTGCGGTCGAGTCGGTCGGAAACGAGACGTCGGGCCGTATGGTTTGCAGCGGGCTTCTTGATTTGTGTCGTAGCGACGGTGGGATTGACTTTTGCTCGAGGTGGATTCCAACGGTCGTATGAGAAACGAAATACTTGTGCCACACCGACGTTCACGGTGTTCGGGACTTTGTGCTATGAGTTCGTCAAGGAGAGCATGCCTATTACGCCGGAGATTCACAGCGAGATAGAACGGTGGCTCTCGGCCGCATCGAGGTCGTATCCGGTTTCCGGGGTGGAACACAAGCGGCATTGCGTGGTGATTCTCGCCGAGTCGTTCGAGGGGTGGATGCTGGAACGGAATGTAGAGGGAAAGGAGGTGACTCCTTATTTGAATCGCTGGTTGAAAGATTCATGTACGTTGTATGCTCCCCGGGTACAGACGCAAGTTCGCGGCGGACGCTCCATCGATGCACAGTTGTTGGTGAATACGGGGTTGCTACCGATAGCGAACGGTGCATACAGTATTCGTTTCCCGAATCATAGGTATCCTTCGCTGGCGAAGGCTTTGAAACAGGCCTGTGGGGAAAAAGGTCGCATGGTAGGTATGACCTCGGACAAACGAATCGTGTGGAACCAGCAGGGTGTGGCTATGGCTTTCGGATTCGACCGATTGTATGATGAGAAGTCCTTCACGAAAGAAGAGCGAATGGGAGTGAAGAAAAGGGTGGGCGATTATCCGTTTTTGCAACAGTGTGCCGAGAAAATAGCCGAGGAGATAGCCGGAAGCGGTGATAGTTCTCGTTGTTTTTTTCAACTGGTTACTTATTCGGGACATGGACCATTTATTATTCCCGATGAGTACAAACGGATTTCTTTTTCTCCGGGAATGCCCGAGGTGCTGAACAATTACCTGACGGCTGCCAATTACACAGATTATGCAATAGGGAAGTTTATCGAACGATTGCAGGAGGAGGGGTTGTTCGACGAGACGATGATTGTCGTGACAGGCGACCATGAGGGATTGGCTTATTTGCGGCAGTCGTTGTGTGAAACAAAAGAGGGTGGTGGACTTGTCTCACCGTTTGAATATACTCCTTTTATCGTGATTAATTCGCCGGTGGGCATGCGGTACGAGAAAGTTATGGGGCAAGTAGATATTTATTCGACATTATTGGATTTGACCGGACTGGACGATTATGGCTGGAAAGGTATGGGGCAGAGTATTTTAGACCCGTCTCATCTGGGTGTCGCGGCTATTTGGAATTTGACGATTGCCGGGGATACAACCGGTATTTGTCCCGAGGCGATAGAAAGAATGAAGCAGTCGTGGCGAATATCGGACTTGATGATTCGCGGGGATTATTTTAGGAGTGATTTTTGAGAATTGGAACCAGATGTTGTTGTCGTGCCAAATTCTTATATTGTTTCTTCTTTCTAGTTTTTAACCCCTCCGATTTCCCTATATTTCCTTACGGAAACGCCCCGTAATGCTACGGGGCACGGCAGGGGGAGAGGGTGACACCTTAATTCGTTTCCTTTGCTGTGGGTATTTTTAACCCCTCCGTCCTGCGGACACCTCCCCTATATTTGCGTTGCAAAACACAGGGGAGGAGGTTAATACCTTACGATGTATCGTGTTTGTCTTTCCCCCCCCCTATATTTCCCTACGGAAACACCCCGTAATGCTACGGGACGCGGCAAGGGAGGCGGGGAATTTCCTCTTATGTGAATTCAGTCGGGCAGCCCTGTTTTTCTGTTTAATTGAGAAGCCGGATATTAAGGATTACCGGTTATACCGGAGTATTTCTTCTATGATGTCGCGTCGATTGTATAGCCGGGGGATTTTGTGCTGTCCGCCGAGTTTGTTGTGGTCACGTAACCAAGCATCAAATATCCCTGTTTTGGCGGGAATGATTTCAAGGCATTCGAGTGCGATACTTTTAAATCGTTTGGCTTCGTAGTCGGAATTTAAATTTTGGAGGTTCGTGTCGAGCTTCTCTGCAAATATTTCGACCGGAACGGGGAGTTCGCCGAACTCGATGAGCCATTGATGGCGCCCTTTGCTGTGGTCGGTCATGTATACGGGAGCGGCTGTGTAGTTGAGTACGCTGGCTCCTGTCTGTGCGCAGGTGCGGGCGATTGCCTGTTCTGCGTTATCGACCATGAGTTCTTCTCCGAAGGCATTGATATAGTGTTTGGTGCGTCCCGATATGCTTATCTTTAACGGATTCGTGGAGAGTATTTTTACGGTGTCTCCCATGCGATATCTCCATAGGCCTCCGTTAGAGGTGATGACCATCTCGTAGTTGCGCCCGGCTTCTACCTCCCACAGCGGAACGGCGTGTTCGTTGCTTTTTCCCAGCGGGATAAATTCATAAAAGATGCCTAAGTCGATGAGGAGTAGCATCTCGGCAACCGATAGGTCGTTTTGTACGGCGAAGAATCCTTCGGAAGCGTTATAGGTCTCGACGTAGTGCATGTCGGGGTTGGAGATGAGCTCCCGGTATTGTTCGCGATAGGGTGCGAAACTGATTCCTCCGTGGAAAAAAACTTCGAGGTTGGGCCATACTTCCGTGAGGTTCTGCCGACCTGTTTTTTTTAAGATGTGTTTGATGAGGACTAGAAACCACGAGGGTACTCCCGACAGATTGGTGATATCCCGATCGATCGTGCTCTCGGCGATGGCTTCGAGCTTGGTGTCCCATTCGCTCATGAGCGCTATTTTTTTCGACGGGACTCTTATCAGGTTGATGAGCGGATTGATATTTTGAATGAGTATTGCCGATAGGTCTCCGCAATAGGCTTTGCCAAAAGGGTTTTGTGCCCGGCTTCCTCCGAGTATCAGTCCTTTTCCCGAAAAGAAACGGCTTTGAGGATTTTCTCTGAGGTATAGGGCTACACAATCGCTGCCTCCTTGATAATGGCAGTATCTGAGGGATTCGGCACTGACGGGAATGAATTTGCTTTTATCGTTGGTCGTTCCCGATGATTTTGCAAAATGCCGTATCGGTGTGGGCCATAAGATGTTTTGTTCCCCGCTCATCGTTCGTTCGATGTAGGGCTTTAATTCTTCATATCCATTGATGGGAATGTTTTCGGCAAAACTTTTATAGGAGGATATGTCGTTGAATTTGAATTTTGTTCCAAATTCGGTGTTTTTTGCTTTTTGAAGCAGGTCGAGCAGTGTTTTTTGCTGTATGATGTCGCCGTAATCGGCATAACGGTCTATTTGAGAGAGACGTTTTGCAAATATCGAACGTATCAACTTTGTAGGATTCATTTGACGAACGTTTTCAATAAGTGGCAAAAATAGATATTTCTCCCGTGATTCCCATTGTTTTGTCTATGATTTTTATGTTACGATCGTGTTATTCCCATTCTCCCGAGTGGCTAATACCGATTGCTGATAGTTTTTGTCTCTGCGGATTCGGTTGAGCGCTATGCGTGCTGCATTTTGCTGCGATTCTTTTTTGGAGTATCCTATTCCTATCCCACCGGATATACCTCCGAGCAGGGCTTGTGATTGGAATACGGGGTTGTTGTCTTGGTCGACGATGGTCTCGATCAGTGCAAATTCTATATCGACTTTGTGTTTTTGCCCCCATTCGATGAGTCGGGACTTGAAATTGAATTCTTCTTTCGAGATTTTTTCGAGATCGATATATGGGTCGATGATACGGGTCTCGACGAATTTCTTGCAGTATCGGTATCCTTTATCCAAATAAATGGCTCCGATGAGGGCTTCGAAGGCATTGCCGAACATGTAGTTGTTGTGCGAACTGGTGCGCATGGAATAGGTGATGAAATTATCGAGACCTAATTTCACGGCGATTTCGTTGAGTGATTCGCGTTTAACTATTTTTGCCCGCGTGTTGGTGAGAAACCCTTCTTTGCTCGTTTTGAACTTGTGGAACAATATATCGGCGACGATGGCATCGAGAATTGCATCGCCCAAAAATTCGAGTCGTTCGTTGTTAATGCGCCGGCCTTGTTCGCATATCGAGGAAGAACGATGCAAACAGGCTTGTTCATACAGATGTATGTCGGTGGGATAAAAGCCTAACAGCTTATGATAAAGAACATAAGGCTCCTTATGTCGCAGCATAAGGAGCCTTATACGGTTATAAATCGTTCTGAACACGTTTTTACTTCGTGAATTTTTTTACGATTATACTTGCATTGTGGCCACCGAAACCAAAGGTGTTGGACAGCGCTGCATTTACTTCTCGTTTCTGCGCTTTATTGAATGTGAAATTCAATTTGCTGTCGATTTCGGGATCATCGTCTCCCTCGGCATGGTTGATCGTGGGGGGTACGATGCTGTCATCGATAGATTTCACGCAGATGAGGGCCTCCAAAGCACCAGTCGCACCGAGCAGGTGCCCGGTCATCGATTTCGTAGAACTGATGTTGAGGTCGTATGCGTGATCTCCGAAAACTTCCAAAATCGCTTTGGCTTCCGATTTATCACCTACGGGTGTAGATGTACCGTGAACGTTGATGTAATCGATCTCTTCGGGAGCCATGTGAGCATCGTCGAGAGCGTTTTGCATCACCAATTTAGCACCTAAACCTTCGGGGTGAGTAGCCGTCAAGTGGTAGGCATCGGCAGAGAGTCCGCCTCCTACGATTTCGGCATAGATTTTAGCCCCGCGGGCCAATGCGTGTTCCAATTCTTCAAGAATGAGGCAGGCACTTCCTTCGCCCATAACGAATCCGTCGCGCGAAGCGCTGAACGGACGTGACGCTGTTTCTGGCGAATCATTTCTTGTGGAGAGTGCGTGCATGGCATTGAATCCTCCGACACCCGATACGGTGATCGCAGCTTCGGCTCCACCCGATACGATGAAATCGGCTTTGCCCAAACGTATATAGTTATATGCGTCGATGAGGGCGTGGGTAGAAGATGCACATGCCGATACGATACCGAAGTTGGGTCCCCGGAAACCGTATATCATGGATATTTGTCCTGCGGCGATGTCTGCAATCATTTTCGGGATAAAGAACGGGTTGAACCGAGGCCCTTTTTCGGGAGCGACGGCATAATTCCCGACTTCTTGCTCAAAAGTGCTGATTCCGCCGATACCTGCCGAGAAGATAACGCCGGCACGATCTTTATTGACGGTTTCGAGGTCTAATCCCGAATCTGCGATACCTTCTTGGGCCGCTGCGAGAGCAAATTGGGTATAACGATCGAGTTTGCGCACTTCCTTTGCGTTGAAGTATTTCAACGGATCGAAGTCCTTGACCTGACAAGCAAATTGAGTTTTGAATTCAGATGCATCGAAAAGCGTAATAGGCCCTGCTCCGCTTACTCCTTCTAAAAGGGCAGCCCATGTAGAGGGAACATCATTTCCCAACGGAGTGATTGCACCAAGACCTGTTACTACGACTCTTTTAAGCTCCATAAATTATTTCTCTGCGATAGCTTTTTCGATGTGAGCGATAGCTTCACCTACAGTTGTAATTTTTTCTGCTTGATCATCAGCGATTTTGATATCGAATTTGGTTTCAAATTCCATGATCATTTCGACAGTGTCCAAAGAATCTGCACCGAGGTCATTCGTAAAGTTTGCTTCGGGAGTTACTTCTGATTCTTTAACACCTAATTTTTCTACGATAATTTCTTTTACTGTTGATGCTACGTCAGACATAATTTTTAAATTTTAATTAATAAATAAATTAACGTTCTTATTTTTTGCAGTGCAAAGGAATATATTTTTCTCCGAACAAAAAAAATTTTCTCTTATAAATTACTCGTTTTTTGCACATTTATAGATTCTATGTGCAAAAAATACGTGTTTTTATATGTGAGAAGGGTTTAAAAAGGGTCATTTTTTATCGAGCTATTTATTCATTTTTCTTTTCTATACAAGTATAAAATGTGTATATTTATACCAAATGAAATCCTAAATTTTCTAAAATGGGAGACCCGGTCGGGGGAATACCTTTTATATAATAAGCCGGAAACTCTCGCCTTAGGGGGTACAGGCCTCGTTGCATCTCGAATGTTTCGGGAGATTTTCTCAATCTGAGGTCATCGTCGAAAGGGTTGTAGGATTCCCATACGGCTTGTTGCAGAGGATTGGCAGCCCCGGAGAGGTCGATAATTTCCCGTACCGGTGCAGGTGGTACGATGTTTTGGGTGGGGATATCGGTTTTTATCCATTTTCCGACCGACTGTACAATCATGCGTGTCGCCTCCGATTTGCCGTCGGCAGAATATCCAGCGATATGGGGGGTGGCAATGAAGGCTTGTTCCAATAATTCTTTATCTATGTTCGGCTCGTTTTCCCAGCAATCAAGGATAACCGACGATATTTTTTTTTGTTTCAACGCTCGTTTCAATGCTTCGGTATTTATTATTTCTCCTCGCGCCGTATTGATAATGAGGGGTGTTTTTTCAAGGGCATTGAAAAAGTCGGTGTCGGCCAAATGATATGTCGGGTATTTTCCTTCATGTGTCAGAGGAGTGTGAAATGTGACGATGTCGGCTTCCCGACAAATTTTTTCGAGAGGAACAAAATCGGTTTCGCTTTCGGCTTCCTGCCGGGGGGGATCGTTGAGCAGAACCTGCATTCCCAATAATTTACCGTATCGGGCGACTATTTTGCCCACGTGACCTACTCCTACGATACCTATGGTGCAGTCTTGCAGGTTTTTTCTGGTGCTTTTGCTCCAAGCCAGCAGTGATGACAATACGTATTGCCCGACAGAAGATGCATTACAACCGGGTGCGTTTTGCCAAGAGATACCTTTTTCTTTACAGTAGAGCGTATCGATATGGTCGTAGCCTATGGTCGCCGTCGCTATGTATCGGCAGCGACTTCGGTCGAGCAGTTCCCGATTACATTTTGTCCGGGTGCGGATTAGAAGTATATCGGCATCTTGTACCGTTTGTGCATTTATCCGTTCGGGGGATAGGTAATCGATTCGTGCGTAAGGTTCGAGAATCCCTTTCAGGTAGGGTATTTTGTTGTCTGCTACAATATATGGAATCGTGTTCATCGCTATGTTTTTTTGATAAACAAAAATAGTAATTTTTTAGGGTAAAGAAGCGAAAAGCTATTTTTATATGAGGAAAATAGCGGAAGTTCGTAAAACTATTGTTATGTTTGTTGCATGAAATAAAAATAGGCCGTGCCCGGCGGAGGTGAAATCGCTGGTTTCTGTGCGGGAATTGTTTTTGTGATAAAGAAGTCATATTCGTTAAAGCAATAAGTTATGAATTTCGCTGAAACGTGTAATCGTATTTTTTGGAATACAACACAATATTATCATCGGTTCGACCAAGTCGATGCCCCGTTGGAAAATCCTTATTCGGAAGGGAGTATAGAATATTATCTGTGTCTGAAAAATTGGATCGATGTGGTTCAGTGGCATTTGGAGGATATTATTCGCAATCCCGAGATAGATCCCGAAGAGGCCTTAGCTATCAAGCGAAGGATTGATAAGTCGAATCAGGAGCGTACCGATTTGGTGGAAATGATCGATGATTATTTTTTACAAAAATATGCCAACGTCGAGGTAAAAGCGGATGCAACCATCAATACGGAAAGTCCGGCTTGGGCCATAGACCGTCTGTCGATTCTTGCCGTTAAAATCTATCATATGCAACAAGAGGTAGAGCGTAAGGATGCCTCTCCCGAGCATGTCGCCAAATGCCGGGAAAAGCTGAGAATTTTATTGGAGCAACGAGCCGATTTGTCTATGGCGATCTCCCAGTTGCTCGATGAAATAGAGTCCGGCAAGAAATATATGAAGGTTTACAAGCAGATGAAGATGTATAACGATCCGGCATTGAATCCGGTTTTATATAAAAAGTAATACACTTTTTATGTCTTATCGCAAAGTACTGATTATACGTTTGTCGGCATTGGGCGATGTCGCGATGACTATTCCCGTGGTTTATTCCGTATGCCGGGCCTATCCTGAAACCACATTCGTGATGCTTACTCAAAAAGTGGCTTCACAATTGTTCATAAACGCTCCGAGAAATTTACAGGTTGTCGTCGCCGATGTCAAGGGAAGGCACAAGGGCTTTGTCGGGCTTTATCATCTGGCTCGGGAGGTTCGTCGGTTGTCCATCGATGCCGTAGCGGATTTGCATGATGTGTTGCGAACGAAGGTGTTGCGCTTTTTTTTCAAATTATGGGGGATTCGTGTTGCCGTAATCGATAAAGGACGGAAAGAAAAACAGGAATTAACGTCTCGCAGGGCGAAAGTGCTGCGTCCGCTCCGTTCCTCTTTCGAACGGTACGGCGAGGTTTTTGTTTCGCTAGGGGTTAGTTTTGTTCCTAACTTCGTCTCTTTGTATGATGAGGGTGTGGGCGACGAAGGATTGTATTCGGAGTTGACGCCCCCGAAATCTTCCGGAGAGCGTTGGATAGGAGTGGCTCCGTTCGCCAAGCATAAAGGTAAGATTTACCCGCTCGACCGTATGGAAAAGGTCGTTTCGAAGTTATCGGAGGAAAGCCGAGTAAAGATTTTTTTGTTTGGATCGGGCGATCGGGAACGGGAGATTTTGTCCTTATGGCGTGAGCGTTATCCGGGGGTGATTTCTTTGGCGGACAAGCGTTATGGCTTTGCGGTCGAACTGTCTTTGATGAGCCGTCTCGACGTGATGATTTCGATGGATTCGGCCAATATGCATTTGGCATCGTTGGTGGAGGTTCCGGTCGTTTCGGTTTGGGGAGCCACGCACCCGTATTGCGGTTTCTTAGGTTGGCGACAGTCGGATAGCGGCGTGGTTGAGTTGCCACTGGATTGTCGTCCTTGTTCTGTATTCGGCAATAAGCCTTGTTATCGAAAGGATTATGCTTGCTTGGAGATAGCCCCGGAAACTATTGTCGATCGCGTGAAAAGTTTAGAAACTCTAATAAAAGAGAAATAGGTTGAATACATTTTTCTTACATCGTTGAAAAAGCGTATTTTTATCATCATATTATTCAAGACCCGATGACCAGAAAATGAAACTTGTTCTGAATCCATCATATTGCCAGCTGCGAAATTTCGTACAAAAACTGCCGATTTCATTTCCTACGTTGGGTGATTGCATTTATAAAGCCAGAAACGAGCTTCGCAAGTTTTCTTATGAGGGGCAGTGGTATGTGGTGAAGAATTATAAAGTGCCGTTGTTTATCAATAGAATCGCTTATACTTTTTTCCGTCCCAGCAAGGCTTCCCGTGCTTATGAGTATGCGTTGAAATTGAGGTCTATGGGAATAGAAACCCCTGCCCCGGTCGCTTATATCGAACTGAAAAGCGGGGGACTTTTGCAGCATTCTTTTTTTGTGTCGGAAAATTGTTCTTATCCTCGTATGATGCGAGAATTCGAGGAGGGTGGTATTGCCGGACGTGAGGATATTCTGGAAGCGTTCGCCGCTTTTACGGTAGATTTGCATAAAAAAGGGGTCTTACATTTGGACTATTCTGCCGGAAATATCTTGTTCGACAAGCAGGAGGAGGGTATCGTGTTTTCTATTATCGACCTGAACCGTATGCGGTTTATACCGATGACTCCGAAAATGTGCTTAGCCAATTTCAACCGATTTTGTCGGGACGAGTCGGTCGTACGATATGTCGTAGGGGTGTATGCTCGTTTACGAGGGTGGGACGAGGTTACTTCCATAGAGGAGGCTTTGCGAGCGCATAGGGAATTTTGGGTCAAGATAGAGCGAAAAGAGACATTGAAACGCCGACGTGAAAGTTCCCATTCCCTGAAATAAATAGGAATATTTAGAGCTCTGCTCTCGTGCATAGCCTTAAAAAACACCAATCGGCTTCTCGTAATCACAAAATAAATTGTTAAGTTTGTCGTCGAAATACGGTGAACGCAAGAGCCTGTGGAAAATAATCGATTCGACATAAGAGAGCAAAAAATTTCGGATACCGAGCGTGAGTTCGAGAAAGCTCTGCGTCCGTTGGCATTCGACGATTTTAACGGACAGGAGAAAATTATAGAGAACCTACGGGTTTTCGTCATGGCGGCGCGGATGCGCCAAGAGCCGCTCGATCATGTATTGTTGCATGGCCCTCCCGGATTGGGGAAGACCACACTCGCCAATATCGTGGCTAACGAGTTGGGGGTGGGTTTCAAAATAACGTCGGGGCCGGTACTCGACAAGCCCGGTGATTTAGCTGGATTGTTGACGTCGTTGGAGGAAAACGATGTGTTGTTTATCGATGAGATTCATCGTCTGAGTCCGGTAGTGGAGGAATATCTTTACTCGGCGATGGAAGATTTTCGTATCGATATTATGATCGACAAAGGGCCGAGCGCGCGTTCCATACAGATAGAATTGAATCCTTTTACGCTGGTGGGTGCGACTACCCGAAGCGGGTTATTGACGAGTCCATTGCGTGCCCGATTCGGGATAAACTGTCATTTGGAATATTACGATCATGCCGTATTGACTCATATTATAGAGCGGTCGGCCAAGCTGTTGTGCGTGCCTTGTACGCATGAGGCGGCTACCGAGATCGCTATGCGCAGTCGTGGAACGCCTCGTATCGGGAATGCCTTGTTGCGTCGTGTTCGTGATTTTGCCCAAGTGAAAGGGTCGGGGAGTATCGATTTGGAAATAGCAAGGTATTCTTTGGAAGCGTTGAACATCGATAAATACGGGCTCGACGAGATCGACAATAAGATACTTTCGGTCATTATCGATAAATTCAAAGGCGGCCCCGTAGGGTTGACGACTATTGCGACGGCTTTGGGCGAGGATCCCGGAACGTTGGAGGAGGTATATGAACCGTATTTGATTAAGGAGGGATTTATCAAGCGTACGCCCCGGGGGCGCGAGGTGACCGATTTGGCTTATACCCATTTGAATCGGCGACGGATTTCGGAGCAGGGTACATTGTTTTAATCACGTATAAGCAGAGACGTATGGCCGGCATGAAGAGTTTGGCGAAAGATACCGCCATATACGGTTTAAGCAGTATATTGGGGCGGTTCTTGAATTGGTGTTTCGTTTTTCTTTATATCAACGTATTGAAAACGACCGCCGAGTATGGCATCGTGACCAATCTGTATGCGTATATGGCTCTTTTGTTGATTATCCTGACTTATGGCATGGAGACCGGTTTTTTTCGGTTTGCCAACGATAAGGAGGAGAAAGAGCCGCAGAGGGTCTATACTACCGGGCTTATTTCGCTGGCGACTACATCGACGTTGTTTTTTGTTCTTGTGTGGGTGTTTATAACACCTCTGTCGAGGTTGTTGGGTTATCCCGAACATGAGGATTATGTATTGATGATGGCGGCCATTATAGCCGTCGATGCTTTTACGGCGTTGCCGTTCGCTTACTTGCGTTATCGGCGTCGTCCAATACGGTTCGCTTCGATCAAATTGTTTTCGATATTCCTGAACATAGCGTTGAATTTGTTTTTCATTTTGCTTTGCCCGTGGCTGTATGGTATTCACCCCGAGTGGATTTCTTGGTTTTTCGACCCCGATTTTCTGGTGGGATATATATTGGTCTCGAATGTCATCAGTTCGGGAGTTGTATTGTTGGTTTTGTTCCCAGAGATTTTCGGGATACGTTATCGGTTCGACCGGCATTTGTTGTCACGCATGTTGAAATATTCTTTTCCATTATTAATTTTGGGGATCGCCGGTATTATGAACCAAACCTTCGACAAGATGTTTTATCCTCAACTGGCAAGCAATCGCCCGGATGCCATGTCGGAACTCGGCGTATACGGTGCGGTTTATAAAATAGCGATCGTGATGGTGATGTTTACACAGGCTTTTCGTTTTGCATACGAACCATTCATTTTTGCCCGAAATAAAGATACCGGCGACGGAAATAAAAAGTCGTATTCGGATGCGATGAAGTATTTCATCATATTCGGGCTTTTCATCTTCCTCGCAGTGATGTTTTATATAGATCTCGTGCGGTTCTTTATGCCGGAGACGTATTGTACAGGATTGAAAGTTGTTCCTATTGCCATGCTCGCCGAATTGTTCTTCGGTGTGTTTTTCAATCTTTCTTTGTGGTATAAATTGACCGACCGGACACAATGGGGCGCTTGGTTCTCTTTGTTCGGCTTTGCCATTACGGCGATTATCAACATCGTGGGGGTTCCCCGTTTCGGATATATGGCTTGTGCTTGGGGGGCGTTCGTTTGTTATGCGAGTATGATGTTGGCCTCTTTTTTTATCGGGCAACGTGTTTACCCGATACGTTATGATTTGAAGTCAGCTTTCCGCTATACGCTGTTGACGGTTGTGCTGTATGCGGTGGCGATGGTTGTCCCTATCGAATCCCTCTTTTTGCGTTTGGCATTCAGGACTCTGCTCTTGGGTGTGTTCTTGGTCTATTTGTTCCGCCATGATTTACCGTTAAACGAGGTTCCCGGATTGAGACGTTTCGTGTCCAAGTTTTGAAAGAGCGGTTTTGAGTTTCCGGTATTTTAATAAAAGTAATTATGTCATTTCCCAAATTCGTTGATTCCGTCAAAAAGTTTTTGACTCATTATCTCGATATGAGTCAAGACAGGGAAGAAGAGGCGGCTTCGATAGAAGCGATTCGCGCAGGAGTGGAGTTTAAGGGTTCTACGATTCTTATTTTGGTATTCGCGATATTTATCGCTTCGTTGGGATTGAATACCAATTCGGCCGCTGTGATTATCGGAGCTATGTTGATTTCACCTCTGATGGGTCCCATCATGGGTATCGGATTGGGGTTAGGTATCAATGACTATGAGTTGATAAAACGTTCTTTTCGGAATTTGGCGGTCGCAACATTGTTCAGTGTGATAACGTCGACTATTTACTTTTGGGTTTCTCCACTGAATGAGGCTCGAAGCGAATTACTAGCTCGTACTTCGCCGACTATTTACGATGTGTTGATCGCTTTTTTCGGAGGATTGGCGGGTATCGTGGCGATGTCGTCCAAACAAAAAGGAAATGTTTTACCCGGTGTCGCCATCGCCACGGCGTTGATGCCGCCGTTGTGTACGGCGGGATTCGGGTTGGCTACCGGTAATTTCTATTATTTTTTCGGAGCGTTTTATTTGTTTTTCATCAATTCGGTTTTTATTGCATTCGCGACGACTTTGGGCGTGAAGTTAATGAAATATTCGAAGAAGGAGTTTGTGGACGACGAACGGCGTAAGAAGGTGGAACGAATGGTGTATACCATTTTGATACTGACTATGGCTCCGAGTATTTACCTTACTTACAATATGGTGAAAGAGAACTTTTTCGAGGTCGCAGCATCCCGCTTTGTTTCCCAGAATTTCAATTATGCCGATACTCAGGTTTTAAGTAAAAGTGCCGTGACGGAGCACGGAAAGCGCATCATACGCGTCTCTTTGGTGGGAGCCGAAATCCCGAAAGATTCCATAGCTGTGGCACAGGCGAGATTGCCCCAGTATGGATTGGGCGGTGCTATATTGGAGGTTCGTCAAGGGTATGGGCAAAATCAAGCGGATATAAGTACTTTGAGCAGTGCGATGTTTAAAGATATTTATTTGCATAATCAAGAGCAGATAGCTCGCCAGCAGAAAACGATAGATTCTTTGGAAAATCTGGCATCGCATTACCAACAATATGATTCTGTGGGGGTGGAAGTCGCTCCTGAAATAAAGGTTCTTTTCCCTAATGTGACCGATATTGCCATTTCGAAAACGATTTTCAGCTGTATCGATACAGAGGCGAGAGACACGACAACTCTTGCCGTGGTGCGTCATTCCAAAGTCTTTTCTTTGTCGGAGCAAAAAAGATTCAAGGAGTGGTTACAGGCTCGTTTAGGGACAAAGAAAGTACAACTTGTCATTGAAAAATAAGGGGACAAAATAAATTTCCTTGCGGAAACACCCCGTAATGTTACGGGACACGGCAGGGAGAGAGGGGGCTTAACCTTGTCACTACTGTTGCCGGTTTTTTCAACCCCTCCGTCACTTCGTGCCACCTCCCCTATATTTTGCATTACAAAACACAGGGGAGGAGGACTGAAATGTCACGCAATGCCATAGAGTACGAAAGGGAAGGAGGTGCTCCTTTGTTTTTAACAGCTTTATTTTTAGCAGAACTTGTCTAAACGGTCGAGTGCTTCTTGTGCAAAACTATATCCTAAGTCGAGCGCTTTTCGATACAGTTCTTTGGCTTGTTTATAATCTTTTTCCACACCTAATCCGTTTTCGTAAACTTCTCCCATTAACATATATGCTCGTCCGTATCCTTGCTCTAAACAGGGTTTTATGATTTCGTATGCTTTTTGCGGGTCTTGTACTGTTCCTAATCCGTGGAATATCATTCTGGCTAAGTCGATTCGAGCCGGTTCGTTCCCTCTTTCGATGGCTTGTATAAAGAGTTTTTCGGCTCTTTTGTAGTCTTTGGGCAGACCGTTTCCATCGAGATAATTGCAAGCCAAGTACCACATGGATTGGTCGTCTCCTAATTCATGCCCTCTGATGTATAACTTGTTGGCTAATTCTATATTTGGTGCAGTGCCTTCGCCTCTTTCATAGAGTAGTCCTAACAGACTGCATGCATCCGGATAGTTCGCATCATAAGCCATTTGTAAATAGTCCAATGCCAATTTGGGGTTACGGGGAATACCCTCGCCGTAATAATACAGACGTCCTAAGTGATACATGGCCCATGCGTTGCCTTTATCGGCTGCTTTCTTCAAATAGAATGCTCCCATAGCATTGTTTTGTGTTACGCCTTGTCCCAAAAGGTATAAAAGAGCCATACCTTTTATTGCATTGATTTCGTTAACGTCGACTCCTTTTTGATAGTATCGTTTCGCTTCGGCATAATCGATAAGTTCTTCCGGTCCGGTTCGATAGATATCTCCGATGAAACTCAGTGCGTAGGTATAGCCCATTTGGGCCGCTTTTTTCAAATATTGTAATGCTTGTTCGGGATCTTGTATTTCTTCGGGTCCGTTCCAATATAAGAATCCGACATTAAAGAAACCATAAACACTATCGAGTGCCGCGGCTTTTTTATATAGTTCCAGAGCTTTGGCTTGGTTGATTGCCATTCCTCTGCCGTAGAAATACATGTCTCCTAGTTCGTTGAACGATTCGGCATGGTTTCTTTGCGTTAAATAGGAAAAATAGGCGTAAGCCGTTTTGAATTGGGCTTTCTCCAATGCATTTTTAGCATCTTTGTATAGCTCTTCGTCTGACTTGTCTTGGGGTATTTCAATATCTGTTATGGTCTCGTCCACCAAATTTTTTTGGAGTTGTTCCATCCACTCTCGGGTTTCTTCATAACCTTGTTCGATAGCTTTACGGTAATAGTTCATCGCCTTTTGAGTGTCTTTTTCGAGTTGTCCGATACCATCGGTATGAAGCCTTCCCAACCAATATGAGGCCTTCCCATATCCCTGTTCCGAGGCTGCCGTAAAGCAAGATATGGCTTTCGTTAGATTTGCCGGTATTACTTCCCCGAAAAGATATAATTCTCCCATCTTGTTGATGGCGGCGAGAATACCGTTGTCGGCGGCTAATTGGAAGTATTTGACGGATAATTCGAGATTTTGAGCCATTCCACTTTCGTTATCTTCGAATAATAATCCCAGCCGATACGTGGCTTGATGGTTCCCGCGTTTGGAGGCTTCGGTGAGCAATTCGATTTCCCGAGGTATGTCGACCTGTAATCCTCCTTTACCGTTGTGGAGGTAGTAGCTGATTCGGAACATTGCATTCGTGTTGCCCAATTCGATAGCTTTTTGGAAATAGTGCACGGCTTTTCGTTCGTTGCTCTCGGTTTCTTCGTCATTCATGTAGGTTCCTCCCAAGAAGTTGTATGCCATGCCGGTTTCGTCTTGTTCGGCAGCTCTTTCATAATATCTACGGGCGAGGTCGATATTGAGCGGAACTCCCAACCCCGATTCGTAAATCAATCCGATATGAAGCAATGTATCGGTGTCTTTGGGATTGTATTCAATGTATTGCAGGTAGTAGTCCAACGCTTTGCGATTGTCTTCTTCGGTTTCCAACGAATAGTAATATCGAGCCAAGTCCCGGGTTGCCGCTTTGTAATTCTGCTCAACCGCCAAACGGAACATGGAAAGTCCTTTTTCAATGTCCCGGGGAATATCGGAAGACCCTTTCATGAGTATGAATCCGCAACTGTATGAACCATATCCAGATCCATTTTGAGAGGCTTTCAAAAAATATTCATATGCTTTGCCCATATGTTTAGGGGCCAATTCTCCATTAAAATAGAGGTCTCCCAAATCGTTCAGGGCTTGAACATATCCTAAATTCGCCGATTGGGATAGAAGGTTGATATATTTTTCTGTTTCTTTGTCGGCAAGGGCTTGTTGAGCTTCTAAATAGGCTTGTCGGGCAAATGGGTCGATGTCTTTTTCTTCTTCCGATTCGTGATCCATGCGGTTCAAAAGTTGAAAAGCGCTTTCATTTCCCATAGCGGCGGCTTGACTGAGATATTCCTGAGCCTTTTCTTTGTCGGGGAGCGTTCCTTGTCCTTTCCAATACATAAAGCCTAATGAATAGAATGCATAAGGATAGCCTTCGTCACACGCTTTCTGGTAATATTCCATTGCTTTCTGATAATCTTGTCGGACACCTTTCCCTGCATAATACATGTCTCCCAGTTCGGTCAAAGCTCTGCTGTGTTTTGTTTCGGCAGCTTTTTCGTACCAATAGAACGCTTTTTCATAGTCGATGGTCAATCCGTCTTCATAGGAGTACATGTCGCCTAAATTGCACATTGCGTCCGGCATATTTTGTTCTGCCGCTTTGGTGAACCAGTTGGTGGCTCTGACCGGGTTTGCATTGACATACCACCCGAAACGGTATGCACGTCCCATGTAGTTTTGGGCAAAGGAGTATCCGCTTTCCGCGGCTTGTTGTATGAGGTTGAATCCTTTCTCTTCTTCTCCCGATATTTCTTTATTGATAATTAGCTTCCCAAGATTATACAAACAAGAAGGAATGCCGGCTTGTGCTCCTTTTTGATACCAATCGGCAGCTTTCAGGATATTTTTTTGTACTCCGTCTCCTTCTTCATAGATTAATCCCAGAGTAAACACACATGTCGGTTCGTTGCTTTTTGCTCCCATTTCATACCATTTTATGGCTTCTTTCATATCTCTTCGACAACCGAAAGAGCCATAATAATAGTATTCTCCCATGTTTTTTTGCGCTTCGGTGTAGCCGTTCTCTGCCGCTAATTTCATCCATTTGATTACTTGTGTGTCGTCTTTTTCTACGAACAGTCCTTTTATATACATGAATGCAATGGAATATTGAGCATAAGCATTATTGCTTTGCGCTGCTTTGGAGAACCAATAATAGGATTGTTCGTAATCGGTATCGACACCATAGCCGTAGAAGTAAAGATCTCCCAAATGTGTCGCGGCTTCCGATTCTCCCATTTGTGCTGCTAAAAGCAGGGGTGCTATGGCCGATTCGTATTTTTCGATATTGTATAAATTTATTCCTCGATCGAGGAATGCTTTACTTAACGACTCGGTCATACCGGCTTCTTTTCCCGATGTCTCGAATCGGAGAGCTTTTTGATATAATTCGCTGTTCTGCGGGTCGTCGTAATCCTGAGCGTTCATTTGTTCTACGGCGATTCGCATGAGTCCTTCATAGGCGATGTCGGCATGTTCTCCCTCCGCAATCGTTTTCAGATATTCGATGGCTTTTTCATATCCATTTTCATGTCCCGACTGCATATAAAGTTCGGCGATTGCTTTAATCGCATCGGAATATCCGGCTTCGGCAGCTTTTCTAAAATATTCTTCGGCTTTTTGTATGTTCGGGCTAACCACACCTTTGGCTTCGTAGTAGGCCAGCCCCAAGAAATAGTAGGCCTCGGGGATTTCCATCGTTTCGGCTTTGCGGAAACAGTTCATCGCTTTGAATTCGTCCATTTCTGTCCCCATGCCGTAGAAATAGAGTTTTCCTAATTTACAAATACATTTCCCGTCATTGAGCTGTGCTCCTCGTTGACACCAAGAGAACAATTCTTTCTTCCGGTCGGGATCATTCTCCAAGAACCGTATGACATCGTGTATAGCGTCTATGTCGTTTCTTTCGGCGGCTTTTATATAGTATTCCAATTCTCGGCCTGTGAATGATGCAGGCGCTTCGCCTTCTTCGATGAGTTGCGCTATTTTACGATAGGCCGGCGAGAATTTTTGATCGGCCGAAGCTAGATATAGATCCCATGCTTTTTGTTTGTTGGAATAGGTTCCGAAACCGTTTTCATACATAACAGCCAGATAATATAGTCCGAGACTGTCTCCTAAGTCGGCCGATTTGGAGAACCATCGAAACGCTTGTTCGTCTCCTTTATAGTCCGGCATATCGTAATAGATCAGCGCCAATCCGTTCATTCCTTCGGGATTGCCTAATTGTGCCGCTTGATAATAAGATTGTTGCGCTTTTTCGAGGTCTTTGTATGCTTCGTCGAATTGATAGAAAAAACCAAGCTCAAAATAGGCGTCGATATACTCTTTTTCAAGCGCTTTTTGTATCCATTTCAATCTTTCTTCGGAATTTCCTCTATCCATTTCGATATAGGCCAGTTTGATCATGGACCACTCGTCGTCGCGTTCTTCGGCCAGTTGGAGGTATATTTTTTCGGCTTCTTCCTTATTCATGGGCATACCGTAACCATTTTCTTTCATGAATGCCATTTCTCCTATGGCCATGATGTTGTTTTGTGCTGCCGAGTTTTTATAATAGGAGAGAGCCGTATCGTAATTTTGTTCTACGAATGTCCCGTTTTCATACATGTTGCCTAACAAGTATTGGGCATATGAATTTCCGCTTTCAGCTGCTTTGGAGAACCAGTCGAAAGCTTTTTCGTAATTGCGCTCATTCAGTTTTCCCCGATAGTAGACTTTTCCTACGATAGTTTGAGCGAAGGCAAGATTTTTTTCTGCGTAGGGTAGGAATGTTTCTAAAATTCCGGGCCATAGTTGATACCCTTTTACTTTGTTGCAAAGAATGTCGCAAAGGAGATTTTGAGCTTCGGTGTTGTTTGCGGCGGCTAATTTCAGAAGGATATCCGATGCTTCTTTGTATTTGTGATTCCGGTATAGTCTGATGGCTTCTTGATAAAGTGCGGGGTTTACTCCTGTCGGGTGTGCCGCCGTCGTTTTATCGGTAATTTTCGTGTCTCGGTTTTCGATATATCCAGTAACTGTTTTACTGTCGGGCATGACAGACGGTTTAATCGAATTTTCGGTTTGCCGGGTGCTTTCGTTCAGCAAAAGAGTTTCGAGCACTTGGTCGATTTTGGCATCGATGATGTTCAATATACTCGTAATCATGTGGTCCCATTGTGCTTTATCGTTGAGATAGTTGCAAAGCGGTTGTGTCTCGGAAGGGTGTATTTGCCTTTGATATATCCAGTCGATTATTCGTTTCGATTTTTCGGTAATGTTTCCGATGAGTAGAGGAACGATTTTCATATCGTTTTTTTCTACTTGCTCTTTAATCCAAACGAGTTCTTTGTTTACGATATAATCCGAGGATACGAAACTTTCGCTAATCAGCAAAATGGCAATGTGTGATTGAACGATGTGATTGTGTATTTCTTCGTCCCATTTTTCGCCGATAACCAATCCTTCGTCGAACCATATTTCTGCATCCGGACTCGTGTGTCGTCTAATTCGAGGTATCAGATGAATGTTTCCCGGGCCTTCCAGTACCCACTCTTTGTCTTCGTGGGCGTAACTGATAAAAATATGCGCTTTTGCCATGATGATAAAAATTTCTGTGTTACGTGGTATAAAATTATTTTATGATATCTTCTTTTACAAAGATAGTCTTTTCGGAGAATCGGTCTGTATTTCGATCGAATGTTATATAACACAAAAGGCAGCTTAGCTGCCTTTTGTGTATCTTATTTTTTTATGGATTATTGAGTGACTTTGTTTATGAATACTAATCCCGAGGTATCGTTCCCTTTCTCTCCGCAGGCTTCTACTTCTATGAAAAAGGGAGTACCGGCTTCGAAGGAATCGACGGTAAAGCGGTAGGTCGCTATGGGGGAATCGGCATTTATCAGAACCGATTGCGGAACTTCGGCGAGGAGTTCGTCTCGCTTGTAAAGTTTCAATGCGCCTAATCGGAACGGGGTTTCACCTTTTGTGTAGATGAACGATACCGTATATGTGCCATTGCCTGATATTTTGCCTGTACATTCGAATCGCCAAGGAGTTAGATAGGGCTGTACGTTCAGGGGTTTCCATTCGGCTGTATATTCACCGTACTGTTTATAGCCCGAATAGTCGGGGGCGAAATAAATGGGCAGCGAATAGTGACGGGGATTTATTACGGTAATAGCCCGGAAGTCGCTTTTGTCATCGACGGTTACCGGAGTGGTGTAAAGGGGGGAATGAACCGTAGGATAGGAGCCGTCGGTGGTATAGCGAATGTCGGCATCGGCGACGGCCGGAGATAATGTAAATTCTATTGCACCGGTAGCAGTCGGATCCATTTGTTCTATGACGGGTTCCGGTACACGGTAATGGCAATTTTTGAAGTCGAGTCGATTGAAATGGTGACTCAACCGGCGACGGAAGTCGGAATAATTGCGGTCGGATTGTCGACACCATGCCACTTCTGAAAGAGCCAACAGACGGGGGAAAGTGAAGTATTCGGCATAGTTTTCGGAGCGATTTTCATTCAGGTAATCTATCTCTTGCAATACAGTGCCGTGAATAAATTGGTCGCTCCAAAAGCAACCTTGTACTCCTAATACGGTCGATTCGGGAGAGTAGTCGTTGATTTCCATGCTGTAACATTTTTCGAGAGAGATAGGCGGCATCCAAGTGGCGGCTTTCACTTCTCCCGGGGTACGGCTTTCGGGGAAGTCGAAATACATGTGCGTGGCGGGTGTCAGAATAGCTTTATGTCCGCGCTGCGTAGCAAGAAGGGTGTCCCTGACATTGTGCCAAATAAGCCCGACAACAGGGGTTTTGACATCACCTCGCAAAAAGATTTCTTCCCACCCTACGACGGTACGATTTTTTTCTTTCATCATTTCGGCTACGACGTTGGTAAGGTAACCTTGCAGTTCGGAAGCCTTTTTCAATCCTTCCCGCTTCATCACTTTTTGGCAGTCGGGACATTCTTCCCAACGAGTGTAAACGGCTTCATCACCCCCTATGTTGATGTATGAAGAAGGGAATAATCGAACGGTTTCGTCTAATACATCTCGTAAAAATTGCAGGGAAGATTCTTTGCCGACACAAAGCAGATCGCGGCTGATGAAATGTTGTGTGGGGACTTCGTGTTGCAGGCCCGTGCAACTGAGCCACGGATAGGCAACGACGGCAGACAGAATGTGAGCCGGAAATTCGATTTCGGGAATGATTTCCACGTTACGGACTTGTCCGTAAGCAATCAGTTCTTTTATGTCTTCTTGGGTGTAGAATCCTCCCAGACGGTTGTGATCGGGACCTGCCCATGCACCCACCTCGGTCAGACGGGGATATTTTTTGATTTCCAGTCGCCAGCCGGAGTCGTCAATCAAGTGGAATTGCAGTTTGTTTAGCTTGTACATGGCCATCATGTCGATGTATTTTTTCACGAACTCTTTGTCGTAGAAATAACGAGCCACGTCCAGCATCATGCCTCGCCAGGGGCGATTGGGAGCATCGTATATCGTTACGGCGGGGACGATCCATTCTACTCCATGCTGCCATTTGTCGCTGTACACTTGGGGAGGAAAGAGTTGCAGCAGCGTTTGTATGCCGTAGAATATGCCGCCTGCGTCCCGGCCGGTCAATGAGATTCCTTTGGGAGTTACGTCCAATCGGTAGCCTTCCAGTTTATCTACTTTTTCGGGGTTTAATGTCAAGAGGATAGTGGCTTTGCGGGCATCTTTTTTCAGTTTCAAGTCCCAGCCGGTGGATTGACCGAGCACTTGCTGTAAGTATTCAGCTTGTCCTTGAAGAGCGGCATCGTAACCGACCGTGGATTTGGGGGAAAGCCGGAAATTGCCCGATGTCCGTTCTGCGTGAACGGGTTTCGGAATGAGTTCGATTTCGTTAGCGTTTGTTGCCCATGTAGCGGGTAGATGGCAGGCTATCGCAAGTATAACAGCCCAAGTTTTCTTACACATTGTACGGTAGGATTTCATAAGCACTTTATTTTTTTTCATGGTTTTGCCTCTTGTCGAGGGGTGATGATAATGTTCATGCGATTATAAAAACAGATACTTTATAGCGGTGTGCACAAATCGCTATATATGCAGATACTATTCAATAAGGCAAAGTTAGGAAAATTTGTGGAATAAATGGGTGAAACGGATTAAGATTTTAACTTAATATGTGCTTATTTAATGTGTGGGTTCTTTGAAAAAGAGAAATGATTTTGCTGGTATTTTTTGTTGAATTTCCACGATAGTTATTCAAGACAGTAATTGTCAAATTATTACAGTCGTGTTTTTAGATGGCAAAGAGGATAGCAGGGAGGGTTTAAAAATACCTTATTTAAAAGTCGGCATTAACGGGGCAACAAAATCTTCGAGCGATGTAATTATTGGTTTGAGTTTTTGTTTGAATAGATGGCTTGCTCTCCCATACAAATGATAAACTATTTTATTTACAAGATTGGAATAGTTTGGATTGAAAATATTACGTGAATTGTATTATATTTTTTAGGTCGTGAAAGCAAGAAAAGCCATCTGAGGAATCAGGTGGCTTTTCTATAAAATTTGATTTACAATACTATTACTATTTGTTCTAAAAAGGTTAGTACTCCTCCTCGTTGAAGAAATTTATCTGTATTGATTATCAATATATTACGCAGTAATCAATGAAATTTGCGCAAACAAACCGCACCGTCTGAGACAGTCTGAGGCGATGGGAGGAAAGGGTGGACAAACAAACTGTTTTACTCACATCTATTTTTAATCCCCACTAAATTCAGGAATTTCCCCCAAAGAAATTGCCCTCACAGACACTTTGTCACCAATTTTAGAATTCTTTGATTCAATCAAAATACCCTCTATCCATATTTTGTCGACAATTATAATGGAATCATTATCACGTTTTCCTATGATATGTGCAGAATACCTTGTATAATAATCGAGCGATTTAACCTTATCTTTATTATTTGCTAATAACTTTTTCAAGCTAAGTTTTACAATACAGCGTTCCATATCAATTTCTGTGATTATAAGTGGAAATTTTATTCCATCTTTATATATCTGCTCTATTGACTCTATATGACACAAGTTGGTAATCTCCCCAATAGGTAATAGTCCTAAACAATACAGTTTATTATTTCGAAGAATATTAAATAGCACACTTTTTTCATTAATCGTATTTATTGTCAAATTGGATAGAGCAATCCCCGGTGCGTAGTTATCAGCAAACCACTGCATAGGGTGTTTTATGAATGGTTTTAGAGAGCCTATAAAGGATCGTTTGTCATTACTGATATCTTTAATATATACCTTAATTTGATCTTTAATCTTACACTTATATTTGTTTGCTCCAATATGAGTTTCACTTTGCGGAATAAAAATACGATATTTTTCATCCGCAAGGCAAACTAAACCCTTTGCATCAGAGGCAATAACTTTTGCATCAACAATATATTCATTCTCTTCTATTCTTTTATAATAATTTAAATATGGAGATTCTGCCGATTTCATTGTTAATATAACTAATCGGCGGTCTTGATTGATACTTTTTATCCGACATTCAAATGTTACATTATTTTTTAATTTTTTAATTTGAGATGATTCAGGAGTGAACCAAGTTATTTCAGTAAAAGGAAGAATAGCCTTTACTCCCTCTTCTATCTCAGTAATTACACAGTTTTCCTTTTTTTGGTATACTGTACAAATAAGTTTTTGCCCTTCTGAATATTTTAAATTTTCCCACGGGTCACATAAATTCGCTAATTGAAGGTGTAATCTATTAGAAATGTAATCTATTTCAATAATCCTAAATAAATATTCACTTCCTACTGGGAAGTGCTGGTGTAAAAATATATAATGACTGTAAGTTATATCTTTTCTTAAAGCAACACCCTTAATATCAGAATCTTTTATTCTTAAAAATAGACAATCGTCAAGTGCTTGCTCAACAATGGCCTCGACTTCGTTTCCTACACAGAATTTATTATCCATCATTCTTTGTGGATTACTATTTGTCTGAAGCAAACTACCTAACACATTTCCATGTTTGTCATATTCTTCTGGAATAAATTCAATTGACATACCTACCTGAAAATAATAGTATAACTTCAAATCTGGTACGTCTGTTATTTTATTATGAGGAATAATAATTTTTACATCGTTAATTTGACACAGTATTTTATCCGCATATATAGAATGAACTACAGCTTCAAGTGTGGTGTTTTTCTCCATTGCATCAGAAAGACGATTAAACGTTTGAGCCATATTTCCCTCACTGTTAATTTCAATGCAATAGCAAATATTTTCACGACCTTGAGCATCTTTATATGCTTTAGGGCCATTTAATAGATTATAATTTCCGGTCTGTATAAGCTTGCCATATACATCCTCAACGATGTCTAATTTTTCATTTCTGGCTAAAAGATAAAAGGTTCTAATACCTTTAGCAAATCCTTCTTTTATACGTCTTACGTAAGGCGTTTCGCCTTGTGCAGAAAAGGTATCCAATTTTGCGACTAACAAAACTCCAACTTTTATGTTCTCAGAAATGTACTGAAGTCTTGTATTATCATCATATCCGCGAGCCGTGATGTCATATAAGAAATCTAAAAAATCAGACGCTTCCTTTTGGTACTTATTATCTATATTTCGTCCGGCAATTCGATTTCCCCATTCAAAGTACTCACGAAATAGTATTCTTGACATCAAGCCAGCATCATCTATATTACATACTTTATCAATTATAGCTTGATTCTCAATACAAATATCTTGGCTATTTTTAATAAAATCGTTTACAGCAAGGCGGTATTCGGGTATTTCTAACAGACATTTTCTGATAACAGTATAGTCAATAGCATCTCGTACCTGAGGAGACATATATGTTTTAGGTATTGGCAAAAGTGTTTTTTTTACATATGCCGATGTTGTGTTTATTATATTTTGTGTGTTATCTGTGTTGAATTTCAAAAACACAATAACCTCTTTATCCTTCAAGGTTATATCTTGCGAGCCTTTTGCAATCCAATTTATTTTTAAATTTATCAGATTCAATTCAGATATTTCCTGTGAAATTGAAGTAAGACCTTTATTACATATTTCTTCGAGTTTTCTTTTTGTTGCTTCTCGTTTGAACCAACCGATAGTTTTTGCAACAATACAATATATATCTGTCACAATAACTCTAACTTTATCATATTGCCATATGCAAACAATAAGCAAAATGATAACAACAGACCAGAATGGAGTCAATCCAAATTTATTTACAAACTGTTCAATATCATTCATAGTCCTTTCTAAATTTAGCTAAACAAACAGCATTGTCACAACAAAAATTTAAAGTTGTGTGTCCTTCTTTTATTATTGGAATAATTATACTTAAATTATCAATAGTGATTGTTGTTCCGCAATATGCACATTGTAACTCACCATCCACAAAAGCATTGTACTGCTTAGTTTCTTTTAGTAATTTTTCCAGATCAGTGTCCAGAATGGCTTTTATGTTTAATTGTTTATTTTCTACCATATCGTTGTTCCTGAATTAATTCAATAACAAATATATAAAATATCAAGTATAATTCACTACATTTGCATAATATAATTGCATCTAAAAATGAAATTAAATAGAATAAAGGTTGTTTTATCGGAGAAGGGCATTTCACAAACGTGGTTAGCAAAAAAACTGGATAAAAGTTTTAGCATGGTCAATGCGTATGCTTGTAACAGAATCCAGCCTAATTTGGAAACCTTACAGCAAATTGCTGAAATTCTTCAAGTTGACCTGAAAGATTTGATAACAGACAAAGATGAACGCCAATAGTTCACTCTTTGTAGATGTTGTTTTTATAGCATACAACTTCCGATAATATAAAAATATAGGAATATATGACACCAGAAGAAAAAGCGAGGCAAAAAATAGATCAGTGGTTTACTGATGCTGGATGGAAAGTGGTTGATAGAGACAACTACGAACCAAACTGTACTGCTGTAGCCATAAGGGAAGGACTTTTAAAAGGTAACCTAGAGGCTGACTATTTTCTTTTTATTAATGGAAAAGCTGTAGGTGTGCTTGAGGCAAAAAGAGAAGAGATAGATCCGTTTTCCAATACTGTGTGCGAACAGGCTGTTTTATATGCCCGGAATGTTCCTAATATCTATCAAGTATACCAAAAGCCTTTGCCTTTCATATTTACTTCAAATGGGAAAGACTTGTACTTCTGTGACTTTCGTAAACAGGATTCTTGTTTCAAGCAAATTATGACGATTCCAACTCCTCATGAATTGGTTAAGCTGTTGGGAATAAATGATTATTTTGCCGGACTCCCAACTTTGCGAAAAAAAGGATTACGTGATTGTCAGTATGAGGCAGTTACTGAACTGGAAAAAAGTTTCAGGAGTGGGCAGAATCGCGCCTTGATGGTTTTGGCTACAGGTGCAGGTAAAACATATACCGCATGTCTTGCTGCATATCGTCTTCTTTCATATACTCCAATGAGAAGAGTGTTATTTCTTGTGGACAGAAATAACCTCGGGAAACAGGCAGAGGGAGAATTTGGAACTTTTCGACTGACAGAAAATGGAGATGCATTCAATACAATATTTACAGTGAATCGTCTTCGTTCCTCTTCTATACCATCTGATAGTAATGTCGTTATTTCAACAATACAGCGTCTTTTTTCTTTTCTGAGAGGAGATACTATTGAGGATAATGACAATGATGATGATAATGAGCCTACAGAAGAAGTTGTATTGCCTCCTAATCCCAATTTACCACATGATTATTTTGATTTGATTATCATAGATGAGTGTCACCGCTCCATTTATGGGAATTGGCGTAAGGTATTGGAATATTTTGATACAGCCAGGCTTGTTGGATTGACAGCTACACCAATTCCTGAAACAATGGCATTCTTTAACAATAATCGCATAGTCAACTACACATTGGAGAAAAGTATCGTTGATGGTGTAAATGTAGATTGCCGCGTATATCGAATCAAAACTCAGGTTACAGAAAATGGCGGAGCTATATTAGAAGGAGAAAAAATCAAAGAAGAAACACGTTATACCGGAGATGTAAAAACCATTTCCAATAAAGAAACGAAAACATATACCAATAAAGAGCTAAACAGAAGTGTCATTAACCCTGCGCAAATAAAACTTATTCTCTCCACTTATCGCGATGTCGTCTATACCGAGTTGTTCAATGATCCACAGCGAGAAGCAAATTTTGACTATCTGCCAAAGACTTTGATCTTTGCTCTAAATGAGACTCATGCCAGCAATATCGTACAGATAACTAAAGAGGTATTTGGACATACAGATGACCGTTTCGTGCAAAAAATAACTTATTCCGCGGGCGATAGTAATGAATTGATACGTCAGTTCCGGAATGATAAGGATTTCAGAATTGCCGTAACTTGCACATTGGTAGCAACTGGTACAGATGTTAAGCCTCTTGAAGTATTGATTTTCATGCGTGATGTAGAATCTTTACCGCTCTATATACAGATGAAAGGACGTGGTGTACGCACAATTGGAGATGAGCAGTTACGGAATGTTACCCCAAATGCGTTTAGTAAAGATTGTTTCTATTTGATAGATGCCGTAGGTGTTACTGAACACGAAAAAACAATACCTACGATAACTGATGAGCCGACTACAAAGATTATTACTCTTAAAGAGCTGTTGGAACAGATTACCCATGGTTACCTTCCTGACGAGCATCTGAAACGTCTTGCTGCAACACTTTCCAGAATATATAACAAAGCTGATAATTCACAGCGAACTGAGTTCGTACGTTTAGCAAATGACGACATGAAAGAACTTGCTTCAAGGATTTACGAAGCATTTGAAAATAATATTCTGCCGCCATTCATAAGTACTAAAGAGCCTAATAACGAACGGAAAGGTTTAGTAGCTCCGCTTGCAAATCATGCAGATGCGCGTCGATATCTGCTTATTCTTGCTGCCGGGTTTGTCAACACACTAATGCCTGGTGAAGACACGCTTGTATCTAAAGGTTTTTCAATAGAAGAAGCTAAAAGTACCATAGAAGCCTTTGAAGATTTTTGCAAAGAACATAGTGATGAAATAGAAGCTCTACGTATAATTTATAATAATGAAGGTGAGCCAATTACCTATTCAATGCTAAAAGATTTGGAAAACAAACTCAAGATGGCTAACAATCATTTTACTTCCAAGCAATTATGGAACTCATATGCCATTCTGAATCCAAATAGCGTTCGACGTTCTTCTACAAAAGAGGAGAGCGATGCTTTGACTAATATCATACAGCTTGTACGTTTTGCTTTACACCAAATTGAGCGGTTAGATAGTGTTGTTTCTACATCTAAACAATATTTCAATCTATGGTTAGGACAAAACCAGCGCGAAATAACAGATAAACAACGTGAAGTCATCAGTCGTATTGTAGATTATATTGCTTCCAACGGAGCTTGTACAATCAAAGAGATTCGTGAAGATGATGCAACTCAGGCAGCACAGATGATCCGTGCCTTTGGCAATATGCAGAAAGCTAACGAAGCTTTACACTCTCTATACACATTTGTAGTTTTAAGAAAAGCAGCATAATAATGACAACCATACAAATAATAGATAGCATAAGATTAAATCGAACTGGTTTGCAAACAAAAGATGCAAATGGGCGATGGGTCAATGTACATAAGCAACAAGGGGATTTAGATGGCGCATGTTCTATTTATTCCCTTGTGATGGCAATGCTATGCCAGGGGATGATTGAAGAGCAAGATATTAAACTGTATAATTTCCCCGATAGGCGTACTCCAAAAGGCAAATTCTTATATCATTTTTTCTATGAGCAAGGTTTTATTCAAAATGGTTATAACTATACAGCATTAGCACGAGAAATCAACGAACAGCCATTTGAAATTAGGGCAATACACAAAAGGCCAAGAACTAATGATGATAGGATTGAATTGATAGGGCAATTCGTAAGCCAGAATACTCCAGTTGTAATCTCGACAGAATTCAATGATGGTGCACATGCTTTATTGGCCATAGGAATAGAAAGCGATGAGAATGACGTCATAACTAAAATTTTCTGTCTAGATCCAGGAGCTCCATCTCCAAAAGTATCTCCGTGGAATTGTTTTATTGATGTGTCAAAAGAAGGCAAATCGCAATATCCATTCTATTATGTAACTGAAGTAAATACTTATAAAGTTACATTAGATGACATGTTTATAGTAGAACATAAAAATTTTGAATAGGAAATATGGCAAAAAAGAATACAACAGAGCAGACACTTACAAAAAAAGTCTGGAATATGGCAGATGTACTGGCAGCAGCCGGTGTCGGTTTTACAGACTATATAACTCAGCTTACCTATCTCCTTTTCTTGAAAATGGATGATGAAAACGCAGAATTATTTGGAGAATCTGCAATTCCAAATGGTTATCAATGGAAGGATTTAAAGTCTCTTGATGGATTTGATTTGGTCAAACAATACGAGGAAACTTTAAAGCACCTAAGTAGTCAGGACAATCTGATTGGTACCATCTATACAAAAGCCCATAATAAGATAGAAATGCCTGTTCATCTTAAAAAAGTCATTACCATGATTGATGAGGAACAATGGCTGATCATGGATGGAGACGTGAAAGGTGCTATCTACGAAAGTATCCTTGAAAAGAATGGACAGGACAAGAAAAGTGGTGCTGGTCAGTATTTTACTCCACGCCCGCTCATCAAAGCAATGGTAGATTGCATAGCTCCACAAATTGGAGAAACAGTTTGTGACCCGGCCTGCGGCACCGGAGGTTTTCTCTTGACTGCATATGATTACATGAAAGAACAGTCTGCCAGTAAGGAAAAACGTGATTTCTTGCGTAACAAGGCATTGCATGGCGTAGATAACACACCATTGGTCGTAACGCTTGCTTCCATGAACCTATATTTGCATGGTGTAGGAACAGACCGGAGTCCGATTGTTTGCGAGGATTCTTTGGAGAAAGAGCCATCCTCCCTTGTAGATGTAATACTTGCCAATCCTCCTTTCGGTACTCGTCCAGCAGGTTCTGTGGATATTAACCGCCCGGATTTCTATGTAGAGACGAAGAACAATCAGTTGAACTTTCTTCAACACATGATGCTGATGCTCAAAACCGGAGGTCGTGCAGCCGTAGTATTACCAGACAATGTTCTTTTTGAAGGTGGTGCTGGAGAAACAATTCGCAAGAAGTTACTCTCAGACTTCAACTTACATACGATACTCCGTTTGCCTACAGGTATTTTCTATGCACAAGGCGTAAAAGCAAATGTATTGTTCTTTTCCAAAGGTCAACCGACAAAAGAGATTTGGTTCTATGATTATCGTACTGATATCAAACATACGCTTGCTACTAATAAATTAGAGAGACATCATTTGGATGATTTTGTTACATGTTATAATGCAGGAAATTTAGAAGGACGCAAAGAGACATATGATGCAGACAACAATCCTCAAGGGCGTTGGCGTAAATATCCGGTAGATGATATTCTCACCCGTGACAAGACAAGCCTTGATATAACCTGGATAAAACAAGGAGGAGAGCCTGATGACCGCTCCTTGGCTGAATTGATGGCTGATATAAAAGAGAAAAGTAAAACTATTAGTTTAGCAGTAGCAGAACTTGAGAAGCTGCTTGCAAACATAAATGAAGATTAAGCGTATGAAGGATAACGACATCGCAATATCAACAGAACAACAATTCGGAGAAATCATAGATATTATTCTCCAACATAAAAGTAATGCTTCAAGAGCCGTCAATGAAGAGTTGCTACTCACAGCATGGCATGTAGGTGGATATGTATCTGCTAAACTGAAGAGCAAAGAATGGGGAAGTAAGGTTGTTTCTCAATTATCCGAACACATACGTTCTCAACGTCCTGACATCAAAGGATATAGCAAAAGAAGCATATACAATATGGTAATGTTTTATGATGAGTATTCATCAGAAACGTTCATAGCAACAATAAGAAAATATTTGACCACTGAATTTGTGCAGATGCCGTCTGCACAAATTGCTGCGAGCAATAATATATCGGAAACGTCTGTAATTTTACAGCCGATGGTTACACACACCCAATCAACATCTGGGCAAATGCCCAGAATATTGGAACTAACTACATTGTCCAATCATATAGAAATTCTTTGTCGCTGCAAGAGCAATGAAGAACGCATATTTTATATCCTCTATGCCAATAAGGAACATCTTTCTTATAAAGAAATGCAGCGTTGCATTTCCAATCAGACTTATACGGCTTTATTAGGAAGCAAGGACAATATGTCAAAAGGATTACTGGAAAGATATCCTAATGCGCCAGTCATGTTCAAAGACACCCTGTTCGTAGATTTTCTAAATCTGCCGAAAAAGCATAGCGAAACAAAACTAAGGAACGGTCTGGTAGAACACATGAAACAGTTTATTCTTGAACTGGGAAAAGACTTTATATTCATGGATCAGGAATACCGCCTTAATATTGGTACATCTACATTCAAGGCCGATTTACTGTTCTTTCATCGCGGCTTACAGGCATTGGTTGCTGTAGAGTTAAAAAAGACAAAGTTTCATCCTCGTGACCTTGGACAGTTAGAATTTTATCTGGAAGCACTCGACCGCGATGTAAAACGCTCCAACGAAAATCCGTCTATCGGTATTATTCTCTGTCCTGAAGCAGACCGGGTAGTAGTAGAGTACGCTATGAGTCGCAGCATGAGTCCTACCATGATTGCTGAATACAAACGCATACTCATTCCTCAAGAACGCATGCAGCAGCAATTGAATGAGTTCTGCAATCTATTCTTAAATAAAGACTGATTCAAAAAAATCAGATGGAAAAACTTTAAATAACCAATCTCTAAATTAAATAGAATCTGTATGGCAAAAGAAATAGAACCGAAACTACAAACTATTGGAGCTTATCTGAAAAAAACAGACATTTTTCGTATTCCTGAATATCAAAGAGCATATTCTTGGAATATATCAAATTGCGATAAGTTGTGGCAAGATATCGAATCTTATATAGATCAAGACGCTGAAGATCCGTATTTTTTTGGAACAATCATTATTGATTGTTCAATGAAAGGTTACCTGAATCTAATAGATGGGCAACAAAGAACGACAACGTTTCTACTCCTTCTCAAAGCCATGCATTTGAGAATAACTGAAATTCTAAACAATATGGCTGACACCGAAGAGGCTGCAGGACTTAGGAGAAGTTTACAGCAAAGTTTGGATTCAATATTTGAAATTTTATATCGGGCAGATGTGAGAAAACAGATAGAAATTGAGAAAAACTGGGATAAAGCCAAAGGAGTGCAAATCATAGAAAATGTATCCATCAACGAACTTCATAAAAATGAATTGAAAAATATAATCGAAGCCAAGACTTTTGCTGATGCAGAAAAAATGGTTTATAAGTTTCCTCGAAAACAAAAAGACAATAAATACACCAATTTTTTCCGTAATTTTAAATCATTCTATGAGCGTTTGCTCGTTTATCAAGAATCAAATCTTGATGTATTGGCCAATGGCTTCCTAAATAAGTGTCAGATCATAGAAATTAAAAGTTGGCAGATTGAGCAAGCTATAACGATGTTTAATTCACTGAATTCAACTGGCATGCCTTTGTCTGATGCAGATATCATATCTGCACACCTTTTTTCTCATGCACCCAATAAAGCGAACTTTAAAGAAATTTGGGAGCCTATAATACATAAAGCTGACGAATTAAGCCAAAAGAGAATCGTCAATATTGATAGTGTGCTTCAACAATTTATGTATATAAATCGTTCCAAAGAACATCAATATGAGGAAGGCCAGCTGACAACGCCAGGTGTAAGAAAATACTATACAGTCCTGTATCCAGAGCTTTTAGAAGATCCTATCAAAATATGCAATAATTTCAGCAAAATTTTAAGGATATGGGACAAGATCCAAGGGTTTCCAATTACAAAACTACTGTTGAAGTTTAATGAAAACTTCAAATTGTTTCTTATTTCTTACCTTTATAGAATTCCTGAGGAAAAAATATCAGAGCGTGATATCACGCCAATCATGGAATGCTTGCTTCGGTTGTTCGCACTTCTTGAAGTTGGAGATTTTGGTTTCTCCTCACGTTATTTCAAAACATTCCTTTTCAATGAAAATTTTAAATTAGTTGATCCAAATTATTCGATAGACAAAATTATCGAAGATTTCGATTCCCATATTAATTCTGTTTGGAAAGAAGAAGATGTAATTGCAGACCTTAAAGAATACGATAAAAATATTTTGGTTTACCTTAATGAATATATTTATGCTAGGGAACATAAATTACATTTTGACTTTGTCCAAGATAAAGTCAATGTAGAGCACATTATGCCTGCAAGTGGGCATAACATAGACGCTATTCGTGCTGATGCCCAGATGACATTAGAGGAATTTGATGATATGGTCAACCTTCTAGGAAACAAAATTTTATTGGAGGAAGATATCAATAAGTATATTGGGAGGGATTGGTTTAAAACAAAGAAAGGAACACTTGTGCAAGACAAAAAAGGATATGTTGGAAGTAGTTTTGGTATAGCAACATCCTTGTCTTCATATCCATCTGATTCATGGGGAAAGAATGATATCGAATTTGCAAATCGGAAAGCAGCCGATAGAATCTGTAATTTTATATTTAACAAACCGCAAGAAATTAAAGAGTAGTGGATACCAAAATATTACGTCAAAAAATACTAGATCTTGCCATTCGCGGCAAACTCGTACCGCAGGATCCAAATGATGAGCCTGCATCAATTCTGCTCGAACGAATCAAGGCTGAAAAAGAACGACTGATAAAGGAAGGCAAAATCAAGCGGAGCAAGAAGTCTGCAAAGACTTCTGATACGCCCCATTATGAGAATGTACCATTTGAAATTCCAAGTTTGTGGGAGTGGACAACCATAAATGATATTTCTAAATCCATTTTGTACGGTGTAAGTGAATCCGCAAAGACTAATGGGAAATACAGGCTTTTACGCATTACGGACATTCAAAACAACAGTGTACAATGGGATTCTGTTCCATATACAGATTTCGATGAAAATAAAGCAAAATCATATCTACTAAGCGATGGCGATATTTTGTTTGCTAGAACCGGCGCAACTGTTGGTAAGTCATATTTGGTACAAGGATTGACAGAAGGAGCTATTTATGCTTCATATTTGATTCGAGTCCAGACTTATGATGCAGTATTGCCTCAATACCTCAAGTTCTATTTTGAGTCAGGTTATTATTGGGAACAAATAGAACAAGGATCTGTTGGAGTGGGACAGCCCAATGTAAATGGAACCATATTAGGTAATTTACATGTTCCTATACCACCATTACACGAACAGTTCAGAATTGTTTCTGAACTTTCAAAATGGATGGGTATAATTGATATTATTGAAAATAGTCAAACCGATCTACAGGCTCTCATCAAGCAAACCAAAAGCAAGATACTAGACCTCGCCATACATGGAAAGCTAGTACCACAAGACCCTAATGACGAGCCTGCTTCTGAATTGATCAAACATATCAATCCAAAAGCTGAAATCACTTGTGATAACGGACAGTATAGGAATATTCCTAAAAATTGGTGTGCCTGCAAATTGGTTGATATATGTTCTTTCTTGTCAAGAGGAAAATCACCCAAATACTCGGAAGACGATAAAACATACCCAGTATTTGCTCAAAAATGTAATCTAAAAGATGGTGACGTATCATTAGAGCAAGCAAGATTTTTAGATCCTTCTACTATCAACAAGTGGAATGAAGTTTACAAATTACAAACTGGGGATATCCTTGTAAATTCAACGGGTACTGGCACTGTTGGAAGAACAAGATTGTTTAATACAAATTGCTTGGGCAACTATCCATTTGTAGTTCCTGATTCACATGTTTCTGTCGTAAGAGTGTTACAAAGTATTTGTCCTCAGTATATTTATGCTTATATATCTTCTGACTCTATACAACAGTATATGGAAAAGAATCTTGCAGGAAGTACAAACCAAAAAGAATTATATATTGGGGTTTTAGAAAATATGCAAATCTTCTTACCTCCTCTTGCAGAACAGCAACGTATCGTTGCAAGAATAGAAGAGTTATTTTCAACTCTTGACAACATTCAAAAAGCCTTAGAAGCGTAGGAAAATACGCTTCTAAGATCTTATGCTACCAATTTACAACCTTGTCAACAATCTTTTGTTGTTCGCTAGCTGTACGCCGCAGATAGATGCGAGTAGTTTCAATACTTTCATGCCCCATAAGGTCGGTAAGTAATGCAAGGTCGTTGAAACGGTCAAGAAAGTTCTTGGCAAAGCGGTGGCGGAAAGAATGAGGATAAACAACATCACGGTTCAGTCCATACTTATCGGCAAAATGTTTAAGTTGCTGGGCAATACCTCGTGTTGTAATGCGTTGTCCGAAACGATTGAGAAAAAGATAACCGCTTGTAACACCTTTCGTTTTCAACCATTGCAAAGCCTCGCTTCGCAAGTTTTTGGGGATGTATAAACGACGCACCTTACCACCTTTACTATAAAGGTCTAGATAACCCACCTTCACATGTTCAACCTTTATGTGCAACAGTTCACTTACCCGTGCACCTGTCGCCGCCATAAACCATACCACGAAATACCAATCTTCATAACCATCGACCTTTAACTGTGCTTTCAGAAACTTGTAGTCGGCATCGCTGATAACATTCTCTAAGAAGTTCTTTTGCTGCACTTTGACAAACTTTACCTTCAGTCTATCATGCTTGGAAAATTCCAAATACTTATTAATACCCTGTAGCCGAAGGTTTACGGTTTGAGGCTTAAAGTTTTCAACCAAGTATCCTTTGTATGCCAACAGGTTTTTCTTGTTCACTTCCCCATAGTGACTGAAAAAGTAGTTCACCGTCCATACATACGAAGCCACTGTGTTCTTTGCCAAGTTTGTTTTGGCAAGATAGTCATTAAATTTTGTTATCATATCAGTTTTTGTTTTTGATGAATACGATAACAATATAAAGCGCAACCTAACGGACATTATACGCAGTTACCTGTGGGATGGTGCAAATGTCTTTTAGAAGACATAGTTAAATACGAACAACCTCAAGCCTATATTGTCAATTCAACTGATTATAATGACAGCTATTTGACTCCTGTTTTAACTGCCGGGAAGTCTTTTATTATAGGATACACTAATGAGACAGAAGGTATTTATCAGAATACGCCTTGTATCATTTTTGATGACTTTACCACAGATTCCAAACTTGTTGATTTTCCCTTTAAGGTAAAATCATCTGCCATGAAAATCCTAAAAGTGACAGACGATATAGAAATTGAATATGTTGCTATGTTTATGAGCATAAAACGACTTATTGGCGATACTCATAAACGTTATTGGATTTCAGAATACTCTAAACTTTGCATACCAATACCACCAAAAGAAGAACAAAAGCGTATAATCAATATTGTAAAGATGGCGTTTAAAAAACTTGACGCAATAATGGAGAACTTATAAAATCTCCATTATTGTATCCAGTCTGCTATACATTGAATTTATTGCAGCAACGATTCTTACTTGTTCCTTATAAGGAGGTACAGGTACTTCTATTGCCTTAAATAGTTTTTTATCCAGGTGAGGTATTGCCGAACCTACTTTATTCTCTCGCAATGCTTTACGATGTAGATTTATAACATGTAAGATATATTCTGCAAACATGTTTTTATTGATATGTAGTTGCTTGAATGTGCTACCTTGATAACCTTCAATCTGCGTTCTGAACACTTCTCCAGAGTTTTCGCCATCAACTAAAATCAATAGGCTATTGGCTACTACATATCGTCCATTTGTCAAGGTCTTAAAGTCCCGTTCTCCTCTTAGATATTTTACGTCAAGGTTTGGCATTTCTTTACCATCAAGTTTTTCTCCATCCGTCAAAGAACATAGCATTTGCATTGGAGCTACTACCCACCCAATAGGCAAGTTCGTATAATGTCCGTTATCACAAGGTGTGAAGTCAGGATTTATGCGTTTCAATAGCTTGATAGCTGGTTCTTCGTTCGGGTCTTGTGATACGAGTTTACCGTGAATGGCGATGTCAAGAACTTTGCTCTTGGTTTGCTTGATTATGGTTTGTAAGTCTAATTTTTCCTTTTCTATTTGGTCTAGTAAAGCAAACCAATGTTCAATCTCGGTAACTATGCGTTGCTGTTCAGTTAAAGGTGGCAAAGGAAAATACATCTGTTCTAAATTGTATTTTGGCAAACCTTCACGACCACTACCCGTAATCTTCATAGATTTAGTAAAGTATGAAGATAAAACTAACGCATGGAAATATTCAGGTTCAACTAAAACAGAACGCATAATACAAACGTGTTGACTGACATTGCCACAATTAAAATCAGCAGGAACTACGGCACATCTTCCCAATGAACCTCCAGTAATATTCAACAACAAGTCGTTAGCAAGAACTTCCGTACCTTTCATCTTCTGATGAACTTCTTCGGAAATATACTTGATGTCATCATAAACAAGCCTGTCATTATATACATTTTGCGATCGGAAAAAAGGAATCCCTTTCACAGAATAGTTACTTCCTCTTGGTGTACTACCGGAACCTATCTTTGAGCATATTTCTTCAATTGTTGTCCACACCCAATTATCGGGTATTTCAAACGGCACGTTCCCATAATGGGGCGTATGTAATGTAAATTTTAATCATAATAAAAACAAGGTGCGCTATAAATATTCGATACGGCACACCTTGATAAATTATCTTCTTCGGTAACTATGTTTATTTTTCATTGGCACCTCTAATGCGGTTTTTATACATCGTCGTTTATACGCCTCTTCCTCCTCATCCGGCCTTCTTCCGTCCCAGCGAAGGTCTGAATCGGCGTTGCCACCGCCTCCGCCGGATGAAACAGCGACAGGTTGTCCGCCAATCAAAGCATCAGCGATAGAAAAGATTCGTTCCCGCACAGAAGGCTCAGCCAGCTGGTCAAGAAACGTCTGCATCTGTTCTGTCTGATTATCGTTGAGATCCGTCAGTCGTGCATACTCATGTTGCAGCCATTTAAGCTCCCGATAGTCCAGCAACGCATTACTCTGCACCGCCTGTATTTGCTGTTCGGCATCCTTCCGATACAGTTCCTCAATCTGGCGGACAATCTTCACGAATCGGCTGGCGATAGACCTGTTCTGCTCCTCAATCCATTTGTCAACACCGAATATCGGAGGTTTACCAGTGATCCGTGGCGGCTCAAAATCTATCTTGTGATTGCGGAAAGGTTGCGCCACTCTACCGACACGGTCTACATTCTTTGTCATCTGTTCCAGTTCCTGCTCCTTTTCATGAAGCTTACATGCCTTGTCTTCAAGTTTGGACTGGTATTCGGAAATCTGTTTTTGTATCCTGGTCTTTTGAATTTCATATT
>ERZ827524.331-NODE-331-length-64162-cov-5.418051_pt1 | contig 64162 bp, 57 predicted proteins | sample MGYA00519702_ERZ827524 | MGnify/ENA primary metagenome ERZ827524 (study PRJEB31778, sample SAMEA3449341) | human gut metagenome | biome: human gut; feature: human-associated habitat; material: faeces | place: United Kingdom | collected 2010/2012 ...
AGCGCGAATTCAGGTAATACCAGCCTGTCTCCGTATCGTAGTAATAGTCCTTGTAGCGATACGGGTTCATCGTGCCGATCTTTTCATACGTCGTGTCGCTGACGATCGTGCAATTTCCCCATGCATCGTAGACATACTCTACAACCCTATTCCCCGCATCGTTCCGTATCCCTATTATCTCCCCCTGTCCGTTCCGCTCGTAGAAATAGTAATATGTCGCGCCTGGCGTATCTCTGTACGCCAGTCCCACCAATGTTCCCGATGCATCATAGGTGTATGTTAATTTATCCACAATTTCCAGCGTCGTTGTCGTTCTCCGGCGCATCTCGTATACCAATCTGCCGCCGGCATCGTAGTGATATTCTGTATTTGTCGGCGAGCTCGGCATCCCCGCGCTCTTATATGTGCGCAGTCCGTCCGCATTATACCGATATGTCACACCCGTACTTGCGCTGAGCGCCACTCCCGTCAGATTTTTGCCCGTCCAAACCAGCGATTGGACTCCTTCCCATTTCGTCGGGTTTCCCGCCTCATCATACGAAATTGCCGTTCCGTTTATTTGCGTGAGCTGATCGCGCGTATTGGTATAGCTCCGCGTCGACTGCGCCGTTCCGAGGGTGGCGGCGGTCGTATACGCGTACGTCTTTTTTGACGTCATATTCCCGATTAGGTTGTATGTGTAAACGAATGTTTTCCCGAGATACGCGTTGTTCTCCCGCGTAAGCTGGCCGATACTGTCGTAGGTATAGCTGAGTTTCTGCACGCCGTTCTCCTTCACCGACGTGATGTTCCCTGCGTTGTCGTAGGCGTACTCAAAGGTTCGTCCGCCGGCCGTCGTCACCGTCGAAACGAACGGCGTCGTCTGCGACGACGTCTGTCCGCTGCGGTAGGTATAGCTTTCACTCGATACCGTATACGTCGTTCCGCTGCTCCAGGTACACGTCGTCGTTTTTTTCGTCAGACGCTCCAACGCGTCATAGGTGTATGTTGTGGTGATATTGTTGTTGCGCTTCACCGTTTTGACGGTATCCGTCGTGCCGTAATAGGTGTAGACATAGGTGTTCGTCGCGCTCCCGTCGTATTCCGTCACGCTGCTTACGCGTCCGTAGCTGTCATACGCGTAGCTTACCCGCAGTTCCAACGCGCCCGTGCTGCGTTTCTTCTGCTCGGTTTTGATGATACGGCCGTAAACGTCATAGGTATAATCCACGCGCCGGTCGTTGGTCGAATCGGTCGTATAGTCGAGCGAGCCGTCCTGATTGTAAAGGTAGTAAAAAGGATTCGAGGTCGCGTCGCCCTTCGCCGTCAGCCAGCCGGTATCCGTCGCATAGAACTGCCGCATTTGGTAGCCGTTGCCGAGTGTCGTCGAGGTCAGATTGTTGCGGTCGTCGTATCCGTACTGCGTTATGGTTTCGGTCATTGCGTAGTAGCCTACGCGCGAAAGACGTCCGCGGCTGTCGTAGAGGAAGATATATTCCAGCCAATCGGACGTATTTGTGTGATTGGCTTCAAGCGTTGCGATTCTATCCGTGCCATTCGTATAGGTATAGCGCAAGCCATGCTCGGTTTCGGTATCGTTTACGCCGTTCCCGTTTTCATCGGCATAGACCTGCGAAATGCGGCCGTAGCCGTCGTACAGATAGCGCGTGAGCAGTCCGCTGCGCGAGCGGACATACGACAGGCTTTTGTCGCTGCCGTAGGCATAATATTCGGCAAGGTCGCGCGAATCATAGGAGGCCGTTACAAAGCGGCCGTTGGAATACACATACTTTTCGGTGATGCCCCGGCTGAGCGACGGGCTGGACAGCTTCGTTTCCTTGACGTTGCCGTAAGCGTCGTATGTATAGTTTGTTCTCAGGCTGCCGTTGTTGCAGTTCAGGCGCGTCGTCTGGGTGACGCGGTTGCCGCTGTATGTGACCGACTGTCCGCGGCCGTTGACCGATTGATTGGAGAGCCGATAGCCGTTTGAATCATAGCTGTTGACGGTGCTGCCGAAGGGCGTATCCACGCGGGTGACGGCGTTTTGGTCGTTGTAGATGTAGCTTTCCCCCGCGACGGCCTTGAGCGAAAGGTTGTCGAAATAGGCTATGCCTTTGTTGTAATCGTAGCTGCAGTACACCGCGATGCCGCTGATGGTTTTCGCCGCGTCCGGCCGGACGAGCAGCGAGACATACTGCCAGTCGGTGTTGTTGGGGTCGGCGTTGACACGCACGTCCTGCTTCAAGCCGTCGGTATAGGTGACGACGCAGGACATACCGAAGCTGGCGCCGCCCGTGTTGACGTAGGCTTCCGTGTCGATCGTTTTCAAGGAGGACGACGAGCGCACCCAGCCGGAAACCATAAAATGGCCGCCGCTGCTGATGCCCTTGAAGTTGGAGGTCGAAACGCCCTGATGCGCGAAGTTCAGCTTGCCCGTATCGCCGGTTATTTTGATGACCTGACTGCCGTTGTATGAGGCATAGGCGGCGTTGACAAAGCCCCAGCCCGACTGGCTGCTGCAGGTATAATTGACAAGCGCGTTATAGTCGTTGTCCGGGAAAGAGGTCGCGCCCTGATGCAGCACCTTGCCCGAGTCGTCAAACACGACGGCGCTCGTAGAAAGCGCGACGGGCGGCGCGGCGGAACGTTTGGCGGAATATACGCTTTTTGTGCGTCCCGACGCGGAAAAGACCTGATAGGTGTCTTCGTAGCTGGAATAGGAGCTGCTGATTTTCGTAAGGCGGTTTTTCGCATCGTCGTTTCCGTAGGCAAACGACGTCTGCGCGCCGTTCGGACGGCTCAGCGCCGTGACGCGGCCGCTGCTGTCGTACTGCACGGTCAGCGGGTTGTCAAACGCCGACGAAGCGCGGTCGTTGACGGTGGTGATGCGGCCGTTCGTATAGCCGAAGGTGATCCAGTCGGTCTCGACGGTTCCCTTGCGGAAGATGATTTTGTCCAGCCGCATAGCGGTGCTGTCGTAGAGGAATTCGACCGATTCGTTCGTTTCGAGGTTCTGGATTTTTTGCAGGTTGGCATTGCTTCCCGTGGAATAATAGGTGAACGAAAACAGGTTGACGCTCAGTCCGGCGGACGTGTTGTACAGGCGGACGCTTTTCGGTTCGACGCCTTCGTAGGTATATTCGACCGTATTGCCGCTGCCGTCGGAAAACGAGTGCAGGTAACCGTCGACGATCGTCTTGGTGTTGCCGTAGCCGTCGTTGAAGACGGCGCGCTTCGTCGCGGGCGTATAGTCGATATAATCCGGCCCCGTCTGCGAGGTATAGCGGGTCACCGTATAGCGATTTTCAGGCGGCGTCTCCGTCTGGTAGACGCGGCGGACATTGCGGCAGTCGTCGTAGTACAGCAAAGCGCCGGAGCCGTCGCTCGTTACCGATTCGTGGACGTTGAGCGTCCAGCCGGAGGCCGTGACGGGATAGGCGCCGCTCGCAAAGGTGCTGTACAGCAGCGAATTGGACGCGGGCAGCAGACCTCCGGCCGAGGTCAGGCAGTCGACCTCAAGCTGAAAGCCGCCGTTGTAAGCATTCACGTTCACGGCGGCATGGGTGAAGCTGTCGTACGTCTCCCAGCTTCCGCTGCGTTCCAAAAGAGTCGTGCTCGTCGCAAGCACCGTGAGTACGACGCCGTCCTCGGGGACAGTGCCGGCGGCCGTCGGAAGCGGCAGCTCAAGCCGGTCCGCGCCGGCGGCGTACAGGCCGGCGACCGCGTCGGTCACGTCCCATTCCACGACGGCCAAGGCGGCATCCGGCGCGGACGACTCGCCCGATACGTCGGGAACGGACGATGTGAACATTTCGTTCGCAGCATCGGAGGCCGCCGGCAGGGACGTCTCGTCCGAAGCGGCGAAATCTGCCGCGCCGTTGTCGTCGGCAGGCGCTTGCAGACGCAGCGTCGCCGAAAGAATGATCGTGTCGTCGGCCGGCAGGGCGGGCAGCCCGTAAAGCGTCAGCGCCGGCGATGCGGCGGCGTTCTGTGAAGCGGACGCGGCCGACGGCGCCAGGCAGGCGCTCAGCGGCGCGTCGGTCAGCCTGCGTCCGGCGACTTCGTCCGCAAGGCTGCCGTCGGCAAAGCCGTCGCGCTCGACCCAGCCGTCCGCAGTCTGCCGGTGCAGCTCGAACGCGTACACGTCGATCCGGCGGAGGCCGTCGCTGCGGATATACGTCTTGGCGTTGGCGGTGCGTGCGCTTACGTCCTCGCAGAGCAGGCCCGCTTCGGCCGCAGACGCAGACAAAAGCGCTTCGCTCCGATCGTCCTCTGCGGCCAGCGCGCCGACGGGCAGCGTATACGCCGTCAGCAGCAGCGCCAGCATCCAAGCAATACAGCGGATTGTTTTTTTCATAGCTTTTCCTCTCCCGTTCCGCCGGACGGCGTCCGACCGCACCGGCATCAATCTTCTAACACAGGAAAAGAATACCATGTTTACAAACATAAAGCAATATTATTTTACATTTTTATTATTTTTTTGTGGAAACGCACAAAGCCGTCCGCAGGTGTGCAAGACCCGCGAACGGCTTTGTGTTGTATTCGTCGTATCGGCGTATTCGGCGTATTCGGCGGTTGAAAACCGGCGCATTCCTGCGGCGCACACGGCACTGCGGCGGCGCACAGTCCCTCAGTACGGCCGTCTGCGCGGCAGACAGCGCGCCGCACGGCCCGCTTCAGAAGTGAATCAGATGTAAATGCGATTTTGATATTTTACGGGCAGCCCGTCGCCGTACAGATGCGCATCGTTGGAAAGCTGAAGGACGCATGGTACGGTTTCGCCGGGCGTTTCGGAAAATTCAATGACGGTCATGCCCGAATGATCGAGGTCGAAATGGCTGCAGAACATCGGATAGGGAATGTCCAGCAGGCTGCTGAGGAAGGCCATTCCGAAGCCCTGATGCGCGAACAGCGCGACCCGCTCGCTGTTGGGGCGCTCCGCGACGTACAGGCAGCGAGAGCGGTCATGCACATATCCGAGCGAGGCGAGCAGCGCGTCGGTTTCCCGCCGCACGCGCGCGACGCCCTCGGCCGCTTTCGTCTCGGCGAAAATCGGATGTGTGAACCAGTCGGCGCCCAGCGCGCGCATTTCCGCCGACACAAGCAGATTTTGCAGCGAACGGTTCTGGAAAAACCACGTCCGATACCCGGCCGCCGGATCGACGGAGGTAAATTCGCCCCACGCCAGTCCCTCGCTCGTCCAGTCGAGGACCGTCATGTCCTTTTTCAGCAGTTCGCAGGCCGGAGCCGCGGTCTCCTGCGCGCGCTTGAGCGGCGAAACGAAAATCTTGTCCAGTCCGTAGCGGGCCAGACGGCGTCCCAGCGCCTCCGCCTGCCGGCGTCCGAGCGGCGTCAGCGAATCGGGGCTGTAAATGGGATCGCCGTGGCGTATGTAAAAAAACAGCAAAACAGAAAGCCTCCTCTTTCACGGATGAAAATTCCCAATCGATCATACCACATTCCGCGCCGTTTGTCAACGCGCCAGAAAGATTTGTAAAAAAGAGTGGAAATTTGCCTCCGTATATGCTATAATAAACAACAAAATCAAACATGGTGTCCGCTTGTTCTGTTTTTTAATAAGGAGGATTTGGCGCTTGAACGAAATCGAGGTTTTCGTCTCCCCCAATTTGGAGCTGATCAACGGCATTCTGCTGACAAGCCGATATAACGAGCTTACCCGTCCCTATGTCGGTTACGGTCTGATGACGGAGGAAGAAAACGACTACACCTTTGCCGTCAAAGCCTTTTTCAAGCCATACCGAGCACACAAGATTTATAAAGTCCTTGAGGCGATGATTCCGAACGGCTTCACCTTCTCGCGTCCCGTGGAGCTTGCGCTGGCGTTCGATGAAAGCGGGGACTTCTCCTTTCGCTTTCCCTTGTCTTCTCTGTGCATTGCTTACAGCGGCGGGCTTGAGCGGATTCAGGAATTTGCCGCCCTGCTTCGGGAATTGGCGAAAGAAAGCGGATATTTTGATTTTTTCAAACGCAGGCCGTTTTTTATTCGCCCTATATCCAAAAGGCCCGCGAAACCGTCGGTGCCCGTCCGTTCGCTGCGATGCTGGAAGCCGAATTCGGGACGCGGCAGCACGCCTACCGTTATGTGGTCTCCGCGCTGATGAAAGGCAACTTCGGTTTGCACTTTCCGCGTCGCGAAGGTTGCGAATCCGATCTTTTTTCCGTATTTTCCACCGATTCCCTCAGCCTTTCGCCCGCAATTCTGCTGCACGAGTACGCGCATCCCTTCATCAATCCACTGACGGAAAAATACCGCAGCCTCGTTTATACGCATCAAAACGCTTACGAATGGCTGTCGAAATACAAGCTGCCCGATTACCGGTCGGGCTACGACGGCTGGGAAGAATGCGTCAACGAGCATCTGGTCAGAGCGATGACCATTCATCTGCTGCGGCGATGCGGATATACGGATACGGCGGAGCAAATGCTCCGCAACGACCTGTACTGCGGCTACAAATACATTCCGCTCCTGCTGGAGCGCTATTGCGCCTACGACGGCATGCGCCGGACATATCCGAATTTTGAAAGCTACTATCCCGAGCTTCTTTCGGTGTTTTCCGAGCCGCCGGAGCGGGCTTCCGAGCTTTCCGCAAATTCGTAAATTTACAATAAATCTATAAAACGAGGTGTCTTTTATGATCTACAAGCCGTTTCAAGACCTGAAGCTGTCCGCGCTCGGTATGGGCGCGATGCGGCTGCCGATCGTCGACGGGGTGTTCACCGACATCGACGTGCCCGCCGTAGAGAAGATGGTCGACTATGCCGTCGGACACGGCGTCAACTATTTCGACACCGCCTACGGCTACCACGACGGCCGTTCGGAGGGCGTGATGGGCAGGGTGCTTTCCGCGTATCCGCGCGACAGCTTTTATCTCGCCGACAAATTCCCCGGCTATGATCTGGCGAACATTCCGAAGGTGGAGGAGATTTTTGAAGAACAGCTTCGGCGCTGCGGCGTGACGTATTTTGACTTTTATCTTTTCCACAACGTATGCGAAATGAACATCGACGCCTATCTTGACCGGCAGTACGGCATCTACGACTATCTGCTCCGGCAGAAGGCCGAGGGCCGCATCCGCCATCTCGGCTTTTCGGTGCATGGCAGCTACGACGTGATGCAGCGCTTTCTCGACGCTTACGGCGAGAGCATGGAATTCGGGCAGGTACAGCTCAATTACATCGACTGGACCTTCCAGAACGCGGAGGCGAAGGTAAAGCGCCTCAGCGAGCTGGGCATCCCCGTCTGGGTCATGGAGCCGCTGCGCGGCGGCAAGCTGGCGGCGCTGCCGGACGAATCGGCGGCGGCGCTGCGCAAGCTGCGTCCCGAGGAAACGGTCCCGGGCTGGGCCTTCCGCTTTTTGCAGACGATCCCGGGCGTGACGGTCACGCTGTCGGGGATGTCTAATTTCCAGCAGCTTTGCGAGAACATACGCACCTTTGAGACCGACGAGCCGCTCAGCGCGGCGGAGCTGCAGGCACTTTCCGAGCTTGCCGAAGCGATGACGAGCCAAAGCGCGCTGCCCTGCACCGCCTGCCGCTACTGCACGGGCCACTGTCCGCAGCAGCTTGACATCCCCGACCTGCTGGCGCTCTACAACGAGCACCGCTTCACCGGCGGCGGCTTCCTCGCGCCGATGGCGCTTTCCGCGCTGCCGGCCGACAAGCAGCCGAGCGCCTGCATCGGCTGTCGAAGCTGCGAGGCCGTCTGTCCGCAGCAGATCAAGATTTCCGAAGCGCTCGCCGATTTTGCCGGCATGCTCAAGGACTGATTCCCCGTCCGAAGCGCCGCCTGACGTCAGGCGGCGCTTTTTTCCGCGCCGGCGGGCAAAATTCCCGTAACCTGTTGACAAACCGGCGGAAAAATGCTAATATAGCCTTAAGTGGGAAGCGTACTGCGCGCCGGACGGCCGACCGGCCGGAGCCGGCGAAGCGCCCCGCCGCGCGGCGGTCCCTTCCCCGATTGCACGCAAGGGCGCCGCGGCGCCGGAAAGGCACGCAGCGGCCCCATTCTCCGGGTCAGTATGTGTTTTGGAGCGTTCATATGCCTGAAAGAAAAAAAGACCTGATTTCGATTATCGTCCCCTGCTATAACGAACAGGCCGCCATTCCGTTTTTTTATAAAGAGATCGACCGGGTTTCACAGGAAATGAAAGAAGAAACAGACTTTGAGCTGCTGTTTGTCGACGACGGTTCCAAAGACGGCACTATGGAGGTGCTGCGGGAACTGGCCGCCGCAGACGCGCGGGTCAGGTATGTTTCTTTTTCTCGTAATTTCGGGAAAGAGGCCGCGATGTACGCCGGACTGGAGAACGCCCGGGGCGACCTTGTCGCCATACTCGACGCGGATTTGCAGGACCCGCCCGCCCTGCTGCCGGAGATGTACGCCTCCATCAAAAACGACGGCTACGACAGCGTCGCCACCCGCCGTTCCACGCGCAAGGGCGAGCCGCGGCTGCGCTCCTTTTTCGCGCGGGTGTTTTACCGGCTGATGAACAAAATCTCCAAAACCGAGCTGGTCGAAGGCGCGCGGGATTTCCGGCTGATGACACGTCAAATGGTCGACAGCGTGCTGTCGGTCTGCGAATACAACCGTTTTACAAAAGGGATCTTCACTTGGGTCGGCTACAAAACGCGCTGGATCGAATATGAAAACGTCGAGCGCGTCGCCGGCGAAACGAAATGGTCGTTCTGGAAGCTGTTCAAATACTCGTTGGAGTGCATTATGGCCTTTTCGACGGTGCCGCTGGCGATCAGCTCGTTTTTCGGCATCCTGTTCGCGCTCATCGCCGTCGTCGGCATCGTGGTCGTCATCGTGCGGCAGGCCGTATGGGGCGGTTCGGCCTACGGCTGGGCCTCGACCGTCTGCATCATCCTGTTTGTCGCCGGCATTCAGCTTTTCTGTATCGGAATTCTCGGCCAATACCTCGCCAAGACCTATCTCGAGACCAAGAGGCGGCCGATTTACATTGCGAAAGAGACCGAGAAGGATATGCGCCGCGAAAGCGCGGACGCTATACCGTCCGACGAAAGAAAGGAGAATTTATGAAAGCATTCCTTTGCAGATGCCTTCCCCTGCTGCTGCTTTTCGCGCTTATCTTCACCGCTCTGGCCGCCTGCGCGACGGAACCGGGCGGCGCAAGCGGCGCCTCCGAAGCGGGCGGTGTAAGCTCCGGCGCCGAATCGGCGGCTGAAGGGTTTCCGCTGGAGGAGAAAAACTTCGGCGGCAAGGAGATCACCGTTCTCTGCGTCGACCGTCACACCTACGGCGTGATGCAGTTCGTGCCGGACAGCGAGCTGAAGGCCAACGCCGTCAACGACGCGGTGGCCGAGCGCAACAATCTCATTGAGGAAAAGTACGGGCTGACAATCAAAGCCGTCGGGGAAAAATTCCCGATCGAGACGCTGCGGCTGGCGGTGACGTCGGGCATCGACGACTACGATATGATCTGCGATACGATGATGGGCATGATGCCGCTGATCCCCGAAAACCTGTATCTGGCGCTGGACGACTACATCGACATTTCCCACGAATGGTGGGACCAGAACGCCAACGAGCTGCTGACGCTCAACGACAAGCATTACCTTCTTTCGGGCGACGCCATCATCACCGACGACGATTATACATATCTGCTGCTCTACAATAAGACGATGTATGCCGACAACGCCGAGCTTTCCGGCAAATACGGCGACCTCTACGATTTGGTGCGCGAGGGCAAATGGACGCTGGACGTGATGTATGAAATGATGAAAGCCGTGGCCGAGCCGGACGAAACCGGCGCATGGTCGGAGAACGCCACCTACGGTATGGCGGGCAGCATCAACATCGGCAACGTCTTTATGAACGCGGGCGGCTACCTCCCCGCCGAGCGGACGTCGGACGGCGGCATTGCAATCGCGCTCGGCAAGGACGCGAATCTGGCGGCCTTTGACCGGGTGTACAATCTCTTTTCCGACAGCACCACGACGATGCTGGTCGAGCGCTATCCGCAGAACGGCTGGGACATCGTCAACACCGCTTTTCAGGAAGGACATGCGCTCTTCTATTCGACCAACGCCTCCTCGATTTCCATTTTCAAGAACGCAGAGGACGAGGTCGTCTCCTTCGGCGTACTCCCGAACCCGAAATTCAGCGAATCGCAGGACAGATACTACCACACCGTCAACAGCGGCAACAGCAGTGTGCTGGCCGTCGCTTCGACCAACGTTGAAAACGTGGAAGCGACCTGCTATCTGCTCGAGCTGCTCGGCTATTACGGCAAGCACACGCCGTTCAAGTCGATCAACGACGCCTATTACGAGACCACACTCAAGCTGCAGGCGGTGGAGAGCGACGACGACGCCGAGATGCTCGACATCGTTTTCGGCAACCGCATTTACGACATCTACACGATGATGCCGTGGGGCTCGTCGCCTACGCTCGGCCAGATTTACGGGCAGGTGCTGACGGCGGGCAGCAACACCACCGTTTCGCTGCTGGAATCCAAACGGCAGGAAATCGAAACGGATATCCAAAACACATTAAACGAATTTTCCAAGCTCAACTGACGAATAGATTAAAGGAGATTTTGATATGAAACTCGGAATGATTTCCCCCTCCCATGACGCCGCGGGCATCCAACGGATCAAGGCGCTGGGGCTGGATTACGCGGAATTTGACGTCAACGCGGACGACATTTCCTACCTCAATCGCGCGGAGATCCGCAAGGCCCTTTCCGAAACCGGCGTGAAGCTGGGCGCCGTCGGCCGCTGGGGCCGCGACCGCATCACGGCGGACGGCTCGATTTGCGCCAAGGAGCAGAAGGACGAGTTCGACCTGATCGATATGTGCGCCGAACTGGGCTGCCCGGTGTATATCACCGGCTGCAATTATGTCGACGGGCTGAGCTATTATCAGAACGTCAGCGCCGCCATCGCCTACTTTCAGTCGCTCATCGACTATGCGGCCGGCCGCGTGAAGCTCTGCGTCTACAACTGCTCGTGGAACAACTACGTCAACAAGCCGCATGAGTGGGACATCATCAACGACCATCTCAAAGCGCTGGGCATCAAGTTCGACCCGTCCCACACGGTCAACGGCGGGCGCGATTATCTGTCCGAGGCTGCGCTCTACGGCGCGAATTTCGACCATGTACACCTCAAGGGCACGCTGAACATCGACGGCCGCCACATCGACGACCCGCCCGCCGGTATGGATATGATCAACTGGGGCGCGCTGCTGTCCATCCTGCGCAAGTACAACTATCAGGGCATGCTCTCCATCGAGCCGCATTCGGCCACATGGCAGGGCGAGCTTGGCGAACAAGGGCTGAAGTATACCATCGACTACTTCAAAAAGCTGCTGTTCATAGCCTGAGGACGCCGCCGTGAAGCTGTTCCGCAGAAAGGATAAGCCTCCGAAGGACACGCACTCGGTCGAGTTCAAGCGCTACGTCGCCGCCAAGCTCAACGGGCGCTCGATCCGCTATATTCTGGAGCGGAGCGACAACACCGACCGCGTCATCGGCAAGGGCGGCTTTATCGCCGTCACCGACGGGATTCTGTCGGTCAACTGCGGCGAAAAGACGCTGTTTTCCGCGCAGGTCGATACGCTTGAGGCGTGGGAATTCCTCAGTCTGGAGGGCGTCACGCTGACCGGCTATGATTTGACCGAGGGCAAGGAACGAACCGTTATGGCGTATTACAAATATTACCGAGATTAAAAAAGGAGTTTTGGAATTATGGCAACTACCGTTAAGCCTTCTGACAAGGTCAGAATCGGCATCATCGGCTGCGGCGGCATCGCCACCGGCAAGCACCTCCCCGCGCTGCACAAGCTCAGCAACATCGAAATGGTCGCCTTCTGCGACCTCATCCGCTCGAGAGCGGAGTCGGCGGCGAAGAACTACGGCACGCCCGATGCAAAGGTTTACGAAAACTACAAGGAATTGCTTGAGGACAAGACCATCGACGTCGTGCATGTTCTCACGCCCAACCGCTCGCACAGCTTCATCTCGGTCGACGCGATGGAAGCCGGCAAGCACGTCATGTGCGAAAAGCCGATGGCCATCAACGCCGAGGAAGCGAAGAAGATGGTCGACGCCGCCAAGCGCACGGGCAAAAAGCTCACCATCGGTTACCAGAACCGCCAGCGCAACGACTCGCTTTTCGCCAAGGCGGAGGTCGAGGCCGGCACGCTCGGCGAAATCTACTACGCGAGAGCGACCGCTCTGCGCCGCAGAGCGGTGCCGACTTGGGGCGTGTTCCTCAACGAGTACGAGCAGGGCGGCGGTCCGCTGATCGACATCGGCACGCATGCGCTTGACCTCACGCTCTGGTGCATGAACAACTATAAGCCCAAATACTGCGTCGGCTCGGTGTATAAGAAGCTGGGCAAAAAGTTCCCGACCGGCAACGCGTGGGGCGACTGGACGGAGGAGCAGTTCACGGTCGAGGATTCCGCCTTCGGCTTCATCGTGATGGAAAACGGCGCCACGATCAATCTGGAATCGAGCTGGGCGCTGAATATGCTGGACACGCGCGAGGCCGTGACCACCCTCTGCGGCACCGACGGCGGTCTGGATATGAACGACGGCATCCGCATCAACGGCATCCGCCACGGCCGTCAGTATGTGCTTAAGCCCGACCTGAGCGCGGGCGGCGTCGCCTTCTACGAGGGCAGCAACGGCGCCAAGCCCGAGGACCGTGAAGCGGCGCTGTGGATCGACGCGGTCGTCAACGACAAGCCGCCGTTCGTCCTGCCCGAGCAGGCATATGCCGTCTCGCAGATTCTCGAGGGCATCTACATTTCCGCCAAGACCGGCGAGCCTTACTATTTCAACAAATAAACGAAAAAAAACGGTATACGGCGGGCCTTGTTCGGTTCGCCGCACCGCTTTTTCCGAAAATACAAACGACGGAAAGGAAGGATACAATATGAAGGTAGGCGTGCTTACCGTCCCGTTTTCGGGACAGCCGCTGCCGGAGGCGCTTTCGTATCTCCGCTCGCTCGGCGTCGAGGCGCTGGAGATCGGCTGCGGCGGCTATCCCGGCAAGGGGCACTGCAACCCGCGCGAGCTGCTGGAAAACAAAGCCAAGCTCAAGCAGTTCAAGGAAACCATCGAGGAGTTCGGGATGCCGATCAGCGCGCTCGGCTGCCACGGCAATATGGTCAACCCCGATAAGGAGGCCGCCGCGCGCTATCAGGCCGATTTTGACGACGCGCTGCTGCTGGCGGAAGAACTGGGCATCAACAAGGTCATCACCTTCTCCGGCTGCCCGGGCGACTGCCCCACGGCGAAATACCCCAACTGGGTCACCTGCGCCTGGCCGGACGAATACCCGAAAATTCTGGATTACCAGTGGAACGAGGTGCTTATCCCCTTCTGGACCAAGCAGCTCGAAGCCTGCCGCAGCCACGGCGTGACCAAGGTCGCGCTGGAAATGCACCCCGGCTTCTGCGTCTACAACACCGAAACGATGCTCAAGCTGCGCGCCGCCGTCGGGGACACCATCGGCGCGAACTTCGACCCGTCGCACCTGATCTGGCAGGGCATCGAGCCGGTCGCGGCCATCCGCGCGCTCGGCAGCGCGATTTTCCACGTCCACGCCAAGGATACGAAGGTCGATAAGTACAACACGGCGGTCAACGGCGTGCTGGATACCAAGCATTACGGCGACGAAATCCATCGCTCGTGGGTGTTCCGCACGGTCGGATACGGCAACGACGCGCAGTATTGGCGGGATATGATCTCCAACCTGCGTCTGGTCGGCTACGACGACGTGCTGAGCATCGAGCATGAGGACAGCTTCATGACCAACGAGGAGGGGCTGGAAAAGGCCGTGCGCTTCCTCAAGGACTCGGTCATCAGCGAGCCGAAGCCCGGCGGAATGTTCTGGGCCTGAAGAAAACCGCAAAAGGCGGAGGGGAATGCTTCCTCTCCGCCTTTTTTTGCTCGCTTGCCGCTTCCCTCTGCCGTACAAAGCCCGGCACGCATCGGCTGCATAATGCAAAAAACGGCGCGGCGCCTAAAGGGGGCCGCACCGTTTTCTATATCGATAACGTCTCGTCTTGTCTATATGCCTGTTTGCGGCCGTTCGCCGCATTCCCATATGAAGCGGCCTGCGGCGGGTTGAAGCGGCGGCCGCCGTCCGAGCGCCGCAGCCGAGCGCCATTCGGGAAGCGAAGCTGCCGGTGCAGGCCGGCAGCTTCGCCGGCGGAGCGCGCAGAATCCGGTCTGCATACAAAACCGGCCGAGGAGGCGGTCCAGCCGGAAAAACGGTTTTCGCCCTCCGGCCGTTCCGCGCCGCCGGACGGGCAGCCGCCGGACGGGTCTGCGCGCGCCTCCCCGCTGCTTCGTTCGGCAGGCAGACGACATCGGGCCGCGCCTTCCCGCTGCGACTATCTGCGCCGCACCATCCCCTTGATTTTCGCCTTGAGCTCCTCCATCCGATTCTCGCGGTCTTCTGCGCGCTGCACGCGCTTCGCGTCGAGCGCGGCCTTCTTTTCGGCTTTTTCTGCCTCGCGCACACCCTCCTCCAGCTCGTGTACGACAGCGTCAAGCTGCGCGCAGACCTCCTCCGCCAGCGCGTCTGCCGCCGCGGCGGTGAACAGGTCGAGCATAACGGCGGAGACGATCAGGTTGACGGCGTCGATGATGGCGTCCTCGACGTCCTCGCCGCGGATGACCTCGCGGATGGTGCCGTTGTCCAGATCCCCCAAAATAACGGTGTCGGGGACGTCGTTGCCGTCCGTGTCCGCCAAAAGCGTGTCAAAGTACCCGTTGCCGTCCAAATCGAGAGCGACGGCGTCGACGTATCCGTCGCCGGTCGTATCGAGCAGCGCGATGTCCGGCATCTTGTCCTCCGTGACGTCCAGCAGGATGGCGTCCTTCGCCCCGGATTTCACGACCATCCCTCTCAGGTCGCGGTCGCGGCGGATCGCGCGTCTGATTTCTTTCATTTTATACATAGCAAATACCTCCGTTCAAATCATTTTGTTTTTTTGCGGTAAATGGTAATGGCTGCAACGATGATGTTCTGAATCCCGTCAAGAATCAATGCGATGCCGACAAAGCGCATCAGGAAAAGATTGGTCTCCGACGGCCTGAGCAGCGCGGCAAGCCCTGCAAGGAAGGCAGCCGCAGCGCCGATCAGGAGTACCCACCATTTCCGAATGCCGAACCGCTTGGCTTCCACCGCATTCTGCACCGTGAACAGGGCGTTCGTGACCACGAAGATGGACACCAGCATCGTCAGGTATTTGGCAAACTGTTCCGGAGACAGCAGAATGACGATGCTGAACAGAGCGGTAAGCGCCCCAAGGGCGAGGTCGAACTGAAAGGCAATCTGATGCGCGTCGTTCGAGAAGTACCCGAACAGCTTCGCCAGCCCCGAAACGAGGACGACAGCGCCGACGGCGCGGGACAGTGTGACCAGAGACGTCTCCGGCCGAATTAGGAAAAAGCATCCGATCAGAATAATGGCGGCCGAGGTCAGAATATAGCTGTATTTCGCAATTTGAATGCGTTTCAAACGCTCACCCCCAGAGCAGACTCATATATTTTACAGCGGCAGGTCCTTCTTGCGGAAGCGCACGCTGCCGGCGATGTAGCAGACAAGCCCAATAACGAGCAGAATGCAGAACTTCCACAGATAAGCCGTCGTGCCGTCCATAATGGAGATGGGATCAAACAGGGTGATGATGGAGACATAGTTGAAATAGTCCAGCGCCTCCATACGGATGATCGAGGGCATAATGGACGAGCCGAACAGGCCGAGCATCGTCGCCACCAAGAAGAACATTGAGAGGCCGCCGCCGATGGCCATCGCCTTTTTGCTGCGGTCGAACCAGCAGGAGGCCAGAAAGCAGATGCCGCTCATAGCGAACATGCTCAGGAATGCGCCGAGGTTAATCAGCAGCAGCTTTTGCCAGGTAAGACCGGTGTCCACATCGACGATGTTCAGGCAGACGAGGCTGGTGACCGCCGTGCAGACGAACATCGCAAGCAGCGAGCCGACGAGGTAAACCGCCTGCGTGAAGGTGACGGTGCGGCGCTTGGTGGAGGTCGAAAGGATGTACGCCATAGAGCCGCTGTCAACCTGACCGGCGATCAGCGCGTTGGAGGCCATAATCATATAAATGATCGGAAGGAGCAGGCCGGCCATCTTGAAGAAGATCGAACCGACAAGGATCCCGTACATATCCATCTGGCCGATTTCCTCCAGAGCCTCGGAAACCTCCTGCGGCAAACTGGAAAGCAGGCTGTCGGAGACATTGCTTCGCAGGTCCGCCTTGACCGACTCGACCGTTTCGCCCTCCTTCAGATTCGCAAGCCGATATTCCAGATTTGCCCGGTAATTCACGACGGCGGTTCTGGCGATGTCCTTCACCTTGGCGTAATCCGAAAAGCCGAACGCGTCGTACTGCTCTGCCGTCACGCCGTAATCCGACAGGGAATTCAGGATTTTCTCTATGTTCTCCGGCTGCACGAGATTTCCGGCAAGGAACACGGAGCCGTTTGCCGCGACATATTGTTCGCGTTCCTCGGCATGCCCCTCGTCCGCTATGCCCGCCAGCAGGTCGGTATAACGGGCGGGCGTTTCGCCGTGCGATTCATAGAAGGCGTCGAACATATAGCTCCCGTCCTCCTGCATCGGGTTGAGGAGGTAGAAAACGATCCCCTCGATCTCCTGGGCCTCATCCGAAGCTGCCGCATACCCCATCCCGGAAACGAGCTGCGGCAGATACGCGCTCTGAAGCTCCTCCGCTGCGGCGGCATAGGCCGACATGGTGGCGGCCTGCGCAGCCTGCTCGGCGTCGGCGCCCGACTGCAGGGCGGCGGTCAGCGCTTTGGTATACTCCGCCGTGAACGTCTCGTCAAAATGGGCAAGCGCCGCGTTGCCGATTTCATAGTAGGTCAGAGCTTTGTCCTGCACCGAGGAGGTCAGCTCCTCCTCGATGATGGTGTCCTGAATGGCATTTTTCGTTTGGCTGATGCCGCCTCCGCCGGAAATCAGCATCACGCAGGAGAGCATAAAGCATACCGCGACGGTTATGATGAGCCACATCATGCCGTTTGCCTTGCATGACTGCTTGAATAAAGATTTACTGAACATGGTCTTGTGTCTCCTTCTGTCCGCGCAGCTTCTCGCGGAAATATTTTTCGAGATTGTAGACAACCTCTGCAATAAATTTCACATGCATTCCGTTGAGGGACGAGAACAGCGCGTCGAGCCTGTCGCTCGGGATCTCAACCGTGACCTGACTGTATTCCTGCTGGTCGCGGACAATCGGAAAGCCCAGCGTCTTGAAGCGCGCATAGTCCTCCGCCGAGACGAATTCGATTTTATATTCCCGCTTTTTCGGATTGCGGATGTCCTCCAAATCCACAATGTTTTCGATACGCCCGTTTCCAATCAGGGCCACTCGGTCGCAGGTCGTTTCCAGCTCTTCGAACATATGAGAGCTCATGAAAATGGTCTTCCCGCGCCGGTGTTCCTCCCGAATGACCTCCAGAAACGCGTCGCGCATCAGCGGGTCCAGCCCCGTCGTCGGTTCGTCCAGCACGATGATCGCAGGGTCGGCCATCAGAGCGGCGACAATCGCCGTTTTCTGCTTCATGCCCTTGCTCATCCGCTTGAGCGAGGCGCTCGGGTCAAGCTGCAGCTTTTCGATCAGACGGTTGGCATACGACATATCGCTCACGCCGAGGAAGTCCGCCTGACTGCGGAGAAACGCCGTGCCGGTCTTCAAATCCGGGAAGGCGATTTCTCCCGGCACATACCCGATGCTGCGGATATATTCGCTGGAGTGCTTCCAAGCCTCCAGCCCGTTCACATAAACCGCGCCGTCGGTCGGCTGCAGGAACCCCATAATGTGGCGGATGGTCGTGGTCTTGCCGCTCCCGTTCGTTCCGGCGAAGCCGACCATTTCCCCTTCCGCGATGCTCAAATGGATTCCGAAGATGCCGCGGCCCTCGCCGTAATCCTTGGTCAGATTTTTGATTTCTATAACAGCACTCATTTTTCCAGCGCACCTCCGAAGTCCCGTTCTTCCTTGTAATACTTCATGAAGTAGTCCTCCAGCGTCTCCTTCAAATGGGTGAAGCCGCGCAGCGAATAGCCGGACAGCGCCGCAATCAGCTCGTTGACGTCCCTGTCATCGACGGAAATCACGACCGTGCCGGCGGCCGGCTGCCGCTCGAGGAAGCTGAACCTGTCGGAAGAAGCGTAAGCCGTCATGAAGCGCTCGCACTGCTGCGGACTGTCAAAGGTGACGCGGTAGTTTTTCCTCGAAGCGTGGCGCAGATCGTCGGCGACAAAATCGGAGACGATTTTTCCGTCCTTGATAATGGCGATTCGGTCGCAGGTGGCGTCAACCTCCGAGAAGATATGGCTGGAAAGCAGAATCGTCTTTCCTCGTTTCTTCTCCTCCTTCACATAGTCGATAAAGGTCTCCTGCATCACCGGGTCCAGCCCGCTCGTAGGTTCGTCGAGAATCAGAACCTCCGGGTCGTTCATAAAGGCGGTGACGACCGCCAGCTTGCGCTTGACGCCGAGGCTCATACGCTTGGTGTCCCCCGAGGGGTCAAGCTCGAACAGCGCAATCAGCTTTTTCAGCAGCGCATCGTTTTTATTGTGCTGCAGGCTCTGCATCATATGGAGGAACTCCCAGCCGGTCAGCCCCGCGGGGAGAGCGATTTCGCCCGGAATATACCCGACGCGGCTCAAAATCTCGCTGTATCGGTCAAAGGAATCCTTCCCGAAAATCAACGTGCTGCCGCTGTCCGGCTTGGAAAAGCCCATCAGATGCCGGATCGTCGTGGATTTCCCCGCGCCGTTGGGGCCGAGGAACCCGAACACCTCGCCTTGGTCCACATGGAAGGAGACGTCGAACACGCCCCGCCCGGAGCCATAGTCTTTCGTCAGGGCGTTCACATCAATAACACGCATAAGACTCTGTTTCCTTTCCTTAAGTTACTGGCAGCAGTATAGCGCAAAAGAACGCAAAAAAACACGGTCAAATTCCCGCCCCGTGTGGAAAAATGTAACACTCGGCGTAATTTGACCGTATTTTTGGGGATATGCGATTGTCATCCGTCCTGTCGGTTCAGCGCGGCCGCGTTTTCCAGCGACAGGCGGGCACAGCCCTTTACGATTTCGAAAAAGCGGTCGATCGTCTCCTCGGGGATGGTCTGCATTCCCTGACTGATCCACTTGGTCAGCAGCCCCGCAATCGTTATGGAACAATATGTAGAGATCAGCTTCAAATCGCCGTCGCATACGGACAGGCCGGAAGCCGACTGTTTCACGAATTCGGGAATATACATCATACAGGAATCAAACAGAATATCGTTGATTTTCTCATAGCCGAGCGATTTGAAAACATGCGAGGTGATCCTGCGCTCGTCGTACAGATAGCCGGTGATGACCTTCATGGCCTCCTGCAGCGAATGCTGCTCCGGCGGCAATTTTTCCTTGATTTCCTGCAAATGCATCTGGAACACATCGTCCAGCAGCGCATAAATGTCCTGATAGTAATAATAGAAGGTCTTGCGGTTGATTTCGCAGTCGTCCACAATGTCCTTTACCGTAATCTGCTCCAGCGGCTTCTGCTCTAAAAATTTCCGAAAGGAGGCGCAGATCGCCTGTTTTGTAAATTTCGCTATGAAGCTCACCTCCCGATACGACGGCTTTGCTCTAAAAATCCGAGTGTCCGGCGCGCACCGCCGACGCCCGCGAAGGCTCAAACAGCCGCGTTCGGGCTGTTTATGCGAGACCGCCCCTGCCTCCGTCCATCTTTGTAGCTATGTTCATTCTACTTGCGGCGTTTTGTTTTTTCAAGATGATTTTGTAAAAGTTTGAACAAAATGAGATTTTGTCTCCGATGTATCCTGTACCGCAGCATCGACAGCACGCCGTACAGGATTCCGATAGACGAAGCCGCGCTGCGACCGGCGCGTTCGAAGCGAAGTGCTTCACCGTCATCGAGGACGGCGTGGACAGCAGCGTCGGCGGCGACCTCGCCGCCGTCCGCCCGGGATATGCGATGGAAGCGCAGCGCATGTCATGGCCGCAATCGTCAAACTACCGGCAAGCATTTCTGCTTGCCGGTAGTTTTGCACAAATTTGCAAAACCATCTTGAAAAAGAGCGTATCTTCTCGTATAATAGCTGTAATAGACGACCATTTGACGGCATCCAAGTCGTTTTTTCAGTCGGCTCAACAATTCCCTTCCCACCGAACTTGCCCAGAGTACAGCGTATTCCTTCAATCGCTATGGAAGCGGCAAATATCCGACTGTATTCAACGGCTCAGACGCCGACAATACCAACGTGCTCCAATGCGGCGGCAGCTTATACCGATTTACTTTTTTAGGAGGCAAAAGACGTATATGTTTCAAAGCGGTTTTCTGTTGCAGGGCTTCGAATATTGGATTTTGACTTATTTGGTATCTATTATAACCGGCTTTATGTGCTATATATCTCTACGCAAAAATAGTCGTACTTCAAAGAAATTTTATGCGATTTGTTCGATTCTTGTTTTACCGTTCTTAGCTTTTTGGGCTGTTCGGAGAACGGCTTCTCTCGCATATTTTCAAGACCGATTAATCGTTTATTCCATATCCGGCGTTATCGGACTGTTGCTTTTGCTGTCTATTTTGTACTATCGAAACAATCTGTTTTACACGTTTTTGTTATCGTTTATGGCGGCCTTTATACAACTCTCCGTCAGTAAAACATTTGTGGCTTTTAGCGAAATTATTTGCACGGAACACCAAGCATTAACAGGTGTTTTGGTAGGATTCTATATGTCGCTTTTCCTCAGCGTCCTGTTTCTCTTTTTGACCTGCCTGCCGCGGCGAGAAAAAATGCGGCAGAATAAGAAGGTGCGCATCGTCTCGCTGACAGCCCTTGCAGGGATTGGCTGCGGTGTGATTCTCAACTTTTGTGAGCTTCTCTACGGAACGGCGCTGTGGATTGCGGACATTACCGTATGCTTGCTGACCGTTGCCTCTTGGTTTCTTTTGCTGTCAAACGGAACGACACCAGACCATACGACGCCGAATGCAGACGCGGAGTCTAAAATGATTTAGCCATTTCTGTGCAAATCTGCAAAGTCCTTTTGAAAAAGGGCGTATCTTCTTGTAGAAAGGATTATAATAAACGGCCGCACGAACAGCCTCCGATGGCCGGCGGTTACGGCCCGCTTTGCGGCTTCGATGCGGTCTATACGGACCAAACAAAGCAAAAAGCCATCCCGAAAAAGGCAGAACGCTTACAGCAAAATTGCAGAATACTAACCTATGCCAAGGGAGCGGGAACGAAGAAAGCTCTATGGGAATGGATTAACCATTTGCATAGAGCTTTTCTTTTGTTTCTTCCGAATTTTTCAGCGTCCGCAGAACGCGCGGCCGCCGCCGAAGATGGCTGGCTTGGGGCTTGGAGTTCATCCGGCATCAAGCGTTTTGACGAGAGCGCTTGCTGTCAGAAATCAAAATGTATATATTTACATTGCTTGTCAATCGATATTTTGTAATTAAAGCATATTCCGAAATGGAAAATCAGACTTGAAATCAAAGGCGGAATATGCTATACTTTCATTAGTCCAATATTTGACGGTAAAGAAATAGACCAAAGGCGGTGGGTCATGACCAAGGAAGATAGGAAAAACGCATACCTGTACTGCAAATTCCGGGACGAGCAGTTTGCCCTGTACGACGAATACGCAAAGCGCCACGGTATGATGATGAAGACGCTGCTGGTCGTGAACGTCCTTTTTTATGCAAAGGAGGGCCTGACGCAGACGGAGATATGCCAAAGAACCTTTCAGTCAAAACAAACCGTGAACGTAATCATCAAAAGTCTTTTGGACGATCAATACGTTACCATTGCCGAAATGCCGGAAAACAGGCGGAACAAGCTCGTCCAAATGACGGAAGCGGGACGGACATATTGCGAAAAGGTAGTCCGCCATATCACCTGGGCGGAGGATACGGCGATGTCGATGTTTACGCCGGAGGAGCAAAAGCGGCTGATTGATTTGTCGCGGACATTTACCAAAAATCTCACACTTCTGGTGAATCAGGAAACGGAGGATTAAGAAATGGAATTTTACGAGGTCGTCAACAAGAGAAGGAGCATTCGCCAATTTGAAGATAAAGAAATCCCGCGAGAAATATTGGAGCGGATTTTAGACGCGGGGCTGAAAGCGCCTTCCTCCAACCATCAGAGGAGATGGGAGCTTCTGACCCTGACGGACAAGGCCGTCATTCTGGAACTGGCAAAATGCATCCGTCCCTATCCCTGCCGGATTCAGGAGCCGAAATCCCCGCAGCAGGAAATGTTTCAGATCGCCTATCCCCGCCAGCGCAGCATGATTGAAGAATCCGCCTGCGTGATTCTGCCCTACTTCAAGCAGAAGTACCCTCTGAGCGAGGATAAAAACGGCTACGGGCTTATGGATTACGGCGCGGCCTGGGCGCTCGTCGAAAATATGCTGCTGGCCGCCACCGCCGAAGGGGTGGGCTCCGTGGTCCATATCCCCGTAAAGAAAGAGCCGGAGCAGATCAAGACCTTTCTGAAGGTGCCGGACGGCTGGGGGCTGCCCGCTCTGGTGGTGCTGGGCTACCCCGCGAAGGACGCGCTCCTGCCCACGCAGGTCAAGGCGACCGTGGAGAACAAAGTCCGCTGGAACAGATGGTGAGAAATTCGGGAGAGGCGCTGACGCTATGGAATTCAACGAGGTTATCCGGCAAAGGAAAACCAGCCGGGAATGGACGGATAGAGAGGTCGATTTTGAAGCAATCAAACGAATCCTCGCCGCCGGCATGAAGGCTCCCTCTTGGGATCACTACCGGAACTGGCAGTTCATCGTCCTGCATGAACGCGGGGACAAGAAGCGGGCCTTTGCCTATGCAAAAGCCGTTGCCAAGCGGTATGTGGACAGCAACCGCACCTATGTGCGCCCGAATCCGGCGCAGAAAATGTACGCCTACGCCATGCCGCGGCAGTATACGATGCTGGTGGACTGCCCGTATGTGATTGTTCCGCTGTTCAAATGCGCAAGACTGAACGCCGAATGGGTGAGCAAGCTCAATCCGCTTACCACTGCATGGTGCGTTGCGGAGAACATCATGCTGGCCGTGATCAACGAGGGGCTGGGCTACTCGCTGCGCATCCCGCTGAACAGGGAGCATGACGTTGTGCTGCAAACGCTGGGCGTGCCGCAGGGCTGGATGACCCCCTGCTTCATCGGCGTTGGCTACCCGAAGGAGGACGAGCCGGTTTTGGAGCAGTACGACAGCCGCCCGGATGGGCATATCCATATGGGAGGCTGGTAAAATGGGCGGCCCGTCGTCCTGCGAATCCGCATTTGACAAAAAAATATTCAGCACAGCGGGAAAAACCGTCACACTCTACCCTGCCCTGCAGGCCGACCGGCCATTGATCGTCCTGAACACCTATACCGGCGATGGAGAGTCGGTCATGCGTGAGTTGAGGAAAGCCGGCGCAGAGGACAGCAACCTGCTCGTCATAGGAAATCTTGACTGGAATTACGATATGACGCCGTGGGATTGCCCGCCGCTGTCAAAGAAGGACACGCCGGCTGCGGGCGGAGCAGACCAATACCTTGCGCTGCTTCTTTCGGAAATACTTCCGAGGGCAAAGAAGATGGTCTGCGGCAGCCCGCCGCGCACCTGCATTGCCGGCTACTCTCTGGCCGGACTGTTTGCGCTGTACGCCATGTACCGATGCGATGCCTTCGACCGTGCGGCAATCATATCCGGCTCGCTTTGGTATCCGCATTTTCGGGAATTTGCAGCAAAGCACGAGATGCCGCGCAGGCCCGACAGGATATATCTTTCCCTCGGAGACAAGGAGAAAAAGACAAGGCATCCGCTGCTGAAAACCGTGCAGGACAATACGGAAGCCATTGCGAAGCATTACAGACAGCTTGGGATTGAGGTAATCCTTGAAAGGAATCCCGGCAATCATTTTGACGATGTCGATTTCAGAAGCGCCAAAGGAATTGTGTCCCTATGACCGTGAAAACAATATATACGAAAAGCGTTCTTTCCAAATCCAATCTGCCGGTATGCGAATACTCGGTCAATCCCTATGTCGGCTGTACGCACGGCTGCAAATACTGTTATGCGTCCTTTATGAAGCGGTTCACCGGCCACGCAGAGCCGTGGGGGACCTTTTTGGATGTAAAGCTCTGGCCGGAGATCAAAAACCCGCAAAGATATGCGGGCAAGGAATTGTTCCTCGGCTCTGTCACCGACCCCTATCTGCCGCAGGAGGAGCAATACGGGCGCACACGCGCTTTACTGGAGCAGCTTCAAGGCAGCGGCGCAAAGCTCAGCATCGCCACCAAAAGCGACCTGATCCTGCGCGATTTGGACTTGATCAAAGCATTCCCCGATGCTCGGGTTTCCTGGTCTGTCAATACGCTGGACGAGGATTTCAAAAACGACATGGACAACGCCGTGAGCATTGCGCGCAGGCTGGCGGCAATGGAAGCGTTTTACCGCGCAGGCATTCGCACAACCTGTTTTGTCTCCCCCATTTTTCCGGGCATTACGGATGCAGAAGCGATCATCCGGCGCGTGAAAGGGCAGTGCCATTTGATCTGGCTGGAAAATCTCAATCTGCGCGGCAGCTTCAAGACCGTGATTATGGCGTACATACAAAGCACCCGCCCGCATTTGCTACCCCTCTACCAGGAGATTTATAACAGCGGAAACCGCAGCTATTGGGAAACGCTGGACCAACAATTACGGACCTATGCTGATGAAATCGGGCTGGACTATGTAACCGATGACGACAGCGTAAGGCGGCCATTCGATGCACCGCCTGTAATCGTGAATTATTTCTATCACGAAAAAATCAAGAAAAGTGCGAAGAGAGGAAAATAGAAGAGATGGGTTCCCTGTTATTAGCGGTTATATATCTGGCGTTTGTCAGTCTGGGGCTTCCGGATTCCCTGCTTGGCTCTGCCTGGCCTGTTATGCAGACGACGATGGGGGTTCCGTCATCCTATGCGGGATATGTGTCTATGGCCATCGCCTTTATGACGATCATCTCGTCTTTAATCAGTCCCAAACTCATCCAGAGGTTTGCAACAAAGTGGATTGTGATATTTTCTATTGCGCTTACCGTCGTGGGGCTATTTGGATTTTCCTATTCCAGCCAATATTGGATGCTGTTCCTGTTTGCCCTGCCTTACGGCCTGGGCGCCGGTTCGGTGGACGCCGCTCTGAATCACTATGTGGCGAACTGCTATTCTTCGCGGGTCATGAACCTGTTGCACTGCTTCTACGGATTCGGCGCAGTCATCAGCCCCAACATTATGGCGCTTGCGCTCAAGTACGCGCGCTGGAATGAAGGGTATCGATGGACGGCCTTTGTACAAATCGGCATTTTGGCCGTATGCATACTCTCTCTGCCGCTTTGGAAGACAGGCGGCCAGACGGATGAAGACGCCGGAGAAGCTGCGGGAATCCGGGACGCGCTGAAGGTTCCCGGCGTTGTGCTGACGCTGCTCGCGTTCTTCTCCTACTGTGCCGGCGAAGCAACCTGTTTCCTGTGGACGTCGAGCTATTTTGCCGGAACAAAGGAAGGGCTGAGTCAGGAATTGGTCGCCTCCTTCGGCTCCCTGATTTTTGGCGGGCTGATGCTGGGCAGATTGATCGCGGGCTTTGTCTCCAACCGGCTCGGTGATCGGAGACTGATTCGCGTCGGCCTTGCTGTGGAGGCCGCAGGCATCCTTCTGGTGCTGATCCCCGGCCCCCAATATTACACGGCTATGATTGGCTTTTTGATGATCGGAACCGGCATGGGGCCGATTTATCCCTCCATTCAGCATATGGCGCCGGCCAATTTCGGGAAGAAATACAGCGCGCCGGTCATCGGCCTGCAAATGGCGTCCGCCTATATCGGCAGCACCTTTATGCCCACGGCCTTCGGCTTTATCCAGCAATACGTCGGCATTGGAATTATGCCGGTGTATCTTACGGTATTTGCCGTGCTGAATTTTGTTTTCCTCGAATTTGCGTATCGGGCAATCGCAAAAAACGCATGATACCCGCGAATCGAAATCGTTCTGAGGCACGAAGTGTGCTTTGAAGCCTTTTGCAAGCAACAGATTCAATGTGCCGGAGGCAAAAGAACATGAAGCCGGCGCCTGAAAGAACGGAAACAAGGGAATTGGGATTTACAACGCAGCCGTTTTGCGCATTGGCGGCACAAGCAGCTCTATAATTCTGCCTTTTGGAACAAACCGAGACAGATAACGCCCACGGACCGTCAAAAGTAGCAGAATGCGCGAGGACCGCTTTGAAAGATAGCCCCATCCCATCGGGGCGCCCGCTAAAAGGCGGACGGATTCGTATTCCCGATGCGGAGAGAAACGCGCAGTCTGCGGCAGCGACGAGCGCAGACGCATGTACAGCGCCGTCGTTTCTCCTGGCTATATTGGCGCTTATTTGGCGCTTATAAAGAGGGAAACAGGAGGTTTGAGCCGCAGCCGAAAGACAGCGTCGCCTACCGCGGCGATGATTTGGCTGCCTTCTGTCAAACGGCCAGCGCCGCTGTTCTGCACCGCAGCGCCCATATAAAGCGCCCGTACTGTACGCGGTAAGCGTCGCGTGCCTATTTCGGAAAGCTTCGTCTTATCCCTTCCCTTTTCTGCGGTCATCTGCGTTTCATGCGAACCGGCATACCCTTCCGTTATGAATCGAAGGAAATGTTTTCAAACCGAAAGCAGCTTTTCAGATACTCGAAATCATTCATTGGCTGTTCCTTTCCCGCATAGATACACACGCAAAAATCATCCACAATGGATACGATCACCCCTCGTTCTTTGTTGTATAAAAATTGCTCTATTTCATTTTCCTCTCCATATTTTTCGGCTTTCATAGCATAAACGGATTCTGCCGTGCAAACTTCCGGTCTGGATATTTCAACAAGAAGCGAGCGGTCATCGCGATTTGCATACACATAGGTAATCTCGTTTTCTGCCGCAAGAATTTGCAGCAACGCAAACCCGTCAAAATCCAACGGCGGCACAAGGGTACGCTCCAAATCCGCAAGCTTGATTGCCTCGTAACTCGATTCATGCTCTGAATCGAGTTCCTTTTCCTTCGCACGCTTTACGCCCGCTCGTAATTCATCCAAAGAGGAAAATTCAATCTTTGCCACTTTTGGAAAGCAGGCAACGATCTCTCCCCTGTCCGCATCGCATCCATATGACACAAGGCAAAACATTATTATGAACAGCGTAAGCAGTGAACACGACAATATTTTCCTTTTCATGAAAAATCCCCCTATCATCGTTATATGCCAAATTGATCTCAAAGCATTTTATTGTTATATATTTTATTTCTCAGCATTCTGTAAAAAACGAATCCACATATATTGCTTGTATAAAACGTGAACCTCCTGATTTGTCACATAATAAATACCCCCTCCGTCACACAATTCGCATTGTCGCCGCTCCAAATCGAATGATGGTGCATTCCGTTATTGCGCAATGGGCGTATAAAGAATCACCGCATGCGGTATTTCGTTTATACCCGTATAGGAAGCATAAACCTGTATATAGGCTTTTCCGGCATTATCCATACAAATAACAGGATCGCTGTATTTCCAATTCGGTTTTTCCACCTGCTCCACATAATCCGATATTATTTGACATGCATTTGTGACGTCTTCTGCCGACACGGCCTCTTCCAAATCGTGGCAAGAAAGCATTTCATGGCCATTAAAGGCATAGATTTCACCGCTTTCCGTGATCCAAACCGTTGGGCAATCATATGTCGGTACTCCATGTACGCATTTTTCATACGATATTACATACAGCGAATCCTTCAAATCAGAGACAGAGCATACCGTGTATTCAGAAAAATATTCTTCTGTAAGGACTGTTTTCATAAAAGCCTCGGCTGCTTTTGCCGCTTCCTCTTTTGTGATCTTTATATTCATTTCGTCAAACGTTAGAGTACGACAGAAAAAGCGCAACGTATCCGTTCCCCGAAAATAATAATAGTATTCGCCACTCTCCGTGCAATAAGCATCCTCTAACGCGTCCGTATATTTATATTGTAATTTATAATTTTGATCCTGTATTTTTAAGCTTCGCTGTAATATAGCCGTTTCGTCGACAAAAGGAGCGATTTGTTCTTCCCCGAATTGATTGGGGTCCGCTGCGTATAAAATAATGTCATCTGTATGCGGTAATTTTGTTGATTGGCCTTCATCGCTGTCAACATAAATGATATTTTTCTCTATCTGCTGTTCCGATTGCGTGAACGCATACGAAATCTCTGAACTTTCAAGATTCGGCGTTTCACAGGATGCAGTTAAACACAATACAGCCAGTGCCAGAAATATAATCAAATTGTTTTTACATATTTTCACAAGTAAATCCTCCTTAACGCTTTCTGACAATTCCAAGCTTCATAAGCGAATGATCTGAATCGGTCGGTGTGTATTCAAGAACGGTCGCTTCATCTATATATACGCGGCCTACTTCTCCCTCGTTTGCGGTCGAGGGCGTCGCGGAAATCTGTGCAGGCACTGCATCTGTTCAGGGCTTTCACGCCCTGTTTTGAAACGGTTGGCTGAACGGATTGCAAAGTTGATACTTTTTGTTACGGGTTATTCTGTATGTTTGTAACAATTTTATAATACCAAACGCTGTGCATTTTGTCAATACATTTGTAAAAAATTGCCGCGGCGTACCACACCGATTCGCACGAATCAAGCGGCAAAAATCCCCCAAAGCAGATGCCTTGGGGGAATCCTATTTGCCTCCTATGGAATACGGCGGGATGTTCAAGCTGTTATAAGAGCAAAACAGAAAATACCGTGGAACAAGCAGCGGCGCCGGCGTCCGAAGCATCGTCGCCGCCCGCCCTTTCACAATGAACAACAATAAAAATCCTATCATTTCAGACGCAGCCGCGCAAGCATATATCATCCGGCAAAAGGCTGCCAAGGGTATCACGTCCATGCGGTACAAAAACAGTGACAGGAATCGAGAATCCGGCAAACGCACTTCAAACCAAAGCAGGCAAAAAGCCTTAAAATAAAGAAATTCCGCAAAGCTGTAAGCTTTGCGGAACGCTGGTTGCGGGGGGAGGACTTGAACCTCCGGCCTCCGGGTTATGAGCCCGACGAGCTACCAACTGCTCTACCCCGCGATATAAAATTGTATGTACGCCGACCGGCATAAACAGAGTGGTGCCGGAAATCGGGCTCGAACCGATACGAGATAAATCTCACGGGATTTTAAGTCCCGGGCGTCTGCCAATTCCGCCACTCCGGCATTTCAACCGCCTAATTATATTACCACATTCGCGAGCGTTTGTCAATAGGTATTTTTGTTTTTATGGATTTCTTTCACTTCTCTGCGAGCGTCTCCGTATATCTTATGTCACCACGGCGCAAAATATACGTTTTCGTTTCGTCATCGTTTTTCTTTCCGCTTATGCGAATCCGGCTGAACAAACAAAAGAATGCTTCACGGCGCTTGCCAAACGCCGCCTTTTGTGCTACAATAAAACGAAGTTTGAAAAGACAAAGAAGCGTGATTCTCCTTGACAGACAAGCTGCGCGGCGCTCTTGCCGCCTGCGCCCGTTTCGCAAAGCGCGAAGCCGTATTCACCGCCGCGCTGCTGCTGGCGCTCGGTTCCTTGTTCCTCGTTCCGCAGAACGAATCGCCGCTCCCGTGGTCCGCCATCGACTGGGATACGCTGGCGCTCCTGTTCAGCCTGATGGCCGTAATGAAGGGCGCGCAGCGGCTCGGGCTGTTTGCGTATTGCGGCAGCGTCCTTCTGCGGCGCACGAAAAGCACGCGGCAGATGATGTCGGTCCTCGTCTTCCTTCCCTTTTTCTGCAGCATGGCGATTACCAACGACGTGGCGCTGATCACCTTTGTGCCGTTCGCCATAACGGTTCTGCGCATGGCGGAGCAGGAAAAGCTGCTGATCCCCGTCGTTGTGCTGCAAACGCTTGCGGCCAACCTCGGCAGCATGCTCACGCCGTTGGGGAACCCGCAGAACCTCTACCTGTACCGGCTGTCCGGCCTTCGCTTTTCCGCTTTTCTGACTCTGATGCTTCCCTACGTCCTGCTGTCCGGCGGCGCGCTGGCGCTGCTGCTCGTATTCCGCCGCCGGGAGCCTCTCCGCTTTACGCCCGCGGAGGTCCGCCCGGGCAATACGCGCGGGCTGCTCTGCTGCGCGCTGGGGTTTGTGCTCTGTATGCTCGCGCTGGCGGAGCTTCTGCCTGCGCCGGCCGTTGCGGCGGTCGTCCTGCTTTTTCTGCTGTTTGCCGACCGAGGCCTGCTTCGCTCGCTGGACTATTCCCTGCTTTGCACCTTTCTTGCCTTTTTCGTTTTCATCGGCAATATGGAGCGCATTGAGCCGTTCCGGCTTTGGCTGCGTTCGACGCTGGCCGGGAACGAACTGCCGGCGGCCGTCCTGACCAGCCAGGTCATCAGCAACGTACCGGCGGCGCTGCTGCTGTCCGGCTTTACGTCCGACTGGCGCGCGCTGATTGTCGGCTGCAATCTGGGCGGGCTGGGAACGCTGATCGCTTCGATGGCAAGTTTGATTTCCTACAAGCAGCTTGCGGGGGCGTATCCCGCGCTGCGGACGCGCTATCTGCTGTACTTCACCCTGCTCAGCCTTCTGCTTTTGGGCGCGCTCTACGCCTGCGCCGTCCTGCTCGACGGTTGAGGCAAAGGCTTTACAGACCAATAGAAATATGATATAATAATACAGTATGATTTTTGCCGGCGCGCGGAGGTATAGCCCCGCGGCAAACGGCAGCAACCAAGCAAGCATCGGACATAGAAAATTCGGAGGGTAAAAACATGACAGATTTCAACAGCTTAAAAACCGAGAGCCGCAACCTGAAAAGCGCGGACATCGACAAGATGAGCGCGCTGGAGATTGCGCAGCTCATCAACGAGGAGGACAAGACCGTCGCCTTTGCCGTGACGGAAGCGCTGGAATCGATTGCGCGCGGCATCGACGCGATGGCCGACGCGCTGAAAAACGGCGGGCGCATCTTCTACATCGGCGCCGGCACCTCGGGCCGGCTCGGCGTGCTGGACGCCTCGGAATGCCCGCCCACCTACGGCGTTTCGGCCGACACGGTCATCGGCATCATCGCCGGCGGACGGGACGCGGCGTTCGAGTCGATTGAGGACGCGGAGGACGATTTCGACTCCTGCGTCAAGCAGATGAAGGAAAAGGGCTTCTGCGGCAAGGACGTCTGCGTCGGGCTTTCCGCCTCGGGCAGCGCCAACTGCGTCAAGGGCGCGCTTCAATACGCCGCTTCGCTCTCGGCAAAGACGATTTCGGTCTCCTGCAACCACAATTCTCCCCTGCTTCCGCTCTCCGACATCGCCATTACGGTCGAGGTCGGGCCGGAGGTCATCAACGGCTCCACCCGAATGAAGGCGGGCACGGCGCAGAAAATGATCCTAAATATGCTCTCCACCGGCGCGATGGTTCGCTTCGGACGCACGCGCGGGAATTACATGGCGTATATGATCCCCTCGAACATCAAGCTCGTTGACCGCGCCATCCGCATCATCTGCGCCAAAACCGGCGCGACGCCCGAACGCGCCAAGGCAGAGTTGGAAAAGGCCGGCAACGTGATTGCCGACGCCATCGACGCCATTGAAGCCGAAGCATAATTGAATCAACAGGGGGATTCTGCTATGAAAAAGAGAATGCTGCTTTCTCTGTGCGCCGCCGTCCTTTCCGCGCTGCTCCTTCTGGCCGCCTTCCCCGCCGCCGCACTGGCGGTCGAAACGATCGTCCTCGCGGCCGGCGAACCGTACATAACGGCGATTGCGGGCGAGACGGTCGATCTGACCCGCTACGCCGTAACGCTCAACGGCGCGACGGCCGCGCCCGAATCGCTCGTCTGGAAAAACGGCGGACAAGCCGTCTCCTCGTTCACGCCGGCCGGCGCGGGCGTGTACCCGCTTACCGCCGAAAGCGGGAGCGCTTCCGCCACGATTTACGTCGTCGCCAAAAACGAATCCGACGCCGAATATGTGCTTTACGCCAACGACTTTGCGGACGCGGACGCGCTGAGCGGCCTGCGGTTTATCACGGGCGGCGCTGCGCTCTGCGAAATCGAGGACGGCGCGCTTGTTCTGGACGCGACGACGCTCAACGGGCCGGAGGTCGCCGTGCTGCTTCCCGAATGGCTGGACGATTTCGGCAGCTATCGCGTGGAAGCGTCCGTCGCTGTCCGCAACACGGCGGACGACTCCTGCTGGAGTTCGCTGACCTTCCGCACGCAGAGCGACGGACAGCGCTGCTATCAGATGCTCGTGCGCCGGAACGCCGCGGCCGCCGACGGCCTTCGGCTGCGTATGCGCACCATCGCGCAGGAATGGCAGACGCTGGCGACCGCCCGCGCGGGCAGCGCGCTCAACGAGGGCGAATACCACACCTATGCCGTTGAAGTCAAGGGCAGCGCGATGCGCGGCTGTCTGGACGACGTGCCTCTGCTCTACTCGAACGCGCTGAGCGCCTACTCCGAGGGCGGCTTGGGCCTCTGCGTCCAATACGGCCGGATGTATGTGGACGAGTTGCGCGTCACGGTGCAGGAAAACACACCCACGCAGCCGGCTGACCCTGCGCTGACCGAGACGAGCAAAGTCTCGCCGGTCGCCTCCGCGCTCGGCTTCTACGCCGTTTACAACTCGGGCAGCATCGAAGCCTGTCTGACCGGCGCGCAGGGCGTCGTCGTATCGGTCGACGAAGAACTTCGCGTCTGCGAGACGTCCGGCGGCACGCCGGTGTACACGCTGGACGAACTGTTTGCCAAGCTGGACGGAAACGTGTTTCCGATCTTCACGCCCTACGGCGACGCGGACATTGCGCGTCCGCTCGCGCTTTATCTGAAATACGCCAACCGCGCCGACGCCGCGTATATGGATTCCGACGGCGACGCGATTCGCACCGCGCGGGAAATCTATCCCTATCTGCGCGGCATCTATCGAGCCGAGGCGGGGATGACCGCTTCGGCAATTACCGACGCCGCGCTCACAGCGACGGCGCAGACGGCCGCGCTGCCGACTGCGCTCTGCACACAGGAAACCGTCGCGGCGCTGCAATCCGCGCTGCTCACCGTCGCCGCCTGTCCCACGGTGACGAACGAAACGGCGCTGATGGACGCGGCCGCTTCGGGCGCGAACATCGTCATTGCGCCCTCCGCTTCGGCGGCCAGAAACGCGGCGGCTTCCCTCGGCAGCACGACGACCACCCGCGCGCCGCTGCTCATCGGCGCGGCGGGCAGCCCGAGTCTGGCGCCGGAAAACTCGCTGTCCTCCTTCTCCGCAGCGGTCAACGCAGGCGCGGGCGCGATTCTGGCGGACGTCCGTCTGACGGGCGACGGCGTCCCCGTCATCATGAAGGACGAAACCATCGACCGCACGACCAGCGGCAGCGGCCGCGTCGGCGCGATGACGCTCAACGCCATCAAGCAATACAAGCTCTGGGGCGAGAACAACGCCTTTTCCGCCTCGCATCCCAACGAGACCGTGCCTTCTCTGGCCGAGCTGCTGCAGCGCTTCCGCACCTCACAGACGCGCATCCTGCTCGACCTGCGCAGCACCGAGCCGGATCTGGCGCAGGCGGTAGCGGATTGCATCGAGCAGCAGGGGATGACCGGCAGAGTCGTCTGTATCTCAACCAACGCCTACACGCTGACGACGCTGCGCGCCGCTCTGCCCGGGCTGCAGTGCGCACTGAAGCTGGGCGCGCCCGGCGTGACTTCGATCACCAACAGCGTCGAGGACGAGCTGGTCAAGCAGCTTGCGCCCGCACTGCGGGCTTCCGCGCAGCTTTACATCAATTACGGCAACGTCACGTCCGAATACATCGCCGCAGCTAATGCGCGCGGGGTCAGTCTCATCCTCTGGGAATACGCCGGCGGAAGCACGGCGATGGCGGAGAGCTACCGCAGCGGCGCCGCCGGGCTGTGTACCTCCGACGTGCAGACCTACACCGCCTCCGGCGTAAAGTACATTGCCGCCAACCGCACGGAAATGACCATCGGCAGCGGACAGCCGGTTTTCATCGGCGTTTTCGCTTACGGACACGACGGCAGGGCGACCGAAATCACGTTGGATTCCGCCTGCTCGGCCGTGTTCCTGTCCGGTGCGCAGCACTGCACGATTGCGAACGGCCGCGTCACGCCCAAATCCGTCGGCACCTCGGTCGTCCGGTTCCGCTATGTGACGTCGATGCCCGATGGCAGCACGCTCACGCTATACAGCCGTCCGGTGACGATCACGGTTCAGAGCGTAACACAGTACGGCGTGATCCAGTTGAAGTCGAGCAGCGAATACCTGCTTGACCCGGCGGAGGAATACAACATCGTGGTCGGCGAAAAGGTGACGCTGAGCGCGTATCTGTCCAATTTCACCAACAGCGACCTCATAGTGTTGGACAGCGAGGGCAAGCCCTTCACGGGCAGCTACATCACGACCGGCTGCACGGTCAACGCCTACGTCGACGGCATATTGGCCGACCGCTACGTCATCGTTGTCGTCGGAGACGTCAACGGCGACGGCCTGCTGACCAGCTCCGATTACCTGCTGCTCAAACGGCACATCGTTGTGGAGGAAGCGCTGTCCGGCGCCTATCTCAAAGCCGGCGACATCAATTTGGACGGCAAGGTCACGGCGTCCGACTATCTGCTTCTGAAGCAGCAAATATTGGATCTGTAAAAATCGGCCTCCCGCCTATCCCTTGCCTTCACGGAAATAGAAGGATGCCGAATACAGCGATTGGGCCGTAAAGCAAGGACGCGTCCCGTATACACACAAAAAGGCGGGCATAGGAGCAGTGCCCGTAAGGACACTGCTCCAGTTTTATTCGCCTTGCAGCGAGTTATATTGCTTTGCAATTTTATTGTAATTCGCACACTTAAATTGACCTTTGGTTAGTTTTTGAGCAAATAAAGTATCACCGAAACCATTGGGTTTCAATAAAGATTTTGACCTTAGTTAAAAATAAAACTCTATGTGTAGCATAGAATAGAACTTTCATCGAGCTAATAAAAAGGTTTTAGGATATTATTCTAAAGAAGAATTTGCCGTACAAATTCCCTGCTTGTTACAGCATGCAACAAGTCTTTAGCCATTTGAGGGTTGGAGGACTTTTAAAAGATTGCTTTTTATGCGGTATGCTATAATCAATTGGAGATTATTATCGAGAGGTGCAAAGTATGCCCAACATTTTCAAATGTGAAGAAATGCGAAAAAAAGAACAAATAGATAAATATAGAAACTCTATAATTTGGGGTGACTCATTGGATGTTATGCGGAGGCTACCCACAGGCTCTATTGATCTTATTATTACGTCTCCACCATATAATCTTAAAAACTCTTCGGGGAACGGAATGAAAGACGGCAGAGGTGGAAAATGGAAAAACGCCTCTCTTATTAACGGATACCAAGAGCATACAGACGACATGCCATATGGTGAATACTGCAAATGGCAAAGAACCTGTTTAAGGCAGATGTTTCGACTAATTCCTGATAATGGTGCTATCTTTTATAATCACAAGTGGCGAGTTCAACGAGGTCTTTTACAGGACCGTGCTGAAATAGTCAAAGGTTTCCCCGTGAGACAAATTATTATTTGGAAAAGAAAAGGTGGAATTAACTTTAATACAGGTTATTTTTTGCCTACATACGAAGTTATTTACATAATTGCAAAACCCGATTTCAAATTGGCACAAGGTGCTAATAAATATGGCGATGTGTGGGAAATCACACAAGAAATGAACAATCCACATCCCGCACCATTCCCCACGGAATTAATTGACAGAATTGTGTCGTCAACTAAAGCAACGTTAATATTGGATCCCTTTGCTGGGTCTGGCACAACGGGTGTTGCCGCCACAAACAATAACCGAGATTACATACTTATAGATAATAGTGAAAAATATTGCAAATTAGCAAAAACAAGATTAGAGGGAGGAAATTGGAATGAACAATGATTTACAAGTTGTTAATGATGTTATTTATAATAGCCCTTGGCGAAATGCCTATTGGTTTGCCCGTATGCTTCTAAACACCGACCAATATGGTGCTATTGGAAAAAAGGAAGATTTTCTCTATACACTTGTTGGCAAATTGGAGTCTATTCTTGATTGTACTGCATTATCAAATGACGAAAAACTTGCTGTTTGTCATGAGACCTTATTAAAAGAAATTAGAAACTCTGCGAGACCAAGCACAAAAGCATTTGGTACTGCCGAAAATTTTGCAATTGCTTTGGACAATGAAATTAAAAGTCTTAGCGATATAATAGTTTTTGTTATCACTGTTAGATATATTGTTCTCCCTGCTAATGCGGCACTTCGTCGTGTTCCAAGTGACGATGCGATTTTTTGTAGAGAAACCGCACAAAGCATTCTTGATACACTTGGCAAACCACAAGTTGGCAAGGCAATCAGTGTCTGGGACACACTTGGTGTTCGTGGTTGCTTGGATGCCGAAAGAATCGAAGTTTTACACGAGTTCACTAAACTTCGTCATAATTTAGATTCATTATCTATACAACGGTCTGAGGTTGAAGACAATGCTATCCTTACTGCTTTTGTGCAGGAGTTTGAAAGGCGAGCAGGTCAAAAACGGAAAAGCCGAGCAGGAAATAGTCTTGAAGATGTTGCCACATTTTTGTTTAATTATTATGGGTTTGATTCGCACCCCAAACCTGACCATTTTCAAACCGACATTGAAGTTGACAAGTGGTTTAAATGCACAGACGGATGGAGTATAGGTATTAGTTGCAAACGAACATTAAGGGAGCGATGGAAACAAGTGTCGTCCGCTGACTCAAATGCTCTATCAAGATATAAAATCAAAGAAATATGGCATTTGATAACTTACGATAGAGATTTAAGTGACGATAAGCTCACTATGCTGGGTCAACAGCGACAAATATTCTATTTATCGGATACAAGTGAAAGATATAAATATGCTTCACAACATGTTGGCATGAAAGATTATGTTAGACCATTAAGCCAATTAATTGATGATATTGCGAAAGAACAAGGAAAAAAGGTGTGAGTGATCTCACACCTTTTTCGTTTTTAATAATCATTTAGGCTATTTTTCTATTCCTTGGAGTACGCCTCTTAAGCCCGTCCTTTTATATTTGCTTCTATGCTTCCGGCATCAAAGGCTGGTGTTCATGCTGTAATTCGGGGATTCCTTGGTGATATACACGTCGTGCGGATGCGATTCCTTCAGCCCGGCGTTCGTAATACGGACGAATCGTGAAGTCTCCTGCAGCTTGCGGATATTCTCGGCGCCGCAGTAGCCCATACCGCTGCGCAGGCCGCCCATAAGCTGATACACCGTTTCGGAAAGCAGGCCCTTATACGCCACGCGTCCCTCGACGCCCTCGGGCACGAGCTTTTTGTTGTCGGTTTGGAAATAGCGGTCCTTCGAGCCGCGTTGCATCGCGGAAATGGAGCCCATGCCGCGATAGGTCTTAAACTGGCGCCCCTGATAGATTTCCAATTCGCCGGGCGCCTCTTCGCAGCCGGCGACCAGCGAGCCGACCATAATCACATCCGCGCCGGCGGCCAGCCCCTTCACGAGATCGCCGGAGAATTTGATGCCGCCGTCACCGATTACGGGAATGCCCTTCTTCTTCGCGACGCTTGCCGCGTCGAAGATGGCGGTCACCTGCGGCACGCCGATGCCGGCGACGACGCGGGTCGTGCAGATGGAGCCGGGGCCGATGCCGACCTTGATGCAGTCCGCGCCCGCATCGATGAGCGCTTCGGCCGCCTCCGCCGTAGCGATATTGCCGGCGATGAGCTGCGCGTCGGGGAACGCGTCCTTCACGGCGCGGCAGGCGTTGAGGATGTTATGGGAATGGCCGTGCGCTGAGTCGAGCACCAGCGCATCCACGCCGACCTTCAGCAAACGCTCGGCGCGCTCCAGCACGTCGTTCGTGACGCCGATGGCGGCGGCGCAGAGCAGCCGTCCCTGCGCGTCCTTGGCGGCGTTCGGATATTTGACGGCCTTTTCGATGTCCTTAATGGTGATCAGGCCCTTGAGATAGCCTTCGTCGTCCACCAGCGGCAGCTTTTCGATTTTATGCGCCATGAGGATTTTTTTGGCCTCGTCGAGCGTGGTTCCGACCTTGCCGGTGACGAGGTTGTCCTTCGTCATCACGTCCTCGATTTTGGTATCGTATGTGCTGAGGAAGCGGATATCGCGGTTGGTGAGGATACCGATGAGCTTGCCGGAATCGTCGGTAATCGGAACGCCGCTGATGCGGTACTTGGACATAACCTCCAGCGCGTCATACACATAATGATTTTTTGACAGAAAAATCGGGTCGTTGATTACGCCGTTTTCGCTGCGCTTGACGCGCTCGACCTGATCGGCCTGATCGCCGATGGACATATTCTTGTGAATCACGCCGATGCCGCCCTCGCGCGCGATGGCGATCGCCATACGCGTCTCGGTGACCGTATCCATTGCCGCCGTAATGAGCGGGATATTCAGACGAATCGAAGCCGTAAGGTTCGTCGTCAGGTCGATATCCGCGGGCAGCACCGAGCTTTCCGAGGGGATGAGGAGTACGTCGTCGTAAGTAAGACCTTCCTTACCGAACTTTTCTTCAAAATTCATACGCATAGCAAGCTCTGTCCTTTCCTTATTCCGGGCGTTGAAAACGCCGTTTTTTGTGTACAGAAAATGGTTTCGACTCAATGATATTAGGATTATTATAGTACAAATCGACCTTTTTTGTCAAGCGTTTTTCACACTTGTTTTCACCAAATCCGCGCACGCGTTCCGCGGCTTATTCGGCATTTTTGCGGCGCCGCGCACCGATGCCGCACTTTTAACAAATCCATCAAAATTAAGCGTTGCAAATTGTATCGTTTTCGACTATCCTATATGTATCAACCGATAAAGGACGAATCCATTATGACCTCGACACCCGAGCTTCTCTACCCTGCGGAAACGCCGATGCAGGTATTGGAAAAAATGCGCCCGTTCCGCGAACTGATGATGCTGTACGAATGCGCGATGCGGGAGGTGAGCACGAAATTCGAAGTGCTCAACGCCGAGTTCTCGGTGCGCTACAACCACAATCCGCTCGAAGCCATCAAAACGCGTTTGAAAACGCCCCTCAGCATCGCCGAAAAGCTCCAACGCAACGGAAAGCCGTTAAGCGTCGACTCGATTCGGGAAAACCTGTTCGACGTGGCGGGCGTGCGCATCATATGCTCGTTCCCGGAGGACATCTACTCGCTCAGCGACATGTTTCTCCGGCAGGACGACGTGAAGCTGCTCAAGCGGAAGGATTACATTGCCGATCCGAAGGAGAACGGCTATCGCAGCCTGCACCTGATCGTAGAGGTGCCGATCTTTCTCACCGAGCGGACGCTGCGCATCCCCGTGGAGGTCCAGTTCCGCACGATTGCGATGGACTTCTGGGCGACGCTGGAGCACAAGACGCGCTACAAGCAGAACATCAAGGACGAGCCGTTCATCGCCGCAGAGCTGAAGACCTGCGCCGACCAGATCGCCAAGCTGGACATTCGGATGCAGGAAATCCACAAATACATAGAGCACAAGGAATGAAAAAGCGGCGCGCAGAATCCCTGCGCGCCGCTTTGCGTCATTTGATTTCGTGGATATTGACGTAGTATTTTGCGGGAGAGCTTACAAGCTCCTTGATCTTTCTGCTCTCAAAGAACTTGAGCGCGACCTGATCGAAGAGCGCGTAGGACAGCACGTCCTCGTCGTTCTTCGCCACGTCCTTGACCTTTTCGCGCAGCGCGTCCATTTCAGGCTTGAGCGCGTCGGCGGGGCGGCCGGTGACCTGCGGCTCGTCGCCGATGATCTTTTTCACGAAAGCGGGATCGATCGGCACGGGCGTTTTGCCGTAGTCGCCGCGGACGAGGCCCTTGAACTCCTTCGTGACGCTCTTATAGCGCTCGCCGAAAAGAACGTTGAACACGGCCTGCGTGCCCACGATCTGCGAGGAGGGCGTGACCAGCGGCGGATAGCCCGCATCGGCGCGGACGCGCGGCACTTCCTCAAGCACCTCCTGGAGCTTGTCGGACTGGTTGGCCTGCTTCAGCTGCGAAACGAGGTTGGACAGCATACCGCCGGGGACCTGATACATCAACGCATTGACGTCGACCTTCAGCACCTTCGGGTCGAGTAGCCCGCTCTTGAGATATTTCTCGCGCAGGGTGGCAAAATACTTCGAGATCGTATCGAGCTTGGCCAAATCCAGACCCGTGTCGAACGGCGTACCCTGCAGGGTGGCGACAATCGGCTCGGTCGGCGGCTGCGAGGTACCCATCGCCATCGGCGAGATGGCGGTGTCGATCACATCGACGCCCGCTTCCACGGCCTTGAGGATCGTCATCGAGGCCAGACCGGACGTGTAGTGCGTATGAAGCTGGATCGGAATCTTGCACTTCTCCTTGATGGCGGTGACAAGGTCGTAAGCGTCATACGGCTTAAGCAGACCGGCCATATCCTTGATGCAAATGGAATCGGCGCCCATCTCCTCAAGCCGTCTCGCGTAATCGGCGAAGTACTCGTTGGAGAACACGGGACCGGTGGTATAGGACAGCGCCGCCTGCACATGCCCCTTTTCCTTCTTCGTGGCGTTGATGGCGGTCTTGAGGTTCCGCGGATCGTTAAGCGCGTCGAAGATACGGATGATGTCGATGCCGTTGGCAATCGACTTCTGCACAAAGTATTCGACCACATCGTCGGCATAGTGACGGTAGCCAAGTATATTCTGGCCTCTGAAAAGCATTTGCAGCTTTGTTTTCTTCACCTTGTCGCGGATTTTGCGCAGGCGCTCCCACGGGTCTTCGTTGAGGAAGCGCAGGCAGGCGTCAAACGTCGCGCCGCCCCAAGCCTCAAGCGAATGGTAGCCGATCTCGTCCATTGCGGGCAGGATGGGCAGAATCTCATCCGTCGTCATACGCGTGGCGATGAGCGACTGATGCGAGTCACGGAGCACCGTTTCGGTGATTTTGACTGTTCTTTCAGCCATGAAGATAACCCCCTTTATACGTTACTGGAACAGCGCAAGGAACACGCCTGCGGCCACGGCCGAGCCGATGACGCCGGCCACGTTCGGGCCCATCGCGTGCATCAGAAGGAAGTTGGAAGGGTTCTCCTTCTGGCCGACAACCTGCGAAACGCGCGCGGCCATCGGGACGGCGGACACGCCGGCCGAACCGATGAGCGGGTTGACCTTGCCCTTGGTGATGACATACATCAGCTTGCCGAGCAGCACGCCGCCGAGCGTAGCGAAGGCGAACGCGCACAGGCCGAGCAGGATGATGTAAAGCGTCTGCCACTGCAGGAAGTTTTCAGCGTTGGCCGTCGCGCCGACGGTCACGCCGAGGAAGATAACGATGATGTTGTTCAGCTCGTTCTGCGCGGTTTTGGAAAGTCTCTCCACAACGCCGCAGACGCGGAACAGGTTGCCGAGCATCAGCATACCGATCAGCGAGGTCGCCTCGGGAAGGATCAGGCAGATGACGATGGAAACGATAACCGGGAAAAGGATCTGCTCGGTCTTGGAGACGGGGCGAAGCTGCTCCATCTTGACCGCTCTCTCCTTTTTCGTGGTGCAGAGCTTCATGATCGGAGGCTGGATGAAGGGCACGAGCGCCATATACGAATACGCGGCGATGGCGATCGCGCCGAGCAGTGCGGGCGCAAGCGTTTTCGTTACCAGGATAGCGGTCGGGCCGTCCGCGCCGCCGATGATGCCGATCGAAGCCGCCTCAGGCACAGTAAAGCCGAGCAGCAGCGCGCCGACGAAGGCGATGAACACGCCGAGCTGCGCAGCCGCGCCGAGGAAAAGCGTCTTAGGATTGGCAATCAGCGGAGAGAAGTCGGTCATTGCGCCGACGCCGAGGAAAATCAGCGGCGGGTAAATGCCGAGCTTGACGCCGAGATAGAGAAAATCCAGCAGACCGCCATCGGTTGTAATGGTTTGAATGTCGATGTGGTCCCCGAGGAACAGGTCCATATGGAACAGGTTGGCGCCGGGGATATTTGTCAGCAGCATGCCAAACGCAATCGGCAGCAGCAGCAGCGGCTCGAACTTCTTGACAATGGCCAGATAAACGAGCACGCCCACGATGACGTACATAATGAGCGTTTTCCAGCCGCCGTCGGCCAGAAAGGCTTTGAACCCGGAACGCTCAAATATCATACCTATGGTATCAAACAAGTCTCCCATTGGGTGTGTCACTCCTCTTCAATTCATTTCGTTTGCCTGTGTATTTTTCAGGAAATGACGAAGAGCGGGTCGCCGGCGTTGACCGATGCGCCCTCGCTGACCGAAACGGCGGAAACCGTTCCGTCGCAGGGGGCCATAATCTCGTTTTCCATTTTCATCGCTTCGATGATGCAGAGCACGTCGCCGCTCTTGACGGCAGCGCCCTGCTTGGCCAGAACCTTGAGGACGGTACCCGGCAGCGGCGAGGTGACCTTCTCCCCATTGCCGGCGGCTGCGGGAGCGGGAGCCGGCGCGGCGGCAGGAGCAGCGGCGGGAGCGGCCTTGGGCGCCTCCTGAGCAGGTTCAGGAGCCTTGGTGTAGGTGGCGTTGGGGTCCGCGTCCTCGACGACGACCTCGTAGCTTGTGCCGTTTACGGTGACAATATACTTTTTAGCCATAATGTTACTACTCCTTTATTTCTGAATTTTGGTGATGGAAATGACGTTGAACGCGCATTTCTCCTCACCTCTGGCCGCGGCAATCGCAGCCGTCGCGACGGCAACCACCGTTTCTTCGTCCAGCGCGCCTGAAACAGGCTTCTGCACGGGCGCCGGTGCGGTTTCCCGCTCCGCCGGCTTCGCAGCCGACTTGTTCTTGAAGATCAGATTGAATACGAACAGCACGGCCCAGATGATGGCCAGAATCAGAAAAACGACTACGATGCCGATCAAAGCGATCTTCAAACCATAGAGCAGCTTTTCCGAAAAAGGCGCATTCGGATTCAGGTTTTCCATACCCGAGCTGAAGGTTTCGACCCACGAGCTGTCCGCGGCAGCAGACGCTGCCGACAGGGTATTCAATATGCTCAAGCTCTCACACATCCCTTCCGTAATGAGCGGTCAGCCGGTTATCGCCCCACACTGACCCATTATATTATTACTTTGTATTTTATATCAAAACTGCGCAAATTGCAATAGGAGAGGTAAAAAAAACACAAAAAATAATTCCAAATCCGTCTTGCGTAAAAACGCGCTTTATGGTAGAATAGCCAAAAAGAAAAGGAAGGCTGAGATTATGGCGGATTTACGGGAAAACATTGCGCGCGTTCTCCTCACGGAGGAGGAAATACAGAGCAAGGTGGCGGAGATGGCCGCCCAAATATCGGAGGATTACAGGGACAAGCAGCTTTTGCTCGTCGGCATTCTCAAAGGCTCGATGGTCTTTATGGCCGACCTGATGCGGCGGCTGTCTATCAATGCGAAAATCGATTTTATGTCGGTGTCGTCCTACGGCTCGTCCACCGTTTCCTCGGGACAGGTGCGGATCATCCTCGACCTCAAGCGCCCGATTGAGAATTACGACCTGCTGCTGGTGGAGGACATCCTCGACAGCGGCGCCACGCTGTCCTATCTCAAGGAACTGCTGACGGCCCGTCAGCCGAAGTCCATCCGCATTGCGACGCTGCTCGACAAGCCCGAGCGGCGCAAATCCAACATCACGGCCGATTACAAAGGCTTTGAGATTCCCGACGAATTCGTCGTCGGCTACGGGCTGGATTACGACGAGGATTACCGCAATCTGCCCTACATCGGCGTTCTGAAGCCGGAAGCCTACGCGTAACACCGCAAGAGCCGTGTTCGCATAGAAAAAGCGGCAAAAAGAGGAGCCTTGTTCCGGCAACGGAACAAGGCTCCTCTTTGCATTTTGCGGATAAAAAACCGATGCTTGCGCAAAAGCGATACGGAAGCCGCCGGATATGCGGCGCAATCCTTGCGGCAATTCAGACCGTTTTACGCATCCCCGTTTGGCAGCCGAAGCCTCTAAAGCCATTGCTTTTTCAAAACCGCGAGCCTGTTTTCGCGCAAGCCGCCTGTGTATGCCCTTAAAAAGCGCCGCTATGCAGCGTGTAGCTTTCGCTATCCGGCACAATGTAACCGCTGCCCATTTGCCGCAAAACGGCAGCAGAAAAAGGGGCGATACAAACAGAGAACTGCAAAAAGGCAGCGCTCGCCAAGGCTGAAATCTCAGCCTTGACGGCCGCTGTCCGTCCTGCTGATGGCAATTCAGGGGAGCAGCAGCCCAAAGCGCCGCCGCTCCCCTTATTGTCAGTCCTCAACATCGATTCTTTCGATTTTGAAAATAACCGGTCTCGTTCCGTCATTACAGCAAGCTATCATAACCTTATCATCATTGGTCCATCCATGCATAATCGCACCGCCTTGAAGCGCCGCGTAGATATACCGGCTGATGCAATCCCAGGCTTCCGAACAAAACGGCACGCCTTCCGTACCGCAATGCATTGTCCCGGGAGAAAGCAAAACGCTCTCGTCAGGCTTTCCGCACTTCGTTAATGTTCCCGCTCCCATATGCCAGTAATCATCCCGCTCGTCGTTGCGATAAAACATAAACTCATCGCCCACATTATAGCAAGGACATTTTCCGCTGTCCGGCACAGCGCAATACTCGGTCTGCAATTCGGGAAACAGCTTTTTGTCTAATACTGTAACTTTGACTCTGTACTCCATAGCAAATTTTTCCTTTATAATCTGTATTTACTTATTGTTCTTACGATAACGCGAAGTCGGCGGAACGACTATGACGAGGGTATGACATTCGAAAGCGGGCACGATATAACCTTGTGCGAAGCATTTCCTCTATACCATATTGGCAGGAAAGCAAGTCATTCCCGCACATTCAATTCTTTTTTCAAAGCCGTTACACCAGCCCGTCGGCGGCCGCGAGCATATAATCGATGGAATCGCAGAGCGCAATCCAGCTTGCCTCGATGATGTCGGTCGAGACGCCGACCGTGCGCCATACGCTGCGGCTGTCGCTCGACTCGACCGAAACGCGGACCTTCGCGGCGGTGGCGGCGTCGGAATCGATCACGCGCACCGTATAGTCGGTCAGCCGCATCTCGCCCAGCACGGGATAAAAGCCGCCGAGCGCCTTGCGCAGCGCGATGTCGATGGCGTTGACCGGCCCCTTCCCCTCCGAGGCGACGAGCGCTTCCGAGCCCCCGACGGCGATTTTCAGCAGGCAGCCGGTGAGCACGTCGGGCTTGGTGGGGTCGCTGAGTACGATTTTGAAGTCCAGCAGTTCAAAATAGCGTTTGCGGCGGCCGAGGGCGTCCAGCATCATCAGCGCCAGCGAGCCGTCGGCGTTCTCGTACTGGTAGCCCAGCCGCTCCTCGTTCTTGATGCGCGCGAGCAGCTCGGTGACGCAGGGATCGTTTTTGGCCGTATCGGGCGCAAGCTCGCGCAGCCGCTTGGCGACGGCGGCCCGGCCGCTCTGGTCGGAAATGAGGATGCCGCTGCTGTTCCCGACCTGCGCGGGGTCGGTGTGCTGAAAGGCGGAGGACCACTTCTCCTCCCCGTCGATATGGGCGCCCGCCTTATGCCGGAAGGCGTAGCCGCCGACGTAGGGCGCGCGCTCGTCGAACGCGATGTTGGTGATGTCCGCAATCCGCCGCGCGCTGCCGGTCAGCAGCCGCAGCCGGTCGGGCGGCAGGACGGAAAGCCCCATTTTGATCTGCAAATCGGGGATGACCGTACACAGGTCCGTGTTGCCGCAGCGCTCGCCGATGCCGCAGAAGGTGCCGTGGACGTCCGACGCGCCGCCCTCGACGGCAAACAGCGTATTGGCGACGGCCAGCCCGCAGTCGTTATGGCAATGGATGCCCACCGGCACGGACAGCGCCTTGCAGACCTCGCGGACGACGCGCTTGACCTCGCCGGGCATCGAGCCGCCGTTCGTATCGCAGAGCACCACGCGTTCGGCGCCGGCATTGACCGCGGCGACGAGCGTTTGCAGCGCATAATCGGGGTCGGCGCGGAAGCCGTCAAAAAAATGCTCGCCCTCGAAGATGACGCGTTTGCCGTTTTCGCGGCAATAGGCCACGCTGTCGGCGATCATCCGCAGATTTTCGTCCCCGCTGGTGCGGATGACCGAGACGACCTGCGCAAGGCTGCTTTTGCCGTAAAGCGACACATATTCGTCGGCCAGCGCGACCGTTTTTTTCAGCAGCTCGTCCTCGCACGCGGCGACGCCCTCCCGACATGTGGAGTGGAAGGCGACGGGCTTGAGTGTGCGGAAACGCACCCGCTCGCGCTTAAGCTGCAAAAACAGCTCTTCGTCCTTCGCCACGGCGGCGGGCGCGCCGGCCTCCGCAAAGCCGATGCCGAGCGCGTCGAGTATATCCAGTATTTTCAGCTTGTCCTTGACGGTATAGGAGACCGAGGCGCTCTGCGCGCCGTCGCGCAGCGTGGTATCCAGCACGCCGATGCTTTTTTTCAATGCGTTGCAGCCCTCTTTCACAGAAAGAGGCGTCTGCGCCGCAAACGCCTCTCTACACTGCTTGATTTACTTGTCGTACAAGTCTATGATTTGTTGGATTTCCTGATTGATCTGGGTTTTCACGGCTTCGAACGCGGAGGTGATATCCGCGCTCCTGTTCTGAACAAGAGCAGCCAGCACCGTGTTCATCTGTCCGAAATTGTACGCTTCGCCGGCGTCGTAAATGATATTGCCGAAGATAATGTCAAGCATTTCTTCGCTTTCGTCGTCGCGCACGTCGCGGCCGATCAGATTCACCTCATAATAAGCGGGGGTAAGCGTGTTCTTGGCTTCAGCCGCGCAAGCCTCGACGATGAAAGCGGAAAATTCCGGGTCCTGCACGCTGATCGGTATGGTCAGGCTCGCCACCTCGCCGGTGCCGCAGTAAGAATAATAATTCTCCTGCTCCTCGTCCCACAGCGGCATCGGGATGATACCGAAGTCGACATCATATGCGCGCAGCTTCGTCGTAGCGGAGAAGCCGGACGGTCTGAACAGCGCGCGTCCCTCGTGAAAGACGGCGAACGAGGTTTCCCAAATCGGGTCCCCGCATTCCTGCGCGTAAATCGCCCAGGCGCCGGAGGAGGCAAACGCTTCCAAAACCTTGCGGGCAACGGTCTGCGTGCGTTCTTCGCCGAAGCTGAGGTAGGGGTAATCGTTTTCGTCCTTTTTGCAGATCGTCGCGCCCGTGCTGCCGATAAAGGTCAGCGCATCGGCATAGCCGGTAAGCAGCCCATAAACGCGCTTGTCATCCGACGCCTCGGTGGAAGCGGCCTTCGCCATCTCCAGAAATGTATCGAAGGTCCATTTATGCTCGCGGACCAGCGTATACGGGTCCTCCATATTGTTGTTTCGGATGATCTCCTTATTGAAAAGCATCGAGGTGGTGCAGACCTTATTCAGAATGGTAATGTCTCCGGTTGTAAAATACACGGCATTGCCGATAGAAAACGCTTTTGTTGCGTTCTCATCCCACCATGGCGCTTCCAGATCGATGCTGTCCAGCGTGCGCAGATCATACAGGCTGCCTTCCCCGGCGAGCACAGCCGCCTCGCGCAAAGTCGGCATCGCCGCATCGAACATGCCCGTACCCGCGACAACCTCGGTGCGGATATCGGCCAGCAGGGCGTCGCTGAGCACCGGAACGATCTTTACGTTATACCGTTCCTCGATGCGCGCATTGCGTTCATAGACCTGATCATTGATCAAATCGCCGTACATCTGACTGTCGGTCGTAAAATCATCCGATTGGTAGGTACCGAACTTGGAACTGCGCACAAGCACGCGGAATTCACGCTCGCCCCAGTCCTTCGCGGGCAAATCGGGAACATAGCTTCCGTTTTCATCACGATACGCATCGGTTTGGGAAACGTCCTCGGAGAGCGCCGAGGACGGCGAAGCGCTTTCATCACCGTTTGTTTTGCAGGAGGAAAGGGAGCAGATCAAAACGGCAGCGAGCAAAACGATCGAAGCGAATCTGCAAAAGTATTTCGCATGCATAAAATACGGCCTTCCTTCTTTAAGAATACAAAACCCATACCAAATGAATACAGAACCCAATATTGAAATTGTTTATCAAAGAACGCACCGTCCGCCTTACGGCTCGCGGATCATAGAACGGTTAATGGCGTTGATATACGCGCGTATGCTGGACTTGATGATGTCGGTGGACACGCCCTTGCCCGGATACTCGCGCCCGTCGGCGTCGGTGATGCGCACGCGCACCTCGCCGAGCGCGTCGGTGCCGCCGGTGACGGCCTTGATGTTATAAAAAAGCAGCTTGAAATCCCGCCCGACGATGCGGTTGATGGCGTTGTAGCTGGCGTCGATCGGACCTTCGCCCGCGCCCGTCTCGGTAAACCGCTCCCCCTTGCGGGAGAGGGAGACGAGCGCCATCGCCTGCATACGGTTGCCACTCTGGATCTGGAAGGTATCCAGCTCGTAGCCGTCGACGATATGCGAATCGTAGACCGCTTCCTCCACCAGCGCGCGGACGTCGTCGTCCGACACGTCCTTCTTGCGACAGGCAAGGTCCTTGAAGGCGTTGAAGGCGGCAAGCGAAACGGCCGGCTCGACGGCCAGTCCCAGCTCGGACAGCTTTTCCTCGAACGCATGGTGGCCCGAGAGCTTGCCGAGCGCCAATCCCGCGCCGGTCAGTCCGACGGACTGGGGCGTCATAATCTCATACGTCAGCGGGTTGGCCAGCACGCCGTGCTGGTGGATGCCCGCGTCGTGCACGAACGCGTTCCGGCCGACGACCGGCTTGTTCTGCGGCACATACACGCCCGTGACCGAGGCGACGGTCTTGCTGGCCTTGGAATACATGCGCGTATCGACGCCATGCTCGAGGCCGAACAGGTCGCGGCGCGTTTGCAGCGCCATCACAATCTCCTCGGACGCGGCGTTCCCCGCGCGCTCGCCCAATCCGTTGAGCGTGCATTCGACCTGACCCGCGCCCGCCATCAGCGCGGCGAGCGAATTGGCCGTGGCCATGCCGAGGTCGTTGTGGCAGTGCACCGAGACAGTCGTATCGCCGAGGTTGCGTATGCCGCCCGCCACCCGGCGGACCAGCGCCGCAAACTCGTCGGGTACCGCATAGCCGACGGTATCGGCGATGTTGACGGTGGAAGCGCCGTTCTCGATCGCCGTCTCAAACAGCGCGCAGAGGAACGCGGGGTCGGAGCGGCTGGCGTCCTCCGCCGAAAACTGCACGTCCGGGCACAGGCTGCGCGCCAGGCGGACGGAATCCGCCGCGCGCCGAAGAACCTGCTCACGGGTCATTTTCAGTTTATACTGCAAATGGATGTCGCTGGAGGCGATAAAAATATGGATGCGGCCCTTCTCCGCGCGCTCCAGCGCCTCGGCCGCGCGGCGGACGTCCCCCTCCTCCGCGCGTGCGAGCGCGCAGACGACAGGCCCCTTGACCTGCTCGGAGATTCGGCGCACGGCCATGAAATCGTCCCGCGAGGAGGCCGGAAAGCCGGCCTCGATCACGTCCACGCCGAGGCCGGCGAGCACATGGGCGATTCTGAGCTTATCGGAGATGTTCAGATTGACGCCCGGCGTCTGCTCGCCGTCGCGGAGCGTGGTGTCAAAAATGCGGATTCTTCTGCCCAAAGCACAGCACCTCCGCCTCAGACGCCCGAGTACGCCGCGAAGCCGCCGTCGACCGGAATCACCGTACCGTTGACGAAGCCGGAAGCGTTGGCATCGCACAGATACAGCAGCGTCCCGATCAGGTCGGACGGTTCGCCGAACCGGTTCATCGGCGTATGGGCGAGGATTTTGTCGGTGCGCGGCGTGGGCCTGCCGTCGGCGTCATAAAGCAGCGCGCGGTTCTGGTCGGTGACGAAGAAGCCGGGCGCAATGGCGTTGACGCGCACCCCCACCTTGGAGAAATGGACGGCGAGCCACTGCGTGAGATTGGACACGGCGCTTTTCGCAGCCGAATACGCGGGGATCTTGGTCAGCGGGCGGAACGCGTTCATCGACGAGACGTTGATGACCGTGCCGCCGCGGACGGCCAGCGATTTCGCAAAGACCTGCGTGGGCAGCAGCGTGCCGAGAAAGTTGAGGTTGAACACGAAGTTCACCCCGGCCGGGTCGAGGTCGAAAAAGGTCTTGACGCTCTCGTCCGGCTCACCCTCCAAATCCTCGGGGAACAGATATTCCTTCGTCGTCTGCGCCTTCGGGTTGTTGCCGCCGGCGCCGTTCAGAAGAATATCCGCGCCGCCGAACGTCTCCTCAACCTGCGCGCGCGCCCTTTGCAGGCTCTCGCGGTCGAGCACGTCGGCGGCCAGCGGAAGCGCCCGCCCGCCCTGCGCGCGGATGCGGTCCGCCGTCGCCGCGGCGCGCTCGGCCGTCAAATCGAGCACGGCCACGTTCGCGCCGCACTCGGCGAGCGCCTCGCAGAAGGCCGAGCAAAGCACGCCGCCGCCGCCGGTGACGACGGCCGTTTTGCCGCGAAGGTCTATTTTGAATGGAACTGCCATACGATTATCCCGTCTCTTTCCGTATTCCGCCTTGTTTTGCGGTTCTGTTATTTTTCGATGCAGATGTTCTGCGCGGCCAGCTTTTCACGCAGGAAATCGACCGCCATCACAATATCGGCCGCCGGGTCGTCGCCGACCTCGCGCTCCACCGTCAGATAGCCGGCATAGCCGATGTCGTTGAGCGCGGCGATGTATTTGTCCCAATCGACGCCGCCGGTGCCGAGCGGGACCTCCAAGAAGCCGGTCTCGGTCTTGACGCCGTCCTTGGCGTGCGTATGTACAATGTAATCCTTCAGCGTGTACACGCCGGCGACGGGGTCGTCCCCCGCGACCATCACGAGGTTGGCCGGATCATAGTTGACGCGCAGCCCCTTGGCGCCCAGCGAATCGAGGAACGCCTTGAGGACGGGCGCCTTCTCGGTGCCGGTCTCGGCGGCGAAATACGAGCCCATGCTGTCGGCGTACTCGGCGAGCGCGCGGGCGTTTTTCCGCACGGCCTCCATAAACGGCGAATCCTCGAGCGTGAGGTGGCCGATATGGGTGGTCACGATGTCGCAGCCCAGTTCCTTGGCCGCGTCGAGTACGCGCTTGGATTTGTCTACAATGGCGGCGTCGTCCAGATTCAGGCCGAAATCGCCGCAGATGGCGGAAAAGACGATGCCGTTGGAGGACAAAATGTCCTTAATCTCGCGGATTTTGTCCTTGGTCATATTCTCCGCGGAGAATTCGCCGCCGGTGAGGTATTTCTGGACGCCGCTGACGCCCAGCTCCGCCGCCTTGGCGATGCTCTGGGGAAAATCCAGTCTGAGGGAGTCGGAAATAAGACCGAGTTTCATGTTGTCGAATTCCTTTCTTACATTTGGGTTGATTTTATATCAAATCGAGGGGCAGCGAAAAGGCGGCATAGAAGCGGTCGAGAAAATAGCCGACCTCCTCCATCTCCATCCCCTTCAGCGCCGCCTCGACTGACGCCATAGCGGGCGCGAACTCGCGGTTGCCGCTGTCCAGCTCGGTTTTGCACTTCAGCAGCGCGGCGAGCTTATCGGCGGCCTTGATGAGACGCTTTTCGTCCTCGGAGCAGCGGAACACGTCGGCGTAGCCCTCCCGCAGCACGTCGGGCAGGCTTTGCGCGAAACGCGCCTTCGCCGCGTTTTCCACGGTATCGTAAGCCTTTTTCGTTTCGGGACTGTAATATTTGACGGGCGTGGGCAGATCGCCGGTGAGGATTTCCGGCGCGTCGTGATACATCGCCTTCACGCAAACCGCGCCGCAGTCATACGATTTGCCGAACACCCGGTTGCCGATGAGCGCGAGCGCATGCGCAAGGAACGCGACCTCCAGCGAATGCTCGGCCAGATTTTCGGGAAAGTTGCAGCGCATCAGTCCCCAACGGGAAATGTATTTCATTCGGAACAGGGTGGCAAAAAAAGTGTTTTCCATCTCGCATCTCCGCATATATGCTTATAGACAACGTTATAATACCATATCCGGCGGCAAAAGGGAATAGGATTTCAAAAAATTCTTCGGCGGATATTGAAAAAAAGTATTCGAAATGCTATAATCAAGCTAAGAAACAAAGGTATTTCCCGCTTCCCCGCCCTGCGGCGACGGAAGGAGCGGACGGAAAGGAACGAAATCGGTTTGAACTTTACGAAAATGCAGGCGCTCGGCAACGATTACATATACGTCGAGCTGCTTACACAGCGGATGGAGAACCCGTCGGCCTGGGCGCGCTTTCTGTCGCGCCGCCGCTTCGGCGTCGGCTCGGACGGGATGATTCTGATCTGTCCGTCCGCGAAAGCCGACTTCCGTATGCGCGTGTTCAACCCCGACGGCAGCGAAGCCGAGATGTGCGGCAACGCGCTGCGCAGCACCGCAAAGCTGGTGTACGAAAAGGGCTTTACCTCCAAAACCGCCTTCACCGTCGAAACGCTGGGCGGCATCAAGGAGCTGTTCCTCACGCTGGAGGACGGGCACGTCTCTATGATCACCGCCTCGCTCGGCGCACCGATTCTCGAATCGGCGCGCGTTCCCGTTACGCTGGACGGCGGCGACGGCCGCTGCATCGACCGCCCCGTCGAAGCGGCGGGACGCCTATTCCGCATCACGGCGGTGTCGATGGGGAATCCGCACTGCGCGACGTTCGCCGACGACGCAGCGGAGCTGGACCTCCCCCTGTACGGCGCGGCGATCGAAACCCATCCCGTCTTTCCACAGAAGGCGAACGTGGAGTTCGTGCGGGTGATCGACGAAAACACCCTGTTTATGCGCACCTGGGAGCGCAACTGCGGCGAAACGCTGGCCTGCGGCACCGGCTGCTGTGTCGCAACGGTCGCCGGCGTGCTGACCGGGCGCTGCGCGCCGAAAACAGCCGTGCGGCAGCTCGGCGGCGTCATTCACATCGAATGGGACAGAGCGGCCGACAACCTTTTGATGACCGGGCCGTCCGAAATCGTGTTCGACGGCACGGCGGATGAACGCGCGGCGCAGGCCTTTTTCGATTCCGAGCGAAGGGCCGAGGCCGGAGGAAAGGATCGTGAGAGCGTATGAACATTCTGAAGCTGTTTGCGGATTACCCGTTTATCCCCTCCTTTTTGGACAGCGGAAAAGAAATCACGGACATCGTCTACGACTCCCGCAAGGCGCGGCCGGACACGATCTTCGTGGCAATGCGCGGCGCCAACCGCGACGGGCATGACAGTTGTATGAACGCCTACGAAAACGGCTGCCGGGATTTTGTCGTCGAGCACAGAGTGACGCTTCCCAACGACGCCATCACCTATTTGGTGGCCGACTCGCGGCGCGCGCTCTCGGTGATGTCGCGCAGCCTGTTCCAGTTCACGCCGAAGGAGGAGAAAAAACTCGTCCCGACGCAGCTCATCGCCGTCACGGGGACGAAGGGAAAGACGAGCACCTGTATGATCCTGCGCTCGATTCTGGAAGCCGCCGGCCGCAAGGTCGGCTACATCGGCACGCTGGGCGTGATGTACGACGGCAAGGTGCTGGAAACGCCGAACACCACGCCCGAAAGCTATGAAATCTTCCGCCATTTGAGACAGATGCGGCTGAGCGGCTGCGAATATGTGCTGATCGAGGCGTCCTCGCAGGGCGTGAAGCTGCACCGCACGGCCGATTTGTGCTTCAATCTCGGCGTATTCACCAACCTTTCGCCCGACCACATCGGGCCGGGCGAGCACGAGAGCTTTGAGGAATACCTCGCCTGCAAGCGCGAGCTGTTCTCGCAGTGCGCGCTCTCTATCGGGAACATCGACGACGAATATTACGAGCAGGTCGTCTCCAACCGCTTCGGACGGCTGACCTTCGGTCTGTCCGAAAAAGCCGACTACCGCGCGGAGGACACGGCATTCACCGTCTCGGCGGACGGCTTTTCCACCGTATTTACCTGCCGCGAGAAGGGCAAGCGGCACGAGCTGAAGCTGAAGCTGCCCGGTATGTTCTCGGTGTACAACGCGCTCGGCGCAATCGCCGTCGCGCGGAATTACGGCGTCTCCTACGAGACGATACAGGCCGGCCTTTCCGCCGTCCGCGTAAAGGGGCGGACGGAGATCGTACCCGACACGGGCGACGTGCGGGTGCTGCTGGACTACGCGCACAACGAGCTGAGCGTGAAAAGCCTGTTCGATATGCTGCTGCTCTACAAGCCGAAGCGGCTCATCGCGGTGTTCGGCTGCGGCGGCAACCGCTCCAAGCTGCGGCGCTACGCGATGGGCGAGATCATCTGCAAGACGGCGGATTTCTCGGTCATCACCTCCGACAACCCGCGCGACGAGGACGTCGGCGCCATCATCGAGGACATCAAGCAGGGCGCGGGCGAATACATCAAAAAGGCCGTGGTCGTGCCCGACCGCAGAGAAGCCATCGAGTACGCGCTGAGTCTGGCGGGCAGCGGCGACATCGTCGCCATCGTCGGCAAGGGCGATCAGGACTATGAGGAAATAAAAGGCGTCCGGCACCCGTTTGACGAGCGCCGGATCGTAGCGGATTATTTCAAAAACGCTTCCAAATAGTTGATAGCGAAGCCCTTGGCCGAAAAGTTCCGTTCGTATTCGGTCATAATGTTCTCCGCGGCCATCGGGCTGCCATGCAGGTCAAAGCAGACGTTCTCGAGCGTATAGCCGCTTGCGGCGAAGGTCTCCAGCGAATAATCGAACAGCGGACGGTTGTCGGTCTTGAAAAAGATCCGGCCGCCCGGCGCAAGGATCGTCTTATAGCGTTCCAGAAAAAGGGGGCTGGTCAGCCTCCTTTTTGCGTTGCGCTTTTTCGGCCACGGGTCGCTGAAATTGAGATACAGCCGCGCGACCGAATGCGCCGGCAGCAGCATATCGATCGCGGCGCCGTCGGCGATGAGGAAGCGGACGTTCGCGCATCCGGCGCGGTCGGCCTTTTCCATCGCCATCATCGCCACATCCGTCACTTTCTCGACGGCCAGCAGCGACGCGTCCGGAAATCGCTCGGACAGCCCCGTGATAAACGCGCCCTTGCCGCAGCCAAGCTCGACGAACAGCTCCCGTCCCTCTCCGAACGCGGGCGACAGCTTCACCCGCCCGCCGTCCAGCTCCGCCAGCAGGCCGCTCACTTTTTCAAGCCGTGCGTCACGGTTCTTTTTCGGACGCATCCGCATAGCATATCCATCCTTTCTAAACTAAAAACAAACAATATCTGAATTTGCGGCAGAAAGCATTGCGGCTGTAAAGCCCCTGCCAATGCCGATTTTTGTATAACAGCAAGCGTAAACAGCCATAATTCTTCATGTCTTTGGATCAAAAAAGCGCTCGGCTTTCCTGTGCCGATCGAGCGCGATACAAACAAATGCAGAGAACCGTCTGCTGTTCGTTATGCTTTCCTTTCACGCTCCCGCCTGCCGAACAAGCAGCAGCAGGCATAACAACGATGGAAGCGCTGCTCATTCGGTATGCGCCGCTTGCCTCCAATTGTCCTCGTGAATTGCATATAAAATGGCATTCTCGACGTCCTCCGCCCACTCTGCCGGAGCATTGTCGTATGTCAGCGAGCAGAGCAGAGCGCTTACATCGCACAAATGCGCCAACATAAGCCAGTCGGACGGCAGCGGGGAGACGGAACGATAGCCCCGCGCAAAAGCATCGCAGACCCGCCTGTCGGCAAGAGCCTGCACGTCGCCGCTTTTTCTTCTGAAAAAGCGGCCTATGTCGCTGTATCGGCTGCCGGCATATGCAAACTCAAAATCTATAAAATATATCTTTCCGCCGCAAAGCATAATATTTCCGTATCCGAAATCGCCGTGGCAGAGAACGCTTTCCGCTTCTATCCTGTCGAAGAGTTCCGGCTTTTCTTTTATAAATGCGCACAGCTTTTCGACCGTATCCGGCTTGAGGTGTTCCGAAGGCTTTCCCCTCAATAAATGCAGGATTTTTTCGCGTGTGGGCGGGAGATCCGAAAGCTCCTGCGATGGATTCAGCTTTTCGTCCAGCAATGCGTCATGCATGTATTTTCTTTCGTGTATCGCCGCACACATTCTGCCGATTTCATAGGACAGCTCCGGCGGAAATTTCAGGCTTTTCCGCAGATATTGCAGGAGCGTATCGCCGTCGAGAAATTCCGTAACCGTGTAAGCGAACGCACGCCGCCGCCTGCTTCCGTCATAAAAGAATAGCGCAGGCACGTTTATTTTATTTTTCAAATAAGTCAATGCTGCCGTCTCCGGCTTGTCGGTCGTATTGGAATACAGCTTCAGAGAATATTTGCCGGCGTTTGTCGTGACCGCATAGCCGGTGTTGCTCATGCTTTCTTTCATTAAGGAGAAATCCAGAATCGTCAGCGAACTGTCAAACGGTCTGAACATAGAAGCAATCTCCGCTTTATCGGTTATGATAAAATCATGGATTCTGTGCATGCTTTCCCTCCCCATAATGCGTCATACCGTTTGAATCATTTGTCGTTTTTTTGCATATACGGCGGCTTACGACGGCAAAATAAACAAGCGGCCACAGACGGCAGTCACAAAAAAGCCCCGCCGCCGGTCGCGGGCTTTGCAAAAAAGCGTACCGCAAGGAAATTCCACTTCTTTCCTGTCTTTCATTCGGAGAAAAGCAAAAAATCCAAAACGACAAGCCGTCTTTCGGCGCGCGGCGCACGCATCCGCAGCCGGAACGACGCGGCGCAGCAGCCGCGGTCTGCCGGAGATACCGCCGTCGTTGATACACACTGCGCAGGCGCCGGACCGCCGCGCCTGCGTCGGCAAACCGAATGCGCCGCGCCCATCCGCGCAGAAAGCCGTTTCTCACACAGGCGGCGTCGTGAAGGGCGCGGCCGAAAGCACACGCGTTTCCGCCCGTCCGACGCAGACGCCGGCAAAAGCGTTTTCCGGCATCGCGCCCGCCCCGATTGCGCGGCCGCGCTCCGACAGCCGAAACGCCGCAGGCGCCGAGCGGCCGCCGTATTCCCCTGCCGAATTATTTATAGATAGGTAATCTCGCCTTATCCAAAAGCCCCGGCTATCGATTCTAAAAAAATCAATATTTTGTCAAAAATATCGCGCATACTTTCGGCCGTTTGGAGAATACTAAGCCATGTCGAAAGGAGATTTGACCGATGTTAGATAGAATTGCTCTAATCATAACCATCATTGGCTCTATCAACTGGGGACTCATTGGACTGTTCCAGTTCGACCTGGTCGCTTGGATTTGCGGCGGCCCGGCCGCGATGCTCAGCCGCATCGTGTACACCATCGTCGCCGTTTGCGGCCTGTGGTGCATTGGAATCCTGTTCAGGAGTCCTGCGAGAGTAAGGGAATAGACGGATTAGCAGGCAGCGACGCTGCTTGCTTTTCTTTTGTCTCCCATTCGGGCTGGATGATTGAAAAGAAATAAGGATAGAACCATTTCCCGTCGCCGTGGAGCGTTTTGTCCGACGAGGTGGACTCATACGTCATCCCGACGCTGCGCATCAGCGAAAGCGCGGCGGTGTCCTCCACGTCGACGTGTGCGTAAATCTTCCAGAAATTGACTTCTTCAAACAAAAACGCAAACACACGCTTGAGCGCCTCGGTCATATAGCCCTTGTGCCGGGCGGGCTGTTCGAGCGCGAACATAATCCCGAGCGTTTTGAAGCGGTTGGAAAGTTCTTTCCCGACGATATAGCCGATGAGCCTGCCCGTCGCCTTTTCTTCGACGGCCCAAGCGTAAAACGAATCCTCGCGGTAGGAGGTGATCCAGCGCTGAACCTGAAACTTCGCCTTGGCGGGCGTCTTATGGCGCAGAAGCTGCCCGAAGCGCGCCGCTTCCTCCGTACCCGACCAGCGCTCGAACATCGGAATGTAGTCCTCGAATATGAAACGGCGCAGCCGCAGCCGTTCGGTCTCCAGCTCCACGGTACCCTTATGGCGCAGTCCGGCCTTGTCCGGCGGCAGCTCGCCGAGCTGGTCGGCCATCCCCGCGCGGAGATAGTCGAGGCTGGTATTCAGCTGCACGACGTCCACGCCCTTGGCATGCACGGCCGGCGCCTCCAGCGTCAGCGCGCCGGTATATCCGTTCGCACGCAGGCGGTCGAACACCAAAAGCCAGTTGATGTCTCCGGCGCCGGGCTGGTAAATGGGATAAATCTTCGACCAGTCGCAGCGCCCGCCCGAATAGTCGCCGATATGCACATGCCGGATGCGGTCCGGCCACAGCTCCTTGTCGTCGAGCATCGTATACAGCTCGCGGTGGAACTGCGCGCAGCGCGTATCGAGCGTGAAGCCGAGCGTGTCGTACATCACGGCGAGCTTTTTCATATGGAAAAGCGGACTTTTCTGCGTGCAGAAAATGCCTTCGATCAGCATCTCCACCGAATACTGCGCCGCGATTTCCAGCATCAGCCCGATCCGTTCGTAAAGCATCGGCGCGTTCTTGTCGCTGTCCGGCACGCCCCAGCAGTGGACGATGACCCGATCCGCGCCGAAGGCCGCGGCATATTCACAGTTCTTCTCGAACAGGGCCAGCGCCGCGGAAAGCGACAGCTCGTCCGGGTCGGAAAGCAGGTCGCCGATGTGCTTGTCCGCGTGAAAGGCGGCGATGCGGATGCCGCGCGACCGACAGGCGCGCAGCCATTCGGGAATGCGCGCATACGAGTCGTACGAGTCGCGGAACATCATAAATTCAAACCCGTCGCAGTGAAACGCGTTATAATGCTCGGTGAGCACTCTGAAATCGAAACCGTTCCGCCGGCCGAGAATCGCGCCGGTAGACAAATAAATCTCGTTCAACCCAAAAATCCTCCTTACCCGCCTCATTTTACCATACATTTTTTGCCGCGTCAAGACTTAGGCTTTGACAAACCGGCCGGATTGTGGTATGATAAGCGCATAGGAAGCCCAAACGGCGCACGGACGCCGTTCGGTAAGACTTCACGTCCGGCGCGGGCCGTAATTCCGCATACCACAAAAGCCGCTCTGCGGCAGAAGGCTTCCGGCGGGGAACACGCCCGCGAACGGTCCGGCGGGGCCGTCAGACTACAATCGGGGACAAGGACGTTATGACGATTCTAACCGTTTCCTCCGTCTCGCTCGCTTACGGGACGGACGAAATTCTCAACGATATATCCTTCACAGTCAACGAAGGCGAGCGCCTCGGCGTCATCGGGGCCAACGGCGCGGGCAAGACCACGCTGTTCAACATCCTCACCGGCCGCCTGCAGCCCGACCGCGGCAACGTGACCTTTGCGCGCGGCGCAAAAGCGAAGCTGCTCTCCCAGAAGCCGGAGGAGGACTTCGGCGGCCGGACGGTGCTGGACTGGGCGCTGGACTCCTTTTCCGGCCTGCACGAGACCGAGCGCCGGCTGGCCGAACTGGAGCGCCGGCTGGCCGACGGGCACAGTGCCGACGCGGCGCGCTACGCCGCGCTGGAGGAGGAATTCCGCCGCGCGGGCGGCTACGAATACAAGGCCAAAACGCGCTCGATGCTCGAGCGCTTCGGCTTTTCGGCGGCAGACTTCGACAAGCCGGCCGCCCTGCTCAGCGGCGGCCAGAAAACGCGGCTGGCGCTTTTGTCAGTGCTCGTTTCGGACACCGACGTCCTTCTGCTCGACGAGCCGACCAACCATCTCGACCTTGAGACGACCGAGTGGCTGGAGGAGTTTATCCGTTCGTCGAAAAAGACCTTCCTCATCGTTTCGCATGATCGCTATTTCCTCGACCGCGTCACGACGAAAACGCTGGAGCTGGAGCACACGCGCGCAGCGGTGTTCAGCGGCCCGTACAGCGTATTCAAGCGCAAAAAGCAGGAACAGCGCGACGCGCAGATGAAGCACTATCTCCAGCAGCAAAAGGAGATCAAGCGCATCGAGGACTTCGTGGCAAACCAGCGCCGCTGGAACCGCGAGCGCAACATCATCGCCGCGGAAAGCCGCCTGAAGGCGCTGGACCGTATGGTCAAGCTCGAAAAGCCGAAGGAGGCGGTCAAAGCGCCGTCCTTTGCCTTTCAGACCGCCGCCAAGCAAAGCAGCGACGTGCTTTCGGTGCGCGGCGTCAGCAAAACGTTCGGCAGCGCGCCGCTGCTGACCGACGTCAGCTTTGAGCTTAAGCTCGGCGACCGGCTGTTTATTGTCGGCGCGAACGGCTCGGGCAAGTCTACGCTGATCAAAATTCTCACCTCCCGGCTGGAGCCCGACCGCGGCCGGTACGAATACGGCTACAACCAGATCGTCGGCTATTACGATCAGGAGCAGCAGCTCATCGACGACGAAAACACCGTCATCGGCGAGTTGTGGGACGAAAACGGCGCGCTGACGATGACGCAGGTGCGCACGACGCTGGCCTCCTTCGGCTTCACGGGGGACGACGTGTTCAAAGCCAACGCCGTGCTCAGCGGCGGCGAGCGGGCGCGGCTGTCCATCGCCAAGCTGATCCTCAAGGGCGCCAGCCTGCTGATTTTGGACGAGCCGACCAACCATCTGGACATCGCCTCGCGCGAGGTGCTCGAGTCGGCGCTGGCCGCCTTCGGCGGGACCGTACTCTGCGTTTCGCACGACCGGTTCTTTATTTCGTCGCTGGCCACCCGCATTCTGGAACTGGACCGTCGCCGCTATCCCGACGGAAGCGCGCTTTACGAGCTTCCCTACGACGCGTTTTTGGAAAAGCGTCCCCCGCTTCCGCAGCAAACGGCCGCCGAAGCGGCTGCGCCGGTGCGCGAGACAGTTTCGAAGCCGAATGTCGATCTGCGCCGGGTGCGCAAGCGGCATGTGATTGTGGAAAACGAAATCGGACGGCGGGAAAAGGCGCTTTCCGACATCAAAGCGCGGATGAACGGCGAGGAAAGCAGCGATTATATGGCGCTGGCGGCGCTGGCCCGCGAGGAGGAAGCGGTCAACGCCGAGCTGCAGAAGCTGTACGACGAATATTTAGAATTGGAAGCGCTGTTGGAGGAATAAACGCGCGGGCAGCCTAATACTATGTACTACGGTCTACGGGGTCGCAGCCGTACCGCAAAACGAATAGTAAAGGGTTGGTTGTCGTGTTCATATACACCTTAAAGGCTTCGAGCATCAAGTTCTTCGCGGTCGTGCTGCTGTCCGTGGTCGTACTCGTCACCCTCATCGCGGTCATCCCGGAATACGGCTCCGCGGGCGACGTGGCCGTCGTCTCCATCCAGTACGGAGAGGTCAAGACGAACGACGACCGGCTGGCGTTCATCCGGCAGTTCGGCTACACGCCGGTCAGTGAGCCGGCGGAAAGCGCGGAGGTCATCATCCCCGAAAAATTCGACGCGGTGTATGAAAAGTACAACGAGCTGCAGCGCGCGCAGGGCCTGAATCTGAAAAAGTATCAGGGCAAGAGCGCGATGAAGTATACATACCTGCTCGAAGAATATCCCGGCTACGAAGGGCGCGTGCTCTTCACGATGCTGGTATACAAGGATAAGGTCATCGCGGGCGACGTCTGCGGCATCGACGAAGCGCAGTTCATCCACGGCTTCGAACGGAAAACGCCGCGCGATACCTCCGACGGCGGCACGGCCGAATCCTCCGCGGCGGCGGAATAACGCGCACCCGAACGGGGCATACTGTCATTAACGCCGGCGGACGAACCGTTTCACCGGCGTTACTATGCGTTCGGAAAGGCAGTGCGGACAGTATGAAGCATTTAAGCGGCGTGGCGGTCGGCTTTTTCGTCGCCCTCGTGTTCATCGTTCTGACCGCGGCCGTGCTGCTGTCTGTTTTCCCCGAGGTGCTGGAGCTGTACCATACCATCGATTCCTATTTGCAATGAAAGGCGTCGTTTCTCATGCAGGATTGTAAAAACCGACCCGAGCGGCTCGACAAGCTGCTCGCCTCCAGCGGGCTGGTCACGCGCAGCGAGGCCAGAGCCGCCGTCGCGCGCGGGCGCGTGACGGTGGACGGCGTCCCCGCGCGCTCGCCCGAACAGAAGGTGACGCGGGAAGCGGCGCTCTGTCTGGACGGCGCGCCGGTCGACACCGCGCCCTTTCTGTACATAATGCTCAACAAGCCCGCCGGCTATGTCTGCTCGACCGACGACGGCGACGGGCCGACGGTGCTCGACCTTCTGACCGGGCCGGAAAGACGGCGCGGTCTTTTCCCCGCCGGCCGGCTGGACAAGGATACGGTGGGGCTGCTGCTGCTGACCAACGACGGCGCGAGCGCGCACCGCTGGCTGTCCCCGAAGCAGCATGTGGAAAAGCGCTATTTCTTCCGCTGCGCCCGTCCGCTGGACGAATCGGCCGCCGCTTCGCTTGAACGCGGCGTCGACATCGGCGGCGTCGTGACCAAGCCCGCGCGCCTGACGGTGCAGCCCGGCGGGACGGAGGGAGTGCTGACGATCACGGAGGGGAAATTTCACCAGATCAAACGGATGCTTGCCGCCGTGGGGAACGAGATCACCTTCCTCGAGCGGGTGGGCTTCGCCGGCCTGCCGCTGGACCCGGCGCTGCCGCGCGGCGGATACCGAAGGCTGACCGAAGCCGAGACGCAAATGCTGCTGAACCCAAAATAGGCTTTGTTTTCGCAATATCCAGTTCACTTATTATGCAAATTGAATAAAGCAAACGATGAAATTTTGGGCAAATAAGCTCTTTTCTTCGGGGCAATAATTTGCTATTATATATAGCAGTAAATGAAGGGCAGCTTTTTGTCCTATCATCAGGAGGTTTATAATGGCAGGCGTACTTTTGAAGCACATTTACAAGAGATATCCGGGCGGAGTTACGGCCGTTTCCGATTTCTGTCTGGAGATCAAGGACAAAGAGTTCATCATCCTCGTCGGTCCTTCCGGCTGCGGCAAATCGACGACGCTGCGTATGATCGCAGGTCTGGAGGAGATTTCCGACGGCGAGCTGTTCATCGGTCTGACCGGTGTGCAGAACGTCCGGTATCTGGCGGACGTGGTGGCACAGCTTCGACCCAAGCGCATTTTGGAATGCGTGGACATGGACGTGCGCACCAATCCCCAGGTACAGAGGGCGCAGGCCAAAATACGCTCCATTTGTATGCCGCTGTGCGAGGACTACCGGGCCTTTACCTGGCCGGCAGAGCAGAAAGGCATTGACGACTGGCTTTTATTTGAGAGGCTGAAACAAGAACATCTCTACCGGGCAGCATAAGCGAAGACTGGAGGATATGCCTATATGAAAAACACCCCTTTTTCCACCTATACTCTCTCCTATGCCGACTGGCGGGACTATAAAATCCATATGGTCAATATGTCCTATCGGGATCTGCAAATCATTGTGGACGTGTTGGACGACTATTCTTGGCTTTTGAGGGAACATATGGAGAAGAACCCGCCCCAGAATTTCTGGGCAAAGCACAACAAGGATGAGCTTGCAAAACGCACCATGCAGATCAGCGACCGGCTGGCCGATGTTATCGGCCTCGACAAGTCCTACCCCAAATGCAAAAAGCACCTGGAAAAGCAGCAGGAGGCCCAGAATGATGTCGGAGGAGAGGCGCTGACTTTGGTGACAACCCGAGGCGCCCGTTAGTAACACAAGGAAAGGACTTCACTCATGCAGCCTGAACGCAAGCACAAAGACTATCAGCCTTTTCCCGGCCTTTATGATCTTCGCTTATTTGACCTCAATTCCAAACAGTTTGAAGCGGCCTGGCGGGTACAGGAATGCCTCTACCGGGCTTGCAAGTGCCGGGAGTATTACCGACAGTTTGACCCCGGCCGCTGGACGATGTTTCAGGATATGTCGGCACGTCTGCAAATGCTTATTCTGCCACTAAAAAAGCGTCCATGATAATGAGAACGAAAGGAAAAATAGCAATGAAAAGCATGGAAAATCTCATGGTAGTCCCGGAGAACACCGGTGGAATCATCGGAAAATTCTTCTACTACTCCCTGGCAAACATCCTGATCCCCAAGGAACAGTTCATCCGTGTCGGCATGGATTTCGGCCTGCCGAAGTTCAAACCTGCAAAGGAATCGAAAGCCGGCGCCTATCGCAACGCGACGACCGCTCTTAAGGAGCGGATCGAAGTGAAAGACAGCGCTGGCACTCGAGTGTATCGGATCTATTGCCGGGACAACAAAAGGGAGGACTCTGCGCATATCTACCGGGAACTGGTGAAGGAAACCCTGAACGCCCGT
>ERZ827524.333-NODE-333-length-64150-cov-18.671722_pt1 | contig 64150 bp, 78 predicted proteins | sample MGYA00519702_ERZ827524 | MGnify/ENA primary metagenome ERZ827524 (study PRJEB31778, sample SAMEA3449341) | human gut metagenome | biome: human gut; feature: human-associated habitat; material: faeces | place: United Kingdom | collected 2010/2012 ...
AGGAAGTGGAGGCAGGGCGTGTAGAGGCAATCGTCATCAAGGACATGAGCCGGTTGGGGCGCGACTATCTGAAGGTCGGTCAGGTCATGGAGGTTTTGCGGCAACGCGGTGTTCGTCTGATCGCCATCAACGACGGTGTGGACAGTCTGAAAGGCGATGACGATTTTACCCCATTCCGCAACATCATGAATGAATTTTACGCCCGTGATACCAGCAGGAAAATCCGTTCTGTGTTTAAGGCAAAAGGTATGAGCGGCAAGCACCTGACCGGCACTGTGATTTACGGCTACTTATGGGACGAAAAACGGGAGCATTGGCTGGTAGATGAGGAAGCCGCCGAAGTGGTACGCCGTATCTTCTCCCTCACGCTGGAGGGATATGGGCCTTATCAGATTGCCTGCAAATTATCCGCAGATCGGATTGAAATTCCCGTCGTACACCTTGCCCGCTTCAACGAGGGTGTGAACCGTTCAAAGCCGGTCAAAGACCCCTATGGATGGGGATCATCTACCATCGTGAACATTTTGAAAAAACGAGAGTATTTGGGGCACACCATCAATTTCAAGACCCGCAAGCACTTTAAGGACAAGAAAAGCCACTATGTTTCTGAGGACGAGTGGACGATCTTTGAGAATACCCATGAAGCCATTATCGACCAGCAGACCTTTGATCTGGTGCAGAAAATCCGCAGCAATGTACGGCGTTATCCAAACGGCTGGGGCGAAGCAGCTCCCCTCACAGGCTTACTCTATTGTGCCGATTGTGGCGGCAAGATGTATGTCCACCGCACCAACAATGGCAAGCGGATTTCTCAATATACCTGTTCCAATTATACCAAAGTTCCGTGTGGGACACTATGCCTTACACAACACCGTATCAATGAGAGTGCTGTTCTGACATTGGTTTCCGACACACTCCGGGCTATCGCTGAATATTCGAGAAATGACCGGACGGAATTTATTCACACTGTTCAGGAGACGCAGGTTGCTCAACAGAGTGCCGATATATCGAAAAAGCGCAGGCATCTGGCTACTGCCCAAAAGAGAGCCGGAGAACTGGAAAAACTGATTTGCAAAATCTATGAGGATAACGCCCTCGGCAAGCTGCCGGATACACGATATAAGGCGCTTGATGCACAGTATGCCAAAGAGCAGGACGCACTTGAGATTGAAATTGCGGAGTTGGAAAAGGCTGTTACCGGCTATGAGCAGAGCCAGAAATCAGCAGAGAAATTTATAGCCCTGATTGATAAGTACGAGAATTTTGACACGCTGACAAATACCATGCTCAACGAGTTTGTAGAGAAAATCCTTGTCCATGAACGCTCCCGAAAAGGCAGTCAGGATACCACGCAGGAAATTGAAATCTACTTTAATTTTTTAGGACGCTATATTCCACCATCCTTACAGCCGGTTCCTTTAACCCCAGAGGAACAGGAAGAATTGCGGAAAAGAGAAGAACGCAAGGACAGGCTCCATCAGAACTATTTGAAGCGGAAAGCCAGCGGCGCACAGAAACGGTATGAGGACAAAATCAAGGCGAAGAAAAAAGCGGAAATGGACGCTAAGAAAGCCCTGATCCGGGCTGAGGATATGAAAAAAGGTGTTTTTTCTACTATCGGGCAGCTACCAAAAGAAGAACCGCGCAAAGGCAGCATAGCAGCCAGCGCAGCAGTCTAATCATCACGGAGCAAAGGAGCATGAATATGAGTAAGTTGACTTACATTCGTTGTGGAGATTATGATATACCCAACCTAAAACTTTCTGAACAGCCGGAAACTTCTATCGGCAAGTACGGCAGGATGCGAAAGTCCTACCTGAAGGAACACCGTCCTATTCTCTACAACCAACTGCTGATGAGCGAGAAACTGTATCCGCACCTGTTAGAGATTGATTGGACAGCGCAGGAGCGCGTGGACACCATGTTGCCTCACATGATGGAGGCTGCGGGTGTCACTGAGGAACTGAAAGCCTGTGATCCTATGCGCTGGGTAGGACTGATGAACACATTAACGGCACAGATTGAGGAAATTTTAATCAGGGAACTGATTTGCAGTTGAATGGGAGGTGTGGGAAATGCTGACCTTTGAAAAGGTTCTGGAAGTGTTTCAGGCATATCTGGATGATGATCCTCTGTATGAGGTGGTGCAGACCAGCCACGGTTATACATTGATGGCATGGGAACCTCACCGGAATGACTGGTACAGCGCCGAAATACAGAAAACTCCGGAGGATTTGCGAAACGCCTTGCTGGATACATACGCCAACTTTCTGGAAGATAAGATTACCGGAAATGACCGCGATCTGACTGTGACAGAAACCGGAGAAATCCAGCAGAGGTGCCGGGAACTTTGGGAAAAGTGCCGGGAAACTTGATATAGAAACGCCAGAAGGAGGCCGCGATTATGCGTCCTCCTTCTGCTTCGCAGTCTGTTCCATTTTGAGCGCCCCGTCTATGGCACCTTCGATAATCGGCAGGTATTCTTCAGGGCAAAGCTTCAGCTTGTGGCTGACTCGTTGCCGCTGTTCGCTTTCTTCCCGCATGATCTCCGGGTTAAAATACCGTTCCACGGGAAGTCCGCAGACCTTAATCAACTGGATCATCACAGGCAGGCTCGGAATCGCACCTTGATTCTCAATGTTGGCAAGATACCGCCATTCAATCCCAACCATTTCTGCCAATGTTTTTCGTGCCAGACGCTTTGCCTCTCGTGCGGCTTTGACATCTGCGCCGAAGGTTTCAAAACCGGGACAATCTTCAACTTTCGCCATATAACATCACCCAGTTACATTGTATAATTCATACTTTGCCTGTGGAATGTTGCTATATGCAGGTTGGTTGAAGTTTATAATTCACATTCCGTTTCTTGCATTGTTCGAGAAAGAGAACTATAATGTACTCTGTGGAGGTGCGAAATGGACTATATGACATTGAAAGAGGCCGCCGAGAAATGGGGCGTGACACCTCGTAGGGTAAATTATTATTGTGCCGGTGGGCGTATCCCCGGCGCTGTGAAAATGGCCGGTGTTTGGCTGCTCCCTAAAACTGCGGAGAAGCCGCTTGATGGCCGGACAAAACAAGGAAAGGAACTACGCCATGAATAAAATTTTGATTATAGATGATGACAGAGAACTGTGCGCTTTGATTAAACGCAGCGTACAATCGGAACATATAGAAGCCGATTTTTGTAATACCGGAAAAGAGGGCTTGCAGAAATTAAAAGAGCAGGAGTATCAGCTTGTGGTGCTGGATGTGATGATGCCCGGTATGGATGGCTTTGAAACGCTGGAAGAAATCCGCAAAGAGAACAGCCTGCCGATTTTGATGTTTACATCCAAAAATGACAGCATTTCTAAAGTGCGGGGCTTACGGGCCGGGGCGGACGATTATCTGACAAAACCGTTTGATATGGACGAACTGATTGCCCGTATTGCGTCCCTCATTCGCCGCTACACCCGCTTTAATCATCAAGCCGGAGCTGTGCAAAAACTGGATTTTGATGGATTGCAAATTGACCTTGAAAATCGTTCTGTTACGACGGAAAATGGCACTTTTGAACTTCCACCAAAGGAATTTGATCTGCTCCTGTACTGCGCAAAGCATCAAGGAAAAATTTTGACAAAACAGCAGATTTATGAGGAAGTTTGGGGCGAAGAATATTTCTATGATGACAGTAACATTATGGCGATTATCAGCCGGCTTCGTAAAAAATTAGAAGTCAATCCTTCAAGCCCAAAGTATATCCAAACGGTCAAAGGGATTGGCTACCGCTTTAATAAGGAGGTATAGCCAATATGGAAATCATCGTTTTCTTGTCCATTGTGATTGCTGTTGTGGCTGTGCTGACTTCCATCGTTCTCGTTCGGCGCGTAAAAAAACAAATCGCAGAAATGACCGATGTGCTGGTTGATGTGAAAAACGGAAATGGCAACCGGCGTATTCTGTCTGCAACAAATGAATTGACAGCACCTCTTGCCTATGAAATCAATGAGATTGTTGTGTCCTATGAAAGCAGACTTTCAACTGTACGGCAGACAGAAGAAACCAACCGCCAGCTTATGACGAGCCTTTCCCATGATGTTCGGACACCCCTTACCACTCTGATTGGGTATCTTGACGCTGCACACAAAGGACTGGTCACAGGAAAAGACCGGGATGATTATATTGAAACCGCCCGACGGAAAGCCCATGATCTGAAAGAATATATTGATGTGCTCTTTGACTGGTTCAAGTTAAATTCCAATGAGTTTGCTTTGGAAATCCAGAGCGTTGAGGCCGCAGAGCTGACAAGAAATATCCTGATTGACTGGATACCGATTTTTGAGGATAAACAGGTTGATTATGACATTGATATTCCCGAACAGCCTGTCCGGGTAAGATTGGATATGGACAGCTATATGAGGATCGTCAACAATCTCATTCAAAATGTAATCGCTCACAGCCATGCAGACAAAATCAAAATTGTCCTGTCAAAGAAGGAAAATAACATGGAGCTGCTGCTGGCGGATAATGGAGTAGGAATTGAGAAAGACGATTTGAAACACATATTTGAACGGCTTTATAAGTGTGATAAAGGACGCTCCGAAAAAGGAAGCGGACTTGGTCTTTCTATTGTCCATCAGCTTGTAGAAAAGATGGGTGGAAGCATAACAGTTGAAAGCTTTCCGGGAGAAGGAACTGAATTTATGTTGCTTTTTCCTTTGGAGATTTAAGCGGGTTCCCGTCTTTATGGCGGGAACCTTTGTCATTTTTGCCGGATTTCAAATTGCAAGGTTAATGCAAGGTTGCGGCAAGGTTAATGCAAGGTTGGCGTGATAGAATACCTTACAGAACAGGAGGTTTTGAATATGGATACAAATTACATCATTGAAACAAAAAATCTGACGAAGCAATATGGCTCACAAAAGAGTGTGGCTGACTTAAATATCCATGTGAAGCGTGGGAGAATTTATGGTCTGCTGGGCAGAAACGGAGCCGGAAAAACCACTACCATGAAAATGCTGTTGGGCTTAACGAAGCCGACTTCCGGGGAGGTCAAAATCTGGGGGAAACCCTTGCAGGGGAATGAAAAGAAATTGCTGCCCCGTATTGGTAGCTTGATTGAGTCTCCCGGCTTTTATCCCAATCTGACCGGCACAGAGAACCTGCGTATCTTTGCTACCCTGCGGGGCGTACCAAACAATCATGCCATCAAAGATGCTCTGGATCTGGTAGGACTGCCTTACAAAGATAAAAAGCTCTTTTCACAGTATTCTCTTGGTATGAAGCAGCGGCTTGCCATCGCCCTTGCCGTTATGCACGATCCAGAACTTTTAATTTTGGATGAGCCGATCAACGGTCTCGATCCTATCGGTATTGCAGAAGTACGCTCCTTTATTCGGGAGCTTTGCGACGCAAGAGGAAAAACCATTTTGATTTCCAGTCACATTCTTTCGGAGATTTCCTTGCTGGCTGACGATATTGGAATTATCGACCACGGCGCATTGCTGGAAGAAGAAAGCCTTGCTGAACTGGAGCAAAAAAGCAGTAAGCATATCCGGTTTACACTCTCTGATACTGCACAGGCGGCAAGAATTTTGGAACGCAATTTCCATGAAAACCATTTTTCCATACAGGACGACCACAATCTGCGCCTGCACAACCTTGATCTGCCTGTGGGGAAAATTGTAACTGCCTTTGTAGAAAACGGATTGGAGGTATCGGAGGCGCATACTTGTGAAGAAAGTCTTGAAGATTACTTCAAGCGTGTGACAGGGGGCGAAGGAATTGCTTAAACTAATCAAATGCGAATTTTTGAAATTAAAACGGAAGCCCTTGGTATTTATTTCTCTGCTGCTTTCTGTTTTCATGCCATTGGCTTATGCTTTCTTTCTGGCAGATGTAAACACTGATGTGGATGCTGTAAATGGAGTGATGTCCAGCCTGTTCCAGCTCAGTGCTTATTTGCTTTTGATGCCGCTCCTTGTGATACTGGCTTCCAATCTGCTGTTTGAGGAGCTGGACAATGACACACTAAAAAACCTTGTTACCATACCGATAAACAGAACCAAGTTGGTGCTGTCCAAGATGCTGGTTTTGCTATTGTTTGCCGTTGGCTTTATGGCAGTTGGAGGATTGGTAAATCTTGCGGTTTTGCTGTTTCAGGGCTGGGAGCCGGTTGGGTTTTGGACCTTGTTTGGCGTTGGGATAGAAGAAGGGCTGATTATGTGGGTAGGCGCACTTCCATGTATCCTGCTCGTTGTTCTTCTTAATAAAAACTATATCGTGTCGGTCGTGATTACCTTTTTCTATACGACTGCAAATTATATCCTTTCGATGAGCGATGCGTTCCTCACACAGCCTTTTGGTTTGAATATCGGAACCCTGTTTCCGGGACCGCTGGCTTTCCGCTGGACCTTCCAATTTTATGACCAAAGCCAGACCAGTGCGGAATTGGCAGACTTGTTGGAACGGATCAGTCCGTATTTTCTGAATGGTGTTCAGGTGTTCGGTGTGATTGTTGGGGAAGCCGTTGTATTTCTTGCGCTGATTGCGTTGGTTTACCGGCGCCAGGAAATCTAAGGGGGTGTAATTATGTGGAATTTATTAAAAGCAGAATTGCTCAAGCTACGCCGGTGCCAAATACTTTGGGTGGGGCTGGTGGCGCTTGCACTCTGTCCGTTGGTGCAATATGGGAGCCAGCTGATTGTGGAGGCGGAGTACCGAAATCCAAACTATGATTTTTCCACTCTGTTTGAGAATGTTGTCTGGGGCAATACGCAGATGTTTTTTCCGATTTCACTGGTGATGATTGGCAGCTGGCTGATTGACAGAGAATCCACCCATGATACGCTGAAAAACATCATGACAATTCCTGTTTCCATGCCGAAAATGCTGGGAGCTAAGCTCTTTTGGGTCGGGATTTTTGCAGTCCTGCTGGGAATATACAGCGTTGGCGTTACCTTGATTACTGGATTGACGGTTGGATTATCGGGACTGACAGTGGAAGTGTTTTTTCATGGAGGTACACAGATCGTGTTGGCAGCTCTGACGACCTATTTGGTCTGTATGCCGCTGATCTTGATTTTTGGGCAGATCCGAGGGGCATATCTGGGAGGTTCCATTCTGGCGTTTTTCCTTGGATATAGCATGCTGTTCTTCAAAGGCGGTATCCTTGCCAGCATCTATCCGTTTTCTGCTGCGCTGATTTTAGTGGGCTTTGACATGAGTGGATATGCCGGAACAACCACAGCCCCGAATCCTTTGCTGGCAGTCATTGGGGTTGGCATCATGGTTCTCTGGGCGGTGCTGTTGTTACTGATGTCCAGTAACAAAAAAGAAATAAAATCCCGTAAACAGGCAAATTCCAAGGGAAAAGGAAAGCGTGCTGTACGCAGGAAAGGAAGGTGATACCTGTGAAGAAAATAGTTCTATCATTATGCTTGATACTGTTGGGCGCTTCTGTGCTTTCCGGTTGTACAAAAGATGAAGTTCTCGATCAGTATAACAATATTGTTCAGTCTGCTGGTTCCATAGCACTTACCGGAAATTCATCCTTACAAGGTACGAAAGAAAAAGGAATTGATGATTATACAGGAAGCTATACAGCCAACTATGAGGATTTTTCAGATACAGAGTATTTGTTCGGCGGAACTTCCATAAAGCGTGAAGCGGGTAAGGATCTGTCTATTGACTGCGCGCTGGAGGTTACGGATGGAACTGCAAAAGTATTTTGGATTTCTGGAGCTGATGAAGAAGTCACTTTGCTTGAAACAACCGGAACATATAGTGATACAATTACACTCCCTGAAGGTGGAAACTATATCGGCATTGAATGTGAAAATTTCACTGGAAGCATTGAATTGAATATGGAGTAACATTCTGCCGGACGACGGCAAAAGAAAAAAAGCCGTCGTAAAGCAGACACATTTCCACGCGCCTATGAAGCGGTGGCTTTGATTTCAGAGCCGCCGTTTCTTTTCGTTTATCCTAAACCAACGACGACCTAACACCGTGTAAATCCACGGCGGCACATAGGAGGATGCCGCCGTGTCTATGTTTGCCTTTTTTCACAGTACCCATGACCTGCACCAGCTAAAAAAAGCCTGTTCCCAGCAGCGGAGCAATGCGGTCAGAAGTATGCACTATACCATGTAATTAAACAGCAAAATATATTCCATGACGCTCGTATGGCTTTATGCCGTCCGGGCGCTTTTTTGTCCCTATGGAGCCGGAACATCGGGTCAGCATGGCCCGAACTTTATCCCCGGTGCCGCGCCCCACCACCCCATTCAGATTTTCCCAAAAAAGTCTGAATGGAGGAAGGACAGATGGAAGTTACCATCAATTATAACGGACAAGCTGTGGCCGTGGAGGTCACGCTGGAAGTCTATGAATTTCTTGACCGGGCCGATCACAAAACGGAGAACCTGTTCCATGAACAGCGGCGGCATTGGGATGGCCGGGAGTTTGACGAGTACATCATTACCACCGAGGGTGTAGGAGCCTACGGCGAAACGCCGGAAGAATACCTTTGCCGCATGGAAACGCTACATGAGCTGATGGCAGTTCTGGACACCTGTACCGAGGCCCAGCGCCGCCGGTTCCTGCTCTATGCGCTTGACGGGCTGAGCCTTGCAGAGATCGGTGTGCTGTGCGGCTGCTCCAAAGTGGCTGTGTATCAAAGTGTGGAGGCGGTCAGAAAAAAATTTATAAATTTCTTTGAGAACAGGCTTAACGAATGACCTGTTTTCTGGCTACCAAGTGAAAGGGATCATTTCCCTTATCTCAGCGAGGGGCGGACAGCGGACGAGCTGCCCGCCTCTCCGATTTTCAGGAGGTAAGCCTATGAAAACAATCAATCTGCGGTGGATGTATCCCCACTACCGGCATGACGAGTTTGTGGATGTTACGGACGAGGTATGGGCAGCGATGTATCAGGCCCAGCGGGAGATGGAGAACTATGAGCGTCGGAAAGTCTACCACCGCGCCTACTACTCTCTGGACGCATACAGCTGGCTGGAAAATTACGCACTGGAACACAGCAGATCGCCGGAAGATATTTTGCTGGAACGAGAAGAAATGACCACCCGCCTGCACCTGATAGCAGCTCTGCCGGTGGCTCTGGCTCATGCCACTCCGACACAGGCCCGCCGTGTTCACGCCTACTACATTGCCGGTATCAAGCAGCCGGAAATCTCCCGGAGAGAGGGCGTCCACAGCAGCAAGGTCAGCGTTTCCATCCGTCGGGGTCTGCGGAATATGCGCCGCTGCTATGATGACCTTTTTCAAACAGAGTGAGGGCGTGCCTATGCAGACCATCAATCTCAAACAATATTATCCATTTTGCAAAGAGGACATTTTTGTGGAGGTGTCCGATGAGATCGTCGAAGCGTTTCTTCTGGATAAGAGAGCCGAGGCCGCCAGAGAACGCAAGATGTTCCGGTATAAGGCGTTTTACTCCCTCGATTGTAACGATGGAATCGAAAATGCTGCAATCGGCTGGGCGCAGCCATCGCCGGAGGATCATCTGATAGAAAAAGAAGAATTAGCCGAATACGAAGAACTGATACGGCGATTGTATGAAGCCATTTCTTCCCTGCCGCCTATGCAGGCTCGCCGTGTCCACGCCCGCTATATGCTGGGTATGAAAGTGAAAGATATTGCCGCAATGGAGGGTATCACACCATCACAGGCGGGAAAATCCATCCACGCTGCACTGCGGAGGCTGCGCCGGTACTTTGCGCGTCAGAAATGGACGGTCAATCTATAAGCGTTTCCAAAGAAAAGAGGTGCATGACATGAACGAAAAAATTACAGCCCAACCCCCAAAAGAAGAACGGCAGGAAGTCCTGAAGGAGATCCGGCAGCTTGAAAACCGCAAGAAGATTTTGGAGAACAAGCAACGAAACGAAGAACGCAGGGTTCGCACCCGCCGCCTGATTGAGCGCGGAGCCATTTTGGAGGGGATTTTCCCGCTGGCTTCCAGCCTTTCCGGCGCAGAGGTCAAAGCATTTCTGATTGCCCTGTCCTATCTTCCGGGGGCTGCGGAATTGACTGCAAACCTGCCAAAATCCGGGGATATGCCATAAGTCCCTTGTTTACAAGGGCGCACTTATACACCGTTGCCGGTGCTGTGCGCCCTGCCGGGGGCGTTGCGTACTTCGTCCGCGATGGGAAGCTACGCTCCCCAAACCCCTTGTGTGCTCTGCGCAGCCAAACACCCGCTTTGCGTTTGTCCGGCTCCACAGAGCCTGTTATCCCCTCACTGAAAGGAGGTGTTCCCCATAGATTTCTGTCATATCCCCGTCAGTATCATCAAGCGCAGCGCAGGCCGTTCAGCCGTTGCCGCAGCTGCTTACCGCAGTGGAACCAAGCTGACAAATGAATGGGACGGAATGATCCACGACTACACCCGGAAAGGCGGCATTGTCCATGCGGAGATCATGCTGCCTGCCCACGCCCCGCCGGAATTTGCAGACCGTTCTATCCTCTGGAACAGCGTGGAGCAAATCGAGAAAGCAAGAGACAGCCAGCTTGCCCGCGAGATTGAGGCAGCTTTACCCCGTGAACTGTCCGGCGAACAACAGCTTGCCCTTGTGCGTGCCTATGTGAAGGACAACTTTGTAGACAAAGGAATGTGCGCCGACTTTGCTATCCATGACAAGGGAACCGGCAACCCTCATGTCCATATCATGCTGACGCTCCGGCCGTTGAAAGAAAATGGACAGTGGGGCGCAAAGTGCCGCAAGGCATACGATCTGGACGAGAATGGACAGCGTATCCCGGATGGGAAAGGCGGCTGGAAAAATCATCGGGAGGATACGACCGACTGGAACGATAAAGGAAATGTGGAGATTTGGCGGGCAGCGTGGGCAGCCTACACCAACCGGGCACTGGAATCTGCCGGTAGACCGGAGCGTATTGACCACCGCAGCTACAAGCGGCAGGGCATTGATAAAATTCCCTCTGTCCATCTGGGGCCAGCTGCCAGCCAAATGGAAAAGCGCGGTATCCGCACCGACAAGGGGGAAGTAAACCGACAGATCGTCGCCGACAACAAGCTGCTGAAAGAAATCAAAGCTCGCATTACCCGTCTTTATCGCTGGTCGAAAGCGGAAGCGGAAAAACCACAAACGCAGCAAAGCAGCTTGACCGCCTTGTGGGAAGCCCAACAGCAGTTGAACGCTCCCCGCACCCGCACCGGCAAAATCCGGGCTTTGCAGGAAAGCGCTGCACTATTCAGCTTTTTGCAGGTAAACGGCATCCAGTCTATGCAGCAGCTTCATGAAAAAATCGCTGATATGAACAGCTGTTACTATGACCTGCGGGGAAAGATCGTCAAGGCTGAGCGCCGGATCGCCATTCTTACCGAACGCGGGGAGATGTGGGAACAGTACAACCAGTACAAGTCCATCCACAAGCAGCTTGCCAAAGTAAAGCCGGAAAAACGGGAACAGTTTGAACAGCGCCACAGCCGGGAACTGATCCTCTATGACGCGGCGGCCCGGTATCTGAAAGAACTGAAAGACAGCGGCGAGGGGATCACCCCGAAGGCATGGCAGCGGGAAATCGACCAGCTGGCCGCCGGAAAGCAGACGGACACGCTTGCCATGAAATCCATGCGGGAGGAGTTGAAAGCAGTGGAACGGCTCCGCAAAACCGCCGAGCAGCTGTCCCGACAGGAAAGGGACAAGTCTCACGACCGTGGGCCGGAGCGGTAAAGGCTACCGCGTTTTGGCGTACCCCTGTCAAGTGCGTCGCGTTTCACGACATACTTTTGCATACAGAAAAACCGCCGTACAGGTTTCCCCATACGGCGGCAGACTGTTTATTTGCCGAACAAGTCGCTGTGTGTGCCGGTGCGGGCCAGCGTCAGCACCAGAACATCATCCTCTATGCGATAGACAAGCAGCCAGTCCGGGAGAATATGACATTCCCGATGACCTGCCCAATCGCCGGACAGGTCATGGTCACGGTTCTTATCCGGCAGCGGTTCGCCCATTGCCAGCAATGCTACGACCTGCTCCAGCAGCTCAATCTTCAAGCCACGCTTGATGGCTCGTTTGTAGTCCTTTTTGAAACTGGTCGTGTACTTGACGGTATATTTGGTTTCTTTCATCTTTTCAGGTCAGCAAATAACTCGTCAAGGTCATTGTAGCCCTTTACAGACGGGTCTTTTGCAATCCTTTCCGCTTCCAGCATGGCAGCAACCGTTTCTTTGTTCGGCTGTTCCAGCCTTACTTCAAAGGGAATGCCGCCTTCACGAAGCGACTGGCGCACAAAGATGTTAAACGCCGTAGTCAGGTTCATGCCAAGTTCCGTAAACAGTGCGTCCGCCTGCGCTTTCAAATCTGCGTCCATGCGGATACTGATGTTTGTGGTATTTCCAGCCATACGATCAACCCCTTTCTGCTGGCAATTATAGTATATGCCATTTGCACGAAGAAAACAATACTTTGCACGAATATTTAACAATAAATTCATTCAAGGAGGTTACCTGCTTTATGAAAGAAATCATTTATGAAGAACAACAAGACTGAACCTATCCCTGTCATGGATTACCGCCAGTACCGCAGAGCGCGGAAACTGGTGCATGAGTGCTGCAACTACATTGCCGGAAACTGTATCGCCCTGGACGATGGGGAGGAATGTATCTGTGTCCAGTCCATTTCCTACTCCCTGTTGTGCAGGTGGTTTCGGGCGGCGGTATTGCCGCAGGATAAGGAACTGGAAACGGCGCTGTTCCACCGGCTGAATGCTAAGAAATGCGCCGTATGCGGGGCGCTGTTTACCCCCGGTTCTAACCGGGCTAAATACTGCCCGGAATGTGCCGCACGCATGAAGCGGATTAACGCCGCAAAGCGCAAGCGGAAACAACGGGAGAAATGTCACGCTTTAGGGGCTGAAAAACCCTTGTAAATCAAGGCTTTTTTTGAGGGTGTCAAAGGCAGTCTGATAGATTTATCCTCTGACCCCTAAAATAGCCTTAAAATGCGTACAGAATCCCAAAAGAACCCCTAAGGAGGAACCCTATGTCAGACAATCGAAAATATTATTACCTGAAACTCAAAGAAAACTATTTTGATGATGATTCCATCGTGCTGCTGGAAAGTATGCAGGACGGTGTGCTGTATTCCAACATTCTGCTCAAGCTGTACCTGAAATCGCTGAAACATGGCGGGCGGCTCCAGCTTGACGAGGACATCCCTTACACAGCGCAGATGATCGCTACCATTACCCGCCAGCAGATCGGCACTGTGGAGAGAGCCTTGCAGATCTTTTTGAAGCTGGGTCTTGTGGAAGTGCTGGACAGCGGCACATTCTACATGAGCAACATCGAACTTTTAATAGGCCAGTCCTCTACCGAGGCCGAGCGAAAGCGGGCTGCAAGGCTTCAAAATAAGGCTCTTTCTGCGCTCCGGACAAGTGGCGGACATTTGTCCGACATTCGTCCACCAGAGATAGAGATAGAGTTAGAGAAAGAGATAGAGATAAAGAGAGAGATAGAGAAGGTACGCCCTGAAACGGGGCACCCTTCCCACACCTATGGCCGTTACCAGAATGTTTTCCTGACGGATGAAGAACTGGCAGACTTGCAGGTCAGCTTTCCTGCTGTATGGGAACAGTACATCGAAAAGCTGTCCGAGTACATGGCTTCTACTGGCAAGCGTTATCAGAGCCATGCAGCGACCATCCGGCGTTGGGCCGGTGAGGACGCTAAAAAAACGGTCACACCCTCACGCAACCGGGATTACAGCGTAAAGGAGGATGAAACTGTATGATTGAGATTACCGCAGAAATCCGGGCATTCATCGACAAGGCAGCTGCCGGTGTGGAATTGGCTGAGGACGAGTATATAGACCCGTCAGACGGGCTCATTCACTGTAAGAAATGCGGCGGCCAGAGGCAGACCGTTGTGCCATGCTTCGGGAAATCCGGCTACTTTATGCCGCACTGCATCTGCCAGTGCCAGCGGGAGGCTGAGGAGCAGCGCAAGGCTGCTGAAGAACGGCAGCGCCGCATGGAGCGTATCAAACGCCGAAAGGCACAGGGCCTGCAAGACCGTTATCTGTACGACTACACATTTTCCAATGATAACAGGCAAAACCCATTGATGGACAAGGCTCATGCCTATGTGGAGAACTGGAAAGAGGCATATAAGAGCAATATCGGGCTTTTACTGTTTGGAGATGTGGGAACCGGCAAGTCTTTTTTCGCCGGATGTATTGCCAACGCTCTACTTGACCAGGATGTGCCGGTGCTGATGACGAACTTCCCCACCATTCTGAACCGCCTGACAGGGATGTTCTCTGAGGACAGGTCAGAGTTTATTGCCAGCTTTGACGAATATGACCTGCTTATCATTGACGATCTGGGTGTAGAGCGCAGTACCGAATATGCTATGGAGCAGATGTTTTTCGTCATCGACAGCCGCTATCGCAGCCGAAGACCCATGATTATCACAACAAACTTGAAACTGTCCGAGCTGAAAAATCCGCCTGATCTGGCCCACGCCCGTATCTATGACCGTATTTTGGAACGGTGTGCGCCGATCCTCTTTGACGGGAAGAATTTCCGGGAAGAAAATGCCGGTGTCACCCGACAGGCAGCAAAAGACATTGTAAACAGTAAGCACGATTGATTTTTTACCGGGCGGCACAGACCCGTTCGGAGAAAGGAGCGCTATGAACAAAGAACCCCGTACTATGCAGATGGCAGACGCCGCTGCTGCGGCCAGAGCGCCGGAAAACACGCCAGCGATGGTAAAGAAAATCGGCAAGACGACCTACAAGGTTCATGTCCATTTCAGCAATACCAGCACAGAAACCATGAGCGATAAAATCAAGCGTATGCTCAAAAATGAAATTCAGCAGATGTGACAGACTGATAAACTAAGCCGCCTTGTGCTAAACTGATGATGGTACGCACCAAAATTTTTGTCAAGGAGGACATGAAAATGCTTTACACAGAAAAAGAGAAACATGAAATTGAGCGAGTAAAGGAAGTCTTTGCGGAACATCTGCGGCAAAGCCCTGATTTTGAATTGCTCTGGTCGGACAAGGTGGGCTATGTCTGGCTGACGATTGGCGTAAATCCAGTCTATGTGGATACCGGTATCAGGATAGAATCTGCCGCCGATCTCTGCGGCAAGTGTTTGGATGATGTTGCTACGGATGTTTTATATATGACTGGCAACGATCATGCACTGGAAGCAGCCGACCCGCTGGAGTTAGCCGAAATCAAGCGGCTCTGGGAGCCATATATCAACCAGCTGCCAGACTATGCGTATCTCTGCAAAGACCTGCTGAACGGAAAAATGTAATCTGTTAAATGAGGTGTCAGGAGCCATACAGTGCTTCTGGCACCTTTTGTGAGTTTTCTGTGAATTTGATTAAAAAGTCCTTGACAATTTGTCTCTGGCAAGACTGCAAAATCCATTCTTATTTCCCTTGGCGTCCGGCTGGAGAAATTCAACCTTCCGCAGATCGCGTCCATAGTCAGCTATGATGAGCTTGATATTCCATCACTCGGAGAGCGAAAGACGGCGCTGTTCGCCATTATTCCCGACAACGACAGCAGCCTGAACTTCATCATCGGCATGATGTACTCCTCCATCTTTCAGGAGCTTTACTACATTGCCGACCATGTTTACGGCGGTAGGCTGCCCGTTCACGTTCACTGTGTCATGGATGAATTTGCGAACATCGCGCTCCCCGATGAGTTTGACAAGCTGCTTGCCACCATGCGAAGCCGTGAGATTTCTGTTTCGATCATCATTCAGAACATTGCGCAGTTAAAGGCTTTGTTTGAAAAACAATGGGAAAGCATTATCGGCAATTGCGACGAGTTTCTCTATCTCGGCGGCAATGAGGACAGTACTCATGAGCTGGTTTCAAAGAAGCTCGGCAAAGCCACCATCGACACGAACACCTACGGACAAAGCAAAGGCAGGAATAGCAACTACTCTACAAATTGGCAGATCAGCGGCCGAGAGTTATATACCCCGGACGAGGTGCGCATGCTCGACAACCGCTATGCCTTGCTTTTCATTCGCGGAGAGCGCGCCATACAGGACGAGAAGTATGACATACTTCGCCATCCCAACGTAAAACAGACCATTGACGGCGGCGCGCCGCCATACATCCACGGACAAGCACCAAAGGCGTTTGAACTTTCCGACGTTCTTTTGGACGGCGATTACGAAGATTACGAGGTGCTATCCGAGGATGAGATAAACGAACTATACATCAACGAAACGGAGGAACGATTCAAATGACAAAACGCATGAAGCTCTTTTTTACTCTCTTTGCCGTGGTGGTGCTGGTATTCTCCATCACGACCACAGCCTTTGCCGCAGATGATCCTCTTGCGGTAGTCAACAATTTTTCCGAGTTTATATTCGGATTGATAAGGGCAATCGGTATTATCCTGCTTGCGTTCGGCATTGTACAGGTGGGACTCTCCTTAAAGAGCCACGATCCGTCGCAGCGCGCTAACGGCTTCCTTACGCTTGCGGGCGGCATCATTATAACCTTTACCAAAGAGATTTTGACCCTTATCACGGGCTGATGGAGGCAAATATGGAGCAAATCAAGGAACAAATGCACATCCATTCTTTGAACGGAGGGCTTGCGGAAGCGACCATCATAGACAAGATTGGCGATAACCGTTATGTCGCGGAGTATAACGGCGTGAAATGCACAGCGATCTACAATCCGTTTGTCGGACGCTACTACGTTGACGACAAGTACGGCGTTATCCGCGACAAAGCCCCAGTGAGGACCGAGCCTTGCCGCTAAACAATAAATGGCAAGCCCGTCGTTTTTGCGGCGGGCTTTGCCTATGAAACGGAGGTGAAAATGATTGGGCAGCGGAAATTGGATTATCGACAACATTGTAAACGCGCTCAATGTATGGAACGAAAAGCTGCAAGAAATATGGCTGCTTATCACACAAACACCTGAGAACTTCAAGGGCGGCGGCATTTGGAACATCGTAACGGACATAAACGGTGCGTTGAAAGCGATAGGCTACGCGCTCTTGGTACTTTTCTTTGTGGTGGGCGTCATAAAAACTTGCGGCTCGCTTACAGAAATAAAGAAGCCCGAACACGCGGCGAAGCTCTTTATCCGCTTTATCCTCGCTAAAGCCGTGGTCGGCTACGGCTTGGATATCATGATGGCGATTTTCAAGATCGTGCAGGGCGTTATCTCCACGGCGATGGACACGGCGGGGCTTGCCGCGCAGACGGCGGTGACGATGCCCACAGAAATGGAGGCGGCAATTCAGCAGCTTACATTTTGGCAGTCTATCCCCGCGTGGGCGGTATCACTCATCGGAAGTCTCGTTATTATCGCGCTTTCGTTTGTAATGATAATGAGCGTCTATGGCAGATTTTTCAAATTGTACCTTTACACGGCTATCGCACCTATCCCGCTATCTTCCTTTGCTGGAGAGCCGAGCGCGAACATCGGCAAGAGTTTTTTGAAAAGCTATGCAGCGGTCTGCTTGGAGGGCGCAATTATCGTTCTTGGCTGCATCATCTTTAGCGAGTTTGCTTCAAGTCCGCCCGTTGTAGAAGCAGGCGCAAGCCCCGTCACGATGGTGTGGAGCTACATGGGTGAATTGATATTTAATCTGTTGGTGCTGACGGGTGCGGTAAAAATGGCTGACCGCGTTGTGAGAGAAATGTTTGGGCTATAAGAAAAAAGCGAACATTGTCCGCTTCTCAAATCTCTATGCGCTCTTTCGTGCGTTCGTCCCTAATGTTGCCGTCCTCGTCATAGTAAACGTCCATATCCGAATATCCGAGTGCGTGAGCTTTCTCTCTTTGCCATTGCATATAGTCGAGCCTTGCCTCAGCGCTGTCCTTTTCAAAACGGCGGCGCTTTATTGTTTTTACAAGCGAGATGATCCACGACAGCAGACAAAGCGCGATAAGCCCGCCAAGTATCGCCCACACAAGCGTCTCATTTGCAGACGCCCAACGGTTGAACGGGAACGCCATGAGCAGAAAGAACAATACGGGCAGCGTGAGCCGGAGCTTTCCGGCTACCTTAAAGATAATGGACAGCACGAGCATGACGACTGTAAAAGCAATGGATAATATAGCTAAAGCTGGCATATCGGCATCCCCCTTTATATCTTCAAATTCATTATATCAGAAAAACAGCAACCGCAAAAATGTGTGAAAGGAGCATTATCCTATGGAAATCAAGATCAACAAAGAGATACGCGGCTACACCGAGAGTATGTTCTTCGGACTGAACGCGCGGCAATTCATTTTCGCGCTGCTTGCCGTGGGCGTAGCGATAGGCGTGTACTTTGGCTTAAAGGACCATCTCGGAACGGAAACCGTGTCGTGGCTGTGCATATTGAGTGCTGTACCGTTTGCCGCAATGGGCTTTCTGAAGTATAACGGCATGACGGCGGAGAAGTTCTTGCTGGCGTTTATCCGCTCCGAGTTTCTCATGCCCAAGCACCTGACATTCAAACCCACCAACACCTATTATGAAATACTGGAGCCTGTCATCCGGCAGCACGAAAAGGAGGCACGAAAGCATGATTAAGACCCTGCACAATATTTTGAAGCAGGACAAAGAGCGGTTTCGCATTCCGCGCAGCGTTCAGGACATTATCCCCATCAAGACGATTTGGAACGATGGCATCTTCAAGGTGGGCAACTGCTTTGCTAAGACCTTTAAGTTTTCGGACATCAACTATGCCATGCTCTCTCAAGCCGATACAAAAGAGCTTTTCTTCAAGTACAGTGACCTCATCAATTCCTTTGAGTGTGGCTCGACCTATAAACTGACCATTGCTCTCAAACGGTATAACCTCAAAGCGTTGCAGGACTCCATTCTTATGCCCATGCACGGCGATAGTATGGATAAGTTCCGCGAGGAATCCAACAAGCGCTTTATGGATGAAGCCGTAGGAGCGGGCAACTTTCATCATATCCGATACCTAACCGTAAGCGCGTACAAGAACGACATTCAACAGGCGCGTAACTATTTCAACCGCATCGGCAGCGAGCTTTCCGCTTATCTTGCGAGGCTCGGCTCCCGCTGCGAGGAAATGGACGCCACAGAAAAGCTGGAGCTGATCCACAACTTCTTTCGCCCGGAGGAGGAAGCGTATTTCCACTTCAACGCGGAGGACATGGCGCGCAAGGGACACGACTTCAAGGACTATATCTGCCCCGATTGCTTTGAGCCGGGGCGGGACTTCTTCCGCATGGGCGACCGCTACGGCAGAGTGATCTTCCTGCGGGACTACGCCAACTTCATCAAGGACGACATCATCACCGAGCTTACCGACATCGGCGCAAGCATGATGCTGTCCATCGACATTATCCCTATCCCGATGGACGAAGCGGTGCGCGAGGTGGAAAACCGTCTGCTCGGCGTGGAAACCAACATCGCAAACTGGCAGCGGCGGCAGAACAACAATAACAATTTCTCCGCCACCATTCCTTTTGACATGGAGGTGCAACGCAGCGAGAGCAAGGACTTCTTGAACGATCTCACAAATCGTGACCAGCGCATGATGTTCGGCGTGTTGACCGTCGTAGTGACGGCGGACACCAAGGATGAGCTTGACAGCTATACGGAAATGTTGCTGACAATCGGTAGAAAGCGGCTGTGTCAATTCTCAACGCTGAAATATCAGCAGCTTGAGGGGCTGAATACCGTGCTGCCCTACGGCGTCCGCAAGATTGACGCTTTCCGAACGCTGACCACCGAAAGCGCCGCCGTGTTTATGCCCTTCCGTGTGCAGGAGGTGTTCGACAAGGGCGGTATCTACTGCGGCAAGAACGCCATCAGCGGCAACATGATTATCGTCAACAAATCCAATCTGATGAATGGTTCGGCGCTCCACTTCGGCGTACCCGGCTCCGGCAAATCCTTTGGCTGCAAGGACGAGATATTACAGCTTATCCTCAACACCAACGACGATATTCTTATTTGCGACCCCGAGCGCGAATACAGTATGCTGGGAAACTTCGGCGCGGAGATCATCCGCATCGCGGCGGGCAGCCCCGACCACATCAACGCTATGGACATGGTGGAGGGCTACGCCGATACCCATAACCCCATCGCGCTCAAATCGCAGTTTGTCATGTCCCTGCTTGAACAGCTTGACCAAAACCATGAGCTGTCCTCAAAGGACAAGAGCATCATTGACCGCTGCACGGGCGACCTCTACAAGAACTACAAGCGAGGCGGCCCGCTGCCCACGCTGCTTTCCCTGCGTGAGCTTCTGCTTGTGCAGCCCGAGCCGGAGGCGCGTGATCTTGCGCTTTCTATGGAGCTTTTCACCGAGGGCAGCTTGAACGCCTTTGCCTATCCAACCAATGTGAACACCAACAACCGCATCGTGGTCTATGACATTCTCGATTTGGGCGAACAGCTTAAAACGATGGGCTTGCTCGTTATCACGGACGCCATCCTCAACCGCGTGACGGAGAATTGGAAGCACGGCAGGCGCACCCATGTTTATCTCGATGAGTTCCATGTGGTGTATGACAATCCGTACAGCAGTATGTTCTTCAACTCCGCATGGCGGCGCTTCCGCAAGCGCAACGCCTTCCCCACGGGCATCACGCAGAACGTGGAGTATCTTCTCGACAACAGCGCGGCGCGCTCCATCCTCTCCAACTCGGAGTTTGTAGTGATGCACAATCAGGCGGCAAGTGACCGCGAAAAGTTAGCGGAGCTTTTCAACATCTCGGAGGATCAGATGAAATACATCACCAACGCCGAGGCGGGACACGGCTTGATGAAGATCGGCAACGCGCTCGTGCCTTTCGTCAATCGCTTCCCTAAAAATACCGAGCTGTACCGCAATATGACGACCAAGCCCGGTGAAACGGAGATGTGGGGGTAAACACTGTTGAGAGATATAAAGGAAAGACCGACAGATAGAACACCCCGCGTTATGGATAGCGTCGCACGAGCGCCGAAAGAGCTTGCGCGGCGTTCTCTTTTGTCCGCAAAGGAGCAGGCGCAGGAAACAGCCGCCCCGCAGCAGCGCGATGAATCGCCAACGGAATATGCCGAAAGCCGTGTGGAGCGCACGGGCGAAGATGTTGCCCGACGCACCGGGCAGGAGGTCACAGACCGAGGAAAGCAGCTTGCGAGAAAAGCCAACGACGCCCGAAAGCAGTATAAGGAAGCCAAACAGCGAGGAACGGAGCAAACCCGTTCCTCTTTTCATTCCGAGAGCAATGTCACTCGGCAAGGTCGAGAGCGTGTCCGGCAAACTGCGCAAAGCTCCCGTAGGGCGCAGCAGGCTTCACAGCAGACCATTAAGCAGAGCGCAAAAACGGCTAAAACAGCCACAAAAGGCACGGTCAAGACCGCGCAGCGCACCGTGAAAACGGCGCAGCAGACCGTAAAGACTGCCGAAAAAGCAGTCAAGACCACGCAGCAGGCGGCGAAAACGGCGCAGAAAACCGCACAGGCTACCGCCAAAGCCGCGCAAGCTGCGGCAAAAGCGGCACAGGCGGCGGCAAAAGCGGCGGCGGCAGCAGCCAAAGCCGTGGCTAAAGCCATCGTTGCCGTGGTCAAGTGGATCATCGCGGCAGTCAAAGCGCTCATAGCCGCAATCGCGGCGGGCGGTTGGGTAGCCGTTGTTATCATCATCGTGGTGGTGCTTGTGGTTGCCCTGCTTGCGGTGTTCGGCGTATTCTCCGCTAACGAATCGGCTGATGGCGGCAAACCCATGACCGAGACGATTGAAACCATCAACGGTGAATTTGCCGCTTCCATGCAGGCGAAGATAAATGAGCTTACCGCACAGGGCGGCGCGGATGCTGTGGAGGTCATCTATGAAGGCGATATGGAGAGCGCCGAAAGCCCCGTACCGAATTGGGCAGATGTGGTGGGCGTTTACTCTATCAAAACCTCTACGGATGAAGAAAATCCCTCAGATATAACCGTGGTGACACCGGAGAACATTGAGCGATTACGCGCCGTGTTTAATGACATGAATACGACTTCCTACCGCACCGAAACGGAAACCGAAACCATTACCGTGACCGATGAATACGGAGCTATCGTGCTTGACAAGGACGGCGAACCTATGACCGAAACAAAGACCACCCTCTACATCTATGTGAACGTGTCGAGCATGGACTACCGTGACGGCGCAGGGCTTTACCGCTTCAACGCCGACCAAAATGAAATGCTGAATGAGCTTATGCTTCCCGATTATTACCCTCTATTTGCCGAGCTTCTTGGCGATACCGTGGGCGATGGCGGCGAATATGGCTTTGGTCTTAACATTAACCCCGACCTCCCGCCGAATGAGCTTGGCGCACAGATCGTCGCGGCGGCAAAGAAGTACATTGGACGTAGCTATTCGAGCATGGATTGCTCGGGCTTGGTGCGGGCGGCATACCGCGATTGCGGGCTGTCCTCCATGAACGGTTTGACCTCAACGGGGATGGCGCAAAAATGTAGGGATATGGGCGTACTATTTACCGACGCTTCACAGCTTCAGGCAGGCGACCTTATCTTTTTCGCTCGTAAGGATGCAAGTCGCGGTGAGGGCTACTGCACCGACCGTAGGCGTTGCGGCAGCGGCAAGTGCAAACGCTGGATGCAGATCCACCATGTCGCCATTTATATTAACGGCACATATTTGATTGACAGCACGGGCGGTAACAACAGCGTACAGATACGAAAGCATTGGGGCAAAAACGGCTCTGAATGGGAATGGGTATGCTTCGGCAGACCGACCACATAATCAAAAGAGAGGAAAATCGGATATGAAAAAGCAGACTATCATCAGGGCGGCGGTACTTGCCGCCCTTTCCATTACCGCAATCATTTTGGGCGTTATTGCGTTTACACCACAGAAACAGGAAAACATCTTTGTCGAGGTTCATCCCGTAGCAACGCCGGAGGTCGTTCACATAGAGCTTGCAGGTACAACGGGTATTCCGCTTGCCCCGACTATACCGCCGACTTTTGCACCAACTGAGGAAACAACGCCTGCCCCAACAGTATCGCCAACGTCTCATCTACAAAAGAAAGGCGACGGGCTGTTTACGCTCGAAATAAAGGGCAGCACTATATCCGTTGCCTATGGTGTAGAAGAAGCAACACTTGAGAAAACGCCGGGCTGGCTTACCACCTCAGCACTGCCCGGAGAGGATGGAATGTGTGTTGTCTATGGGCATAGGAACCGCAACCACTTAAAGGTGTTGGAAAAGATTGAGTGTGGCGACAGTATTACTGTCACGATGGACGACGGCACGGTTTATACTTACACCGTTTCGGATATTACGATCTATGAAAATACAGCGGACTTGAGCTTGCCCGTCATGGACGGGAAAACGCTTGTAATGGTAACGTGCTATCCATTCAGGTATTCAGGTCACGCGCCGGGGAAGTGCGTAGTTACGACGCGGCTCATTGTCTGAAAGCAAGAAGTCGCCGTTTTGCACATTTGCAACTGCACTTGTGGATGATTACAGTGTTATATATAAGGTGTTTGGAAAGGGAGATTACGATGTTGTCTTTTGAAAATGTATTGGACTGCTTTGAACCGGTCATTCAGTCGGGAATATGCGAGGTGCTGATAACTCGCCATGGATATGTGGTCATGGAGTGGGACGAAGAAGAGCGGGAATGGTTTAACGTTACCCATTGCGACACGCCGGAGGCTTTGCGGGAGGCGATCCTCTCGGCATATGAAGGGCATCTGCGTCTCATGCTCGTCCCGGATTTTCATGAGCCGGCCGAAGAAGAAATGCGCATGATACAAAAAAGGAGCGCGACTTTGCGGCTCCTTTGCGATGCACATGGTAAGATGACGGCTATTTGACATCCGCCAGTTCCTTTTCGCGCAGCGCCTCCAGTACACTCAAAATGAATCGCAGGGACGCTTCGTCCGATACGTCCAATAGGCGCTCTATCTTTCCGCGCGTGGCGTCATGGGGCGTCTCTTTCTTTGGAAAAACGACTTCATCCAGGGATATGTTCAGAATCTTTGCAAGCTCAAACAGTATCTCAATCGACGGCTTGCGATGGCCGCTTTCTATGTGCTTCACATGAGTTGGCGATACTTCCAGCATTTCGGCCAGCTCTTCCTGCGTAATCCGTTTGTTTTTGCGCTCATTGCGGATAGCTTCCCGCAAGGCGATCAATTCCTGCTCACAGTTCATATCTTTGCTCCTATAATTATTAGCTTAGCGTACCCATATTTGATTGAAAATTAGCTTGGAGTAATTTAAAATATCTCTTATAGCTAACCAACCGTGGTATATTAAACTATTCATAAGGGAATATGCTAAACAGGGCGGAGGTTTATTCCATGAAAAAGCACACTGATTACAATAAGCATACAGACATGACGCAGGGCGATAAAATCTTCCGGATGTCAAGAAACGAGGCGGAGGAAGCCTGTCTGCAATCCCCGATTTCGGCTTGGGAGATTCTGTACAGAGCGCGGCAAAAATATGCTTTCACAGAAGCGCAACTTAGAGAATTGGAAGACATCATAAAAAAACAAGACAAAATTTAAGTTTTCGCGTCAGATTTACTTATTCAAAATTGTCTATTAATTAGGAGGATGAGTATATATGATGGATGGCATGGCATCAGGACAAACATGTATTGTACAAGTTGTGCTTGAATATGAAGAATTCTGCAATTTACGGCAGCATAGGCGCAATAAAATCGTGCTTAAAAAGCGTGTCCTCGAGTTCATCTATCGGCTTTATCAGACGGGATTCCGGCATTTCATTGTATTTATCAGTGGCCCCGTGGATTTTTGGCTTGCGGAACTTCTGTATTTCATAGGGAGATACGATGAAAAAGTTTCCCTTTCCTATTCGCTGTATCTCGTGCCGGAAGATGCGAAGCTGATAAGCGAATGGACGATGAAGGAATACTATTGGGATGAGGTTGTGCGCCATGCCGAAAAAATCCATTGGTGCCGTGGATATTGGCGCATGCCTGATAATCCGTTGATGTTGTTGGATCTAACGGGTAATTCTATTTCATACGAACATTGCTGCTGAATATATCCGTTTACGGGCCATATACCAGCATGATATGATAATTATAAGGTGGGGAATGAAGATGGCTATTTGAGGATTCATTATGGATGCACATGAACTGGTCAAAGTTTTTTGGAAAGAAGAAAACCGAAAGGAACTTTCGCTGTATGCCTATATGTTGATGGGGAACAAAGATGACGCTTTGGATTTATTGAGCGATTTGCTGATAGAAATCTATGAAAATCCAAAGATGCAGGACGCATTGGATCCCGTTCCTTACTTCAAAACCACGTTTGCGCAATAAGGCATACAACATTATGAAAAAGAATAGCCGGGTGATTCCATATGCCCCAGATATGCTGTCAGGAGCGGAACCAAAGCTATATAACGATGTGGAGCGGGAATATGAGGATAGGCGCACGCGGCAGGAGTGGCGGAATCGCCTTCTGAAATTATATACGCCTGAAATGACCGATGCTTTTCTCCAATGCTATGTGGATGGTTACTCGATCAAAGAGCTTGCAGCGGCACTAAACATGAGCGAAAATGCATTATCCCAGCAATTCCGGCGCATGCGCAAAAAGATGAGGCATGAGTTTGCTTGGATGCTAAAGATGATGTTATGCGTTTTAATAGGATTATGACATGCAAATTATCAAAGAGGTGCAGGAAGATGATTGGAGAAAACACAATTTTATCCGTTGCTGAGGGAAACTTTTTGCTTTCCCGTGCCAAAGCAAAGCAAAGGCTGAAAAGGGAAGGGTATCCAAGCTCTGATCAAATCATTCAGCGCGCTAAAGCGAAGGTTGATTGGCCCGATGAACGATGGGACGAAATAAGGCGGATTGCGAATGCAACCGATAAGCCGGATATGTTGGTTGTCAGTCACAAAACAGACTTTGCACATATACTGCAATGCCACAGATGGGTCGCAGCGGCGAGTTCGCTGGTACTTATACTTACTGCGCTGCTTATCTGTATACCCGAAAGCAGGGCTTTTGCTATTCAGGTGTATTATTCTGTAATACGGCTATTTGACAACAGAGTTGAAGTTCAGCAGCCAACACAAACCCACGTGTGGGGTGAGTACGACAGCCAGATTGCAAATGACTTTGCATCCGAATTGGAGAAGGAGTACCCTCAAAAGCAAGAAATGCAAACGTTTACCAGCTTGCAAGAGTTTGAAAAAGCGACTGGGCATATACCGTACCGTTTGAATGCCCCCGACATTACTTATGAGACATCGAAATACCAAAGAAACCGGAGAAACGAGGAGTGGCTGTTTTCGTATTATCAGTATAAAGGAAGCGAAATTGTTACCACTCAACTGTGGAATCCGGCAGATAGTATCGAAAACTATGCTGATGAGAGCTTTTCCGAATATGACATCGGCGACGGCAAGGCTGTGTATTATGCGATAGATAAGTACGACCAAAGCAAGTACGGAATACTTCAATTAGATGATTCAATACTTACCATTCATACAACTGCGGTTATTTCTATAAGTGAATTCCTCGAATTATTTAGTAAACAGTAGACTAAAGGCCCTCGGATTGTTCGAGGGCCTTTGTGATTAGGCGATTACTCTTTATCCAATGTTATAAGTCTTTACGCTTCCGTCGGACTTTGTTTCTCCCCTATAATAAGCATATAATTTATAGGTCCCGCTTGACAGATTGACAAGTGCTTCAGCTTCAAAATAATTTCCGTGACCGCCATCCGAATCAGAAGTAACGTAAACCTCATTTCCATTAACGATTTTGTACAATGTAAACCCCACAAATAGCTGTTCAGGCAGCCCTACGCTGGCAATCGCGTATGGGTTATATTGATTTGTGGTTCCGGCGACTTTGGGCATGCCACTGGAAAATGTGACTATCCCGCGTGTCGCATTGTTCCCGGCTGCCAACGCCGGCGCGAAACAGGCGAAGCAAATTACAGCAATGAGGCAGAGTGAAATAATAGTTTTCTTTTTCATGCGTTTTATCCTTTCTCAATCTGAAATAATCGGGCCTGTTGCTTGCCCTCTATCTATAAGACAATTAACCTGTCCAAAATCTGACGCAAAATTGAAAAATATATTATTATTTATTTCCCCCAAAATCGTCAGAATTCGCGGCCACCAACTGTCTTATATGTAGAGAACAAAATATTATGGTCTCATTCATTATCCGTGAGGGAGGGATGCCTATGATTGTCCACATATAAAAATACCCCTGCATTTCATGAGCGGGCGGCTCACACCGCCAAAGGGCGATGCCGATCTGCAAGGGATATTCGGATTTTACCTCATTTTTTATCAAAACACAATTATGGACAACGAAAGGGGATTAAAATGAAAAAAACTACGGCATTAATTCTTGTTGTTACGCTGCTGTTGGCCATGGGTACTGTGGCATTTGCAACAGGTTCGGCCTATTTTGACATTTCTTCGCTGCGAGCAGGTGGCGGACTTTTTTCAACGGCAACTATTCAGAAGACGTCCAGCGATGACTGCGGCTATGTGCGCGCCGATTCTTTGACTGATGGCAAATCTTTTGAATTTCGCTTGTATAAAGATGACAAGACCACAAAAGTACAAGATAACTATATGACTGTGTATAGCACCCAAACGGGTGTAACTTTTAATAATCCGATTAATGTTACTGGTAGTTACGGGACTAAAATGAAGTTTACGACGGGTTCATCTACCCCTATCGCTCTTGATGGCATCTGGGGTGTTAAGAACTATTATTGATTTCTAATCATGGGGGGCGGGATATTTTCTCGCCCCTTCATGAACACGCTATGAAAAAACAGCTTATTTCCTTCAGCAGTTGCACGAACAGACTGTTAATGATTTGCGTCATTAGTATGCAAAGATTGTATGGAGAACGATTAAGAGTTCCGTATAATGGTTCACAAGCAACTTATTGTGCTTTAAGTTAGTGCTTTTGAAAAACGAGATTACTCGTTCTATATTAGAAAAGTGAGGCAATTGCATGATTTGCAGATATATCATTGTGTATTTGAAACGCATACATCCATATCGTTGGCTTTGTGCAATACTTTTTTTGATTCTAGTTTTGGCATGGAGTCTAGCTTCTGGAAAAATTGTCACATCAAATATGTTAGACTCTTTTCTGGATATTTTTATATATCACTACACTGATCCTTTTTTGATTTGTTACTATTCTTTGTTTGTAATTATTATACTATGCTCTGATATTAACAGCAAACTTGGATACTCTCAGGAACAGCAAATAGTAATAAGAGTATTACCACGGGAGCAATTAACTAAGTGCACCGTATATGCATGCGCTACGAACTCCGTTATCATTACAATGCTCATCACATGTTGCATGACCATTCTTATTATTATGCAATATGGTATAATACCATTCTCCACTCATAAATACCTTAGTCTGTTTGCTATGGATCATGTGTTATCTATAGTTGGTATGATTTTTTCCCAGATATTGATGTTTTGCCGTATTTTCTTTATTATTTTGGGTATTGCAATATTAAACATCTTATCGAAGAACGCTCCTGGCTTTCTATTTGCGGTAGCAGTAACTCAAATTGATTGGTGGTTTTATCATATCTTCCAGATTGAGCAGCCATGGTTTATCTTACCAATTGAACATACCTCCATCCTGTATACAGAAGCACTTGCCCCTGCGGGTTCAACATCTGTCCGCCCTAATTATTGGTTTTCTCTATTATACTGGCAGTGTCTTATACTAGCTGAGATTTGGGCGCTAAGAAGAACTATTCAAAATAAAGATATCGATAATTATATTTAAAATAGAGGTGCACATATGTCTGTTGTATGTAAAAATGCTTGCAAAGCTATTAAGGGAAACCTGATTTTAAGTGATGTTTGTTTTTCTGCGAATACCGGAGAAATTGTTGGCATAATGGGACGCAATGGTTCAGGGAAAAGCATGCTTTTGAAATCAATATGCGGCTTAATTAAGTTAGATCGTGGAACAATATATATTAACAATATTCAATTAGATCTTATGGAACATATGGATGAAGTAGGCGCGTTGATTGAGCATCCGAGTCTTATCCCAGATATGAATGGTTTGGATACTCTTTTAACTTTAGCATACATAAAAAAACGTACTACAAAAAATAAAATAATTGAGCTTATGAAAAATTTTGATTTAGATCCTCAAAATAAAACTCGTTGTAGAAGTCTATCACTAGGAATGCGGCAAAAGCTCGGTATTATCGCAGCTACAATGGAACACCCGCGTATATTATTATTGGACGAGCCTTTCAATAACTTAGATGAATTAAGCGCATTTAAGGTGCGAGAGCTCTTGTTACAACTAAACAAACAACTCAATACGACCATCATAATTGCTGGCCATGATCGTAAGGAGCTTACTAACCTTTGCTCTAAACTATTTATGATGAACAATGGCACCTTGGAGGAATGTGCTTTATGAAATCAATTTGGCAAATTGTAAAAACTGAAATCAAACGAATGTATAAAAAACCAATGTTCTACATAGCAATTACTTTCGTGGTGGCATGTTGCCTAATTACGTTTAGTCGCAACTACTCTATGAAAAATCTATGCGCATTGCATCAGACAGGAGCTATAAATACGTTCATCTATAGTGCAATCGTTGATAATACTTTCCTATATATTTTAGCACCAGCATTATCCGGTATTACTTGTATATCGCATATTGTTGACGATTTAAATTCGACATATAATCGTCAAATATCAATACGGTCGAGTAACAAGCACTATCTGACTGCAAAAGTGATATCTGCTTTCATCTCAGGAGCAAGTGTTTTGGGGATTGCTTTTCTTGTAGTCTTCCTTTTTTGTTTTATAGCTGATCCCAGACCATCTATCCCTTTAGACTTCATTAGCACGAGTACATATGGAACGGTATATGATAGGAGCATGTTTGCATATTGTGTCGTCTATATAGTTCATTCTATCGTCTGGGGAGCGGCTTATGCTGTTTTTGATTTCACGATTGCCCTTATATCCAGAAATAAATATATTGCAATTGCTTTTACGACGTTTTCAGGATACTTCTTCACGTTTCTCTACGTTGTTATCCCCCAATACAAAAAGGAACTGGCATATTTTATTCCTGCTGAATCTTTAAATATATTAAGCGTACAAACACCTATTCAATTTGCTACGCAGGCGCTCGTCACCTTCACGATATCAGTTTTGGTTTGCTCTATATGGTATTATATAGCAGAACTCAATGGGGACTTTTAATATGGCAAGAACAAAGCGTCTAGTAGGATTAGCATTCCAAGTCTCTATCCCTGTTTTTCTAGGATTGCTAGTGATTATAAGGCTTTTCTTCTTTCAGATTGTTCGCATCTCAGGCAATTCTATGTTCCCAACTTTAAAATCAGGTCAGTTCGTTATTGCTTACAGTATTCTTTGTTATGCCGACCAAGTAGAACGAAATGACATTGTATTAGTTCAATGTCCTGGTTCCCTAAAACTAATTATTAAAAGAGTAGTAGGAATACCTGGAGACAAAATTACTATATCTCAGGATGGCATATTTCGTAACAACGAACTAATTACTTCCTGTAACAATAGTTGTCAGAATAATGAAATAATCGTAGTACCGCCGGGCAGCTACTTCCTTTTGGGCGACAATGTTTCAGAAAGTATCGATAGTCGGACACTTGGGATGTTCACAGAGGCATCAATTATTGGGAAAGTTCGTTGTACTCACTAGCTGCACAGGACCACTTTTCGCTTGCTTGCATTTTTTATTGGGTATGATATGATTTTTAAAAGATCATTGGAGGTGAATACAAAATGTTAAAAAGCAGAATTCTATTAGTTGAAGATTGTCAAAGCATTGCGACCACCATCTCTCTCAATTTGGAATTGTCTGGATATGAATGTTTGGTCAAGCATGACGGTCTGGATGCATTCAATTTTATTCAAAGTGACTGCTCCTTTGACCTGGCAATTCTGGATGTGATGCTCCCCGGCATGGATGGATTTGAGCTACTGACTCACATCAGGGATTATGGAATACCTGTATTGTTTTTGACAGCAAAGGCTGATGTCTTATCAAAGGTTAAAGGATTACGGGATGGCGCTGAGGATTATATTGTAAAGCCCTTTGAAATGCTTGAATTGCTTACAAGAATAGAAAAGATATTAGACCGTCAAGGCAAACTGGATTGGGTTTTGCGATTTCAAGATATTACGATAGATACACAGACGAGAACTGTAAAAAAACAGTCGGAAACAATCAATCTTCGGCCTTTAGAATTCGAACTGCTTGTTGAGCTTGTTAGATATAAGAATTGTACGTTAACTCGAGATCGATTGCTAAATGACATTTGGGGAATCGATTTTCCTGGCGGAACGAGAACCGTCGATCTCCATATTGCGCGGATAAGAAAGAAATTGTGTCTGCAAGAACAAATCGTTTCCATATCAAAAGTGGGATATCGGCTAGAGGAGTAATTGACCAATGAAACTGCGGACAAAACTTGTGTTGATTTCTGTACTAGTCATAATAGTGATGGCCGTGACAAGCTGTTTAATCCTTTATTCTAGCATCTGCAATGATACCGTAAATGGTATTGTTCAATCGGGGATAGATGGGTATACTTCTTTTTGCGCTGAATTCAGCAATCAATTATCTGTCGACAAATTAGAGAATATATTGGTACAAAAAAGTTACATTACGGATAAATTCAAGCGAACGAAAAACTGGAATGGTTTTTCTCTGAAAGGCGGGAACGAATACCTAACGAACAATATTGGTTTTGATGTGGGTAGTGTTTTATCTAATCCGAATAAACAAACTATATTTGCCAATCAAACACTATTATACCAGTTGGTTCGCGTGAACAATCAGTACTTTTTTATAGCAAATTGTACAGTGAGAATCAATGAATCCCTTTATGATATTTCCTATGCAAATGATATTACTGCTCAAATCAGCAAACTACGTAGTCTCATTACAATGTGTGCAACAACCATTAGCCTTTGCGCGGTCCTTGCTGCAATTGTAATATGGGTCGTCATCTACCGCGCGCTCTCCCCGATTCAAGAGATTAAAACCGCCGTTAGCGCGTTTGCCAAAGGAAATCACAGCAGCAGAGTCGCGTTAAAACGAAAGGATGAGCTGCAAGAAGTAGCAAGTGCGTTTAACGACATGGCCAACACAATTGAAGCTAATATCCGTTCAATAAATGAAATATCAGAACAACGACAACTTTTTATTCAAAATTTGTCACATGAGCTGAAAACGCCGATTGCCTCTATTATGTTAGACATTGAAACCATACAAAATCGAAAACTATCAGGTCAGCAACTCCAGTTGCTGCTCGGAAATATCTATAAGCAGATCAGTTGGATTGAAGCGCTATCTAGAAAGCTCATGGTGTTAATCATGACTGATGGTTTGATTGAAATACGTCCCGTTCCCATCAGCGAATTATTCTCTGCTGTCAGAGATAGCTTAGAGAGACAGCTAAAAGAAAGGAATCTGCATTTGATTACGCAAGACAATGGGGCTTGCATGTTGTTAGATTTTGATTTGATGCAATCAGCTGTTGTAAACCTTGTAACCAATGCGATGAAGGCCAGCTCAATTGGACAGACAATCGAAGTGCTAGCTGATGAGCATGGGATTGAAGTGAAAGATTATGGGATAGGTATTCCATCCCAAGACTTGAACAGCGTTACGGAGCCATTTTATATGGTCGACAAATCTAGAGCGCACCAGAATAATAGTTGCGGATTAGGCTTGTCATTGGTTAAGAGTATCGTAAATGCGCATGGGGCACAACTAGTAATTCGCAGCATGCCTGGAATTGGAACTACTGTAAGGATTAGCTGGAATAGCAAATGATTACAAAACGGATACAATTTGGACACCACTTTTTGTATTGATTATGTGAAGATAAAGACATTAAAAAGGAGGTTCCATAGATGAAACGAACGTTTGTGGTAATCATTTCAGCGGTACTTTTGATACTATTTAGCGGTTGCCTCTTCGGTTGTCAGGCAACGCCGGAAAATCCAATTCTGGTTGAAAAGGATTCCGAACGGCTAATTGAGCAAGCAGGAAAAAAAGATAATGGAGTTTCTTTATCGGATATGCTTGCACTGGAGAATAATTATCAGTTTAATTACATGTCTCAAAACGGAAAACTACAGATTCATGCAGATGCATTTGTAGTATTGCCCGGAGCAGAAGCTATGCCCATTTTCCGGATTGTTGCAACTGGATTTTCGCAGGAGTTTGCCAAAAAAGCCTTTTGCTTCTTGTTTCCCGATCCGAATAATCGTCCCAATAATGTTACTTCTGGCAAAGTAGCTACTAAAGCAGATTTGGAAAAACGGTTGATTGAATTGAAAAAGCAATTAGCAGACGGAACATACAATTCAGATGAGTATTCTGAAGCTGATTGGCAAAGACTCATAGAAGTTACTGAAGAAATGCTTAAAGATGCACCGGAAACAGGTGAAAACATCCCCGAAACAGTAGCGGATGGCACAATGAAACTGGTGGACAACGGGAAATATTCCTACTATGAACTGGCCTGCATGGATTCGGCAACTTTAGATCGTCAATTCTCCGTTGTGTCCTATGATGTGCTTCCTAGTAGTCTGGATTATGATGATGCACTCGGAACAACCTCTAAAATGCGATTCATTAAAGATGCGGAGTGGCAGTATGAGGGACAAGATGAATTGACGATTACCCAAGGAAGTCTTTCAGATCACACCACCGAAAAGCTTTCGGTTGGATTAGAAGATGCAAAAATGCTGTGCGAGCGTTTTTTTTCTGCTGTGGAAATGGAGGACTTCTATGAGATCAGTGAAATCACTTTAATTAAAAAAACTGATGACCAGTATGCAGTCAAACTCTATTACCGTCAAGTGGTAGACGGTGTCCCTACGTTTGCTTGCACGCGAGATTACTATGGAACGCAAGATTTGTATGCAAGGCCTTGGGGGTATGAGTTTGTTTCATTTATTGTGAGTGAAAATGGTATTGATGCAATAAAGTGGATAGAACCTGTTCAGGTAGTTGAGACGGTTACTCCAGATGCACAGCTGCTGACACTGGAACAGGTAACGCCCATTTTCGAAAAAATGTTGATAACCAGGCTGGAACCCCGTCTCGAAATATATACCGACCCGATAGAACTTGATTGCGATGTTTCTTCTGTTGCGCTTGAGTTGGTTCGAATAAAAGAGCATAATGTGATCGGAAAGGAGGGCTTGCTTGTCCCCGCATGGGTATTCTATGGTCACTTAACGCAAAGGACAATGTATACAAGCGGAACAGTCTATACCTATGATATGATCGGCAACGTGGGTTCAAGCGTTCTTGGTCCACCTGCTGTTATAATGGCAATCAATGCGATTGATGGTAGCGTAATTGATCTTGAGATGGGATATTAACAGTTAGATTAATACAACTGATATCAACAGCAGGCATGACCGCATGGAAATCCGCCATGCCTGCTTTCCTATTACCCAAAATGGCGGAAAGGAGGGAGGAAAACATGAAAAAAGCCATTTGCGCCGGCCTGCGGCAGGCCATATTCAGCCGTGGGTTTGTCATCAGCACGGTCGGAACCGCCATCATCCTCCTTTTTTCCTCCGTTCAGGGCATACTGGCGGGGTTCCGTTCGGCGGAGCTGCTTTCCCCAGGCTTCCACAGCGACCTTGTCATGAGCGCTCTGTCCTCCGAGGCCATGGCGCTCACTTTGCCGATCCTCTGCGCGCTGCCGTATACCGCTTCCTTCATCGACGATGTAAAGAGCGGCTTCATCAAGGAGTATCTGCCCCGAACCACCGTATCGCGGTATATCGCCGGAAAGGCCGCGGGCTGCGCCGTTTCCGGCGGGCTGACGCTCTCCCTTGGTATATTCATAACCTACGGCTTCGCCGCGCTCATGTTCCTGCCAATGGAGGCTTACCCCAAGGCGGGAGAAACCGTGCCGAATTACTTTGGCAATCTAATGGAGACTGCGCTCATGTTCTTTGCCTCGGGCGCGTTCTGGTCGCTGACGGGCATGACCTTCGCCGCGCTTACCGACAGCAAATACATGGCATACGCATCGCCCTTCGTGCTGTTCTATCTGCTCATAATACTGTATGAGCGGTACTTCGACAAGCTGTTCGTGCTGTATCCGAGGGAATGGCTGAACCCCTCGTCAAAGTGGATGTTCGGTAAAATAGGGGTGGCGGTGCTGCTGACGGAGTTCAGCCTGCTCATGGCCCTTGCCTTTGCATACGCCGCGAAAAGGAGGCTTGAGAGGATATGAAGCCGAAGCAGATTCTTGCCGTAACCAAGTACAACTTCCGCCGGTGGCACAAAAACCCGCGCATCATTATCACTTTTTGCCTCGCCTTTATTCTGTGCTTTTTGCTGTCCGACAAGGCAGTGCAGTTTGCGCGGGAATATGAAACGACGATGCAGATCGTGGAAGCGTTTGTCTGGACCTTCGGGGATGCCAATTCCATATTGCTCTCCTCGCTGCTGCTTCTGTTGCTGTTTGCGGATATGCCCTTTATATCAAGCGGTACGCCCTTTTACCTCATGCGGATAGACCGAAAAACATGGCTCATGGGGCAGGCGGTGTATATCGCCTTGGCAACGCTTATATACCTTGCGTTCATACTGATCTCCACCTCCCTGGTCTGTATGCGGCAAAGCTTTGTGGGGGATATGTGGAGCGAGACCGCCGCAATCCTCGGCTATTCCGGCGCGGGGCAAAAGGTGGCCCTGCCTGCGCTGGTAAAAACGCTGGAGATGAGCCGCCCGTATGAGTGCATGGCTACCATATTCCTGCTGATGCTGCTTTACACCCTGCTCATGGTATTCGTAATGCTGCTGTTCAATTTACGGCGCGGTCAGCTTGCGGGGATAGCCGCCGTGTTCGCGTTCAGCCTGTTCGGGTTCCTGTTGAATCCCCAGACCATAAAGGTCATATTCAGGCTGCCGGATGCGCTCATGTACAAGGCCAACGTTGCGGTGGGCTGGCTTTCGCCGCTGAATCAGGCCACGTACCATATGCACAACTTCGGGTATGACCTGTTGCCGCGGCTCTGGCAGACGTATCTTATTTTCGGCGCGCTCATCGCCCTGTGCTTCTATATGTCGCTTTGGGCGGTGCGAAGCTATAATTTTGTATTCAGCGGAACGGAGAATGGCTAAATGGACGTTGTAATTTCGGTTCAAAACGTATCCAAGGACTTCGGACAGGAACGGGTATTAAAAAACGTTTCCCGGGAATTTGAGAGGGGAAAGATTCACGGCATCGTGGGCAACAACGGCAGCGGCAAGACCGTGCTGATGAAATGCATCTGCGGCTTTCTTCTGCCCACCGAGGGCAAGGTGATCGTAAACGGCAAGCGGGTGGGCAAGGACGTGGACTTCCCGCCCGATCTTGGCATTATCATCGAAACGCCGGGGTTTTTGCCTAATATCACGGGCGTGAAGAACCTCGAAATATTAGCTTCGCTGAATAAAAAGATAGGGCTTGAACAAATCGCGGCTTCCATCCGCCGTGTGGGGCTTGACCCGCATATGAAAAAGCCCGTAGGCAAGTATTCATTGGGTATGCGGCAAAGGCTTGGTATCGCTCAGGCTATAATGGAAGACCCGGCGTTGCTCATTTTAGATGAACCGCTCAACGGCCTTGACAAGCACGGAGTTCGGGAAATGCGGGAGCTTATCAAGGGGCTGAAGGAGCAGGGCAAAACAATACTCCTTGCCAGCCACAACCAAGGGGACATAGACGATCTGTGCGACACCGTGTGCGAAATGGACGCGGGGGTGATGACAATTATACGGGAGGAAAGCATATGAACCGACTATTCGCAGCGCTGCTGGCAATATTGCTGCTTGCGCTGCCCATTGCCGCCTTTGCGGAGGGAACTGATCCGACCGCCTCGGAACCGCCGGAGGCAACGTCCTCGCCCGCAGAAACCCAAACACCGACAATTACGCCGGAGCCCACGCCTGAGCCTACGCCTGTGGTAGAACAGCTCATCATCGACAGCCGGAACCTGTATGATGGCATGGACAGGACCTACGCGCAGGGCTATGTGCCCCGCGTGGTGAACGGGCGGGTATATATCATATTGCCGCTTCTCGGCCAGACCTACGATGGCAAGGTCACGATCACCGCCGACCTGGGCGCAACGGCGGACAGCCCCTTTATTTTCGGCAACTATTCGCAGACGGTGGGGGCGGGCTGGGGAGCCTATGTCTTTCTGATTGAAATTCCGCTCTTGAGCGAGCGCATAAACGGCTCATATCCCGTTGTATTGAAGGCGGATTACCTCGATGTGCTGGGGCAGCAGAAGCAGCAGAGCTTTACGGTGTATGTGACCGTAACCGACGGCAAAAACCCGCCCGACCCCAACGACGTGCCCAAGCAGGAGGTGGAAAAGCCGGAGCTGTTCATATCCGAATGCACGGTTGACCCCGGCACCGTGGGCGGCGAGCAAGAGTTCAGCGTGTCCGTCACAATAGACAACATAGGTGCGATCCGCGCCCGCTCCGTGCGCCTGTCCTACGGCAGCGAGGCGGCGGGCATTATTCCAGTGGAAACAAACAGCGCCATGCACCTCCCGAATATCCCAAGCGGAAAGAGCGAGGCCGTTTCCTTCAAGCTGCGCACCACAAAGGACGTGCTTGCGGGCGAACAGCCCTTTTACATCACGCTGGACTATGTTGACCTTTACGGCGGCGTATATACCAATACAAGGACCTTCCTTGTGCATGTGACCCAGCCCGCGGAGATGAGCTGCGACCCCGTTACCCTGCCCAAAGAAGTCACGGCGGGGGAAACGGTATCCCTGCCCGCCAACGTATTTAATATAGGCAAAAGCACATTGCGCAATGTTAGCGTGAACCTGACAGGAGCGGGGCTTTTCCCCACCTCCAGCGTGTTCCTTGGGGACATACAGCCGAGCGAAGCCGGCTACGGCGAAATGAAGGTGTTTATAGGGATGCTTAGCATGACCGAGGGCTACACGGAAAGCTACGGCAAGACAAGCGCCGTTTATACCATATCCTACACGGACGACGCGGGCGAAACCCACACCACTGAGCAGCAGCTTTCGACCGAGATAAAGCAGCCGGTGATCGCCGGAGAAAAGACCGACGCCGAAAAGAAAGCCGAGGAGGAACAGAAGCGCGCCATGAGCCAGTGGTGGATAAGCGCGCTGGCGGCATTCGCGGTTATCGCCATTGTTGTTGCGGTAATAGTGATATCCAAGTTTACAAGAATGATGAGGATGAAATAACGTTTGCGCCGCTATGGAGGCCGGTTCCTCTATGGCGGTTTTCTTTTTCGCTGCTCCACGAAAGAAATATAAACTGCTTGCTTTGAGGTGGATGACGCATTGCAGTTCTTTCATTTTTGCGGTCAAAGCAGAGCATATGATAGATTACAGTTTGAATTTTCACGGAAAAACAAAAGCTCAGCCAATATGGATGAGTGAATTCCTTTATCCATAAAAGAACACATGATGGATTATGGAATCCGTCTGTCAAGCGCTGTGAAAACCGTATGGTTTCACGGCGCTTTTCGTTTTCGGCCGAGCTTGCGGTACATCCGAGCGCCTCCGTTTCTTCTTGATTTCTCATTCAAAAATCAAGTTTTTACGGAGGTTACTTATGAAAACAATCAATCTGAGAGACTTCTATTCGTCTATATATTCCGCCGATGTTATGTGCGAAGTGCCGGACGAGGTTGCGGAGCTTTTGATGCTATATCGGCAAATCGAACGAGCGCAGCGTCAATACATTCGCCGCCATAAGGCGTATTTCTCCCTTGACAGGGATGACGGGATCGAACTGCAAGCTCTGTTGTTCGCGCCGTCAGCGCAGGAGGTCTATGAAAAGAAATGTCTCCATAACGAGCTTTGTGTGGCGTTATCGGAATTGACGGAAAAACAGTTGGTACGGCTGTATGCCCACGCTGTACTCGGCATGGGCTATGCGCGCATTGCGGCAATAGAGGGCGTTGATGAGAGCGCCGTGCGGCGTTCCATCAGCAGGGCGACGACGCAGTTAAGAAAAAAGATACAACTTTTTTAGCTGTACCCCGTCCGAAAACAGCCGTTTTATGTAGTGGTTATTAGAGGAACATACTTCCTCTGATGTTCCTTAACAACTGAAAATCCAACGGCTCAAACACATTCGCCGCATGGCGAGCGATTAACGCGATTGCCATGACCCGTGCGGCAGACAATGATACTTCCGTTCAGCCACAGCCCGAGCGTTAAAAGCGTCGCAGGCAATGGGAGCGGCTCGCGGAGAACCCGGGAGAGGTGAAATTCCTATGCAGACCTGATTGGTCGGTTTGAGCCTGTTGCCCCTGCACATCGGGAAGTAGTGTCGAATAGGTGTGCATGAACATATTAAGAAGAAACGGGAAGGGCGGCGGCTTATTCTACTCATGCAGATTCAAAAAAGACGCCGCCTGTTTCTATTTACGCCGGATAAAACATAACCCACACCTTTGCGCCGGAGCAGTTTTGCCTGTAAACTTTGGATAACAGGCATTTGTATCCGGCAGTTTTTAATGAGAGGAGGATGCACATGAACGCCGATTTAGCTATGGATACGGTAGAAAATGCCTGTGAGCGGCGAACATACACGGTTTCGGAGATCGCACGTTTGCTCGGTATCAGCTCAAACGCAGCCTATGAACTCGTAAAGGAAGAACTATTTAAGTCTGTGCGAATTGGTACGTCGATACGGGTGTCAAAAAAGTCCTTTGATAAATGGTTAGACGAACAAGAGCTTTAATCAAAATCAAAGGAGATAGAAAAATGGCTTCAATAGTAAAAAGAAAATCAAAATACTCTGTTGTATATTCCTATTACGATGAACAGGGCGAGAAGAAACAAAAATGGGAAACATGGGGGACCATGAAAGAAGCAAAAAAGCGTAAGGCTGAAATTGAATACAAGCAGGACAACAATACGTTTGTCCGACCAAGTATAAAGACGATTTCCGATTTGATGTATGATTTCGTAGAACTGTACGGCGTGAACAAATGGGCGCTCTCCACGTTTGATGCGAAAAAGGGGCTGATAGACAACTACATCAACCCAATCATCGGGGAAGTGAAAATAACCGACGTTACGCCGCGCATGATGGACGAGTATTACAAAAAGCTCTTAAAGGTCAAGAGCGCCCCGCGTCATAAGGGGCAGGTGTCGGACACTTGCGTGTCGGCGCGCAACGTCAAGGAGGTGCATAAGATCTTGAACTGTGCGTTTAATCAGGCGATCCGTTGGGAGTATATGGAGCATAATCCCGTGGCAAAGGCCACGCTTCCCAAATCGGAAACGAAGCAGCGCGCCATTTGGACAGCCGACGACTTGTTCAAGGCGCTCAATGTCTGCGAGGACGAGCGCTTGGCGCTCTCCATCAATTTGGCGTTTTCCTGTTCCCTGCGGCTCGGAGAAATGATGGGGCTGACATGGGATTGCGTGGATATTGATGAAAAGAGCATCGCGGAAAACAATGCGTCGGTCTACATCGAAAAGGAACTCATGCGTGTTTCCAAGAACGCCCTCGATAAGCTCGATGGCAGGGATGTTATAAAGACGTTTCCGGCGGTGTTCACAAGCAATAATACGGTGCTTATCCTAAAAAAGCCCAAGACAAAGACAAGTATACGCCGTGTATGGCTGCCAAAGACCGTTGCCGAAATGCTTGTTGCATGGAAAAAGAGCCAAAGCGAACTCAAAGAGTTTTTGGGCGACGAATACCATGACTTTAATATGGTGATCGCGCTGCCAAACGGCAGGCCGATTGAGGGACAAGTCATATCACGTTCATTCAAGGCGCTTATCCGCGAGCATGACCTCCCTGACGTTGTTTTCCACAGCCTCCGGCATACAAGCACGACCTACAAGCTGAAGCTCAACAGGGGCGATATGAAAGCCGTACAGGGCGACACGGGACACGCACAGCTCAAAATGGTATCGGATGTATATTCTCATATACTTGATGAGGACAGGAGATTGAACGCCGATAGGTTTGAAAAGGAATTCTATCAGCATCAAAAGCTTGACAAAGAAGATGCAAAGCAGCCGGAGGCTGAGCAGCCCGAAGCCGCAACGGGCGATGTGGCAAAGGTAATCGAATTGCTGAATCAATCGCCGGAGCTAACCACTCAACTTTTGCAGCTTTTGGGCGGTGTGGTATCACAAGGTACTGTACGTGCTGTGAGCGCCAATTAGCAAGAAATTAGCCGTAAAAATCGAGCAATTAGCAAAAAGGGCAAAAAAATTAGCAAAAAGCCGTTTCGCGGGACGGGCGATTAGCAAGCAATAAGGATGGAAAGGAGGTCAGCTAATGAAAAAGCGGATGTACGAATTAGCAAAAATACGGCGGAGCCTGAAAAAGGAAAAAGCCCACAAACGCAGTGTTTATGGGCTTTCTGGCGTTCCCGGGGCGACTCGAACGCCCGGCCTACCGCTTAGGAGGCGGTCGCTCTGTCCGACTGAGCTACGGGAACACGGACTTTGGGGAGTGGCTCTTGGCGAGTGTACGTCCTCCGCCTTAGGAGGCGAACGCTCTATCCTGCTGAGCTACGGAGAGATATACAACGGATACATTATATGCTCGGAAGGCATTTTTGTCAAATAGATGTTGGTCAGGGCTGCCGATAACATTTGCATTTTTGTAGAAAAAATATCGGTAGTTGACATAAGTTGCACTTAGTGTTAGCATCAAAATATCAAATCTGAATTATATCTTGTCGGCTTGCCGATAATAATAACAAAACAAATTTTTTAGGAGGAAATATGGATTACCCAAAGACAGGCAACGAAACCTACGTCAGTTTCTCTATTTCCAACACCATGCTTGAGGGCCTTGGCAAGAGCACCATCACCCGCGAGCCGGTATCTGCGGACTATCTCAAGGAACTGTTCGCAAAATACGGTGTTATCGTCTCTATCAAGCCCGAGCAGCAGCCTCTCCTCCGCCGGGTAAACGAGCTTTACGGCCTGAACCTCGAGATACCCGAAAGTCTCAAGATAATTCAGCTCTCCGAGCAGCACAGGCGGCTGGTAGTTATAACCGCCATGGGTCTACGCCGCAAGAGCGGTACCCTGCTCCCCAGCTATACCGATGAGGAGCTTGAGGAAGCCACCTTCGGCTTTGATAAATTCTACGTACAGAGCGTGCACTACGACGATCTTGTAAAGGAAAACGAGACTCTCCGCAAGAACCTTGACGCGGAAATTGCATGGCGAACCCGCGACGATTGATGATTAATATTGAACACTGAGCTTACAAAAAGGCGGCGAAAGCCGCCTTTTTGTATTATTCAATATTCCTCCGCAGTAAAGCATTGTAACGTTGGCAACCTGTCCAAAAGCTTATGGGCGGCCAGCCGGTTTACTATTTCCGCCTTTTTCTGTCCCTCCAGCTGCGCGATGTCGGCATAGCCGCACAAAAGCTGCATCAGCCGCCCGCTGTCCATTTTTATATCTACAGGTCCTTTGGAAGGCTTTCCTCCGAATGTAAACACGCCGTTGTTCTCCGGTATGACGCTATCGGTAACCTCCACAGTCACATCGTCAAAGCCCGCAAGCTCATGTAAAAGCCCTGGTACATTCAGCGCTCCCATTGCCGTGGTATTCGCCAAACTACCTCGTATTCCCTTTGGAACGCCCATAAGCAGCAGCTCCGCAGTTCCGCGCACCATCATTCTCCTGCCCCTTGCCATAGCGCCGAGGGTGCTCAGCAGCCCCCGTGCCGCCCTGCCCCTCGCCATGAACTCAATGCAGTTCACTTCCTTTTCGGCGCCGTAATACAGCGCATAGCCCAATGTTTTGCCTTCCTTTATATAGCGCAGCAGCCGCCCTCCGTCCGGTTGATAGCCCCGGAGAGTATTCTGCATATTTGCCAGCGTGCGCATAACGCGGCCTGAACAGTTCCGCATCACATCGTTGTAAAGCGGCAGCAGCTCGGCGGCAAAGCTGTCGTCACAGGCGGAATCCACCGCATAGCAGGAACCTCTGAGCCTGGCCTTCTCACTCAACTCCAGCATACCCGATGAGGAGGAGGAATATTGCATGCACCATTCATATATCCTGAAATCTACCGGGGACTGGAACAGCACAAATGCGCCTTTGTCTCGCGCATTGCGCTCAAAAAGCTCCATGCAGCGCCGCATAAGGCCCCTGTGCCGGTATGCGGGCGCGGTAGCTACTCCGCACATTATAACAGAGGGCACCCCACGTCCCCGTATACAGAGGGTATACGGCCGCCCATGTATCATGGATACCAGTTTTCCTTCCTCAACGGCTGCGACACTGTATTCGCCATTCCATTGTTCCGACATAAACCAGCGGCAAAAGCCGTCGCTATCCCCGAAGCACTCATGCCAAAGGGCGGACGCCTGCTCCTTATCCCTGTCCTGTAAGAGTCGAAATTCAGCCATACCGACCTCCGGTTTTTACGCTATATTCCGAGATACCCTTTCAGCACCTTCAGGGTATTGTAAACGCCGTCCTTGTGGCTGCGCTCGTAGCCGTGGCTGGCGTAAACGCCTGCGCCTATGAGCCCGTGACGTATGTCGCATCCCGCCTTTAGCGTGGCCTCTACATCCGAGCCGTAATGGGGGTATACGTCTACGGCGTAATCCGCCTTCTCGGCCTTTGCGGCTTCAATGAGCTTGCCCGTCACTTCATAGCTGTATGGACCGCCGGAATCCTTGGCGCAGATGGATACCTGACGTTCAGTACAGGTAAGGCCGTCGCCAACGCATCCCATGTCCACGCTTATAGCCTCCGTAACGCCCGCAGGCAGCGAGGCGGAACCGCCGTGTCCCACTTCCTCATATACCGTGATATGGGCGTACACCGGGCGCTGGGGCTCTCTGCCGCTTTCCCTGATGTATTTGCAAATGCCCAGCAGTATGCCTACGGACAGCTTGTCATCCAGGAATCTGCTCTTTACATACCCGCTCTCTGTTATCCTCGCCCGGGGCTCAAAGCAAACTATGTCCCCAACCTCTATGCCGAGCCTTCGGGTATCCTCTGCGGACTTCACCTGCTCATCCAGCACTATCTCCTCCGTGTCGAAGCTGCGCTTCGCATCGCCGTATTCGCCGTTCACGTGCACAGATGCGTTGCAGAGCTGGCAGGTTCCCTCGATAGCCCTGCCGCTTCTGGTATACACCCGCACGTTTTCCGCCTCGGCGTTATTGGGCTGCATTCCGCCTATGTTGGTTATGCGCAGCCTGCCGTTTGACTTTATCTCGGCTACCATGCCGCCCAGTGTATCCACGTGTGCCTCAAGCAGTAGGCCGTCTTCGCTGCCTCCCTTTACCGTAACCAGCACGCCGCCCTTCTGTGTGCGCTCCGTCATGAAGCCCAGCATCTCAAAGCTCTCCTGCACCCACCGTGCGGCGCGCTCCGTGTAGCCGGACGGGCTGTCTATGCCTATAAGCTCAATGGCCTTATCCGCCGCGTAATCGGCATACGTATATTCAAGTTCCATTTTTCTGCCTCCGTTGATCTCGTTTTGCTTTATTGTATCACAAAAGGGCCGCCCGGTGGACAGCCCTTTGAAATAAGCCTTTTTGATTACTTTGCGTCGGCCTTGGCCTTGAGGTCCTTGGCGCGGTCGCTGAGCATCTTATAAGAGGTCCAAAGAAGTACTACGCAGATAACGTATATCAGGACCTTCATGGGCAGGCTGGTGACTATCTTCCATGCGATAAATACGCCGATGCAGCCGCCGATCATGTTGCTCACGGTAGCTACTACATCATAGCGCCCCTTCTGTATGAACACGATGGAGCAGGCGGGCATGAGCAGAGCGCAGGAGCCCATGAATATGGGGAAGCAGGTAATGCCGGAGCAGCCCAGCAGCAGGCAGGTAGCCATGCAGGGCGCGTACAGGCCGAAGCCAACGTCCATACCGGCGCCCCAGAAGAAGTTCAATATAACGGCTACCCAGAACTGCCACTGACCGACGGTGAAGCCGTTGAGATCGCCTATGGTGCCGAAGGGGCCGACGCCGGCATTCTTGCAGGCCATTACCACGGAGCAGCCCAGCATCGCAATGCCCATCGCCAGACGGATCTTATTGACGTCCCACTTGCACACGATCTCAGCCATGCTGTAAGAGCCTATCGCGGCGGCTACCACCATGGCTATCAGGAACAGGGGCTCACAGTCAACGGTGTTGGTGAAGATCAAGGCTTCGAAAATGACCGGGAAGGTATCGCCCACGTTCAGCGTGCCGGGGATATTGATGTCGTCTACGTTCTTAAAGGTCTTGTAAAGGAAGGTAGAAGGAGCAAAGGAGCCGCAGCCGAGGGTATCCAGAAGGTTTGCAATAATACCTACGAACATTCCCTGCGCCCATTTCTTTGCTCCGGCATTTTTGCATTCGCCCTTGTGGTTCTTGTTGATGTCGATAAACATATCGACCGCAATACCTACGAAGCAGGCCGCCAAAACGATTTGAAGTGCCAGTACCATCAGATGATTCCTCCAGAAAAATAGTATTGGGATTTGCTCAGCCTCTGAGGATTTTGCAAAGGATTACCATGCATTTCCCCTATGCACGGATATTTGCGTAATTTCCCATAAAGGCATGATTGAATTTTAACGAAATTGTGAATTTTCGTCAATTTTGCCATTATGTCATGGCAGGAAGAAATGCTGCCGCAAAGTTTCGTTTGACGCAGATTTTATGCCGCCTTGAGCGTCACTGTGCCGGGTTCATGACGGATTTTCACGCAGATCCCGGTTTTTTCTGATTTTTAAGGAATAAGGTATCTATTTACAAATCGCCGCCGCTCCGTTAAACTTTATTATGGTAATATTCGAGGAACCATTATTTTTGTTTGTTTAAAGGGGATAACGGTGGAATTGGAAACTCTCCAGAAAACGCTGTATAACCACGTCGGCAGCAGGATACGCTTTTACCGCAAGCTCAAAAACATGACTCAGGATCAGCTCGCCGCGGCTATACACAAGAGCGAATCCACCCTCTCCAAATACGAGAGCGGGCAGATAGCCATAGACGTCGGTTCTCTTTACGATATTGCCTCCGCACTCGGCACGGATATGTCTCAGTTTGTGGACTATGCCATACCCAAGGAAAATGTAAGAAGAGCCGTTTCCAACCCCTTCAGCAGCAGCGATACGCTGTATATGTACTATTACGACGGCAGGCTCAAGCAGATGACACGAACGCTGCTGGAGCTCCAGAGCGACCGGGCGCAGCTTAATGAGATACCCTGCCGCTGCTACCTCAACGTCCCCTCCTTCGCGGAATATGAAAGGGCGAAATATTTTTATACCGGCACGATGAGCCACTTTGATCTGGTGTCCTACGCCGTGCTCATGGATCATTCCAACCCGATAGACCGGGTAAGCCTGTGTATAATGAATTCCTTCCACAACAGGGAGACATGGGGCTTCATGACGGCTATATCCTACAACCCGCTTTCCCCTTTTACGGTAAAAGTGCTGCTTTCGCCCAAGCCCATGCCGGATTCCGGCATCACCCCCGAAGCGCTGGCATTTACAAAAAACGAGCTTAAAATGATAAAGGACCTCAATATAGTGCTCCTTAACACAAAAGACCCTCTGTAAAGAGGGCCTGAAGCTTTATAAAAAGCGGCTAAAAGCCGCTTTTTGTGTTTTCTGAGGTTTTACCCATATGGAGTGTCTGCTCTGTCGGCACGTCTGTTTATCTATGCCTGGAATTTCGAAAGCTGCATCTTCTGTCTGAGGTAGTTTTCCAGGGCGTTCTGAACCTCAAGAGGCAGATCGAAGAAATCAGGATGACCCGCTTCACAGAATTTTTTCATTGTCTGATAATACAGATAGAAGAATTCCGTTCCGACGTTGAATTTATTTATGCCCTCCCGGAAGGCTACTTCAAGCTGATCGTTGGGTATGCCGCTGCCGCCGTGAAGCACGAGAGGCACATCCGTAGCCGCGTTTATCTTCTTCAGCCGTTCTATATCCAGCTTGGGCGTTTCCTTGTAAAAGCCGTGGGCGCTGCCTATTGCTACCGCAACAGAGCTGCAGCCGCTTTGCTCGCAGAATGCCGCCGCCACTTCGGGCTTCGTATACTTATCTGTATCGTTCTGATCCGCGACTGTTGATGCAAATCCCACTCTGCCGAGCTCCGCCTCGACATCCGCGCCGAAGGCCTTCGCTACCTTTACTATCTCCGCAGTATTTTTTATGTTTTCTTCAACGGGAAGCATGGAGCCATCGTACATTATGGAATCAAACCCGCACCTCATAGCCGCGACTATATAATCAAAATCGCTGCAATGGTCAAGGTGTATACCTACGGGCACCTTAACGTTTTTAGCTACGTCCCTGACCGTTTCAACGAATATTTTCGGGGTCGTCCAGTGCTTCAGGTACGCATGCTCGGGATAAAGCATACATATTACTGGCTTGCTCAGCTCCTCCGCCACTTTTACAACGCTTACTATGGTATTATAGTCGGTGCAGTTAAAGGCTATCGCCGTCGTATTCGCCTCATCCGCCATTTTAAGTATCGTGCTTACTTTTTCTACGCTCATATTTCTATTCCTATTCTTTTAAAAAAATATTATATGTTATGCAGGTATTCCGCCATGCTGCCGAATATTATGGATACGGAAACCGCCCCGGGATCGGGATATCCTATACCCCTCTCGCGGAAGTTCTTTGACCGCCCCACCTTTGGCAGCATATCCGCGCTGTTTTGCGCCCCGGCCTTCGCTCCCTCTGCGGCTGCGTCCATTATGTCCCGCATATCGCCGCTGGTCTTTCGCCGCCCCTTCATGGCCTCTATTGCCGGGTACAGTGCATCCAGCATTGTCTTATCTCCGGGGCGCGCCTTCCCGCGCTTCATTATTGCCTCGCAGCTCATATCAAAGAAGTCTATAAAGCAGTCCGCGTCCATCTCCGTTTTGTCCCTCACAGCCTCATGCCCGCCTATGAACAGCGTGCCGAATATAACGCCGGAGGCACCGCCCATTACCCTTAGGAGCTGTACCCCAGTTGAGCGCAGCAGATCGAACATACTTTCATAGCCGCTGCTTTCCAGCATGGTCTTGAGTGCTGTGAAGCCGCTCTTCATCGTGGTGCCGTGATCCCCGTCGCCTATTATGGTATCTATCTCCGTCAGCTCGGGCTCGCTGGCTATTATGTCGTCCGCAGCGCATATCAGCGCGTTCCGGAATTGATCGATGCTCAGGTACTTCAATACCGTCCCCTCCGTCAATAAGCTTTATTCCGCAAACAGAAGCGTAGTCTTTCCTTCCAGCCAGCTATACGAGACTCTTTCCAGCCGGGCATCGGTTACTATGTAATCCACTTCCACATTGACCTTGGCAAAGTAGCTTTTGCCGAACTTTGTGCTGTCCGCCAGCATAAAGGAATGGACGGAGGAAGCAGCCATGAGTGTTTTCATCTCCGCGTCCACCGGGCGTGGTGTGGAATAGCCGAAGGATTCATCTATGCCGTTTATGCCGAAGAAGCATTTGTCCGCCCGCATATCCTTTATCAGGCAGGCCGCCATATATCCCTCAACAGTATTATGGGTATAGTTGAACTCACCCCCCAGCATTATTACCTTGCAGTTGTCCCCCTTATCCTTGAGGGCGGTCACCGCAAGGGGCGATGTGGTCACTATTATCAGGTTTCTCTTCGTGCCCGCGGCTATGAGCTTTACCAGTTCATACACCGTGCTGGATGAATCCATAAGTATAGTGTCATAGTCGTCTATGTACTCGTATGCCAGCTTGCTTATGGCCCGCTTTTCCTCTATACATTTGGCGTTTGATATAAGCTCCGGCGCGCTGATTGCCTTGCCGACTGAGTAAGCAGACATGGCTCCGCCGTGTATGCGAATGAGCTTATTCTGCTTGTCCAGCTCTTCGAGATCCCTTCGTATGGTCACCTCTGAAGTTTCCAGCATCTTGCTAAGCTCCGCCACCCTTACGGACTTTTGCTCATCCAGTATGCCTATTATCTTCTTCTGACGTTCTTCCGGAAACATATTTACTCTCCGTTATATCATAAAGCTGTCCGTCGCTATGTCGTTGCGGAGATGATGCTCCATCTCGGCGTCTGTTTTCATCACCGTGATATCAAACCCGTATATGTCTATTATATTGGAATAGTTGGCGGTTCTGGTCTTTATCACGTTGTATTCCCTGCTTAGCACCTCGAGCACTCTGCGGGTCATCATAAAGCTGTCCGAATAGCTGGTCATCCTCATTCGGTTTACCAGCAGCGTCAGCCTTTCTCCCCTTTTGGGTTTGAGGTCGTCGCAGATTATTTCCGTTGCCTGCCTCGCAAGGCTGCTCATGTCCGTGCAGGGCGCGGTCATATAGCCCGGCTCCCCGGAAAATCCCTCGCCGTAGTATACCTTTCTGTCGCTGAAATCCACCCTCATGCTAAGCGTGGCGGTGCGCTCGTTCGCCTTACGCAGAAGCTCCGCCGCCTGATGCAGCGTGTATCCCTCGCTCAGGCAGGAACCGGCCAGCTTTATCATCAGCGCGATGCCTGTTCTTCCGCTCCTTGCGCTCTTTTCCTCGCCCAGCGCGGAGGCTATGTCGTCCGTCGTCCATACGCTCTCCACGGGTATTCCATCCATGGCAAGCAGCTCCGCCGCCATATCGTTGTTCAGGTAATCCCCCGCGAAGTTGTTGTACAGCAGCAGCACGCCGTGACCGGAGTCGATATACTTGCCGGTTTCATATATGGCGTAGGCATTGGGCGCGGAGTATGCCCCTCCCACTACGGCAGCATCCGCAAGCCCCTCCCCGACATAACCAGGGAATAGCGGGCCATTGGCAGCCCCCCCGCTTATTATTACGACGGGGCGGCCGAAGGCGGGGCGCCTCCTTATCAGGGCGGCGCTGTTCTTTTCGCCTATCAGCTTTTTCCAGCGCTCGGGATAGGCCATCTCCATGCCGGTAAGATACTCGGATGAGTAATAATCTGTGTTGCCCTCAAGCCAGTTCACCCTAAACACCTCCCTGTATGGCTGTTTCCATTATATGCCAACAGCGGATCGCCCCGCAATATCCTTACTCTTCTTTTTTAAACTGAGCCATATCCAGTATTACCGCCAGCAGTATGATAAGTCCTATTACAACCTTCTGCCAGTAAGAGTTTATGTGCATAAGGTTCATGCCGTTGTTTATTACGGCTATTATTGCTACGCCGAACATCGCCCTGCCCACCGAGCCGCGGCCGCCGGAAAGAGATGTTCCGCCCAGCACCGTTGCGGCTATGGCGTACATTTCGTAGCCGTCGCAGGCCGCGGGCTGACCGTTTTGCAGCTTGGATGCGTTGAGCACGCCGCCCAGCGCCGCCATCACCGCGCAGAGTATGTGGCATATAAGGGTTACCCTGTCCGTATTGATTCCACTCAGGTGAGCTACCTTTATGTTGGAGCCGGTGGCGTATACATGCCGCCCGAATACCGTCTTGCTGAGCAGGGTATGCATTATAAATACGCAGAGTACTACAAACAGCGTTATTACGGGTATCCAGCCCGTGGGCTTATCCGGCGTCTGAAGGAACCTGCTGCCGCCGAGCCAGGAATAGTTGTTCGCAACGCCAAACACGGCAGTGCCGCCTGAAAGCACGAAGCAGAGGCCGCGTGCCATGTTGAGCATGGCAAGCGTCGTTATCATGGGCACCACCTTGAATTTGGTTATCATTATTCCGTTGAATGCGCCGCAGATACCGCCCACCACGACTGCCGAAAGCACCAGCACCAGTATCGCGCCGAATACCGATACGTTTGGCAGCTTCTGTGCGACCAGCATGGAAACTATGCCGGCAAGGGCCGCAACGGAACCGACTGAAATATCTATTCCGCCGAGTATGATAACGTAAGTAAGTCCGGCCGAGAGCATGGCGTTTATGGCCATCTGCGTCGTCAGGTTGACTATGTTGGATGCGCTCAGGAAGGACGAGGTCTTTACTATCCCGCCTATGTTGCCCGTTGAGAATACATCTGATGTGCCTATGCCAAAGCCGAGGCAGAGTATCACAAGGAATATCACCACTATATTTTTTCTGGCAAAGGACTTGAATGAATTGCTTTTCATCGCTGATCACCTTTCTGTGGAATTATGTTAGGAATCGCTTCTTACGCTGGCAAGGCTTATTATGTTCTCCTCCGTGGCGTCCCGGTAGTCCAGCTCACCCATGAGCCTGCCTTCTCTCATTACGATTATCCTGTCGCTTATGCCGATTATCTCCGGAAGCTCGGAGGAGACCATTATTATCGTTCCGCCCCTGGCCACGAACTCGTTCATAAGCTTGTAGAATTCCGATTTCGCGTTTACGTCTATGCCCCGCGTAGGTTCATCCAGTATAAGTATATCAGAATTGGCGATAAGCCACTTGGCAAGTATGACCTTCTGCTGGTTTCCGCCGGAAAGATGTGATATTTCGGTTTCTATGCCGGGGGTCTTTACATCCAGCTTTTTCACATATTCCCTGGACACATTCTCCTCCCACGGGAAATCCAGGAAATTCATGGGTTTATGGTGCTCCGTCAGGCTGGGCAGCACTATATTGTGTCTGACCATTGCGGCAAGCATAAGCCCCGTCCGCCGCCTATCCTCGGTCACCATGCCTATTCTTGCTGCTATGGCGTCTCTTGGGCTTTTGAAGTTTACTTCCCTGCCGTTTACGAATATTTTTCCAGAATCCGCCCTGCGCTCTCCGAATATCGTTTCCATAACCTCGGTGCGTCCCGCGCCTATAAGGCCGGATATGCCAAGTATTTCTCCCTGATACGCGGAAAAGGATATGTTCTGATAGTGTCTGCCGCAGGAGAGATTCTCAACGCGCAGCGTCTCTTTTCCCCGCGTATGAGGTTCCCTGTTGTAGTAGTCCTTCATCTCGCGGCCCACCATGCTGGTGACTATCTGGTTCTCCGTAACGTCCTTTATCATGCAGGTGGATACGAAGCAGCCGTCCCTGAGCACCGTAGCCCTGTCGCACATTTCGAATATCTCCTTCATCCTGTGCGATATATATATAACTGCGACATTCTTTTCCTTCAGCATCCTTATCTGCTCAAAAAGCGCTGCGATTTCGTGTTCCGAAAGAGAGGAGGTGGGTTCGTCCATTATGACGACCTTGGAGTTTTTGACTATTATCTTTGCGATCTCCGCCATCTGCTGCTGTGCGGCGGTAAGGTCGCGGGCAAGATCCGTGGCCTTTATATTCACCTTCATGAAGTCCAGCACAGCCTGCGCATCGGCTATCATTTTTTTCTTGTCAACGAATACGCCGTTCTTCTGCCTGGGTTCCGCTCCTAAATATATATTTTCCGCAACTGTAAGGTCGTTCGCTATGCTCAGCTCCTGATGGATCACGGAAATGCCGGCGTCCAGCGCCTGCCTGGGGCTCTGAAAATACATCTCGCGGCCGTTCAGCATTACCTTGCCCTCAGTGGCGGTGTATACGCCCGACAGTATTTTGATAAGGGTGGATTTGCCCGCGCCGTTTTCTCCCAGAAGAGCATGAACCTCGCCCGGGTAAAAGTCGATGGATATGTCATTCAGGGCGAGAACGCCCGGAAATTTCTTGGTTATGTGTACTGCCTGAATACAAGGTTCCATGTGCTTTCCTCCCTCTGATGAGGATGATCTATTCTGAAATGTGCCTGAACCGGAAACAGTTCAGGCACATTCCTTTTAATATTATTCTGTTGCTTTAATCCGGCTTTAGTTCGCCTTTGCGTTGCTGGCGTCTACCAGATAGGGGGCGATGAGGATCTTGGAATCGTCAACAGTACCGTCGGTCAGATACTTGACCATCTCCTCGGCAATCTTATGGCCGATGGTGTAGGGATCCTGTGCTACGTCAGCAAACCAGATCTTGCCGTTCTCGGGATCCAGTATGGCCTCGTGAGCTTCGGGATTGGCGTCGAAGCCGATCATCTTGGTGGTAGCGCCGGCGTTCTTGATAGCTGCCAGGGCACCGATACAGGCGGGATCGCCCACGGTGAAGATAACCGCCATGTCGGGATACTCTACCAGCGCGCCGTCCATAAGCTGCTGAGCGGTATCCGCATCGCCCTTGTAGTTGCCGATGTTGACTATGGTGAGGTTGTACTTATCCTTGTACTCGTTCACTACGCTGAACCAGCCGTTCTCGCGGTCTATGCAGGACTGGGGCTCGGGATAGCCGATTATGCCGATTACGGCGCCGTCGGTCTTGCCCATATCCTCAAGAGCCTTGATGGTGGCCTTGCCGCCAACAACGCCGCCCTCGAAGTTATCGGTGCCTACGAAGCACTTTACAACGTCGGTGAGTTCGGTGGTGCAGTCAAAGGTGAACATGGGGACGCCTTCCTTATCGGCGGCGACTATGGCGTTGGTGCAGCCGGCGGGCTCGTTGCAGGCCAGGGAAATGGCGTCGCACTTATCGACTACCAGATCCTCTATGCGCTGGGAGGCGATATCGCCCTTCAGGTCGCTCTCGAGAACGACTGCTTCAAAGCCCAGTTCATCGGCGGCGGCCTTGATACCGTCCTCTATGGAGCAGTAGAAGGCGTGCTCTCTGGAACCCAGTATGAAGCCCAGCTTCAGCTTTTTGCCCTCCTCAGCGGGAGCGGCGGTCTCTTCAGTCGCTGCGCCTTCCTCGGCTGCAGGTTCTTCTGTGGTGGCAGCGGGCTGTGCGCAGGCTACCATGGCAAATGCCATTACGAGAACGAGCATGAGTGAAATCAGCTTTTTCATATTTTCCTCCAGATTGTTTAGTAGATTTAAATGACAGCCTTCCGGCTGAAATTCACCTTTTATATGTATGCCCTGCAATACACGATTCTTTGATCGGTTTTGTTTTTTACTTTCGTTTTCGCGCGTTTTCGTGGTTCTGTTTGGTTGCGTTCGTGTTATTTCGTGCTTGTTTATTTTCGTTTATGATGTTATAATAGCATGGTATAAATGAGATGTCAACGATTTTTCGTTCCCTTTCGAGTGAGCCTCATACAGTTTACTTATACATAGCATCATATTGTCCGGCAAAGGCCGGTTTGCACAAATAACGATCCGTGCGGAGGTAAGATATTATGTACGACATTTTGACAATAGGCGAAATACTGGCGGAAATACTGTCCGATCATGTAGGGCAGGTATTCTACCGCCCGGGCAGGCTTTTAGGACCGTATCCCAGCGGCGCGCCGGCCATATTCATAGATCAGGCGGCTCGTATGGGGGCAAAAACGGCTATAATAGCAAAAATAGGAAAGGACGATTTCGGCCGTCTGAATAAAGACAGGCTTTCCGCCGACGGCGTGGACATTTCTCACATAATCGAAACCGATCAAAACAGCACCGGCTGCGCATTCGTAACTTACTTCGAGGATGGCTCCCGGCATTTTCTATTTCACTTCACGCACGCCGCCTGCGGCGAGCTGTGCGCCGCCGATATAAACGGCGAACTTATCAGGAACAGCAGATATCTGCACATAATGGGCTGCTCCATAACCGGCAGCCCCACCATGGGCGAGGCCATAATGCAGGCTATACGCCTTGCAAAGGCCAACGGCACAAAAATCAGCTTCGATCCCAATATCCGCCCCGAGCTGCTCAGCGGAAAGATAATGGAGTATTATAACGAAATAATTGATGCCTCCGATCTGCTCCTTACCGGAAAGAGCGAGCTTAAGCTGCTATTTGGCGACTGCGATAAGGCCATAGCCTCTCTGCTTTCTCAGGCGGACAGAATAATCGCCGTAAAAGACGGCAGCCGCGGCACCTATATATACACGCGGGACAGGGCTTTCTCCGTTGCTACCTACCCCGCCCTGGAAACTGACCCCACCGGCGCCGGCGACTGCTTTGACGCGACATTCCTCTCCGGGCTGTGTACCGGAATGACGCTGGAGGACGCTGCCATAAGAGCAAACGCCGCAGGGGCAAAGGCAGTCGAGAAGCGGGGTCCGATGGAGGGCAACACCACGCTTGAGGAACTTTCCGCCTTTATGACCTCCGTCAAGCACCCTGCGGCAGTGCCCGTGGCAAACCCATATATTATGAAGCAGCAGTAAGGAGGAGTCAGTATGTCGAGTCTTTGCGAAATACTTTTCGGCTCAAAAAAGCAGGAGGGCATTTTCTCCGTATGCACCGCAAACCCGGTAGTGATACGCTCCGCCCTTCGGCTTGCAAAGGAAGAAGGCTTTACCCTTGCCGTCGAAGCTACCGCCAATCAGGTGGATCAGTTTGGCGGCTATACCGGCATGAGGCCTGCGGATTATGCGGCCATGGTCGAGGCCATCGCCGCCGATGAGGGCGTACCGGCGGACAGGTACATACTCGGCGGCGATCACCTCGGTCCCCTCACCCGCTGCGGCGAACCGGAGGAAAAGGCAATGCCCTTCGCAAAGGAGCTGGTGCGTCAATATGTTCTGGCTGGCTTCACCAAAATACACCTCGATACCAGCATGCGTCTCGCCTCGGATGATCAGCAAATCCCTCTTGACGTAAGGGTCTGCGCCCGCCGCGGCGCCGAGCTTGCGGAGGTAGTGTGGCAGGCCTATGCCGAGCGCGTCAAGTCCGCACCCTCATCCCCCCGTCCTTCCCTCGTGATAGGCAGCGAGGTTCCGATACCTGGCGGAAGCAAGGAGCACGAGGATTCCGTTGCTCCCACCGACCCAAAGGATTTCCTCGCCCAGGTGCAGGCTTTTCAGGAAGCATTTTCCGCCCATGGCGTCTCCTTTGAGGACGTGGCAGCCTTCGTGGTGCAGCCGGGCGTGGAGTTCGGAGACGATTTCGTCTGCCAGTATTCTCCGCAAAAGGCTGCCGGACTCATGGCGGCTCTTACTAAGGCGGGCAGGCTGGTCTTCGAAGGGCATTCCACTGATTACCAGACAAAGGACAGCCTGCGGAGCCTTGTGAAGGATCGCGTAGCTATACTCAAGGTTGGCCCGGCCCTTACCTTCGCCCTGAGGGAAGCTCTGTTTCTTACCGAGCTGGCCTTGGGCGATATGGGCGTAAGCTGCCCTCCCTTCAGGAAGACGCTTTACGCCGCGATGAAAGGCGACGACAGATACTGGCGCAAATACTATACCGGCACGCCGGATGAGGTGAACTATAAGCTGCTGTTCAGCTATTCCGACCGCTGCCGCTATTACCTGCCCTTCAAGGAGGTCAGCGCCGCAGAGAACGCCATAATGAGCTGCATTCAAAGCATACCTGATGCGCTGCTGAGCTTGTATTTCCCAAGGCAGTATTCCCGGTATATGGCAGGCAGGCTCTCCCCAAAGCCGGCAGATGTGATAATGGACAGGGTGGCGGACGTCCTGAGGGACTATGCCTTTGGCTGCAATATAATACAGGATTAGCAGGAGGTATCTATCCATGGCGAAAATATTCGGTCAGGAACTCACAAAAAAAGAAATGCTGGAGCGTCTCGGCAATATATCCAGCCTTGCGGGCATAACAAGGCTGGACAGAGTAGGCGGCAGGGCTGACGGTATGCACACCTATGAGGTATTAAACGAGCGGATGCGCTTCACCGTCCACGCGGACAAGGCCATGGACATAGGCGCCATGTACTATGACGGTATGCCCCTCTTCTTTCTTGCCCGCCCCGGCCAGATGAACTCTCTCTGGTACAGCGACTGTGAAAATTCCCCCCGGAGCATAAGCTGCGGAATGATGTTCACCTGCGGCTTCAATAACGTTGGCCCACTCCAAAATGAGGCAAACGGACGCACGCTGCCCCAGCACGGCTACCTCCGCAATTGCCCCGCCTCCTTAGACGGCGCACGCTGCTATTGGGAGGGTGATGACTACTTTATGGAGCTGACCGGCGAAATGCGGGAGGCGGAGCTGTTTGGTGAAAACCTCGTGCTGCGCCGTAAGATAACTTCAAAGCTGGGCGAACCCTCAGTGCGCATACAGGACGAAATAGAAAACGAGGGCTGCGAGGACGCTCCCTTGATGCTTATGTACCACTGCAACGCAGGTTATCCGCTGCTGGATAAAAATTCCCGACTCGTTGCGGACATAATAGAGACCGCCTGCCGCGATAAGGCGGCCGAGGACGGACTCACAGCCGAGGAGCTCAAGGCCTTTGGCGAGCCGGTAACAGGATATCCCGAGCAGGTGTTTTATCATAAGCTGAGCGCACACGAGGGTAAATGCTCCGCTGCCATGACCAACCCTGACAAGCGGGTCGCCCTCGAAATAACCTTCGACAATAAGGAGCTGCCCTATCTCATACATTGGAAGTGCCGCGACGCAGGCAACTACGTCACCGGAATAGAACCTTCAAACTGCCATCCCGAGGGAGTACATAAGGAGAGAGAGAACGGCACGCTGCGTATACTTCACCCGGGCGAGGCCGCAAAGGCAGACCTTACCTTTACCGTATACTCCGGCGAAAGCTACGACAGCCGCTTCGGTAAATAAAGGCATGTCAAAGGAGGCTCTCATGGATATACTTTCGGTGGGTGAAATTGTTATAGACTTTCTCCCCGGCGGCCCCGGCGTATATATACGCAAGCCGGGCGGGGCCCCTGCGAATGTGGCTGTGGCAATGTCCCGTCTCGGCCGCGGCGCCGCCTTCTGCGGCTGTGCAGGCGATGATGATTTCGGCAGGTTTTTACTGGATACTCTCCGGCAAAACGGCGTTCTGCCGCTCCTGAAGCTCACAAAAGAGGCCATCACCACAATGGCCTTCGTAAGCCTGAATGAGTACGGCGAGCGCAGCTTTACCTTTGCCCGCAAGCCCGGCGCGGATATGTATCTCACCGCCGCTCAGGTAGAGGCAGCGGATATAAGCCGTTTCGGGATAGTTCACGCGGGCTCCTGCTCCCTTTCCGGGGGCAGCGCGGCGGAGGCCACAGTATACGCCCTTAAAGAAGCGGCAAGACAGCGCAAGCTAGTGAGCTTTGACGTCAATTACAGAGACCTTCTCTGGGATGGCGACAGAGCCGCGGCAGCCAAGGCCGTACAGTCCGTCCTGCCCTATGTGGATCTTTTAAAGGTATCCGACGACGAAACCGATATGGTAGGCGGCGAGGAAGTTCTGCCGCTGCTAAGGGAAAGATACGGCATATCCGCCGTTGTAGAAACGCTGGGCAGGGACGGCGCGAGATGCTTCTTTGATGGGAAAATGCTCCCGTGCCCCGGCATACCTTCGGATGCGGTGGACACCACCGGCGCCGGCGACGCCTTCTGGGGCGGTTTTTTAAGCACGCTTTGCGAGGCGGGCGTTACGGATTCCCTTATGCTCAGCGAAAATCTCATTCTCTCCGCCATGAAGCGGGGCTGCGCTGCGGGCACGCTCTGCGTAAAGCAAAAGGGTGCCATGGAATCCCTTCCCACATCAGAAGCCCTGAACAACTTTCTTAAGGAGTTAAGCCAATGAAGAATATATGGCATTCTTCACCCGTAATATCACCCTCTCTCATATCCCTGTGCGACCTGTGCAGCATTGAGCGCTCGGTAAAGGAACTTGAGGCAGGGGGCGCAAAGCTGCTCCATATAGACATACTGGACGGGTACTTCAGCCCCAGCATGCCGCTCGGTCTGGATACGGTGCGCAGGCTCAGGCAGCTTACAGAGCTGCCCTTTGACGTACACCTCATGGTCAGGGAGCCGGATTTCTTTATAGGCGAGCTTCTGGATATAGGGGTACAGCAGCTCACCTTCCACGCGGAAACCGAATCGCATATTGATAACCGGCTGAACCAGATACACCGCTTCGGCGTCCGATCAGGGGTGGCTTTAAAGCCCTCCACTCCGCTTTGCGTGCTGGACTACGTCCTTGAAAAGTGCGACAACGTGCTGCTGATGCTCATAAACCCCGGCTATGCCTCTTTTCCCGGCGAAAGACAGGTGTGCTACGGCAGACGTAAGGTGGAGGAGCTGAGCGGCGTCATAAGGTCTCGCGGCCTTGATACCACCATAACGCTGGACGGGCGGGTATCCCGCGAAAACATACGGGAGCTGAGCGAGTATGCGGATATATTCGTCGCGGGCAGTACCTGCGCGGATAGATCCAGGCCAAAGGAATCAATATCCGAGCTTATAAGCTTCTCGGAGCAATTCAGGAGGTAAAACATGTCTGAATATACCTTTGAGCGGGGCAGGACACTTGTGCTCGGTGAACTGGAGACAGCCCTTTCCGCCATAGAGCCGAACAGCGTTGATACGCTCATAGACGCAGTAGAGGCTGCGGATCAGGTGTTTTTCGTCGGTGTAGGCCGTGTGCTTCTCTCTCTCGAGGCCATGGCGAAGCGCTGGGCGCATCTGGGCATACGCACCCACATAGTAGGGGAGATAACTGAACCCGCCATAACCGAAAAGGATGTCCTCATAGTGGGTTCTGGCAGCGGTTCTACCCTTTTCCCGGCGGCCATAGCCAAAAAAGCCCACGATATAGGCGCAAAGGTCATACACATAGGCTCCAGCCCGGTAAGCCCTGTGGGCGAGGTCTCAAGCCTCATGGTACGCATCCCCGTAAGGACGAAGCATTACCTTGCTGACGAGATAGATTCCGCTCAGCCCATGACCAGCCTTTTTGAGCAGAGTCTGCTGCTTTTGGGCGATATAGTCGCAAAAATGATAATAGAACGCAGGGGGTTGGATATGAAAGCCCTTTGGAGATACCACGCAAACCTTGAATAATTTGATTAACAGGAGGCAAAAGCATCACTATGAAAAGATCCGAGATAAACGCCGTAATAAAGCGTTTCGAAAAGCTGCTGGAGGAGCACCGCTTTGAGCTGCCCCCCTTCTGCAAGTGGACTCCCGAGGAATGGCAGACCAAGGGTCACGAATACGACGAGATAAGGGACAATATGCTGGGCTGGGACGTTACCGATTATGGCATGGGCGATTTCGGTCATCTCGGCCTTGCGCTTATCACCATTCGCAACGGCAACGTACACAATCCGAAGTATACCAAGACCTATGCTGAAAAGATAATCATGTGCGATTCCGGTCAGGTCTCCCCCATGCACTTCCACTGGCACAAGATGGAGGACATAATCAACCGCGGCGGTAACGACATACATTTTACCCTCTACAACGCAACGGAGGATGAACAGCTTGCAGATACCCCGGTAAAAATATTCAGCGACGGCCGCTGCTATACCGTGCCCGCCGGCGAGACCGTAGTGCTCAAGCCAGGTCAAAGCCTCTCCCTCTACCCTTACTACTACCATGAGTTCGTCATACCCGAGGGAGGCCCCGTGCTCATAGGCGAGGTCTCCATGTGCAACGATGACAACACAGACAACCGCTTTTTAAATCCCCTCGGCCGCTTCCCCACCATAGAGGAAGACGAACCTCCATACAGGCTGCTTTGCAACGAATATCCGAAGGCAGCCGATTAACGCCTGATACAGCAACGAACCCCCGGCTACGCCGGGGTTTCATTTTTCTATTATCAGTCTTCAATTTCTTCTATAAAAACAATAAATCCGAACTCCTGACCAATCGGTCTAAGGTTCGGATTATATTGTTTTGGTGGAGCATAGCGGACCCGAACCGCATTAGTTCACTTATCACAACGCGCATTATTTACGTTTATCCAGTAATTTAGGGGATTTTCTGCGTTTAAACATTCGCTATCAATGCGGTACCTGGGAATCAAGTGGGTACAACGACGGCCCATTGCTGTTATATCAGTATCCCCAACCTTTCGGCCAGCAACTCGCGGCGCTCGTTGTGCCCCTCGTCCCACGTCCATAAAATCATACGGCGGGGGCGGCTTTACGCCGCCACAACCGTTATATTGCGGTAAAAATTAGTGTCGAAATAATCATCCATTTATTTCAGATAGTAGCGGGGAACATTTCGCCGACCGCCTCATAACTGGAGGGAATGCGGCAACCTGACGCGATATAGTTTCTCATTCCGGCGTTCAGCGATGCTAAAATAGCGTCCGAATCATATTGCGCGGATTTAGGGCATTTGGCAATCTCGCGGCTCCAGTGTTTCATACAGCCTTCTATAACGTTTTCGCAATCGTCAGCGGTTAGGTTCTCCGCCCCGAAGCATTCATACCATGCCAAATTATACGCGATTTTCTGTTCCGCGGTGCATACGCTCTTATCAATATTCTTTATCTTGTGGTATTTCATGTTATAATCTTCTTTCGGCACGGCGTGACGTGCTTGACTGTGGCCTTAGATTAGCATATCACGGCGTGACGTGTCAACCCCCTTTTTAAATTTTTTTGTTGCACGGCGTGACGGGCTGTGTTAAAATGAGTAAAACGTAGATGGGAGCTGGATAAAATGGCTGTCTCAGAAAACAAAAAAAAATCCAATGCGGCATGGGATAAGGCCAACATGGAGCGGTTGACGATCAAATACCGCAAGGGCCTGACGGCTGAGATCAAGGCCCGCGCCGCGGATCTGGGCAAACCCGTCAACAGGTATATTGTGGATTTGATCCGGCAGGACATAGACGCAAACTCCGGGAAATAATCCGATATTTCCCAATTTGCGCAACTCACACATTTAAATCTGTGGTATAATAGCTACCGTGAAAAGCCGTAAGGGTAAGACCTGCGGCTATTTTTTATGCCAAGAATAAGCCAAGAAAGGGGGTTAAGCCCATGAGCAAACGAGCATTTACAATCCCGGCAGAACTTGCCAAAAAGGTGGATGAGTACTTCGCGAAGTGTGAGGCCAGCAAGCAGGCCAGAGAGCTAAAAAGTGGTGATGTCAGGATACGCCAAGAGTTGCCCTCTTTTGTGGGACTTGCCGTACATCTCGGAGTAGCCAAAAGCACTATGCAGCTCTATTCCGATGGTAAGTATGATACTGGTAATAGTGATAACACCGCTGATAATGGGTCGGCAGATATACAGAATTACTCGACTGTCCTCGCACGTGCGCGTGACCGCATCGAGTTGGAGACCCTTAACGCCGCCAGCAATGGCGATACCGACAGCCGTATTACTCTCGCCAGATTGGCTAAGTTTGGCTACTCTACCAAGATCGAGCAGGACACCAAGGCCGAGCTGACGGTTAAATGGGAGGGTGTGGACACCTCAGACATAGAGGCATGGGGTAAGTAGCCCCACAACCTCACGCCTAAAATGTGCCTGATTGCCTGGACAAATCGGCATTAGTCCGGATTGTTGCACCCACTCACACACCCAGTCCAGCCGTTCCGGGGCTGTGATGAGCCAGGCCGATGGGCATATGAGGAGTGGGCGCGTTGCATTTTTTTTGCGCGGCAAAATCCAAAATGGCAGCCAAAAACCGGAAGCACTCCCCCCGATATCGGGTACCCCACCACACACCACACACACATATATCGGAGATGGGGGAGATATATCCACTCCTTCCTGTCTGTCAAAAATCTGGTAAAACCCAGTTGAATAATACTAAACATAACCATTAGTTAAGCCTGTGATTAAATATCATGGGTTTTTTGTATTGGAGGGACACATGGCAGAACAAGACATCATGACAACGATTTATGAGGGACTAAGCATTAAACCCTCGCCCGGTGACAGTGCAAGCGACCTTGTATCTGCCATACAGAGCCTATACGATGAGTACAAAACGGCCTATAGAGACGAATGGGACAGGCTCACGGCAAACGAGAAGATGTATCTCGGCGACCACTGGTCAGATACTGGTTCAGACAGTAATGAACCCCAGCCCGTCATGCCTATTATTTTCTCGACAGTAGAGAACATACAGGCTGACCTGATGGACGAATACCCGGAAGCTGTTATAACGCCCGAAAGTTCCAACGATGAAAAGATAGGCAAGATATTGACCCGCGTTGTAGCGCAAAATCACGAGGCTTGCGATTACTTATATGAGTACAACGACCTGATTCACGACTTATTGGTTGGCGGATACATGATTCAGGAAGTGGGCTGGGACCCGACACTGAACTACGGCTTTGGCGGCGCTTACATATGTTCTGCTGGGCTTCGCTGGCCCATGACCTGCATTTTGTCGCGCTGCGTTACTTCAACGCCTGCGGGGCGCACCCTGACGGCAATATAGGCGAGGCGCACGACCCGGAGACCCACCTTATACCGCTGGTGCTTCAGGTCCCCAACGGGCAGAGGAGCCATGTGGATATTTTCGGCGATGACTATGACACCCGGGACGGCACCTGTGTGAGGGATTACATCCATGTATGCGACCTTGCCTCTGCTCATGTGCTGGCGGCGGAATACCTTATGCCCGGCGGGAAGAACGACGTATTCAACCTTGGCAACGGCGTGGGCTTTACGGTAAAGGAGATCGTGGAAGCTTCGGAAAAAGTCGTCGGCAGGCTGATACCGGCAAAGATAGCCCCAAGGAGAGCCGGAGATCCGGCGCAGCTTGTTGCATCCAGCGAAAAAGCAAAGAAGGTGCTGGGCTGGAAGCCGAAGTTTCACGATATAGATACCATAATCTCAACCGCCTGGAGGTGGCACAGCGCCCATCCGCACGGCTATAAGGCGTAGAGGTGGCTTTATGGCGAAGGATAGGGTATATGAATTTTCAGCACCCGGCAGGGTAGAGATAAGCGGCAACCATACCGACCATCAGCACGGGCGGGTGCTTGCGGCGGCTATCGACCTTACAACAAACGCATCGGTGTGTAAAAACGATGATGAAGTAATAAGGGTGTTTTCCCAGGGCTATGACCCGGTAGAGGTATACATACACTACCTTGAGCTGCACGAGGCGGAAAAGAACACCACCGTCGCCCTCGTGCGGGGCGTTTCCGCGGCCTTTGTGCAGCGCGGCTGCCCCATAGGCGGCTTTGATGCCAGAATAAGCTCAACCGTGCTGCCCGGCTCCGGCCTTTCCAGCTCCGCCGCCTTTGAGGTGCTTATGGGACGCATAATAAACGGACTGTATTTTGAAAACAGGCTCTCCCCCGTTGAAATAGCCCAGATAGGCCAGTACGCGGAAAACGTGTACTTCGGCAAGCCCTGCGGCCTTATGGATCAAACCGCCTCCAGCGTGGGCGGCATGGTGTATATTGACTTCAAAAATACTCAGGCTCCCATTGTTGAGCGCGTAGAATACGATTTCGGCGGCTGTGGGTATACCCTGTGCATAGTGGACAGCAGCGCGGGCAAAACCCGCTTCTACGCCAAGCCCAGTGCGCCCGTAAGGGCGGTATAAGTCCTACCTTGAGCAAGTAGTAGGTAAAAGT